>Ga0209370_1000049_pt1 | contig 348119 bp, 311 predicted proteins | sample AgamicAtPrz_FD_187164 | JGI IMG/M metagenome (GOLD analysis project Ga0209370, IMG submission 187164) | Agave microbial communities from Guanajuato, Mexico - At.P.rz (SPAdes) (version 2) | ecosystem: Host-associated > Plants > Phyllosphere > Phylloplane/Leaf | place: Guanajuato, Mexico...
TGTCGCGAGGTGGCGTATATTACGCTTTCCTCTTTCAGAGTCAAGCTCAATTTGAACTTTTCTCTTCAGACCCGACGCTGCGAAGTGATTCGTTAGCGCCGTGTCGATGGAGGCGCATTATAGGGAGCCTGAGAGAGATGGCAAGCGGTAATATGAAAAAACATGACGACCGCTCGCCTTTTGACCGTTACGCCTGTTTTTCCCGCGTTTTGATGGCCTGAGGCAGCTCCGCAAGGCTATTCAGCACCCAGTCAGCCGCTTTTTCCGCTTCTTCTGTTACCGGTTTACCGGTACGCACCAGCACGCGCGTTCCTACCTGCGCGGCGGCGGCGGCCTGCATATCTTCTGCTTTATCACCCACCATGTAGGAAGCGCTCATATCGATATGAAGATAGTCACGCGCCGAAATCAGCATGCCCGGCTGCGGTTTACGACAGTCACAGCTCTGGCGAAACGCTTCTACCGCCGCTTCCGGATGGTGCGGACAATAATAGATACCGTCCAGATCGACGCCGCGATCCGCCAGCGACCAGTCCATCCATTCGGTCAGGGTTTCAAACTGGTCTTCAGTAAACAGCCCGCGAGCGATACCTGACTGGTTAGTTACCAGCACCAGCGCATAGCCCATCGCCTTCAGCTCACGCAGCGCATCGATAACGCCATCAATAAACTCAAACTGGTCGATTTCATGAACATAACCGTGATCGACATTAATAGTGCCATCGCGGTCGAGAAAAATAGCCGGGACTTGATTCGCCACCAGAGTACTCCTGAGATAAGTTATGCCGCCTAGTATCGCATGTTTCCCTTTGAGAGAAAGTGTCATTGCGTCGCCCGCATTGATTTAGACGTCTGGATGCCTTACCATCCGTTGCAATAACGGCGTTTGTCCGTGTCTGGCAGTATAAAATGCCACCCTTTACTCGTTTACGATAATTATTAGCCTGATGATAAAACTTTCGAATATCACCAAAGTGTTCCAGCAGGGCAATCGCGTGGTAAACGCGCTGAACAATGTCAGCCTGCACGTTCCTGCCGGGCAAATTTACGGCGTGATTGGTGCCTCCGGTGCCGGTAAAAGCACGCTGATTCGCTGCGTTAACTTGCTGGAGCGCCCCACGCAGGGCACGGTACTGGTCGATGGCCAGGATCTGACTGCGCTCTCCGAATCGCAGCTCACTCAGGCTCGTCGCCAGATTGGCATGATTTTCCAGCACTTCAATTTGCTCTCATCCCGTACCGTGTTTGGTAACGTCGCCCTGCCGCTGGAGCTGGATAACACGCCGCGCGAAGAGATCGAACGTCGGGTCAACGAACTGCTGGAGCTGGTTGGGCTGTCGGACAAGCGTGACGCCTGGGCCGCTAACCTTTCTGGTGGACAGAAACAGCGCGTCGCCATTGCCCGCGCGCTGGCCAGTAACCCGAAAGTGCTGCTGTGCGATGAAGCCACCAGCGCCCTCGACCCGGCCACCACCCGCTCCATTCTCGAACTGTTAAAGGATATAAACCGCCGTCTCGGGCTGACGATCCTGCTGATTACCCATGAGATGGACGTCGTGAAGCGCATCTGCGACTGCGTGGCAGTGATCAGCAACGGCGAACTGATTGAGCAGGATACGGTGAGCGAAGTGTTCTCTCACCCGAAAACGCCGCTGGCGCAACAGTTTATTCAGTCCACGCTGCATCTCGACGTACCCGAAGATTACTCGGTTCGCCTGCGCCCTGCGCCGGAAACTGCGGACAGCGTACCGCTGCTGCGTCTGGAATTTACCGGTCAGTCGGTGGATGCCCCGTTGCTCTCCGAAACCGCACGTCGTTTCAACGTTAATAACAACATTATCAGCGCGCAGATGGATTACGCCGGCGGCGTGAAGTTCGGCATTATGCTCGCCGAAATGCACGGCTCGCAGCAGGATACAAAAGCCGCGGTCGCTTATCTCCAGGAACATCATGTGAAAGTCGAGGTGTTAGGTTATGTCTGAAGCAATGATGTGGTTACTGGTTAAAGGCGTCTGGGAAACGCTGGCGATGACCTTTGTCTCCGGCTTCTTCGGTTTTGTGATTGGTCTGCCGGTTGGCGTGCTGCTCTATATCTCCCGTCCAGGGCAGATTAGCGAAAACGCGAAGCTGTACCGAGCGATCTCTGCGCTGGTGAATATCTTCCGTTCGATTCCCTTCATTATTCTGCTGGTGTGGATGATCCCCTTCACCCGCGTGATTGTCGGCACCTCTATCGGTCTGCAGGCGGCGATCGTGCCACTGACCGTCGGCGCTGCACCTTTTATTGCACGCATGGTGGAAAACGCCCTGCTGGAAATCCCGGCTGGCCTGATCGAAGCCTCACGGGCAATGGGCGCAACGCCGCTGCAAATTATCCGTAAGATCCTGCTGCCGGAAGCGCTGCCGGGTCTGGTGAACGCCGCGACCATTACGCTTATCACGCTGGTTGGCTATTCGGCGATGGGCGGCGCGGTAGGTGCCGGCGGGCTCGGTCAGATTGGCTATCAGTACGGTTATATCGGCTACAACGCTACCGTCATGAATACCGTTCTGGTATTGCTGGTAGTTCTGGTTTACTTAATTCAGTTTGCAGGCGATCGTATCGTCAGTACGGTTACCCACAAATAAGCAGTTACACACAACATCAAGATACTTGAGTAAGGAAAGATTATGGCGTTCAAATTGAAAACTCTGGCTGCGATGGGTGCGCTTATCGGCTCGCTGGCGCTGGCAGGCTGTGGGCAGGAAGAGAAAGATCCGAACCATATTAAAGTAGGCGTAATCGTCGGTGCTGAGCAGCAGGTGGCTGAAGCGGCGCAGAAAGTTGCGAAAGAGAAATACGGTCTTGATGTTGAGCTGGTGACCTTTAACGATTACGTTCTGCCGAACGAAGCGCTGAGCAAAGGCGACATCGACCTGAACGCCTTCCAGCACAAACCGTATCTGGATCAGCAGATCAAAGATCGCGGCTATAAGCTGGTGTCCGTGGGCAACACCTTCGTTTACCCGATTGCTGGCTATTCCAAAAAGATTAAGTCACTGGAAGAACTGCAGCCGGGCTCTCAGGTTGCGGTTCCTAACGATCCGACCAACCTCGGCCGCTCCCTGCTGCTGCTGCAGAAAGTGGGCCTGATTAAGCTGAAAGACGATATCGGCCTGCTGCCGACCGTACTGGACGTGACCGAAAACCCGAAAAACCTGAAGATTGTTGAACTGGAAGCACCGCAGCTGCCGCGCTCGCTGGACGACGATCAGATTGCCCTGGCGGTTATCAACACCACCTACGCCAGCCAGATCAACCTGACCCCGGCTAAAGACGGCATCTTCGTGGAAGACAAAGACTCCCCGTATGTCAACATGCTGGTGACCCGCGAAGACAATAAAGACGCGGAAAACGTGAAGAAATTTGTACAGGCCTATCAGTCTGAAGAAGTGAACGCTGCGGCGAATAAAGTCTTCAACGGCGGCGCGGTAAAAGGCTGGTAAGCCTGAGCGCAGCAGTTACACCAAACGGGCTACGGCCCGTTTTTTCATTTCTGGCCCGTCTCGCGGTGAATGTTGTCCACTATTCTGAACAGACAACCTTTTAAAGTTGCTATAGGATATTGACGGTTATTTTTGACCGGGTACCTTTTTCGGGTAACAACACCTTTTTTACCCGACGCAGCGCACGCTTCCATGACGTTATGCTGCCGCCGATATCCATTACCTGATTCAATCATGCTTATCTTGCTTATTCATCGAGGACAAATTATGCGTGCTTTACCGATCTGTTTATTAGCGCTCGCCCTGAGCGGCTGTTCCATGTTAGACAGATCCCCTGTTGAACCTGCCAAAAGCACGACAGCGCCTGCGAAAACGGAACCGACCAGACCACGTGCATCAGCCCCTGCGCCGGTAAAAATCTACACCAATGCTGAAGACTTACTGGGCAAACCGTTCCGCGATATGGGTGAAGTCACCGGCGAATCCTGCCAGGCCAGCAATCAGGACTCACCGCCGAATATCCCGACCGCCCGTAAACGTCTGCAGATCAACGCCGCTAAAATGAAAGCGAACGCGGTTCTGCTGCACAGCTGTGAAGTGACCAGCGGCACGCCGGGTTGTTATCGCCAGGCAATTTGCATCGGTTCGGCGCTTAACGTTTCTGCGAAATGACCGCATTCAGCGTTGAGCAAATCGGCGTTATTCGCTCCCCCTATAAAGAAAAATTCGCCGTCCCGCGCCAGCCAGGCCTGGTGAAAGACGGGCACGGCGAGCTGCATCTTCTCGCGCCCTACAACCAGCCCGATGCGCTGCGCGGCCTGGAAGGCTTCAGCCACCTGTGGCTGCTGTTTATTTTTCATCAGACGATGGAAGGCGGCTGGCGGCCTACGGTGCGTCCGCCGCGGCTGGGCGGTAATGCGCGGATGGGCGTATTCGCCACGCGCTCTACCTTTCGCCCGAACCCTGTGGGTATGTCGCTGGTCGAAATCAAAGGCATTACCTGTCAGAAAGAGAGCGTGATCCTGAAGCTGGGCAGCCTCGATCTGGTGGACGGCACGCCGATTATTGATATCAAACCCTACCTGCCGTTCGCCGAAGCGCTGCCCGACGCCCGCGCCGGCTATGCGCAGCATGCGCCGCCAGCCGATATGCCGGTCTTCTTCACCGCAGAGATTGCCGCCCGTCTGCAGACTCTGGAAAAACGTTATCCGCATATTCAGCGTTTCATCAGCGATGTGCTGGCTCAGGATCCGCGCCCGGCCTACCGTAAGGGCGAAGACGCGGGCAAAACTTATGCCGTCTGGCTGCTGGATTTCAACGTGCGCTGGCGGGTAACCGAGCAGGGCGCAGAGGTGTTTGCGCTCGAAGCACGCTAAATTGATATCACTCTCTTTTGGCAACTCTGTCACACTGATAAACTAAACCACTTTTTTGTGTCAGGCATCACTCAGCCTGCATGTCTCAAATGGAACCGTAACAACATGCGTACTAGCCAATATCTGCTCTCCACCCTTAAGGAGACACCTGCCGACGCGGAAGTGATCAGCCATCAGCTGATGCTGCGTGCCGGGATGATCCGCAAGCTGGCCTCCGGGTTGTATACCTGGCTCCCGACCGGCCTGCGCGTGCTGAAAAAAGTCGAAAACATCGTGCGTGAAGAGATGAACAACGCCGGTGCGATCGAGGTGTCTATGCCGGTGGTTCAGCCAGCGGATCTGTGGCAGGAGAGCGGACGTTGGGAGCAGTACGGCCCGGAGCTGCTGCGCCTGGTCGATCGCGGCGATCGTCCGTTTGTGCTCGGTCCGACGCATGAAGAAGTGATCACTGACCTGATCCGTAACGAGCTTAGCTCCTATAAGCAGCTGCCGCTTAACTTCTTCCAGATCCAGACCAAGTTCCGTGATGAAGTGCGTCCGCGCTTTGGCGTGATGCGCTCCCGCGAGTTCCTGATGAAGGATGCCTACTCGTTCCATACCACGCAGGAATCCTTGCAGGAAACCTACGACAACATGTACGCCGCCTACAGCAAAATCTTCTCCCGCATGGGGCTGGATTTCCGTGCGGTACAGGCAGATACCGGCTCTATCGGCGGTAGCGCGTCGCACGAATTCCAGGTGCTGGCCCAGAGCGGCGAAGACGATATCGTCTTCTCAACCGGTTCCGACTATGCCGCCAACATCGAACTGGCCGAAGCCGTTGCGCCTGCTGAGCCGCGCGCCGCCGCCAGCCAGGCGATGACACTGGTTGAGACCCCGAACGCGAAAACCATCGCCCAGCTGGTAGAGCAGTTCAACCTGCCGGTCGAAAAAACCGTGAAAACCCTGCTGGTGAAAGCGGCGGAAGGTAGCGCTTACCCGCTGGTTGCCCTGCTGGTACGCGGCGATCATGAGCTGAACGAAGTGAAGGCGGAGAAACTGCCGCAGGTCGCCAGCCCGCTGACTTTCGCTACCGAAGAAGAGATCCGCGCCGCGGTTAACGCCGGTCCGGGTTCGCTTGGCCCGGTCAATATGCCGGTGCCGGTGGTTATCGATCGCAGCGTAGCCGTGATGAGCGACTTTGCCGCGGGCGCTAACGTCGATGGCAAACACTACTTCGGTATTAACTGGGATCGCGATCTGGCGACGCCGGAAGTGGCCGACATCCGTAACGTAATGGTCGGCGACGCCAGCCCGGACGGTCAGGGTACGCTGCTTATCAAACGCGGTATCGAAGTGGGTCATATCTTCCAGCTTGGCACCAAATACTCTGAAGCGATGAAAGCCTCGGTACAGGGTGAAGATGGCCGCAATCAGATCCTGACCATGGGCTGCTACGGTATCGGCGTAACCCGCGTGGTGGCTGCCGCGATTGAGCAGAACAACGATGACCGCGGCATCATCTGGCCGGACGCGATTGCCCCGTTCCAGGTGGCGATCCTGCCGATGAACATGCACAAATCCTTCCGCGTGCAGGAGCTGGCCGAGAATCTTTACAACGCGCTGCGCGCTAAAGGCATCGATGTGCTGATGGACGATCGTAAAGAGCGTCCGGGCGTGATGTTTGCCGATATGGAACTGATCGGTATTCCGCACACCGTGGTGATTGGCGACCGCAACCTCGACAGCGACGAAATTGAGTACAAACACCGTCGCAGCGGCGAGAAGAAGATGATCAAGACCGGCGACATCCTGGATTACCTGCTGGCCAACATCCCGCGTTAATCCTTCCCGGAAAACAAAAGCCCCGCACTGGCGGGGCTTTTTTTATTCACCGGCCAGAGGCTCAGTCGTCGCAGCCTTTGCCCGCGGCAAAGGTGCCGTGCTCATCCACCACCAGCGTTTTTTCCGGCGCGCCGGTATCTTCATTGGCGTCGATGGCAAAATGCGCCTTCACGATCAGCAGCACCGGCGCACCCGCCTCACCCCGCGCCTGGGCATAGCCGCGCTCAAGCTGCGCATTGTTGGTCACACCGGTGCGCTTGCCGGTCACACAGTCGGTGAATACCGCCGCATCCGCCATATAGCGGTACATGCCTTTCATCACCATCGGCGTGGCGGGTAACCCGGCATCCACGGCTTTCAGGGTGTAATCAAAAGTCGATTCGATGGGGTGCCCTTCCCGGTCGAGCATCTCCAGATCGTCGCCTTTCGGGCGGAAATAGCGCTTCTCACCGTCAACCCCGGTCAACACCAGCCGGTCAGCGGTGCGCGCCCAGCGGCCATACGACGCGAATGCGCTGTCGGCTTTGCCGCCCTGGTAACGCTCGTTCATCACCCAGGTGCCGTCTTTTTCCAGAAACAGCGTGGTTTCGATGCCGCTGCAGTCAGCGCAGGGCAGCACCCCGCGGTAGCTTTGCTGCATCGCTTTCAGCTCTCCCGCCTGCTCCTGAGCAACGGAGCGCACGTCATTCCGGTTATTACAGCCCGGCAGCGCCGCCACGGCGCACAGGGCCGCAATCAGGATAAATCGTTTTTTCATGGGTATTCCTTTTCATTGATTCCCTGCTACAAACCCCGGACCTTGCCGCGCAGCGCCTTGGTGGCTGATTTCTGGGATTTCGCATCGAGCCGGCGCAGCTTTGAGGCGCGCGTCGGTTTTGTAGCCATTCGACTTTTCTGCGGGGTGGTTAGTTCCGTAATCAGGTTTACCAGACGTGCGATCGCCGCTTCGCGGTTCATCTCCTGGCTGCGGTGCTCCTGAGCCTTGATGATCACCACCCCGTCGGCGGTGATCAGGTGATGCGTGGCGGCCAGCAAGCGCTCTTTATACGACTCGGGCAGGCTGGAGGCGCGAATATCGAAGCGCAGATGAATGGCGGTGGAGGTTTTATTGACGTGCTGTCCGCCCGCCCCCTGGGCGCGAATGGCGGTGATCTCCACCTCGTTATCGGGAATGGTGACGTTGCGTGACAGTTCGATCATGCGTGCTGTTGCCAGGTGGTAAAGTGAATTTCCAGGTTGTTTTCAGGGTCCGACAGCCAGATAGCGCCCTCCTGAATCGTAGCCTGCAGCGACATCGTGCGCGTCGCAAAGGCCGTCAGCTTCGCCAGTTGCTCATCATCCAGATACCAGATGCTGAGGTTGCTGTAGCTGGCCAGCTTCGTCTGGTTTTGCTGCCACCAGATCTGCGCCGCACGACTATTATAGGCGAACAGCGCCACCTCTTTAGACTGAGTGCAGGCTTTCTTGACGCGCTTTTCATCCGGCAGACCCAGCTCAATCCACAGATCGATACCCAGATGATCGTTGCGCAGCCAGGCTTCCGGCTCGTCTTCGGCGCTAAGACCGCGAGTAAACTGCAGACGCTCATCCGCGAACTTGATCCACGCCAGCAGGCGCAGCATCAGGCGCTCTTCGGTTTCAGAAGGGTGGCGCGCCAGGGTCAGCGTGGTATCAAGATACTGGTTACGATCCATGTCGGCCACGTTGACCATTGCTTTGTAGATTGTTGCTTTTAGCGCCATCACACCACTCCTTTTCATAAGAGCGGCTATTGTAGCGAATTTGCCCGTAAAGCGCTGTCGGGCTTTGACATTCTGCCCCGGAGCCACGCTGATAATGGCGCGGCGAGTATGGTATAGTCACCTTGCTAAACAGAGTTTATCCTCGTAGGCTTAACGTGCATCCCACGAAAAGTCTGTTGTCTGGGCTCTGGACAGGAGGGCATGTGGAAAAATATTGTGAGTTAATACGCCAGCGTTATGCTGAGATTGCCAGCGGCGATCTGGGGTACGTCCCCGATGCGCTGGGCTGCGTATTACGGGTTCTGAATGAGGTCGTTGAGAACGACGCCATCTCAGAGGCGGTCAGGGAAAAGGCGGCGTATGCTGCCGCGAACTTACTGGTGAGCGATTATGTCAATGAATGATGCCTATCAACCCATCAATTGCGATGACTATGACAATCTCGAACTCGCCTGCCAGCATCATTTATTACTGACGCTGGAGCTTAAAAGCGGTGAGGTTCTGAAGGCGAAGGCCAGCGATCTGGTGTCACGTAAAAATGTGGAATACCTGATTGTTGAAGACGCGGGTGCTACACGCGAGCTGCGCCTCGATAAGATCGCCAGCTTCAGCCATCCTGAAATTGGTACCGTCGTGGTGAGCGAATCCTGATCCCCCTCCGGTTTACAACGTGGGCAGCCTGAGCTGCCCTTTTTTACGCCTCTGCGTCGCGCTGCCAGCACAGCTGCCAGCCGTTTTCATCCACAGCCCGCCCTTCCTGAGTAACAAACACGCCCGCCGCGGCAATGAGCTGTTCGCCGTAAAACAGCAGCGGCACGATCTCGCGCTCCCACGGCGGAATGCCCAGCTCCTGCCACAGTTTTTTCAGGCTGCGCCCGCGTTCGCGCCCGACAATATGCAGCGTGCCTGCGGCGCGGTAGCGGATCGACACGCGTTCCCCGTCACGCGGCGCACGCACGCGCTGCCCTTCCCCGAGAGACAGCGTCCCGCCCGTCAGGCTGAGCGGCGAAGATGGCGCATCCCAGTAAATGACCGGGTTCGCCGGTGCCGGCAGATTTTTTACCCACCAGAGCCGATCCTGATAACGCCGCACCGCGTAATCGCCGAAAACCAGTTTCGGCGCGGCATCTTCCCGGCTCAGCGCAACTTCGGACCACACTCGCGCCAGTGCCGCACGCGACGGCATCTGCGCATGATGCGTGGCAAACCAGCGCCGCAGCAGTGCGCCGCGCTTCGCCTCGCGCATGGCTTTCAGGGGGGCAATCGCAAGAGTGCCCCGGGCATCCAGCAGGCTGTGCAGTTCATCGTCCAGCAGCTCATCCAGCAGTTGCTCCTGCTCGGCGCACAGCGCGGCGCTGCGGGCCACCATGCCGGCGAAATGCGGCCAGCGTGCGTTAAGTAACGGCAGAACATCCAGCCGTAAGAAGTTACGATCGAAGCGGCGGCTCTGATTGCTTTCATCGTCAATCCACTGCAGGCCGTGCTGCTGCGCCCACTGCTCCAGCGTATGACGCGGCGTATCGAGCAGCGGACGACGCAGCCATCCCGCGCCGAACGGCACAGCGGCGGGCATCGCCGCCAGCCCTGCCGGACCGCTGCCGCGCTTGAGCGCCAGTAAAAAGGTTTCGCACTGATCGTCCAGATGCTGCGCGGTAACCAGCGTTTCATCCGTGCGCAACGCAGCAGACAATGCCCGATAACGCGCCTCGCGTGCCTGGGCTTCAATCCCGTTTCCGTCATCCACCAGCGTCACGCGCACGACGTCCAGCGGCACCTGCCAGGCATCACACTGCGCCTGACAGTGCGCCGCCCAGGCATCGGCGTTGCCACTCAGACCGTGATGGATGTGGATGGCACGCAGATGCAGGTCGGGATGCGCGGCGCGGAGCTGCACCAGCTGATGCAGCAGCACCGTGGAATCGAGGCCGCCGCTGTACGCCACCAGAAACTGGTGCGACGGGCGAAGCGAAGCAAGAAGCGTATCGGGCGTCATAGGGGTAAGTCACAGAGCGGGCGGTTAAGCCCGGAACGTTACCGGGCATTATCCGCGCTTGCAAGCGTTACTGCTGGTAAAGCTCCAGCGGCAGGCCATCAGGATCGGCAAAGAAGGTAAAGCGTTTGTTGGTCAGCGGATCGATGCGGATCGGCTCGCACTTCACACCGTGGGATTCGAGATGGGTTACCGCCTGGTCAATGTCATCAACGCTGAAGGCCAGGTGACGCAGGCCGCAGGCTTCAGGGTGACTCGGGCGCGCGGGCGGGAAGGGAAACGAGAACAGCTCAATCACGTACTGCTCCCCGAGGCCAAGATCGCCTTTCCAGGAGTCCCGCGCCTCGCGATAGACCTCTGACAACAGGTTAAAACCCAGCACGTCGCAGTAGAATGATTTACTGGTCTGATAATCCGACGCGATGATGGCGATATGGTGCACCTGCTTTAAACCCAGCATTCCTTTCTCCTTAGTATGATGCGGCAGCCTGTGCCAGCGCTGCCGAAAGCCATTAAGCCTGTTTTAACACCCTGACCCGGTACACGCCGTCTTCCCCGAGTTTCGCGCCGTGAATATCCGTTTCGAAACCAGGATAGTGACGGCCAATAGAGCACAGCATCAGCATAAAATCGAGGACGGCCCGGCTCCGCTCGGTGATCATCTCCCCCGGCATCACCAGCGGCACGCCCGGCGGATACGGCAGGATCATGTTGGCCGACACCCGGTTCAGCAGGCCGTCAATTTCCACGGTTTCAACGTTGCCCTTCACCTGCTGCTGGTACGCCTGATGCGGCGTCATTTTCATCTCCGGCAGCGTGTCGAACGCCCGCAGCATCAGTTCCGGCAGCTTGTGCTGGCGGATCAGATCGTGAATGCCCTGTCCCAGCGTCTGGATGCGCATGTTGCGATAGAAATCCGGATCTTCTGCGTAGAGATCCGGCAGCATGTTCTTCACCCGCAGATTGAGATCCCAGGCGCGTTTGAACTCCGTCAGCCCGCGCAGCAGGCTCATCGCCCGGGTCTTATCGATGCCGATGCTGAACAGAAACAGCAAATTGTAGGGGCCGGTCTTCTCCACCACCACCCCGCGCTCATCGAGGAATTTCGCCACCAGCGCCGCCGGGATCCCCTCTTCGCTCATCTCGCCCTGCTGGTTCATGCCCGGCGTCAGGATCGTGACCTTAACCGGGTCGAGGAACATATGGTCGCCGTCGGCATTGTTAAAACCGTGCCACGCCCGTCCCGGTTCAATGGGCCAGCAGTCAGCTTCATCGATATCCTCAGGTTGCCAGATATCGAAAAACCATCCATCAGATTCTTCGCGAAGACGCTGCACTTCTTTACGAAAATGCAGCGCGCGCTCGACGGAGCGGTTGATCAGCCGCCGTCCGGGGTTGCCGCGCAGCATCGCCGCCGCGGTTTCGATGGAGGCCACCAGCGGATAGCTCGGCGAGGTAGTGGTGTGCATCATGTACGCTTCGTTGAAGGTCTCTTCGTCGTAATCCCCTTTGATGTGGATCAGCGATGCCTGAGAGAGCGCAGCCAGCATTTTATGGGTGGACTGGGTTTCGTAGAACACTTTGCCCGGCACCCGCTCGCCGCTCATGCCGCTCTTGCCGTTGTAGATCGGGTGAAAATGGGTATAGGGCACCCAGGCGGAGTCGAAGTGGATCGACGGCACGTCGAGGGTCTGCTTGATCCAGTTGGTGTTATACAGCAGCCCGTCATAGGTGGAGTTGGTGATCACCGCGTGCACCGGCCAGCTCGCGCCCTGGGTGGCCGCCACTTTCTGCTCGATGGTGGCGCGCAGGAACTCCTGCCGCGGAATGCCGCCGAGAATGCCCAGCGCATTGCGGGTGGGTTTCATCCAGATCGGGACGATGTCACTCATCATCAGCAGATGCGTCAGCGACTTATGGCAGTTGCGATCCACCAGCAGCGTGCTGCCCGCCGGAGCGGCGTACATACCGATGATTTTATTCGAGGTGGAGGTGCCGTTGGTCACCATGTAACTCTGCTCGGCCCCGAAGGTGCGGGCGATGTACTCTTCGGCCTCCAGGTGCGGCCCGGTGTGATCGAGCAGCGATCCCAGCTCGGTTACCGAGATCGAGACGTCCGCTTTCAGGGTATTGCCGCCGAAAAAATCGTAAAACAGGCAGCCGACCGGGCTTTTCTGATAAGCGGTGCCGGCCATATGCCCCGGCGTACAGAAGGTATATTTCCCCTCGTTCACATAGGTGAACAACGCTTTGGTCAGCGGCGGCGTGATGTTGTCGTGATATTCATTGGTGTACTGCCGGATACGCGTGGCGATATCTTCCGCCTGGTCCAGCCCGTATTCAAAGAACCACAGCGCCATGCGCATCTCATTGGCGGTAACGTCCATCGTCGAGTGGGTATTAATGAAGGCATAAAGCGGCAGGTACTCGTTGAGCTGGTTGATCTCGCAGCACAGATCGAGGCTGTATTCGTCCCAGTCAAAGATCACGCCGCAGACGCGCGGGTTGTGCTCGATAAGCTTCAGCAGATCGTTACTGTTGTCCGGCCATACCGGCTGAAATCCCTGCTGAATGAGCGCCTGTTGCAGCTCCCTGATGGGTTCATCTTTATAAAACGCCCCGTGCGGGCCCATGATGGCAATGGTATTCAATGCTTACCTCCTGGAAAAAAGCGTCTGGTAAGCATAGTTGAGTGAAGCGCGTCGGCAGCCGATAAGGCAAAAAACCACCTCGCGGGAGGTGGTTGGGCAGGAGAAGTGCCAGCCCGCAGGCTGGCAACAGGGTTACAGCGCGGTCCAGGCATCAGACCAGGCGATACCGGCACCCGGCTCGTAGTAGGCTGGAGCTACGCTGCACCAGCTTCCTTCCGGGAAGGGTTTGCACTGGTAGAGCGCACCGTTGTTCAGCACGATGTCACCGGGTTTCCAGGCATGGCTCCCTGACCAGGCCGGATACGCGGCCGGGGAGTCATCCGGCGTTTTCGCCTTCGCTTTCACGTTGAGGGTGTAGGTCGTCGTGTCGCTCAGCTTCCCGTCGTCCACCTTCAGGCTGATGATGTACTGCGCATCGGCGGCGGTGTCAGGCACATTAAAGGTCACCACGCTCTTATCCTTGCCGCTCACGGTCTGCCCGGTCTGCGCCATCCAGCTAAAGGTCAGCGCATCGCCATTTTCATCGCTGGAGCCGGCACCGTTGAGCGATACCTTGCTGCCGGCCTCAACAGCACCGACCGGCCCGCTGATACGAGCAATCGGCGCGACGTTGGTCTGGCCCGGTGAAGGCTGCGGCGCTGGTGTGGGCGCTGGCGCTGGCGTCGGCGTGGCCGAGCCATCCTCAACCACCTTAACGTTGAAGTGTTTTTTCACGCACTGGGTGTAGTCGCCGTCTTTAAAGGCGCTGAACGGCGTCTGATACCCCACCAGCTGGCAGGCATAGGTCAGACCGTCCGGGGTGGTGGTGCTCCAGCCCCAGTCCATCTCCCAGTAGATCGGCAATGCCCCCGAGCCACCGGCATCAAACTGCTTCATTTTCTTACAGCCCAGCACTTCATCCGCCGGCACGTTCACCTTGAGGTATTTCGCAAACTCCTTGTAATAGGCGATGCGGTTCAGCGACTGGGCGTTCTCCGCTTCGCCGCCGCACTCCACGCCACCGTTGATAATCTGGATCGTGACGCCGAAGCCCGGCAGCAGCCCGCTCTCTTTGTCATGCTGATTGGGCTGCCAGGTCTGGTCGATGACGTGCAGCATGCTGGGTTTTGGCGGCTGCGGGTAGACGAAGAAGAAGATGGCGCTCGCCAGGTTCATCCAGGTATCGGCAACCAGATCGGGTTTATCCAGCAGCGGGCGCACATCGCCATACATCGCATCGGAGAACGGACCGTAGTTGTAGTTATAGGAGAGCTGCTTGGCACCGCGGCCAAAGTAGCTCAGGAAATCGCCGTCTTTATCCTTACCGCAGGGCCAGGTCTGCCCCTGCCAGGTATCCGGGTTGCACTCGCCGTTATAGCCGCCCTTCTGCCCTTCGGCCCAGCCCATCTCACGCAGATAGACCAGCGCCTGACGCCACTCCGGCTCCTCGCGCCAGCTCTCGTGCCCGCCCGTTTCCTGGGCAAAGTGGGCAAACATCGTCGCCAGCGACTTACGGCAGATGGCCTCGGCGTCACGCCCGTCGCTGTAGGCACCACACACCGCCGGGAATTTACCCACCGCTTTCAGGAAGTTCACGTAGGTGTACTCTCTGGCGCGCAGCGGAAAGAGAAAATCCCAGTCCTTCGCGCTGATGATGCTTTCTACCCGCCGCACGTTTTCCGGGTTGGCGCTGTTACCCGGCTCGATTTTTTCAACCTGAGCATTATCCAGCGTGCGGATAGACGCTTTTACCGACTGCATCAGCGGAAATCCACTCAGCTCCTGCTCTTTCTTCTGCAGATCCGCCGCGTTAACGCTGTAAGGTTCGCTGGCAGTGAGTAGCGGCGCTGCCCCCGCCTGTGCGCCAAACAGTAAGCCTGCCGCACTCAGCGCGGCGATGTGTGGTGATGTCATACCCTTCCCCTTTTCGCATTGAACATACCGATGTGGTGAAGGGAGTGTATGGAAAGCGCGGACGTTGCATTCTCACAACCTCTCACGCGACGTCTCACATAATCTCAGTGCCGCAGGCATAAAAAAAGGGCCGCATCATGCGGCCCTTGATGGCGAATAACAAACCCTAATCAGGCGTAGCCGTAGCTCATCAGACGCTGATAGCGACGGTTGAGCAGATCGTCTTTGCTCAGCACGTCCAGATCTTCAAGATCGGCCAGCAGCTGCGCTTTCAGGGATGCGGCCATCGCTTCCGGGTTGCGGTGCGCGCCACCCAGCGGCTCCGGGATCACGGAGTCGATAAGCTTCAGCTCTTTCAGACGCGGTGCGATGATGCCCATCGCTTCAGCCGCCAGCGGGGCTTTGTCTGCGCTTTTCCACAGAATGGAGGCGCAACCTTCCGGGGAGATCACCGAATAGGTGCTGTATTGCAGCATGTTGACTTTGTCGCCCACGCCAATCGCCAGCGCGCCGCCGGAGCCGCCTTCGCCGATAACGGTGCAGATCACCGGTACGGTGAGACGTGACATTTCACGCAGGTTGCGGGCAATGGCTTCAGACTGGCCGCGCTCTTCCGCACCCACGCCCGGGTAGGCGCCAGGGGTGTCGATGAAGGTCACGATCGGCATATTGAAGCGTTCAGCCATTTCCATCAGGCGCAGCGCTTTGCGGTAGCCTTCCGGGGCCGGCATACCGAAGTTGCGGCGGATCTTCTCTTTGGTTTCGCGGCCTTTCTGATGACCAATGATCATCACCGGGCGACCATCCAGGCGTGCGATACCGCCCACGATGGCTTTGTCGTCCGCATAAGCGCGGTCGCCAGCCAGTTCATCAAACTCGTCAAACGCCAGACGAACGTAATCCAGGGTATACGGACGCAGCGGATGACGCGCCAGTTGCGCAATCTGCCATGCACCCAGATCGGCGAAGATTTTACGCGTCAGCTCTACGCTTTTTTCGCGCAGACGAAGCACCTCTTCATCGATGTTAATATCCAGTTTTTCATCCTGACGGCTTACCGACGTCAGGGAATCGATTTTCGCTTCCAGCTCAGCAATCGGCTGTTCGAAATCAAGGAAATTCAGACTCATAGTATTCCTGTTTTAGTCAAACTCCAGTTCCACCTGCTCCGGACCTGGCAGGCCACGCGGCTTCCGGTTCGAGTATCAAAACTCGGGAACGCTGATGCTGACGCATCAGTCAAACTCCAGTTCCACCTGCTCCGAACCGATCAAGCCACGCAGATCGTTCAAGAGACGATCGCTCGGGGAAACACGCCAGGTTGCGCCGAAACGCAACCGCGCACGTGCATCCGCCCTCTGATAGTAGAGATGTACTGGAATTGTCCCCGAACGGTGGGGTTCCAGAGACTGACGGAGACGGTTCAAAAGCTGGTCATCAATTTGCCTGTCCGTCAGCGAGATAGCAAGCCCGCGCGCATACTTTTCACGGGCATCAGCAATGTCCATCACTTCGCGGGCGGTCATTTTAAGCCCGCCGCTGAAGTCATCAAAGCTGACCTGTCCGCTGACGATCAGGATTCGGTCTTGTTCCAGCAGATGCTGGTATTTTTCCAGCGCGTCTGTGAATAACATCACTTCCAGACGCCCTGAACGGTCATCAAGGGTGCAGATGCCGATTCGGTTACCGCGCTTGGTGACCATGACCCGCGCGGCAATGACCAGACCGGCGGCGGTAATAACTTTACCTCGCTCGGTCGGGTGCATTTCTTTAAGGCGCATGCCACCGACATAGCGCTCAATTTCTTTCAGGTACTGGTTGATAGGGTGACCCGTCAGATACAGCCCGAGGGTTTCCCGCTCACCATCCAGCACGGTCTGCTCCGGCCAGGGCTGGCAGTTGGCATACGACTGCTCAATCTGCTCCGGCTCTTCTGCCAGCACGCCAAACATATCCGCCTGGCCGATGGCTTCCGCCTTCGCATGTTGATCCGCGGCTTTCAGGGCATCGCCCAGGGAATTCATCAGCGCGGCGCGGTGCGGCCCGAGGCGGTCGAACGCCCCGGACATAATCAGTTTTTCCAGCACCCGACGGTTGAGCTTTTTGGTGTCGGTGCGGGCGCAGAGATCGAACAGCTCGCGGAAATAGCCGCCTTCGTTACGCGCTTCAAGGATCGCTTCGATCGGGCCTTCGCCCACGCCTTTAATCGCGCCGATGCCGTAGACAATCTCGCCGTCATCATTGACGTGGAAGTGATACAGCCCGGAGTTAATGTCTGGCGGCAGGATCTTCAGCCCCATGCGCCAGCACTCATCCACCAGCCCGACCACTTTGTCGGTGTTGTCCATATCCGCTGTCATTACCGCAGCCATAAACTCGGCCGGATAGTGCGCTTTCAGCCACAGCGTCTGGTACGACACCAAAGCATAAGCCGCAGAGTGCGATTTGTTAAATCCGTAACCGGCAAATTTCTCTACCAGGTCAAAGATTTTCATCGCCAGCTCGCCGTCGACGCCGTTATTTTTCGCGCCGTCTTCAAAGCTGGAGCGCTGCTTCGCCATCTCTTCGGGTTTCTTTTTCCCCATCGCGCGGCGCAGCATATCCGCCCCGCCGAGGGTATAGCCCGAGAGCACCTGGGCTATCTGCATCACCTGTTCCTGATACAGGATGATGCCGTAGGTCGGCTCCAGAACAGGCTTCAGGCTTTCGTGCTGCCACTGGATATCCGGGTAAGAGATGGCTTCGCGTCCGTGTTTACGGTCGATAAAGTTATCTACCATCCCGGACTGCAACGGACCCGGGCGGAACAGCGCCACCAGCGCGATCATATCTTCGAAGCAGTCAGGCTGCAGACGCTTAATCAGATCCTTCATGCCGCGCGATTCAAGCTGGAACACCGCGGTGGTTTCCGAGCGCTGCAGCATGTCGAAGCTTTTCTTATCGTCAAGCGGGATCGCGGCGATATCGATCGGCTCCAGCCCCTGCTTTTCGCGGCGCGGGTTAATCATCTTCAGCGCCCAGTCGATGATGGTGAGCGTGCGCAGACCGAGGAAGTCAAACTTCACCAGGCCGGCATACTCCACGTCGTTCTTGTCAAACTGGGTGACCGGATGATTACCCGATTCATCGCAATAAAGCGGCGCGAAATCGGTAATTTTAGTCGGGGCGATAACCACCCCACCGGCGTGCTTACCGGCGTTACGCGTTACCCCTTCGAGTTTACGCGCCATGTCGATGAGGGCTTTCACTTCCTCATCGGCTTCATAAATTTCCGGCAGCTGCGGCTCGGCTTCGAACGCTTTGGCAAGCGTCATGCCCGGATCGGGCGGCACCAGCTTAGAGATACGATCGACGAAGCCGTAAGGGTGACCAAGCACGCGCCCTACGTCGCGGATCACCGCTTTCGCCGCCATAGTACCAAAGGTGATGATCTGCGATACCGCGTCGCGCCCGTACATATCAGCGACGTGATCGATCACCTGGTCACGCTTCTCCATGCAGAAATCGACGTCGAAGTCAGGCATCGAGACGCGTTCCGGGTTCAGGAAGCGTTCGAACAGCAGGTCAAATTCCAGCGGATCGAGATCGGTAATTTTCAGGGCATACGCCACCAGCGACCCGGCACCGGAACCACGTCCCGGCCCGACCGGAATGCCGTTATCCTTCGACCACTGGATAAACTCCATCACGATCAGGAAGTAACCCGGGAAGCCCATCTGGTTGATAACCTGCAGCTCGATATCCAGACGCTCGTCGTACTCGGGGCGCTTCTGCGCGCGCTCGTCCGGGTCCGGGAACAGGAATTCCAGACGCTCTTCCAGCCCCTCTTTCGATTTCATCACGAGGAAATCTTCGGTAGACATATCCCCGGTCGGGAACTGCGGCAGGAAGTATTCGCCGAGGCGCACCGTAACGTTACAGCGACGGGCGATCTCCACGCTGTTTTCCAGCGCTTCGGGGAGATCGGCAAACAGCTCGCACATCTCATCTTCGGTGCGCATGTACTGCTGGGTTGAGTAGTTACGCGGACGCTTCGGATCGTCGAGGGTAAAGCCGTCGTGAATGGCGACGCGGATCTCATGCGCATCAAAGTCGCCTGCGTCAATGAAGCGCACGTCGTTGGTGGCAACCACCGGCAAGCTGGTTTCTTCAGCCAGCGCGACCGCGGCGTGCAGATAATTTTCCTCATCCGGACGACCGGTGCGGATCAGCTCCAGGTAGAAACGATCGGCAAACCAGCGCTGATAGAACGCCACGCAGCTGTCAACCATAGCGCGGTTACCGCGCAGCAGCGATTTGCCGACGTCGCCCATGCGCCCGCCGGAAAGGAGGATCAAACCTTCATTGAGTTCGGCCAGCCAGGCGCTGTCGATCCACGGACCGTTTACGCCGTAGCCACGCTGATAGGCACGGGAGATGAGCAGCGTCAGGTTCTGATAGCCGACGTTATTGGCCGCCAGCACGGTGATCTGGCTGAGCTCATCACCCAGCGCATCGCTCTGCATCACAAAATCAGCACCGATGATCGGTTTTATGCCGAGGCCGTGCGATCCCCCGTAGAACTTCACCAGACCGCACAGGTTAGTAAAGTCGGTGATCGCCAGCGCGGGCATGCCAAGCGCGGCCGCCTTTTTTACCAGCGGTCCCGTCTTTGCAAGCCCATCAATCATGGAGTAGTCGCTGTGCACCCTCAGGTGTACAAAACGTGGTTCAGCCATCTCAGTTTCCGATTAACGATGTACAAGCCAGTGTCTTAGCAGACAAGGCCCAGCGCGCGTTTAACCGGCGCGAAGCTGCGTCGGTGGTGAATGGTGGCGCCATGTTCTGCCAGGCGTTCAAGATGAAAAGCGGTCGGATAGCCTTTGTGCTGGGCAAATCCATATTGCGGGAAGCTGAGATCCAGCTCGGCCATTTCCTGGTCGCGCGTCACTTTGGCAAGTATTGACGCGGCGCTGATTTCCGCCACCCGGCTGTCGCCTTTAACGACCGCCAGAGAAGGCATCGGCAGCGCCGGGCAGCGGTTGCCGTCGATCAGCACATACTCCGGTACCACGCTCAGCCCGGCGACGGCGCGCTGCATCGCCAGCATGGTGGCGTGCAAAATATTCAGCTCGTCAATTTCATGCGGTTCAGCGCGGCCAATACTCCAGGCCAGCGCTTTTTCACGAATTTCAAGGTACAGCGCCATGCGGCGCTTTTCCGACAGCTTCTTCGAATCGGCAAGCCCAACGATGGGGCGCAGCGGATCGAGGATAACCGCAGCGGTCACGACCGCGCCGACCAGCGGGCCGCGACCCACTTCATCAACGCCGGCAACCAGATGCGTATGGGGATAGATAAATTCCATCATTATTGCGCTAACTCCAGCACCGCGTCGGCTGCCTGCTCGTCGGCATTGCAGCGAATTTGTTCATGCAGGTGACGGAAGATGTCGTGCATTTCATGACTTTTTGCCCCGCCGTCCAGCAGCGGCGTCAGCGCGGCGGCCAGTCGGGCCGGCTCGCACTCCTCCTGCAGCAGCTCTTTTACCAGCTCGCGACCGGCGAGCAGGTTGGGCAGCGAGACGTACTCGGTTTTCACCAGCCGTTTTGCCAGCCAGAAGGTAAAGGGCTTCATGCGATAGCCCACCACCATCGGACATTTCGCCAGCATGCACTCCAGTGCGGCAGTGCCGGACGCCAGCAGCGCGGCATCGCTGGCGATCATCGCTTCACGCGCCTGACCATCCAGCAGATGAATATGTAAATCCGGCGCAACTTCGGCTTTGATACGTTCGAACTGTTCGCGACGCTTTGCGTTAACCAGCGGCACCACGACTTCAAGATCGGGCCAGCGCTCGCGCAGCAGCATCGCGGTTTTTAAGAAATCGGCGCTAAGCATCTCCACTTCCGCACCGCGGCTCCCCGGCAGCAGCGCCAGGCAGTGGGCTTCATGAGGAATGCCAAGCACGTCGCGCGCCGCGTTTTTGTCCGGGTCCAGCGGCATGGCATCCGCCATGGTGTGACCGATAAAGCGGCACGGAACATTATATTTATCGTAAAACGCTTTTTCGAAAGGCAGAAACGCCAGCACCAGGTCGGTGGCTCTGCCGATTTTGAAAACGCGTTTCTGGCGCCAGGCCCAGACCGACGGGCTGACGTAATGAATGGTGCGAATGCCCTGCTGCTTCAGCTTGCCTTCAAGGGTGATGTTGAAGTCAGGCGCGTCGATGCCCACGAAAACATCCGGTTGCAGCCCGGTGAAACGACGGGTGAGATCGGCGCGGATATGCAGCAGACGACGCAAACGGCCCAGCACCTCAACGATGCCCATCACCGCCAGCTCTTCCATTTCATACCAGGCTTCACAGCCTTCAGCCTGCATGCGCGGACCGGCAACGCCAACAAAACGGGCGTCGGGATGACGCGCTTTCAGCGCGCGGATGAGACCTGCACCAAGAATATCGCCGGAGGTTTCTCCGGCGACCAGGGCAATCGTAAGGGGACGCTTCGCCGGCATTTAACGAATCAGACCGCGTGTGGAGCGCTCGAAGAAGTCGCTGAACGCCTTCACTTCCGGATGACGTTCGGCAAGCTCAGCGATTTCCGGCTTCGCCTCTTCAAACGTCTTACCGCTGCGATAGAGCAGCTTGTAAGCGTTACGAATGGCATGCAGCGCTTCTTTGCTGAAGCCGCGACGCTTGAGGCCTTCAATGTTCACGCCGTAAGGCGTGGCATGGTTACCCTGAGCAATCACATAAGGCGGGACGTCCTGCGCCACACCGGAGCAGCCGCCAACCATCACATGTGCGCCGATGATGCAGAACTGATGCACGGCGGTCATGCCGCCGATGATAGCGTGATCGTCCACCGATACGTGGCCGGCAAGCGTGGCGTTGTTCGCGAGAATAACGCGGCTGCCGACGGTGCAGTCGTGTGCGACATGCGCGTTAACCATCATCAGGTTATCGCTTCCCACCTTCGTCAATCCACCGCCCTGTACTGTGCCGCGGTGGATAGTTACGCTTTCGCGAATGCGGTTGCGATCGCCAATTTCCACGCGGGTCGGTTCCCCGGCGTACTTAAGATCCTGGTTCACTTCACCGATAGAGGCGAACTGATAAATCTCGTTGTCGCGACCAATGGTCGTATGACCATTCACCACCACATGAGATTTCAGTACCGTACCTTCACCGATAGTGACGTTCGGACCAACAATACAGAACGGGCCAATGTGGGCGTTGGCACCGATAACGGCGCCCTCTTCCACTATAGCAGTCGGATGAATAAAGGCAGTTTTATCAATCACGTATCAGGCCTCCCGGCTACGCGCGCACATCATAGTCGCTTCGCATACGATTTTGCCGTCAACCAGCGCAACACCTTTGAAGCGCGTCAGGCCACGGCGCGTTTTTTCAAATGTGACTTCCATGATCATCTGGTCTCCTGGCACGACCGGGCGCTTGAAGCGCGCTTCGTCGATACCGGCGAAGTAGTACAGTTCGCCCGGTTCAAGCTTACCAACGCTTTTGAATGCCAGAATGCCGGTCGCCTGCGCCATCGCTTCGAGGATCAGAACGCCCGGGAAAATCGGTTTGCCAGGGAAATGGCCCTGGAAAAACGGCTCGTTTACTGAGACATTTTTAACTGCGCGTAGAAAACGACCTTCTTCAAAGTCCAGCACGCGATCTACCAGCAAAAACGGGTAGCGGTGCGGCAGAAGCTCTAAAATCTCTTCAATGTGCAGAGTATGAGTGTCAGTAGTCAAAATACTCTTCCTGTCTAAATGTACTGAATGTACTTATTGGCAATAATAGTAACACGGCCCGCGGCAATCCTTAGAAAGCCAGCAGGCCGCGAATCTGGTAAGCGCGAAGGCGTCAAGCCGAAGTGATTCAGTCCTGTGAATTGACTTTACGTTCGATGGCCTTGAGGCGTTTGCTCATGTCATCGATATTCATCACTAACGCTGCGGTTTTTCGCCATGCTTTATTTGGTTGCAGCGGAATTCCTGAAGAGTATACCCCAGGTTCAGTGATGGGGCGCATTACCATGCCCATCCCTGTTACCGTTACTTTATCACAGATTTCCATGTGACCATTGATCACGCTGGCACCGCCAATCATGCAGTAGCGGCCGATTTTCAGGCTGCCTGCCATGATGACGCCGCCGGCAACGGCGGTATTGTCACCAATCACGACGTTGTGCGCAATCTGGCACTGGTTGTCTATGATAACACCGTTACCGATAACAGTGTCATCCAGTGCACCGCGATCGATCGTGGTACAGGCACCAATTTCAACATTGTTGCCGATAATTACACGTCCAGTCTGCGGTATTTTAACCCAGTTTCCACGATCGTTGGCATAGCCAAAGCCGTCAGAACCAATAACGGTCCCAGACTGGATAAGGCAATTTTCGCCGATGTCGATCTCATGATAAACCGAGACGTTGGCCCACAAGCGGGTGTTTGCACCCAGCTTCGTGTTTTTACCAACGAAGCAGCCGGCGCCGATAATAACGTTATCACCCAGCTCAACGCCAGATTCAATAACGGCATTCGCGCCGACAGCCACATTTTTACCCAGCCGCGCGGACGGGTCGATGACGGCGCTCGGGGCGATGTCAGCGGCAGGCTGCGGCGTGGTATCAAGAATTTGCGCCATGCGGGCATAGGTCAGGTACGGATTCTTAACGACCAGTGCAGCGCTCCTGGCAAAAGGAAGATCGTCCGACGTCATCACAACGGCGGATGCCTGGCATAGTGCCAGTTGCTCACGGTAACGCGGGTTTACCATGAACGTAATGTGTCCCTCGGAAGCAGATTGCATAGACGCGACGCCGGAGATGACGATATCGCCATCTCCGTGCAAGTCTGCATCCAACTGCCGGGCTAAATCAGCCAGTCGAATTGAAGGCATTACTTATTTAACCTGTTTCAGCACGTCTGCGGTGATGTCTTTAACATCGCTGCTGGTGTAAGCAACGGTGTTTGCGTCCAGAACCAGATCGATATCCTGATCGGCTGCAACTTTCTTCACAGCGGTCTGAATACGGGTAACCAGTTTGCCGCGCTCTTCGTTGGAACGACGAGAACGATCCTGTTCAAAGGACTGCGCTTTGCCGGAGAAGTCCTGGCGCTGTGCCATAACGTCTTTTTCCAGCTTGCTGCGTTCGCTCGCTTTCATGGTCGAGCCATCGCGCTGCAGGCGCTGCATTTTGGATTGCAGGTCGGATTCCATGCGTTGCAGTTCACCAGCACGGCCTTTGAACTCATTCTCCAGGGTTTTGGAAACGCCTGTGCTCTGAGCAACCTGCTGGAACAGGTTACCCATGTTCACAACGGCAACTTTATCAGCAGCTTGTGCAGACGCTGCCATTGCTAAACCGAGACCTGCAGCAAATAACCACTTTTTCACAATCAACTCCTTACCATCCCATGAGTACCCGAGGGTACCGATTTTTCGCGTGCTGCAGGCGGTATCTAAGGGACCGCCTGAGCGCGCTACACTGCATCAGCATTCCATTGCGACGCGCAATTACCAGGTTTTACCAATGTTAAACTGGAACTGCTCCGCCTTGTCTCCATCGTATTTCTTGAACGGCTGAGAATACGAGAACACCAGTGGTCCTAATGGAGACATCCATTGTAATGCCAGACCGGCAGACATACGGATATTGCTTGGGTCGCTGTAGTCAGGCACGCCTGCTGCCTGCATCGCTGCCGTATTGTCCCAGTTTGTATCCCAGACGCTACCCGCATCGACAAACAGCGAAGTACGCACTGAATTCGCATATTTCTCGCTCAGGAACGGCGTTGGCGTGATGAACTCAAGGCTGGCAACGCCCATGGCATTACCACCGACCGCATCGTCGGAGCTACAGTACGTCCCCGCTTCGCAGTTTTCGTTATTCGGACCGAAGTAAACCGCTTTCGGACCGATGTTGTTCGACTGGAAGCCACGCACGGTGCTTGAGCCACCGGCATAGAAGTTCTCATAGAACGGCAGCTCTTTACTGCCCAGACCGTCACCATAGCCCCAACGGGTACGACCCAGAATCACCCACTTATGATCGTCATCGATCGGGAAGTAAGAGGCGGTATCCAGCGTCACCTTGTAGAACTCGTTATCGGAACCTGGCATGGTCACTTTACCATTCAGGTTGACGCGAGAACCTTCGGTCGGGAAGTAACCACGGTCGAGTTTGTTGTAAGTCCAGCCATAGTTCAGCGTGAAGTCATCTGCCGAGAAGCCGTTCTCATCGGTCGTGGTCGGGCTGCTCTGACCGACGGAATCGAGATAGCGCCACATCGCCACCTGCGGCTGCATGTTGGACAGGTCGTTGTGGACATAGCCCAGACCCACGCGCAGCGTGTTGTATTCGTTTACCGGGAAGCCGAGGGTGCCGTCTACACCATAGCTCTTGTTGGTATAGGAGGAGAGATCCGCATCGTCCGCTTTAAAGTCGTTATAGAAAATACGACCGCCGAGGCTCACACCGTCTACGGTGAAGTACGGGTTGGTGACGGAGAATTCAGAATAGGTCTGGTAATCGTTTTTGGTCCCGTTGATGCCAACGGAATAGCCGGTACCTAACCAGTTATCCTGCTGAACGCCGACCTGGAAGCTGACGCCACTCTCAGTACCGTAGCCGACACCGAAGTTGAAGCTACCGGTGTTGCGCTCTTTAACTTTGTAGACCACGTCAACCTGGTCCGGGCTGCCCGCGACGCGTTGGGTATCAACGTCAACGGTTTCGAAATAGCCGAGACGGTTCAGACGCTCTTTGCCCTGATCGACGAGGTCGCTCCCCAGCCATGCCCCTTCCATCTGACGCATTTCGCGGCGCAGGACGGCATCTTTAGAGGTGCTGTTGCCCTCAAAGCGAATATTACGCACGTAGAAGCGGTTACCGGAGTCAACGTTGACGCGCAGCTTAACGGTCTTATCCGCGTCGTTGATTTCCGGCTGGCTCTGAACGCGCGGATAGGCGTAACCATAACGACCCAGCAATTTCTTGATGTCGTCTTCCATTTTGGTCACTTTGGTGCCGTTATACAGCTCGCCCGGTTCCATTTTGGTCAGGCTTTCGATTTCGGCTGAGTGACCAGCGAGGTTGCCGCTGACTTCAACACCAGAAATCTTATACTGGTCACCTTCCGTCACGTTGACGGTGATGTAGATGCCCTTTTTGTCCGGCGTCAGGCTGACCTGAGTAGAGTCAATGTTGAAACGCGCGTAGCCGCGATCCAGATAGTAGCTGCGCAGGGTTTCGAGGTCGCCCGCCAGTTTCTGCTTCTGGTATTTACGATCGCCCACCACGTTCCACCACGGCACTTCGTCACGCAGCTGGAACTGAGAAATCAGCTCTTCAGTGCTGAAGGCATGGTTACCGACAATGTTGATCTGCTGAATGGTGGCCGACACGCCTTCCTGGAACACCAGCTTCAGGTCTACGCGGTTACGCGGCAGCGGAGTAACAACCGCTTTCACGCTGGCGCTGTATTTACCTACGCTGTAATAGAAGTCTTCCAGACCCTTTTCGATATCTGAAAGGGTGGTTCGGTCGAGGGATTCACCCACGCGCACGCTGGAGGCTTCGAGGTTCTGCTTCAGCATGTCATCTTTCACCGACTTATTGCCGGAGAAAGTGATGCTGGCGATGGTCGGGCGTTCTTTAACCTGAACCAACAGGTTTTCGCCGTCGCGCAGTACCCGCACATCCTCGAAGTTGCCGGTAGCAAACAGGGCGCGAATGGTGTTTCCGATATCCTCATCAGTCACCGTGTCGCCTGGGCGCACTGGCATGCTGAGGAGGGCCGCACCAACGGCGACACGCTGAAGGCCTTCGAAATGAATGTCCTTCACTACGAAACCGTCAGCACCGTATACGGTGGCGCTGCTAAACAGCAGCGACGCTATGAGCAACTTTTTCATCGCCATCGTTGTTATGCGTTCTTCCTAACCAAACTCTCATAACCGAGAGAAATCATTGAAAAGTGCAAGCCCCATTAACATCACCAGCAGAATTGAGCCAATGCGATAACTAAAGTCTTGAACTCGCTCGGAAACCGGCCCGCCTTTCAGCTTCTCAACCGCTAAGAATAGCAAGTGCCCACCATCCAGCACCGGCAGAGGGAACAGATTGATTATCCCGAGGTTCACGCTAATCAGCGCCAGAAACATCAGGAAGTAGATCAACCCATACTCTGCGGACACTCCTGCTCCCTGAGCAATGGAGATGGGGCCACTAAGGTTGTTAAGCTTAACGTCACCGGTTATCAATTTCCCCAGCATGTTAACCGTCAGCTTCATCAGCTGCCACGTCTTTGCCGTGGCTTCGATAATCGCGTTGAACGGCCCATACTGGCGCAACACTTTGTATTCATCAGACAGAGGAATAATTTTCGGAACCACGCCCGCAAAACCTTCTGCCTGACCACTGCTACCGGGCTTTGTATCCGGTATCAGCGATAAAGACAAGGAACTCCCTTGCCTCTCGACGTCTAACGCCAGTGCTTTCCCCGGATTATCGCGTACCAGGGTGACAAATGACATCCACGACGTCAATAACTGACCATCGACTTTAACGATCCTGTCGCCCGCTTGCAAACCTGCTTTGCTTGCGGCGGAATTCTGCTGCACCTCATCAAGCACCGGTTCAATCTGCGGCCCCTTCGGGCGTAAGCCCAACGACGCTACCGGATCCTCACGGTCAGGCTCGAAGTGCCAGTCGCGTAAATCGAGGGTTTTGTCGCTGCGCGCGCTACTGCCGGGCGAGGTCACCGAAAGCGTTGTGCTTTCTTCACCTATTTTTGCGACCAGCGCTAAGCGCACAGCATCCCAGTCAGGCGTTTCGATACCGTCGATAGCTTTTAGTTCCGCGCCCGGCTGAATTTGTGCTTCGGCAGCGATGGAATTGGGCGCAATTTCACCAATCACGGGCTTCACACTGGGTACGCCGATAATAAATACCAGCCAGTATGCGAAAACGGCGAAGATGAAGTTTGCCACCGGACCGGCAGCGATGATCGCCGCACGCTGTGCGACGGTTTTGTTATTGAAGGCGCGATGGCGTAGTTCAGGAATAACCGGCTCGACGCGTTCGTCGAGCATTTTAACGTAGCCACCGAGCGGGATCAGGGCAATGACAAACTCGGTGCCGTGGCGGTCGGTACGCTGCCATAGCGCTTTGCCAAAGCCGATAGAGAAGCGCTCAACGCGGACACCGCAGCGACGAGCAACCCAAAAATGGCCGAACTCGTGCACGGTAATCAGAATGCCCAGCGCAACGATAAAGGCCATTAAATTCCAGAGGATGCTCAGCATAGTACCTTCCGTCAGACGGTCCCGAAGACTAGCAGTAACAGGCAGGCAAATACAGGTACCGCCGCCGTCAGGCTATCGATGCGATCCAGAATGCCGCCGTGGCCAGGGATTAAATTGCCGCTATCCTTGATGCCGGCTTCACGCTTGAACATGCTTTCGGTGAGATCGCCCAACACCGAGGCCAGCGCGGCGACAATCGAGGATACCAGCAGTACCACCGGCGCAACTTCCAGCTTTGCAAAAGTACCGTAGAGCCAGGCGATTACCGCAGCGGTAAACAGGCCGCCGATGAAGCCCTGCCAGGTTTTGCCCGGGGATACTTTCGGGGCAAGCTTATGTTTGCCGAATTTCTTCCCGAAGATATAAGCGCCAGAGTCCGCGCCCCACACCAGAAACATGACGTAGAGCAGCCAGATAGCCCCGCTGTAGTGATTACTGTCGTAGTGCCATGAGCGCAGGGCCACCATGCCCCAGAAGAACGGCACGATGGTCAGGAAGCCAAATATCAGACGCAGCACCTTTGATTCACGCCACAGCGACGCCGAACCGGGATAGAACAGTACCAGCAGCAGTGCGGCTACCCACCAGCCAAGGGAGGCCCAGAGCGAAAACTCAATGAGCGGCAGGCGCGCGGTATGGTGATATTCCGGCAGCGTAAAGAGCATGACGGCCAACAGCAGCCCGCACAGCACCGCGAGCCAGACACGCTGACCACGCGCGGCAAAACCGCAGAACTGCCCCCACTCCCAGGCTGCCAGCATGCAGACCAGCAGCGTAGCGATGGCAAAGCCAGCCGGCGGCAGCAAGAACAGCGCTGCGATAACAACCGGAATCATGACAAATGCGGAAATCAGGCGATACTTCAGCAAAAGCTACCCCCATCAGGCAACATCACCACCGGGTTCTGTGCCGCCAAAACGACGCTCTCGGTTTGCGAACGCATCAAGCGCCCCCTCAAAGTCTTGTTCATCAAAATCAGGCCAGAGAACATCTGTAAAATAGAGTTCCGCATAGGCTATCTGCCAGAGCAGGAAGTTACTAATGCGATGCTCTCCGCCTGTCCTAATTACCAGGTCAACGGGAGCCAGCTCATTCATACAGAGTTGCTGGTTCAGCAGCTCTTCATCAATGCTTTCAGGGCGTAACAGCCCTTCCTGAACCTGCGTCGCAAGTTGCCTCACTCCCTGAATAATATCCCAGCGTCCACCGTAATTCGCCGCGATGTTTAGCGTCAGCCCGGTGTTCTGGCTCGTCAGCGTCTCAGCTTTAACGATGCGCTCCTGCAGACGCGTATTGAACCGGCTGGTATCGCCAATAATGCGTAAACGCACGTTGTGGCGATGCAGGCTTTTCACCTCGCTGTCGAGCGCCCAGACAAACAGCTCCATCAGCGCGCTGACTTCCTGTGCGGGGCGATTCCAGTTCTCGCTGCTAAAAGCATAAAGCGTAAGCGCATCAATGCCATTATTTGCTGCAAAAGAAACTGCCCGGCGAACCGATTTAGCTCCCGCTTTATGTCCAAACGCTCTTATTTTTCCCTGTCTTTTCGCCCAACGGCCATTGCCATCCATAATGATGGCCACATGGCGGCAGCCATGTGCAGGTAAGTGTTCGCTTAATGGTTGGTTAGCAGACAACATAACGCGTTTTTATTCCCTGATAAGGATTAAGCGGTACTCTGGAATACTGAAGCCCTCAGCATAAAAAAGCCGTGCAAATTCACGGCTTACCTGAACGTCAGTGATTTATCACCCGCGTTCAGGTGGCGCAGACTATATCACTGAAGCACATAGCGAACAAATGGCACAGGCCCCGCTGCGGGAATAATCACCGCCCTGCGAGGCGCGTCACTTCGCTCTGTGCAACTGCGCGCGCATTCTCATCCACTGCCAGCACTTCTTCCACGCTCTCCGGTTCGCGTAAATCCATGACGTTTAACACGTCCTCGTTAATGCGCGCGATATCCGTAAAGCGAATACGATCGTCCAGGAAAGCCGCTACCGCGATTTCATTTGCTGCATTCAGCGCCGTGGTGGCAGCCTGTCCGTTATCAAAAGCGGTCATTGCCAGCCTGAGGCAGGGATAGCGCTGAAAATCAGGGGCGCAGAAGCTAAGCGAGCCCACTTTGCAGAAATCGAGTGCCGCAACGCCTGATGTCACACGTTCAGGCCAGGCCATCGTATGCGCGATAGGTGTACGCATATCCGGCTCGCCCAACTGTGCCAGCACGCTACCGTCCAGATAGCGCACCATCGAATGGATCATGGATTGCGGATGAATTAATACTTCCATCTGTTGTGCTGACGCATTAAACAGCCAGCGGGCTTCAATATATTCGAGACCTTTATTCATCATGGTGGCCGAATCAACGGAGATCTTACGTCCCATCGACCAGTTTGGATGACGGCATGCCTGCTCGGGCGTCATATCAGCCAGCGCATCTAAAGCCGTATCGCGAAACGGGCCACCCGATCCGGTGAGAATAATCGACGAAACGCCGTTACTCTCCAGATCAGCGTATCCCAGGTTACGCTGAATTGTTTCGGGCAAACTCTGAAAAATGGCGTTGTGCTCGCTGTCCACTGGCAACAGCCGGGCACCACTGCGCTTCACGGCATCCATAAACAGACGCCCGCAGGTCACCAGCGACTCTTTGTTCGCCAGTAAGATCTGTTTACCCGCGCCAATCGCCGACAGCGTAGGCAGCAGGCCTGCCGCCCCGACAATCGCCGCCATCACCTGATCGACGTCGCTCAGCGCCGCCATCTCGCACGCCGCGTCGCGTCCGGCCATCACTTCCGTAACGCAACCGGCCTCGCGCAGTTGAGTGCGTAACGCCGCCGCGCTGGCTTCATCGTCCATTACCGCGAAACGCGGCCTGAATTCGAGGCACTGTTCGACCATACGGGCCACATTCTTTCCGGCGACCAGCGCGGTAACCGCAAACTGCTCCGGATTACGACGAACGACATCTAGTGTGCTGCAACCGATAGAGCCGGTCGAGCCGAGTATGGTCAATTGCTTCATGGGATACTCACAGGAAAAGCGGTTAATGCGCCTTACGCGCCGGGAAATAAAAAACGCCGCCAGCAAAAGCCGCTCTGGACGACTCTTCTGTACGGCGTTTAGTCTGCCACGATGCCGTTAATTAAAACTGCATCAGCTCAGCTTCTTTATCGGCCAGAGCCGCATCCACTTTCTTGATGGCAGCGTCAGTCATTTTCTGCACGTCGTCCTGTGAACGACGGTCATCATCTTCGCTGATCTCTTTCTCTTTCAGCAGCGCTTTGACTTTATCGTTCGCATCACGGCGCACGTTGCGTACCGCAACGCGAGCCTGTTCAGCTTCACCGCGTACCACTTTGATCAGGTCTTTACGACGCTCTTCGGTCAGCGGCGGCAGCGGAACGCGAATATCGGTGCCCGCTGAGCTTGGGTTCAGACCCAGATCGGAGGCCATGATCGCTTTCTCAACGGCCGGGCCCATAGAGCGGTCAAAGACGTTGATTTTCAGGGTACGGGTGTCTTCTACGGTGACGCTGGCCAGCTGGCGCAGCGGCGTAGGCGTACCGTAATACTCGACGACGATCCCGTCGAGCAGGCTCGGGGAAGCGCGACCGGTACGGACTTTGCTGATTTGGGTTTTGAAAGCCTCAACGCATTTTTCCATGCGCACTTCGGCATCTTTTCTGATATCGCTGATCACGTTACGAATCCTTGAAAACTTGCTTTTCGGCAGACCAGACTTGCGGCACCGCCTTCAGGGGTGTGCTAAGTATAGCCCGTTTAATTCATGGTACCTTCCGGCAACCAGGCATCAACGCCTGCAGATGACGCGGAATAGTACCCGTATTTGCGGCAGACGGAAATTACTCCGTAATCAAAGTGCCTTCTTTCTCACCCATCACCACGCGACGCAGCGCACCTGGCTTATTCATGTTAAATACGCGAATCGGCAATTTATGGTCACGCGCTAGCGTAAAGGCCGCCAGATCCATCACCTTGAGTTCACGTTCCAGCACGTCCTGATAGGTCAGCTGATCGTACAGGGTTGCGGTAGGATCTTTCATCGGATCGGCAGAGTAAACGCCATCCACTTTGGTGGCTTTCAGCACCACGTCGGCTTCGATTTCGATGCCGCGCAGGCAGGCTGCAGAGTCGGTGGTGAAGAACGGGTTGCCGGTACCGGCAGAGAGGATCACCACGCGGTTGTTGCGCAGCAGGCTGATGGCTTCTGCCCAGCTGTAGTTGTCGCACACGCCGTTCAACGGAATGGCAGACATCAGGCGAGCGTTCACATAGGCGCGGTGGAGGGCATCGCGCATTGCGAGACCGTTCATTACCGTCGCCAGCATGCCCATGTGGTCGCCCACGACACGGTTCATCCCGGCTTTAGCGAGGCCGGCACCGCGGAACAGGTTACCGCCGCCGATCACCACCCCAACCTGAATACCCAGTTCAACCAGCTCTTTGATCTCCTGCGCCATACGATCCAGTATGCTCGCATCAATACCGAAACCTTCTGCGCCCTGGAGTGCTTCGCCACTCAGCTTGAGCAGAATGCGTTTATAGACGGGTTTTGCGTTGGTAGCCATGTTTCTTTCCTGGAACAGTCTATGAATGGGGATGGTCAAATCGGACGACACATAATGCGTCTCTTCCTCAGCCTGAACGAATCGGAGCAGACTGAATTTACGTCGGTTTTATACCCAATGTGCGGGTGCGGGAGGTGACATGGGTATAAAAAGGAGCCGCCCTCAGGCGGCTCCTTTACAGCATTAAGACTGCTTGGACATTGCAGCAACTTCTGCTGCGAAGTCAGTCTCAACTTTCTCGATGCCTTCACCCACTTCGAAGCGGATGAAGCTGGTTACGTCAGCGTTGTGCTCTTTGAGCAGCTGAGCAACGGTTTTGCTCGGATCGATAACGAAAGGCTGGCCAGTCAGAGAAACTTCGCCGGTGAATTTCTTCATGCGGCCTTCAACCATTTTCTCTGCGATTTCTTTCGGCTTGCCAGACTGCATGGCGATGTCCAGCTGAACCTGGTACTCTTTCTCAACCACTTCAGCAGACACGTCTTCCGGCTTAACGAATTCCGGCTTGCTTGCAGCAACGTGCATTGCCAGCTGTTTAACCAGCTCTTCGTCAGCGCCGGTTGCAGCGATCAGAACGCCGATGCGCGCGCCGTGCAGGTAGCTGCCCAGCACATCGCCTTCCAGGGAAGAAACGCGACGGATGTTGATGTTCTCACCGATTTTAGCAACCAGGGCAACACGCTCTTCTTCGAACTGTGCTTTCAGAACTTCAACGTCAGTGATTTTGCCAGCAAAGGCTGCATCCAGCACTTTGTCTGCGAATGCCTGGAAACCGCCATCTTTAGCAACGAAGTCAGTCTGGCAGTTAACTTCCAGAATCACACCGTAGTTGCCTTCGATCTTAGTTTTGATAACGCCGTCAGCAGCAACGTTGCCTGCTTTTTTCGCCGCTTTGATCGCACCAGACTTACGCATGTTTTCGATTGCCAGCTCGATGTCGCCGTTAGCTTCGGACAGTGCTTTCTTACAATCCATCATGCCAGCGCCAGTACGTTCGCGCAGCTCTTTTACCAGGGAAGCGGTAATTTCAGCCATTCTATAATCCTCGGTTATCTCGTACGGGGAGATATACCCTACCGGCCTCAGGTTACAGTGATGTGCCGCAACGTGAATGCGAGTGGGTATAGTTCTGACTTGCCGGAGCAGATGTCTGACACGCCAGACTCAAAAAAAAGGGGGCCTGAGACAGGCCCCCTAACCAAACTTGTTACTACCTGGTTAATAAGGGCTCAAGACGAGCAAACCTTATTATTCAGCTTCTACGAAGCTCTCTTCCGCCTGAGAAGCCAGATCCTGAGAACGGCCTTCGCGCACGGTAGCAGCAACAGCGTTCAGGTACAGGCTTACAGCACGGATTGCATCGTCGTTACCCGGGATAACGAAGTCAACGCCGTCTGGATCGGAGTTGGTATCAACGATAGCAAATACCGGGATACCCAGGTTGTTTGCTTCTTTGATAGCGATGTGTTCGTGGTCGGCGTCGATAACAAACAGAGCGTCCGGCAGACCACCCATGTCTTTGATACCGCCCAGGCTGTTCTCAAGCTTTTCCAGCTCGCGAGTGCGCATCAGCGCTTCTTTCTTGGTCAGCTTGTCGAAAGTGCCGTCCTGGGACTGAGTTTCCAGGTCTTTCAGACGCTTGATGGACTGACGAACGGTTTTCCAGTTAGTCAGCATACCGCCCAGCCAGCGATGGTTCACGAAGAACTGGTCGCAGCTGTTGGCAGCGTCTTTTACCGCTTCGCTTGCAGCGCGCTTGGTACCAACGAAAAGGATTTTACCTTTACGAGAAGAGATCTTGTTCAGCTCAGCCAGGGCTTCGTTGAACATCGGTACGGTCTGCTCAAGGTTGATGATGTGAACTTTGTTACGCGCGCCGAAGATGAAAGGCTTCATTTTCGGGTTCCAGTAACGGGTCTGGTGACCAAAGTGAACACCAGCCTTGAGCATGTCGCGCATGGAAACAGTTGCCATGTTTAAAACCTCTATATAAATGTGTGGGGTTATGCCTCCACGTATCCCATATTACCGACCCCGAAGGGCACCCCGGAATATGTGCCGATACGTGTGTGTAATTACACAATGTGAGCGTAGTAGCCTCTGTGCCCGACAGGCGGTACAGAAGTCCGGCGCGCTTTATATCATAAAAGCGCTGACGACACCAATAGTTGTTGACGCATCCCGGTGCCAGCGATTCTCAATTTGGCACCTCCGGGCGGCCCTGATACCATTAACGCCTGACTCATAATTATTGTCGAAATTCCGGCAACTGCGGACTTCATTCATGGCTATCTCAATTAAAACCCCAGAAGAAATCGAAAAAATGCGCGTCGCGGGCAGGCTTGCCGCTGAAGTGCTGGAGATGATCGAATCCCACGTCAAACCCGGCGTCAGCACCGGCGAGCTGGATCGCATCTGCAACGACTATATCGTTAATCAGCAGCAGGCGGTCTCTGCGAGCCTCGGCTACCACGGTTTCCCGAAATCCGTCTGCATCTCGATTAACGAAGTGGTGTGCCACGGTATTCCCGATGACGCAAAACTGCTGAAAGACGGCGACATCGTGAACATCGACGTTACCGTTATCAAAGACGAGTACCACGGCGACACCTCTAAAATGTTTATCGTCGGCAAGCCGACCATCCTCGGTGAGCGCCTGTGCCGCATCACCCAGGAGAGCCTCTACGTGGCGCTGCGCATGGTCAAACCTGGCATCCGTCTGCGCGAGCTTGGCGCGGCTATCCAGAAATTCGTCGAAGCGGAAGGTTTCTCCGTGGTACGCGAATACTGCGGTCACGGCATTGGCCGCGGCTTCCACGAAGAGCCGCAGGTGCTGCACTATGATGCAGATGACGGCGGCGTAGTGCTGCAGCAGGGCATGACGTTTACCGTTGAGCCGATGGTCAACGCCGGCGACTACCGCATCCGCACCATGAAAGATGGCTGGACGGTGAAAACCAAAGATCGCAGCTTGTCTGCGCAGTACGAGCATACTATTGTGGTGACCGATAACGGCTGCGAAATTCTCACGTTGCGTAAGGATGACACCATCCCCAACGTCATTTCGCATAACGACTAATAAGAAGCCGGCAGATGCCGGCTTTTTTTATGGGCGGCGCTTTTATGAGTCACAGTTTACCCGAACAGTATGCCAACACCGCGCTGCCGACCCTTCCCGGCCAGCCGGACAACCCCACCTCATGGCCGCAGCACGCCCTGTGCTGCGCGCAAACCAAAACCCGTATCGAGAACTTTCAGCGCTGGCTCGCCGACGCCTTCGATCACGGCGTGGCGGTGACCGAACTGGTGGAAGCCCGCACCGAGTTTATCGATCAGCTGCTGCAGCGCCTGTGGATTGACGCCGGCTTTGCCGATCGCAGCGACATGGCGCTGGTGGCGGTGGGTGGCTACGGACGGGGCGAACTGCATCCGCTTTCCGATATTGACCTGCTGATCCTGAGCCGTAAGCGTCTGCCCGACGAAGACGCGCAAAAGGTCGGCGAGCTGCTGACGCTGCTGTGGGATATCAAGCTGGAAGTGGGCCACAGCGTGCGCACCCTGGAAGAGTGCCTGCTCGAAGGGCTGGGGGATCTTACCGTCGCCACCAACCTGATTGAGTCCCGGCTGTTGATAGGCGATGTCGCGCTGTTTCTGGAGCTACAGAAACACATTTTCAGCGACGGCTTCTGGCCGTCGGATAAGTTCTTCGCCGCCAAAGTTGATGAGCAGAACGAGCGCCACCAGCGCTATCACGGCACCAGCTACAACCTTGAACCGGATATCAAAAGCAGCCCCGGCGGCCTGCGCGACATTCATACCCTGCAGTGGGTGGCACGCCGTCACTTCGGCGCCACGTCGCTCAGCGAGATGCTCAACTTCGGCTTTTTAACCCCCGCCGAACGCACCGAACTCGACGAGTGCCTGCACCAGCTGTGGCGTATCCGCTTCGCGCTACATCTGGAGCTGACCCGCTACGACAACCGCCTGCTGTTCGATCGTCAGCTCAGCGTCGCCCAGCGCCTGAACTACAGCGGCGAGGGTAACGAACCGGTCGAACAGATGATGAAGGTGTTCTACCGCGTCACGCGCCGGGTGGGTGAACTCAACCAGATGCTGCTTCAGCTGTTTGATGAGGCGATCCTCGCCCTGCCCGCGGATGAGAAACCGCGCCCCATCGACGACGATTTTCAGCTGCGCGGCAGCCTGATCGATCTGCGTGACGATACGCTGTTTATCCGCGAGCCGCAGGCGATTATGCGCATGTTTCATATCATGGTCCGCAATCGCGATATCAGCGGTATCTACTCTGCGACCCTGCGGCATCTGCGTCACGCGCGCCGTCATCTGGCGCAGCCGCTGTGTTACATCCCCGAAGCGCGCGCGCTGTTTATGTCACTGCTGCGCCACCCTGGCGCGGTTAAGCGCGGCCTGCTGCCGATGCATCGCCACAGCGTGCTGGGGGCGTACATGCCACAGTGGTCGCATATCGTGGGCCAGATGCAGTTTGACCTGTTCCACGCCTACACCGTCGATGAACACACCCTGCGCGTGCTGCTGAAGCTGGAGAGCTTTGCCAGCGAAGAGACGCGGGCGAAGCATCCGCTGTGCGTCGATCTCTGGCCGCGTCTGTCGCACCCGGAGCTGATTCTGATTGCCGCGCTGTTCCACGACATCGCCAAAGGACGCGGCGGCGACCACTCGATCCTCGGCGCCCAGGACGTGCTCGCCTTCGCCGAACTGCACGGGCTGAACTCCCGGGAAACTCAGCTTATCGCCTGGCTGGTGCGCCAGCACCTGCTGATGTCGGTTACCGCCCAGCGCCGCGATATTCAGGATCCGGAAGTGATCCGCCAGTTTGCCAGCGAAGTGCAGACCGAAAATCGCCTGCGTTACCTGCTGTGTCTGACGGTCGCCGACATCTGCGCCACCAACGAAACCCTGTGGAACAGCTGGAAGCAGAGCCTGTTGCGTGAGCTTTACTTCGCCACCGAGAAGCAGCTGCGCCGCGGGATGCAGAATACGCCGGACATGCGCGAGCGCGTGCGTCATCATCAGGTGCAGGCGCTGGCCCTGCTGCGCATGGACAACATCAACGAAGAGGCGCTGCACCATATCTGGGCGCGCTGCCGTGCCAACTACTTCGTGCGCCACAGCCCAAATCAGCTGGCATGGCACGCCCGCCATCTGCTTAATCACGATCTGACGCAGCCGCTGATTTTGCTGAGCCCGCAGGCGACGCGCGGCGGCACCGAGATCTTTATCTGGAGCCCGGACCGCCCTTACCTGTTCGCCGCAGTATGCGCCGAGCTTGACCGGCGTAATCTCAGCGTGCACGACGCGCAGATCTTCACCACCCGCGACGGCATGGCGATGGACTCCTTTATCGTGCTGGAGCCGGACGGCAGCCCGCTCTCCGGGGATCGCCACGAGGCGATTCGTCACGGGCTCGAACAGGCGATTTCCCAGCGCACCTGGCAGCCGCCGCAGCCGCGTCGCCAGCCAGCGAAACTGCGCCACTTTAACGTTGATACCGAGGTCAACTTCCTGCCGACCCATACCGACCGTCGCACCTTTCTTGAGCTGATTGCCCTCGACCAGCCAGGGCTGCTGGCGCGGGTCGGCCAGGTGTTTGCCGACCTCGGGATTTCGCTGCACGGGGCGAGAATTTCGACAATTGGCGAGCGAGTAGAAGATTTATTTATAATCGCGACCGCCGACCGGCGTGGCCTTAATAATGTGCTCCAGCAGGAAGTACAACAACGGTTGACAGCGGCCCTCAATCCAAACGATAAAGGTCAATGAATTTATTGAACCTACGCAAACATCAGGAAAGAGTTAACAATGCAGCAGTTACAGAACGTTATTGAGTCCGCTTTCGAGCGCCGTGCCGACATCACCCCGGCGAATGTTGATACCGTGACCCGCGAAGCGGTAAATCAGGTTATTGCCCTGCTCGACAGCGGCGTGCTGCGCGTTGCTGAAAAGATTGACGGCCAGTGGGTTACCCACCAGTGGCTGAAGAAAGCGGTACTGCTCTCCTTCCGCATCAACGATAACCAGGTTATCGAGGGTGCCGAGAGCCGCTACTTCGATAAGGTGCCGATGAAATTCGCCGACTACGACGAAGCGCGCTTCCAGAAGGAAGGCTTCCGCGTGGTGCCGCCGGCAGCGGTGCGTCAGGGCGCATACATCGCCCGCAACACCGTGCTGATGCCGTCTTACGTCAACATCGGCGCTTACGTTGATGAAGGCACCATGGTTGATACCTGGGCAACCGTCGGTTCCTGCGCGCAGATTGGTAAGAACGTCCACCTCTCCGGCGGCGTCGGCATCGGTGGCGTACTGGAGCCGCTGCAGGCTAACCCGACCATCATCGAAGACAACTGCTTCATCGGTGCCCGCTCTGAAGTGGTAGAAGGCGTGATCGTTGAGGAAGGCTCCGTGATCTCGATGGGCGTTTACATCGGTCAGAGCACCAAAATCTACGATCGCGAAACCGGCGAAGTGTTCTACGGTCGCGTACCGGCAGGTTCAGTGGTGGTATCCGGCAACCTGCCGTCGAAAGACGGTAAGTACAGCCTGTACTGCGCAGTGATCGTGAAAAAGGTGGATGCAAAGACCCGCGGTAAAGTGGGTATCAACGAGCTGTTGCGCACCATCGACTAACAGTAACCATAAAAAAGGCGGGGTAACCCGCCTTTTTGCTCTCTGACGGTGGCGGAAAGGAATATTTTCGTTAATTATTCACTGGTTATGATTCGATTAAGGGTACCGCTATGTACGACAATCTGAAAAGTCTGGGCATTACTAATCCTGATGAAATCGATCGTTACAGCCTCCGGCAGGAAGCCAACAACGATATCCTGAAGATCTATTTTCAGAAGGATAAAGGCGAGTTTTTTGCCAAAAGCGTAAAGTTTAAGTATCCGCGCCAGCGTAAAACCGTGGTCGCCGACGGCGTAGGCCAGGGGTATAAAGAAGTGCAGGAGATCAGCCCTAACCTGCGCTACGTGATTGATGAGCTGGATCAGATCTGCCAGCGCGATCGCACCGAAGTGGATCTGAAGCGCAAGATCCTCGACGATCTGCGTCATCTTGAAAGCGTGGTGGCGAACAAGATCAATGAGATCGAGTCCGACCTCGAAAAGCTTACCCGCAACAAATAGTGTGTCCGCCGGATGCGCGCCCTGCCATCCGGCTTTTTAGTTAACGCTGCTCGTCAAGCTGCAGCGCAATATACAGCAGCAGCCGGTCGTCAAAATTCCCCAGATCCAGCCCCGTCAGCTCCGAGATGCGATTGAGCCGGTACTCCAGCGTATTGCGGTGAATAAACAGCGCTTTTGAGGTCGCCAGCGGCTGCACGTTGTGGCGAAACCACGCCGAAAGCGTGCGGCGCAGCAGGCCGTTGTTATCCATCGCTTTCAGCCGCGCCAGCGGACGGGCCAGCTCGTTGGCCTGCCAGCCGCCGCGCAGGCTGTCGAGCAGCACCGGCAGCATCAGATCCTGATAAAAATAGCTGCGGTTTTCCGGCATGCGCTGTTTGCCCACCATCATGGTGGTGCGCGCGGTACGCCACGAACGGGCAATGCTGCCCGGCCCGGTAAAGTAGTTGCCCAGCGCGACGCGAAAACGCAGGTGCCCCTGCTCCTTCATGCGTGAAATAAGCTGTTCCACGCGCTTGCGGTGATCGTCGGCGTCCCAGCGCCCGAAAGCGTTGAGCGCCGGTTTCAGCACCACCATTTCGGTCAGCGAGACGATCGCCACCAGGTTATTGCGGTCCGGCGTGGTGAGCGCGTTTTGCAGCTGCTGTAGCTCCGCCATCGCCGAATCGACGCCAAGCTGGCCGCTGTCCACCTCCACCACCGCCACCACGCGCGGCTGATTCAGGTCGATGCCCAGCCGCTGCGCCCACTCGATTAACGCTGGCGTATGCTCATCCGCCTGGATCAGATTCATCACCAGCTCTTCGCGCAGACGACTGTCCTGCGCCAGCAGGTGCATCAGGCGCGACTGCTCAAGCATCATCTCGGCGGTCATGCACACCAGCTCGCCATACTTGCGCAGCGTTTCCGGATCGCCCGTCAGACCAATAACGCCGACGATCTCTCCCTCCAGCCGCAGCGGCAGGTTTATCCCCTGGCGCACGCCGTGCAGATGGCGCGCCACGGCATCATCGATATCCACCACCCGGCCCTGCGAAAGCACCAGCAGCGCGCCTTCATGCAGCTCGCCGATACGCTCCTGGTCGCCGCTGCCGATGATGCGCCCGCGTGCGTCCATAACGTTGATGTTGGTGTCGATAATGCGCATGGTGCGCGCCACGATGTCCTGCGCCATTTTGGTATCAAGATGCCAGCCCGCCATAACCCCTCCCCTGTGCAGTGCTCCAGCATATGTCAGATATTAGCGCCCGGCATTGTGCGTATGCACAAAGCAGCGTGGGGACGTATGGAGTTGTGGGAAGGCTCACAAAAAAGGGCCGCACAGGCGGCCCTTTGGGGAAGAAATCAGTGACTTATTGCATCAGCAGGTAGAGCGAGCTGTCGCCACGCTGCACGTTAAGCGCCAGCACGGACGGCTTCGCATCGAGGATCTTACGCAGCTCGGCGATGTTTTTCACCGGTTGCTGGTTAGCGCCCACAATCACGTCGCCCTTTTTCAGGCCGATGGCGGCGGCAGGTGAGTTGGCTTTGATGCTGTTAACCACCACGCCTTTATCTGCGCCGCGGTTGCTGATCTCCGCCCCTTCAATGCCGCTGAAGATGGAGGAGGAATCCACCTGGTTCTGGCTGCTCTGCTGCAGTTCGATATTCACCGTCATCTGCTTACCGTCGCGCAGCAGGCCAAGTTTCAGCTTGCTGCCCACCGGCATGGTGCCCACTTCAGCACGCAGCGCGGCAAAGCTGCTGATGGCTTTGTCGTTCAGGGAGACGATGACGTCGCCCGGCTTGATGCCCGCTTTCGCCGCGGAGGAGTTCGGCATCACCTGGCTGACGAAGGCCCCGCGCTGGGCGTCAACCTTCATCGCTTTTGCCAGCTCGGAGTTCAGCTCGGTACCCATGATCCCCAGCTCCCCACGGCGCACCTGACCGTACTGCACCATCTGGCCGGTGAGGTTTTTCACCATGTTGCTCGGGATGGCGAAGCCGATACCGATGTTGCCACCGTCCGGCGCGAGGATCGCGGTGTTGATGCCGATCAGCTCACCGTTCAGGTTAACCAGCGCACCGCCGGAGTTACCGCGGTTGATCGCCGCATCGGTCTGAATGAAGTTTTCATAGTTTTCGGCGTTCAGGCCGCTACGGCCAAGCGCCGAGACGATACCGGAGGTCACGGTTTCGCCGAGGCCGAACGGGTTACCGATGGCCACGGTGTAATCACCCACGCGCAGCTTGTCGGAGTCTGCAAGCTTAATCGCCGTCAGGTTCTTCGGATTCTGGATCTGGATCAGCGCAATGTCGGAGCGCGGATCGTTACCGACCATTTTGGCGTCAAAACGACGGCCATCGCTGAGCTGCACTTTGATGCTGGTGGCGTTGTTCACTACATGGTTGTTGGTCACCACGTAGCCTTTGGCTGCGTCAATGACCACGCCGGAACCCAGCGCCATAAATTTCTGCTGCTGGCCGCCGTCAGGACCGGCCCCACCACCGCCCTGGCAGAACGGTGAGCTCTGGAACGGGGAACCTTCCTGGCAGAACGGCGAGTTGTCGCCGAAGAACTGCTGGAAGTCGCGCGACATGCGCGGCGTGTTAACTTTGGTGCTGCCTTCCACGTTGATGCTCACGACCGACGGCATCACGTTTTCCAGCATCGGCGCCAGGCTCGGCATGGTTTGCGCCGTGGTGGCAGAAGAGGCTGTCTCGGCAGCGCTGACTGACAGCGGAGACAGAGCAAGGCTAAGGCTGAGTGCCAGCGCACTCATTGCGAACAGATTTTTTTTCATGTTTTCTAATCTCTATTACAGATCACGCAAGGCTGTGTACCGACATATGAGTCAATTTATAGCGCGAAGTTCAGGGAATAACGTTTTGTAAAAAGTAAAAATTTATTGGTCGTCTTTACAAAACTGCCGGGACGCTGCGCGAAATAAATGACCCGGACCACGGTATACAGGTTCTTGCTTAAACAGACATTAAGCTAATCCTGAATAGTGGATCACTCCACGGCCATCAGACGCCGGTATTCATCCCACGCATAGAGATCGGTCATCCCGCTGATATAGTCCTGAACCAGCCGACAACGGTAATAATATTCCCATACCGGAAAATCAAGGGCAGCGGGGTGAAGTTTGCTGACCGCCTCCACGTAGGCCAGCCGGTGTTTGCCGGAGAGCTTATGGAACAGCCGCGTTTCAATCGGCAGACGACGCACGCTCTCTTTTTCCACCAGCTCCTGAAAATCCACCCGCGGTAAATCGAGCAGCGGGCGATAAATATTCAGCAGGCCATCAATCACCCGATAACCCTGTAATTCCAGCTGTTCCACTTCCGGATGGCTAAATACGTGTTTGATCGCCACGCGCTTATAAACGTCGAGCAGGCGACTACAGGCGCTTTCATCTTCCAGTAACGCGTGATTAAACGACCCGTCGAAAATAACCGGCAGATTATAAATAAAGCGCTGGGCGGCGTATGGCACCAGTTTATTCAGGGTGTTAACGCGCAAATACATGAAGAATTGATCTTCCCCGCTGCGGCGAATGGAGTTGGCGCGCGACTTTTCCCACGCGTTGTCCACCACCAGGGAGAACAGATCCCCGGCCTCGTGCTCGCCCCAGGCGTCACGCAAATGCTGATACAGCTGATCGACGCTGAAAATACGTTTTTCCACCGCATCCTCAAGATCGGCGACGCAGTAGGAGATGTCGTCCGCCGCCTCCATGATCCAGGTGAGCGGGAAGCGGCTGAAGGGAGCCAGATCCAGCTCCTGGCGCAGACGCCCGATGTACTCTTCCTCGGAAAGGTAGTAGCCGGGCTTTTTCATCAGGTAGCTGTGGCTGGCCGGCGGCGGCTCCATGCGCCAGGCGGGGCGGGTATATTTCAGAATGCAGCCCACCTGCGCCCAGGTCAGGTTCATGCGCAGCAGGGTGTGCACCAGACGGATGGCCTGGGCATTGCCCTCAAACTGGCAGAGATCCTGGCGCACCTGGCGGCGCAGCGCGTTAAGCGACTCCTCGCCCTCTTTCAGGCGCAAATCAACATTATGGCAGCGGTCGTCACTGCGCGGCTGGCTGGCGGCATCACTGGGGTACAGGCGCTGGCGGAACCAGTCGTTGATCGCCGCCTCGCCAAAGTGGCCGAACGGCGGATTGCCGATGTCGTGCATCAGGCAGGCCATCTCCACCACGCTTTCAAACGGCCCGGTCAGCTCGCTCAGCCCGTAGGCGTCCAGCAGCTTCTGCTCTTTCAGGCGGCTCAGCACCTCTTTAGCGATGTAACGCCCGACCTGCTGCACTTCCATAGAGTGGGTCAGGCGGGTACGCACTGCGGCGTTGCGCTCCAGCGGAAAGACCTGGGTTTTTTGCTGCAGGCGGCGAATGGCCGGCGAGTTGATGATGCGCCCGCGATCGCTTTCAAAAATGCGCAAAATGTCGTGCTCGCTTTTCACGCCCTGTGGCGAGCGATACCGGCGGTGCCAGTTGATCTTCCGGGTAAAATCTATCTCAGCCATACGCTCTCCCTGAGGCGGAATCAGATGCGAAGTAAACCCTGCTACAGTGCCATGATAGACTATGCCGCGAAAAGGCGTTTATGTCCCATTACTATTGCGAGTTGACCTATGAAAGCAGGCATTATTGGTGCTATGGAAGAAGAAGTTACGCTGCTGCGTGACAAAATTGAAAACCGTCAGACCCTCACGCTGGCGGGCCTGGAAATTTATACCGGCACGCTGAATGGCACCGACGTAGCCCTGCTGAAATCAGGCATCGGGAAGGTGTCTGCCGCGATGGGTGCTGCCCTGCTGCTGGAGCACTGCAAGCCGGACCTGATCATCAACACCGGCTCTGCGGGCGGCCTCGCGCCAACCCTGAGCGTGGGAGATATCGTGGTTTCCGACGAAGCGCGCTACCACGATGCGGACGTGACGGCGTTCGGTTATGAAATCGGCCAGATGGCGGGCTGCCCGGCGGCGTTCAAAGCCGATGACAAGCTGGTGAGCGCGGCGGAAGCCTGCATTAAGCAGCTCAACCTGAATGCCGTGCGCGGCCTGATTGTCAGCGGCGATGCGTTCATCAACGGCGCAGAAGGCCTGGCGAAAATCCGCCACAACTTCCCGCAGGCGGTGGCGGTAGAGATGGAAGCAACCGCTATCGCTCACGTCTGCCATAACTTCGGCGTGCCGTTCGTGGTGGTACGCGCCATCTCTGACGTCGCGGACCAGGCGTCCCACCTGAGCTTTGAGGAGTTCCTGGCGACGGCGGCAAAACAGTCCAGCCTGATGGTAGAAACCCTCGTCCAGAACCTGGCGCGTGGCTAAGCCCGGTATTCTCAGGGCGCTGTGCGCCCTGGTGTTATTGCTGCCGGCGTGGCTGTCTGCTGCGCCGCGCGTTATTACCCTTTCCCCGGCCAATACCGAACTGGCCTTTGCCGCCGGGATCACGCCTGTCGCGGTAAGCGCTTACTCTGATTACCCTGCGGCCGCCCGTCACCTTGAGCAGGTGGCGAACTGGCAGGGCATCAATCTGGAACGCATCGTGGCGCTGAAGCCGGATCTGGTCGTCGCCTGGCGGGCCGGTAACGCCGCGCGTCAGGTCGATCAGCTTAAAGCTCTGGGTATTGAGGTGTTGTGGCTCGACCCGGCGACGGTTGCCGAGGTCGCTGATGCTCTGCGCGCCCTCGCCCGCTGGAGTCCGACACCGGATACCGCGCGCACCGCTGCGGCCTCGCTTGAGCAGCGCTTCCGGGCCTTGCGCGCGCAATACGCCACCGCCCGCCCCAAAAAGGTGTTTATGCAGTTCGGCACCGCCCCGCTGTTTACCTCCGGGGCTGGCTCGCTGCAACACCAGCTGCTGGAAACCTGCGGCGGCAAAAACGTGTTTGCTGACAGCCGGGTTCCCTGGCCGCAGGTGAGCCGTGAACAGGTGCTGGCCCGTCGCCCCGAGGCGATTGTCATTACCGGCGGAACCCGCGCAATTCCGAAAGTGCAGCAGTACTGGAGCAGCCAGCTTGCGGTGCCGGTTATCGCCATTAACGATGACTGGTTTGAACGCGCCGGTCCGCGTATTATCCTCGCCGCGCAGCAGCTGTGTGCCGCGCTGAAGCAGGTAACGTAACCGGAGAGTCTACCCATGCTCATCTACTGGCTGGATATTATTGGCACCGCGGTGTTTGCCATTTCCGGCGTTTTGCTGGCTGGCAAGCTGCGCATGGACCCGTTCGGCGTGCTGGTGCTCGGCGTGGTGACGGCCGTCGGCGGCGGCACCATTCGCGATATGGCGCTGGCGCACGGCCCGGTATTCTGGGTGAAAGATCCGACGGACCTGGTGGTGGCGATGGTCACCTGCCTGGTGACGATTCTGGTGGTGCGCCAGCCGCGTCGCCTGCCGAAATGGGTACTGCCGGTGCTGGACGCCGTCGGGCTGGCGGTGTTTGTCGGCATTGGCGTTAACAAGGCGTTTCTCGCCGGCACCGGGCCGCTGGTCGCCATCTGCATGGGTGTGCTGACCGGGGTTGGCGGCGGGATTATCCGTGACGTGCTGGCCCGCGAGATCCCGATGATCCTGCGCACGGAAATCTACGCCACCGCCTGTATTGTCGGCGGCATCGTGCACGCCACGGCGTATTATACCTTTGCGGTGCCGCTGGAGCAGGCAAGCATGATGGGTATGGCGGTGACGCTGGCCATTCGCCTCGCGGCTATTCGCTGGCACCTGAAGCTGCCCACCTTCGCGCTGGACGAAAAGCACTAAATAAAAAAGCCGTGCTCAGCACGGCTTTTTCTTTGCGTTCGGCAACTCAGATGCTGAACGAGGAACCACACCCGCAGGTGCTTTTCGCGTTCGGGTTGGTCACCACGAAGCGGGAGCCTTCCAGGCCTTCGGTATAGTCTACCGCGCCGCCGACCAGATACTGCAGGCTCATCGGGTCAACCACCAGCGCTACGCCCGCTTTCTCGATGGTCATGTCGCCGTCGTTGATCTGGTCATCGAAGGTAAAACCATACTGGAAACCGCTGCAGCCACCGCCGGTGATATACACACGCAGTTTCAGATCGGGATTCTCTTCATCGGCGATCAGGTTTTTCACTTTATTGGCCGCGGCCTCAGTAAACTGAAGCGGCAGCGCTACGTCATCACTCATTTTTCACTCCCATTAACACTACCGACTGGGCAAATAATAACCCAATGCATTGGGCCATTATCCGTTACGCGGTCAAATCGTTCAAGTACTCGCCCCGGCGCGCTCGTGCTGTTCCGCCTCCTGCCGCGCCAGGGTTCTGGCAAGGATCGTGGCATAAAGCGGTTTGCCGCCAAGGAATTGCGCCAGCAGTGTCGCACCCAGGCAGGTAATAATCATCGGCAAAATGAGCTGGTAATTATCGGTCATCTCCAGCACCAGCACGATACCGGTGAGCGGTGCACGCACCGAAGCCGCGAACAGCGCCCCCATACCCGCAATGGCAAACGTTCCGACATCCAGCCCCAGCGCCGGTAACCACGCGGCGCACACCATGCCAAAGGCGGTGCCCAGCAGCGTACCCAGCGCCAGCATCGGGGCAAAAATACCGCCCGGCGCACCGGAGGAGAAACAGAGCAGCGTGGTAATCACCCTGGCGATAAAAATAAACAGCAGCGTGCCGACGGTGAAGTTCCCCGCTGCGGCAATCGGGATCAGGCTGAAACCGCCCCCGGCAGCGCCCGGCGCAATCAGTCCGAGAATGCCACACAGCCCGCCAATCGCTCCGCCGATCACCACCCAGCGGGTGGTATTTCCGCCATGCAGACGGTGAAAACCGTCCTGCATACGCAGCACCAGCGTGTTAAACAGCGGCCCGACGCCGCCGAAAATCATCCCCAGCAGCAGGTACAGCCACAGGGTATTCAGCGGTGCGCTCGACAGCTGCCCTACCTCGATGACAGCGGTTTCGCCATTAAACACGCGGAATACGATGCTCGACATGATCACGCCGGTAAACACCGCTTTGATGGAGATAAGGTTATAGCGAAACTGCGGGCGCATCTCTTCAATAATAAACAGGATGCCCGCCAGCGGGGCATTAAAAGCCGCCGACAGCCCTGCCGCCGCACCGGTAGCCAGCAGCGTATGCCGGGCCTCCGCCCCGCGCTGGCGGAACAGATCCAGCACCATGCGCCCGATGTTACCGCCGAGCTGCACCGTCGGCCCTTCACGCCCGAGTACCATTCCCGCGCCCAGCGTCCCCATCCCGCCGATAAATTTCACCGGCAGTACGCGCCACCAGCGCACCGGCCGCAGCTCCTCCAGCGCCCCTTCGATTTCCGGGATGCCCGACCCGCCCGCTTCCGGGGCGAAGCGGCGAACCAGCCAGTAGCCCACCATCGCCAGCAGCGCCGAGAGAATAAACGCCAGCGGCCATACCAGCACCGCGCTGTCCGCCACCTGAGCCAGCAGGCCGAGCCGGTGCTGCATTACCCAGTTCACGGCGCGTTCAAACGCCACGCCGACCAGGCCGGTCAGCGTCCCGACGATGGCCGCCATCAGCAGGATCAGGAGCGGCGTTTTATCGCGCTGCAGCAGACGGCGCACCAGGTCGCCGCGGCGTAAGCGAATAATCTGTTGAGAAGCAGGAATTACCGGTTTCATAACGGGATTCAACTCATTTGTCATACCAAAGCCGGGCCACATTGTAGTTGCCGACGCGCCAAAGGTCTTGTGCTGGCGCAAACGCGGCGAAAAAGGCAAGCGCGCGCGTGGGTAGAACAACGGACGGATAACCCCTAGAATAGCCCGCAGTTATATTTCCTACGAATCAGGAGCCAGTCATGAGCAAGTCCGAAAACCTTTATACCGCCGCGCAGAACGTCATTCCCGGCGGGGTGAACTCGCCGGTGCGCGCGTTTACCGGCGTGGGCGGCACGCCGCTGTTTATCGAACGCGCCGACGGGGCTTACCTGTATGACGTCGATGGCAAGGCCTATGTTGACTACGTTGGCTCCTGGGGGCCAATGGTGCTGGGCCACAACCACCCGGCCATCCGCAACGCGGTGATCGAAGCGGCCTCGCGCGGCCTGAGCTTTGGTGCGCCGACCGAGATGGAAGTGAAAATGGCGGATCTGGTGACCGAACTGGTGCCGACGATGGACATGGTGCGTATGGTGAACTCCGGCACCGAGGCGACCATGAGCGCCATCCGCCTGGCGCGCGGCTTCACCGGCCGCGACAAAATCATTAAATTCGAAGGCTGCTACCACGGTCACGCCGACTGCTTGTTGGTGAAGGCGGGTTCCGGGGCGCTGACCCTCGGCCAGCCGAACTCTCCGGGTGTCCCGGCGGATTTCGCGAAGCACACCCTGACCTGCACCTATAACGACCTGGCCTCGGTACGCGCCGCGTTCGAGCAGTATCCTGCGGATATCGCCTGTATCATTGTCGAGCCGGTGGCGGGCAATATGAACTGCATCCCGCCGCAGCCGGAGTTCCTGCCTGGCCTGCGTGCGCTGTGCGACGAATTCGGCGCGCTGCTGATTATCGATGAGGTGATGACCGGGTTCCGCGTCGCGCTGGCGGGCGCACAGGCGTACTACAACGTGGTGCCGGACCTGACCTGCCTCGGCAAAATCATCGGCGGCGGCATGCCGGTGGGCGCATTTGGTGGTCGTCGTGAGGTAATGGCGGCGCTGGCTCCGACCGGGCCGGTTTATCAGGCGGGCACCCTGTCGGGTAACCCGATTGCGATGGCGGCGGGCTACGCCTGTCTGACCGAAGTGGCGCAGCCGGGCATCCACCAGACCTTAACCGATCTCACAACCCGTCTGGCAGAGGGTCTGCTGCGTGCTGCGAACGAGACCGGCATTCCGCTGGTGGTAAACCACGTGGGCGGCATGTTCGGCCTGTTCTTTACCCGCGCCGAAACCGTGACCTGCTATCAGGATGTGCTGGGCTGTGACGTCGAGCGCTTTAAGCGCTTCTTCCATCTGATGCTGGAAGAGGGTATCTACCTGGCCCCGTCGGCGTTTGAAGCCGGATTTATGTCCGTGGCGCACAGCGAAGCGGATATCGATAACACCATCGACGCCGCCCGCCGCGTCTTCGCTCAGCTGTAATCCCTGCCAACGGCGGGTGCGCTTCGCTTACCCGCCCTGGGGGCACTACGGCCACTGAAACAGCCGGTTTTTGTAGGGTGGGTAAGCGCCAGCGCACCTACCTTTAACCCACACCGTTACCGGCTCTGTTTTCTCAACAGATAGATAAAATATGGCGCGCCGATAAACGACGACAGCAGCCCGGCGGGGATCTGGTACGGGAACATCACCATCCGCCCGGCCCAGTCGGCGAACACCATCAGCATCGCGCCGATCAGGGTTGACATCACAATGTGCGGCATGGTGCGGCGGAAGCCCATCATGCGTGCAATGTGCGGTGCCATCAGCCCGATAAAGCTCAGCGGCCCGATGATCAGCGTGGCGCAGGCCGTCAGGCTGGCAGCCAGCAGCAGCAACAGTACCCGCGACGTCGTCAATGCCATACCTACCGCCCGCGCCGTCTCGCCGCCTAGCGGCAATACCGTCAGCCAGCGGCGACACAGCGGCGTGAGGATAAACAGCACCACCATCACCACGGCCCCGGAGGCAACCTGCTGCGCAGTGGCGTTGTAGGTGGACCCGGAAATCCAGGTCAGTACCTGCGCCATACGCGGATCGCCGCTCGCCTGGAGCATCATCAGCAGCATGGTAAACGCCGTGCTGAGCGCCATCCCGGCCAGCAGCATACGGTGCGGTGAGAAACCGCCCCGCCCCGCTGCCACCATGATAATCAGCAGCGTTGCCGCCGCCCCGAGACTGCCCGCCGGCAGCAGCCAGCCAAAGGCGTTACCCGGCACGAAGAACAGCATCAGCACCACACCAAACGCCGCGCCGGAGCTGATGCCCAGCACTTCCGGGCTGGCCATCGGATTCCCCGTCAGGCGCTGGATAATGCAGCCCGCTACCGCCAGCATCGCCCCGGCAATCAGCGCTGCCGCCACGCGCGGCCAGCGCCACGACATCAGCTGCGACAGCGTATCGCCGCTGGCCCATACCCAGCCCTGGGCGTCGCGCCCGAGGCTTAGCGCCAGCACGATAAAGGCTGCCAGCACGGCCAGGCCCGCCAGCGTCCATAGTACGCGGTGCTGACGCTCAGCCGGCACGCTGTCACCGGCATTCATCGCCGGCGGCGTCATGGTGCGCAGGCGCGGCAGCAGCCACAGCAGCAGCGGTGCGCCGATAAGCGCGGTGATCGAGCCGGTGGATACTTCCATCCACACCCGGGTCAACCACACCACCAGCTGATCGGCGACCCACAGGATCAGCGCACCAATCAGCGCGGAGAGCAGCAGCCGGGAGAGCAGTCGCCGCGCGCCGAGCATTTTCGCCAGCAGCGGCGCAAACAGGCCGATAAAGCCGACGATCCCCACTGCATTCACCAGCAGCGCGCTGAGCACGATCGCCAGCGCCAGCGCCGCAAAACGTGCCAGCGACAGCGCAAGGCCGAGGTTACGCGCCACACCGTCATCCAGCCCCATCAGGGTCAGCGGACGCAGCAGGAGCAGCGTCAGGATCGCCCCGCCCAGCAGCTGCGGCCACAGACGCTGGACGATGTTCCAGTCGGTCTGGTTAAGCGCGCCGGTACTCCACAGGAACATGCTCTGCAGCTGTTCGTGATGGAAGATCGCCATCAGCTGATTCACCGCCCCGCAGTAAAGGCTCACTACCAGCCCGGCGAGGATCAGCGTCACCGGTGAAAGGCGTTTGCCCCAGGCGACGCCGAACACCAGCAGGCCAACGAGACAGGCCCCGGCCAGCGCCGCGAACTGCGACACCAGATAGCCGCCGGGCAGCGCCCAGAGCGTGGTGATGGTAATGCCGAGCTGCGCCCCGGTTGCCACGCCGAGCGTGGTGGGTTCCGCCAGCGGATTGCGCAGCACCTGCTGGAACAGCACGCCCACCAGGCCCAGACCCGCGCCGACCAGCAGAGAGATCGCCAGCCGCGGCAGCGCGCTGTAGTGGAACAGCATCTGTTCAACAACATTGACGTCCGGGGCAGACAGCGCCTGCCACCAGTCGCTGCGCGGCAGCTGCGCGTTGAGGTTGAACCAGCTCAGCCACAGGGCAAACAGCGAGAGCAGTGCCAGCAGCAGTGCCGGAAACGCGATACGACGCGGCATCATGCTTTGCCTCCCAGCGCGGCATCAAACACGCGGCAGAAGTGCATGGCGGAGAGCGTCGCCCCATAGAACCACACGGCGGGCACGCGCTGGAAACGCTGCTGGCGCATAAACGGCATCGCCTGCCACAGCGGCGTCGCGGCGACGCGCTGATAAAGCGCATCATCGCCATGCTCGAAGCAGAGCACATCGGCATCCTTAATCGCTGCCAGCCGCTCTATACCCACTATCGTACTGCCCCAGAAGTTGGTTTCCCCCTGCCAGGCGTTTTTTACTCCCCAGCGGTCGAGCACCTGCTGGAACAGGCTGTTAGCCCCGATCACCAGTACGTGGCGTTCATCCATCGTGCACATCATGAGTACCGGACGATTGCCGCGCGTGCGAAAACGCGGGGCATAGCGTTCAACGGTCTGATTAAAGGTCGCCATATGGCGTTCGGCCTGCGGCGTCATGTCCAGCAGCGCCGCCATCTCCATCAAGGATTTTTCTGCAAGTGTTAGTGGGTGCTTACCATCACTAAAGTTGAAGCCGCGGCCAGGGGCAATACGCGCCAGCGTCTCGGCGGACGGGCCGTAACCCGCTGACCAGACGATCATGGAGGGCTTCATCTGGATCAGCAGTTCCAGATTGGGTTCGGTACGCAGGCCCACGTCAATGACGCTGTCCGGCAGCGCCGGCTCGTTGACCCACAGGTTGTAATTAGGCACGTCCGCGACGCCGTAGGGCGTGACGCCCAGCGCCAGCAGCAGCTCCACCGGGAGCCACTCCAGTGCGACGATGCGGTGCGGATTGACGCTGGCGGCTTTACTGGTGGTGGCGTGCCACAGCAGCGGCGAAAGCGCCATCGCGGTTAATAACCGGCGGCGCGTCAGGGAGGCGGTGATCGGATCGCGCATCAGTAGACAAAGCTCACGGGTGCGTTGCCGCCCGGATGCGGCAGAATGCCCATCGGGATGCCGTAGATATGCTCCAGCGTTTCGCTGCGCATCATCTCTTGCGGGCTGCCCTGGGCAATCATCTCACCGCCGCGCAACGCCACCAGGTGGTCGCAGAACCGCGCCGCCATGTTGATGTCGTGCAGCACGGCAATCACCGTCAGGCCGCGCTCTTTGCTCAGCCGCTGAATCAGCGACAGCACGTCCATCTGGTGCGCAATATCCAGCGCCGACGTGGGTTCATCCAGCAGCAGGCAGCGGCTGTTCTGCGCCACCAGCATAGCAATCCAGGCGCGCTGGCGTTCGCCGCCGGAGAGGCTGTCCACCAGACGCTGGGCAAAGGGTTTAAGGCCGACCAGCGCAATGGCTTCATCCACCCGTTCGCGGTCATCCGCGCCAAAGCGGCCCAGCGCACCGTGCCACGGGTAGCGGCCGATGGCGACCAGCTCACGCACCGTCATCCCTTCCGCCTGCGGCAGCTGCTGCGGCAGGTAAGCGACTTCACGGGCGAAGGCTTTGCTGTTCCAGGCGTCGAGCGGCGTATCGTTTAACAGAATAGTGCCGTCGCTCGGACTCTGGTGGCGGCCCAGCATTTTAATCAGCGTGGATTTACCGGAGCCGTTATGGCCGATGAGACCCGTCACGCGACCGGCGGGAAAGGTCAGAGAGAGAGGATGAAGCAGCGTGCGACCAGGCACGCGAAAGGAGACATCAGAAAGCGTGAACGTTGAATCGGGATGCGTTTTGTTATCCTGCATAAAAGCCAACTTGTAAAAGGGCACGGCGAACCGTGCCCGAAAACGAATTAGAAACGGAAGGTGGCGGTTGCCACAACCTGACGTTCTGCGCCCCAGAAGCAGCCATAGGTCTGGAAGCAGCTGGAAACGTACTCACGGTCCAGAAGGTTATTCACATTAAGCGCGATGCTGGAACCAGCCATACCCAAACGCGCCAGGTCGTATTTCACCACTGCGTCCATCACTGCGGCACTGCCCACTTTGAAGCTGTTAGCCGGGTCGCCATAACTTGAACCAATGAAGCGACCGCCGGTACCCAGCGTCAGGCCAGACAACGGACCTGCGTTAAAGGTGTAATCACCCCACAGAGATCCCATGTTACGCGGCACCTGCTCGACTTTATTGCCTTTCAGGTTGGTATCTTTGGTGTATTCAGCATCGATATAGGTATAAGACGCCGTCACGTTGATATTCGCATTGAGCGCCGCTTTGGCTTCCAGCTCCACACCGCGTGAACGCACTTCGCCTGACGGTACCTGCTGTGTAGCATCGGTCGGGCTGGTGGTCAGGGTATTGGTTTTTGTCAGCTCATATACCGCGGCGGTAAGCACAACCGGCATATCTTTCGGCACATATTTCACGCCTGCTTCGTACTGCTCACCTTTAGATGGCGCAAATGCCATACGCGGGGTGCTGTAGAGGTCAAATGCGTTCGGCTCGAAAGACTGGCTGTAGCTCACGTATGGCGAGATACCGTTGTCGAACAGGTAGTTCACACCGCCACGCCAGGTGAACTGATGATCATTACGTTCGATGGAGCCGCCGTCAGCACGAACGGTAGTGCCCTGCTGGGACCAGTCGTAGCGACCACCCAGCGTGAACACCCATTTATCCCACTCGGCCTGATCCTGTACATAGATCCCGGTCTGCTCGGTTTCATTAAGCTGGTACGGATCGGCCCCCCCAAACTCGAAGTCTACCGGCGTATAAGAGCCGTAAAGATCGATAGCCGGAGCGCTGCCAAAGGTAGCGTTAATATCGTTACGCATACGCATGTAATCGACACCGGTCAGTAAGGTGTGATCGACGGCGCCCGTGGCGAATTTACTCTGTAGCTGGGTATCAACGCTGAAGTTTTGCAGACGTTCATTATCGACGATGGTGCCGCGATTAAGCGTATGGCCATCGGCCTGAACACCCGTGCCATAGACGCTCTTCTGCGCCGTTTTCATCTCGGCGAAGCGCAGGTTCTGACGCACGGTGAAGGTGTCATCGAATTCATGGTCAAAACTGTAGCCGACCATTTTCTGATTGCGTGAATAGGTATTGTTCTTCGCAGCTTCGCTGAAATCAGGATGCAGACGCTTGCCGTTTGGCAGCTTCTCAACGGTCCCCTCTTTCGGCAGCCAGCCGTAATAGCCGGTTTCCGGCTCGTTCTGGAAGTAAGAGAGGAAGGTGAAATTGGTTTTATCGCTCGGACGCCAGGAGAAGGATGGTGCAATGGCATAGCGTTTCTGCTGCGCATGCTCCTGCTGCTGATCGTTAGAACGCGCGATACCGGTCAGGCGGTAGGAAAATTCACCGTTATCATCCAGAGCGTCACTGAAATCAAAACCGGTCTGGTAAAGATTGTCAGTGCCCATTTTGAACTGCACTTCTTTCAGCGGTTCCGTGGTTGGACGCTTACTCACCATAGAGATGATACCGCCCGGGTTGCTCTTTCCGTACAGCACGGAAGTCGGGCCGCGCATCAGTTCAACGCGCTCAAGCATGTACGGGTCGATCGCCGCGTCGTTATAGAAGTTCCCCTGCAGCTTCATGCCGTCCAGATAGTTATTCTGGCTCAGGCCAACGGAGGTAAAACCACGGATGCTGACGAAATCGTAAGTGGTGGATGCACCACGGTTACTGACCACTACGCCCGGCGTATAGCCCAGCGCTTCTTTTACCGAAGAGGGCTGACGGATTTGCATCTCTTCGTTGGTCACCACCGACACCGACTGCGGGGTCTTTTCGATCGGAGTGTCGGTTTTGGTGGCGGTGGCGGAGCGCTTAGCCGCGATGGTTGGTGCCGGTCCCCACGCGCTTTCCTGCGGGGCTGCCGCAGAAATCACGATAGTATCTTCTTTTTGTGTAGTCTGCGCCGCCCAGGCGGTGGCGGAGAGGCTGCCGGTTGCGGCAGCAACGAGTACCGCAAGTTTGCACAGTGAGGTGTTAACTGGCTGAGCAGAATTTGAACGCGCCATTGTAGTTTCTCTGAGTGAAAGTGACGAATGATAACGTAAACGAGAATTATTATTATGCGGGTGGATAATATTCGAAACGCTGTACGCTTAGCAAGCAGTACGCGGCCTGGCGGCACTGAGGGGGCAAGAAATAACCAGATGAACAGCAAGGCGATTATGACGTTTTCCTGCACCACGAATTTGCGTCAGGGAAACGCCGCCAGAGAAAAATAAGAAAGGCGACCTGAGGCCGCCTTTCTGCATGGTGTGAGGCAACAATCAGTTGCTGCCAAACATGTCTTTGATCCAGCCGGCAACGCCGTCGCTCTTCTCTTCCTGCGGCTGCTGCTGCTGTTGTTGCTGCTGCGCCGGTGCCTGCTGCTCCTGCGGCGTCTGGGCAAACGGGTTGCCGGACTGCTGCTGCTGAGCCTGCATGCTCTGCTGGCACAGCGCATCCGGATCGCGGGTCCAGACCGGCAGCACGCGCGTACCGCCGCCCATGCACTGGAAGTAACCGGCGTCATCCACCGACATATCAACGATATCTTCTGGCGGCGTCAGCTCCAGCGGAATAGGCGACTGGTTCGCCAGGTAACGCTGATAGATAGCCATCGCCCCGCTGGCACCGTACAGCTTGGTCGGCTGGTTGTTGTCGCGGCCCACCCAGGTGATCACCACTTCACGGCCATCGATCCCGGCAAACCAGGTATCCACCTGATTGTTGGTGGTCCCGGTTTTCCCGGCCAGATGCAGCTGCGGATACTTCGCAGCAAGCTGGCGACCGGTGCCGCGCTGAATCACCTGTTGCATGGTGTAGAGCGTCAGGTAGGCCGCCTGCGCTGGCACTGCACGCTCCGCCTGCGGGAAGCTCTGGAACAGCACCGAACCGTCCTCGGCAATCACGGAGCGCAGTACCGACATCGGCGCGCGGTTACCGCCGCTGGCGATGGTCTGGAACGCCTGCGCCACTTCCACCGGCGTCAGATTAAGCGCCCCCAGCAGCATCGCCGGCACCGGACGCAGCTGATTTTTCGGTACGCCAAGTTTGGTCCAGGTTTCGGTGACCGCTGGCAGCCCCAGCGACAGGCCGAGGTTAACCGTCGGCACGTTCATTGAACGGGTAAGGGCGTCCACCAGCATCACCTGGCCACTGAAGCGACGATCGTCGTTCTGCGGCGACCACACCTGACCGTTTGGCTGGCGCAGCGAGAGCGGCGCATCGGCAATCCAGGTGTTGAGACGGTACTGGTTCGGCTGGCTCAGGGCGGTGAGATAGGTCGCCGGTTTCGCCAGCGAGCCAATCGAGCGGCGCGCCTGCATCGCGCGGTTATAGCCGGCGAACTGCGGGTTAGCGCCACCTACCATAGCGCGGACTTCACCGGTGAAGCGGTCCACCACCACCATCGCGGTTTCCAGATCCTTCAGCTTGCGCTGTTTGATCAGCGCCGGAATACCTTCACTCGCCGCTTTCTCGGCGGCGTCCTGCGCCACGGAGTCAAAGGTGGTGAAGATCTTCACGCCGGAGAGATCTTTAACTTTGTCGCCGAGCTGCGTCTGCAGCTCCTGACGCACCATCTGCATAAACGCCGGCTGCGGTGAAATCACCCCACCACGCGGCTGCACGCCCAGCGGACGCGCGCTCAGCATGTCGTACAGTTCCTGGTCGATGACCTTCTGCTCCTGCAGCAGGCGCAGCACCAGGTTACGACGCTCCAGCGCCAGCTTCGGATTACGCCACGGGTTGTAGAGCGACGCACCTTTTACCATACCGACCAGCAGCGCCTGCTGATCGAGGCTCAGCTCTTCCACCGGGCGGCCAAAGTAGTAGAGGCTCGCCAGCGGGAAGCCGCGGATCTGATCGTCACCGCTCTGGCCGAGGTACACCTCGTTGAGGTACAGCTCGAGAATGCGGTCTTTGCTGTAGCGCGCATCCATAATGAGCGCCATGTAAGCCTCATTGGCTTTACGCCACAGGGTACGTTTGTTGGTGAGGAACAGGTTTTTCACCAGCTGCTGCGTCAGGGTACTGCCGCCCTGCACCGCACGGCCCGCGGTCAGGTTCGCGACCACCGCACGGCCAATCGACCATACGGAAATCCCGTCGTGCTCGTAGAAGTGACGGTCTTCGGTTGCCACCAGCGTATCGACCAGCAGATCCGGGAAACCGGTACGCGGCACGAACAGGCGCTGCTCGCCGTTCGGCGAAGAGAGCATGGTGATCAGGCGCGGATCGAGACGGAAGAAACCGAACTGGCGGTTGCTGTCCATGTTCTCGATGGATTCCAGGCGGTTGCCGTCAAACACCAGACGGGCGCGCACCTGCCCCTCTTTGCTGTCCGGGAAATCAAACGGACGACGGATCATCTCGATGCTGTTGCCCTTGACGGTAAATTCGCCGGGGCGCGTCATGCGGGTCACTTCGCGATACTGCGTCGCTTCCAGCAGCTTCACCATCTCCTGCTTGCTGTACGGCATGTCCGGCTCAAGGTTCACCATGCGGCCATACACCGCGGCCGGCAGCTGCCAGACCTTGCCGTCGATACGGCTGCGGATCTGCTGGTCAAGGTAAACGCCGTAGGCTGCGAACAGCACCACAAAGACGATAAACAGCTTCAGCAGCAGCCACAGCCACTTGCGGCCCTTGCCGTTGCCGGACTTGCGCCCTTTGCCTTTTACCTTGCGCGGCATCGGTTCTCCATCGTCATAATCATCATTCTCATAGTCGTCGTCGCGCTCATCGTCCCTGAGACGACGGCTCACCTTTTGCTTTGCCGGACGCGCAGGCTTGCCTTTACGTCCGATAGGTTCGCGGTCATTCCCCGCCATGCTCATTCTCCAACAAAGTTCAGGCGCAAAGGCCCGATTTTTATCTCTTGCCCGCAGAGGGGAAAGTAGAAATCTCTCAAAGTCACCGCAGCGGTGGCTCGCTCATTATGATGAGGGATTGCTGTATTTTCGCGTGCGCGTCGTCGGCGCCGCCGTAGCCGGATCGTCCGGCCAGACGTGTTTCGGATAGCGCCCTTTCATCTCTTTCTGTACCTCGCGGTACGCCCCGTTCCAGAAGGCGCTCAGGTCGCGGGTAATTTGCAGCGGCCGCTGGGCGGGGGAAAGCAGCTCCAGCACCAGCGGCACGCGCCCGTCGGCAATCGTCGGGGTGGCGGCTTCGCCAAACATCTCCTGCATCCGCACCGCCAGCGCGGGCGGGTTCTCTTCATGGTAGCGGATCGCTATCCGGCTTCCGGTCGGCACAGTGTAATGAGTTGGCAGCGCACTATCCAGCCGTTGACGTAATGGCCAGTCGAGCAGGTGCAGCAGCGCCCGCGCCAGATCGATAGTGCGTAACGCGCGCAGGGAGTGCACGCCGTTCATCTCCGGCAGCAGCCACCGCTCCAGCGCGTCCAGCAACGACGCGTCATCCACCGCCGGCCAGGCATACTCCGGCAACCAGCGCGCGGCACAGGCGAGACGTAAGCGTAGCTGCTCTGCGGCAGGACTCCAGTTAAGCGCATCAAGGCCTTTTTCGCGAATGCCGTTCAGCATGGCGCGGTGCAGCTCCTCTTCGGAAGGCTTCGCCAGCGGCCTGACGCTGATGACCAGCTCGCCAAGCTGGGTGCGGCGCAGCGCTTTCAGGGTGCCCTGGGCGTCATCCCACTCCACTACCTCGCGCTGGCGGGCCAGCTGCGGACAGCGGACCAGCAGATCGTCGATATCCAGCGCCAGCCCCTGCAAAATGCGCGCGTCCGGGCTGGTACTCCCCTGCAACAGCAGCGGGACGATCAGCCACTCGTGGCGGCTCAGGGCATCGTCGTCATCCAGCATCGCGCCCATGCCGTTAGCCAGCTGATAGCGCCCGCCACTGCCGCGTCGCCGGGCGATACGATCGCTGAACGCCTGCGCCAGCAGCGCCGGGGCCAGCCGGATATCCGGCGTGCCGCCTTTGCTTTGTATACGGTTAAGCAGCTGCTGGCTGCGCTGCTGCCAGGCGGGATGCGCACGGGTAAAGGCGCTGGCGAGATCGCTGCCTGCGCCACGCGGCGGCTCCTCCAGCATCGCGACCAGCCGCGCCGCCGTGGCCTGCTCATCGGCGTTTTTCGCTGCCACCAGCATTGCCGCGAGGCGCGGATCGTTCCCCGGCTGCGCGATCTGCTGGCCGAGCGCGGTCAGTCGCCCGTCCTCCAGCGCGCCGAGCCGGGTTAACAGCGCACGCGCCGCCCGCAGGTTAGCTTCCGGCGGCGCGTCAAGCCAGGTCAGCGCGTCGGGCTGGCATCCCCACTGCAGCACGTCGAGCAGCAGCCCGGAGAGATCGGACTGCATGATTTCCGCGTCGCTCTGCGCGGCGGCGCGCTCGGCCTGCTCTTTGCCGATAAGATGCAGACAAAGACCGGGGGAAAGGCGTCCGGCGCGGCCCGCACGCTGGGTCATGGAAGCCTGGCTGATGCGCTGGGTGACAAGCCGCGTCAGGCCGGTGCGCGGGTCGAAGCGAGCGACGCGCTCCTGGGCGCTGTCCACCACCAGACGAATACCTTCGATGGTAAGGCTGGTTTCGGCGATGTTGGTCGCCAGCACCACTTTGCGATAGCCCTCCGGCGCGGGAAGAATGGCGTTGCGCTGCTCGTTAAGCGGCAGCGCGCCGTAGAGCGGGCAGAGCAGCACGTCTTCCGCCACCCGCTCTTTGAGCTGTTCCTGCACGCGCTGGATCTCGCCGACGCCCGGCAGAAACAGCAGCAGCGAACCGGACTCCTCGCGCAGCAGCGCGGCGGTCGCAATGGCGACGGCCTCATCGAAACGCTGGTGAGCGGGCAGCGCAGCGTAACGGCGCGCCACCGGAAACGAACGCCCTTCCGAGACGATGACCGGTGCCCCGGGCAGCAGGCGCTGCAGGCGCTCGTTATCCAGCGTCGCCGACATAATCAGCAGCGTCAGGTCGTCACGCAGCCCCTGCTGTACGTCGAGCAGCAGCGCCAGCGCCAGATCCGCCTGCAGGCTGCGCTCGTGAAATTCGTCGAGGATCACCAGCCCTACGCCGGTCAGCTCCGGATCCTGCTGGATCATGCGCGTCATGATCCCCTCGGTGACCACTTCCAGCCGGGTGGCTGGCCCGATGCAGGTCTGGCCGCGCATCCGGTAGCCCACGGTTTCACCCGGTTTTTCGCCCAATAGTTCCGCCAGCCGCTGCGCCACGTTGCGTGCTGCCAGCCGCCGCGGCTCCAGCAGCAGGATGCGCCCGTCAATAGTGCCGTCGCGCAGGATCTGCAGTGGCAGCCAGGTTGATTTCCCCGCTCCGGTCGGCGCGTTCAGCAGCACCTGCGACGAGGATTTCAGCGCTGCAAGCAGTTCAGGGAGGATGGCGGCAACCGGCAATGACGACACAAATAGCTCCAGAGGGTTAACATTGAAAGGCGAGCATTGTAGCATCCCGGCAAACCTTTACCGAGTAACCGCATGGCACACCTTAACCGACTCTTTTTTGCGCTGGAGCTGCCGAAGGCGCTGCAGCAGGAGATCGTTCGCTGGCGGGCGACGCACTTCTCACCCGAGGCGGGAAAACCTGTTGCCGCCGCGAATCTGCATATGACGCTGGCGTTCCTCGGCGAGGTGAGCGCGGAGAAACAGCAGGCGCTGACGGATCTGGCCGGACGCATCAGCCAGCCGGGCTTTACCCTGCGCCTTGACGATGCCGGCCAGTGGCCGCGCTCGCGGGTGGCGTTTCTGGGTTCACGCCAGCCGCCGCGCGGGCTGTTGCAGCTTGCTGCCCTGCTGCGCGCCCAGGCGGCCCGCAGCGGTTGCTGGCAAAGCCCGCAGCCGTTTCATCCGCATATCACCCTGCTGCGCCAGACCGACAGCGCGCTGCGTCTGCCCGCGCCGGGCTTTAGCTGGGAGTGCCGCATCACAGAGTTTGTGCTGTACGCATCCCGCGTTGAACAGGGCCGCACCCGCTATCAGCCGCTGCAGCGTTTCGCACTTAAAAAGGAATTGTAATGGAGTTCACGCCCCCACTCGCTCCCGCCACGCTGATCAAACGCTATAAACGTTTTCTCGCCGATGTGGTGACGCCTGAAGGCGTGGAGCTGACGCTGCACTGCCCCAACACCGGGGCCATGACTGGCTGCGCCACGCCGGGAGATACCGTCTGGTACTCCACGTCCAGCGTGGCGACCCGCAAATACCCGCATACCTGGGAGCTGACCCAGACCCAGGCCGGGGATGTTATCTGCGTTAATACCCTGCGTGCCAATACCCTGGCGCGTGAGGCGCTGGAGGCGCAGCGCCTGCCGGAATTACAGGGCTACGAGCGCGTGCTGCGCGAAGTAAAATACGGCGCAGAGCGCAGCCGCATTGACTTTATGCTCCAGGCGGAGAACCGGGTTAACTGCTATATTGAAGTGAAATCGGTAACGCTCTCAGAACAGGGAAACGGTTACTTTCCGGACGCGGTGACTGCGCGTGGTCAGAAGCATCTGCGGGAGCTGATGAGCGTGGTTGCCCAGGGAGATCGCGCCGTACTGCTTTTCGCGGTATTACACACCGCCATCGCCCACGTCGCACCCGCCCGCCACATCGATCCGATCTACGCGCAGCTACTGCACGATGCACAGCAAAAGGGGGTGGAAATTATTGCTTATAAAGCTACAGTTTCTGCCGATAACATGAGTCTGACGATGCCACTACCTGTCCATCTGTGATCCACAGTTTTGGCAATGGTGTTTTTTTATTCGACCGCTTGCGCGAATAAGCTTTTCCTCACAGGGTTGTCAAGCGTAACGTTTAGTTAATTGCTATCCTGAAAAGCTTCTGCTATTTATAGCGGCCTGATTTTTCCCCCGACATGGGGATCGATAGTGCGTGTTAAGGAGAATCAACATGCAAGAAGGGCAAAACCGTAAAACATCGTCCCTGAGTATTCTGGCCATCGCTGGGGTGGAGCCATATCAGGAGAAACCGGGCGAAGAGTATATGAATGAAGCCCAGCTCTCGCACTTCAAGCGTATTCTTGAAGCATGGCGTAATCAGCTCAGGGATGAAGTAGACCGCACCGTCACACACATGCAGGATGAAGCGGCAAACTTCCCCGATCCGGTGGACCGTGCTGCTCAGGAAGAGGAATTCAGCCTCGAACTGCGTAACCGCGACCGCGAGCGTAAGCTGATCAAAAAGATCGAGAAAACGCTTAAGAAAGTGGAAGACGAAGACTTTGGCTTCTGCGAATCCTGCGGCGTCGAAATCGGTATTCGCCGTCTCGAAGCGCGTCCGACCGCCGATCTTTGCATCGATTGCAAAACGCTGGCGGAAATCCGCGAAAAACAGATGGCGGGCTGATTCAGCACGCGCAGGTAACCACACGGCGGGAGCTTCTCCCGCCTTGTTTTTTTAAAGACCACCATGACCGCTTCCCAACCCTATACAGGGCGCTTTGCCCCCTCGCCTTCCGGTGAACTCCATTTCGGCTCGCTGATTGCCGCCCTCGGCAGTTATCTGCAGGCGCGCGCGCAGCGCGGTACCTGGCGGGTGCGCATTGAAGATATCGATCCCCCCCGTGAAGTTCCCGGTGCCGCAGCGACGATTCTGCGCCAGCTGGAACATTATGGCCTGCACTGGGATGGCGACGTGCTGTGGCAATCGCAACGCCACGATGCCTATCGCGAGGCGCTGGCCTGGCTGCGTAGTCACGGTAAGAGCTACTACTGCACCTGTACCCGCAGCCGTATCCAGCAGCTCGGCGGCTACTACGACGGCCACTGCCGTACCCTCGGCCACGGCCCGGACAACGCCGCCGTGCGCCTGGTGCAGCAGCAGCCGGTGCTCAGCTTTCAGGACGACGTGCGCGGCGAGATCCACGTCAATGAGGCGCTGGCGCGCGAGGACTTCATCATCCACCGCCGTGACGGGCTGTTTGCCTATAACCTGGCGGTGGTGGTGGACGACCATTTTCAGGGCGTAACGGAGATTGTGCGCGGTGCGGACCTGATAGAACCCACGGTGCGCCAGATCGCGCTTTACCAGCAGTTTGGCTGGCCGGTGCCGCGCTACGTTCATCTGCCGCTGGCGCTCACCGCCGACGGCAATAAGCTTTCCAAACAAAATCATGCCCCGGGCCTGCCGACTGGCGACCCGCGGCCGATAATAATCAATGCTTTACATTTTTTAAACCAGAGGGTAACTAAGGAGTGGCAGGATCTCTCGCTGGAGGATCTGCTGGCCCGCGCGGTAGCGCACTGGCGTCCTGAAACTATTCCTGATGAAGCGCCGGTGAATCCGGCATTCTCAAACGCGCCGCTGTGAGCTATGATTAGCCGCTGTTTTTTGTCCCGAGAGTCTGACACTACCGAGGTGTACTATTTTTACCCGAGTCGCTAATTTTTGCCGTAAGGTGCTAACCCGCGAGGAAGCCGTGGTTGACGAGCCGCAAGCCCGGCCACAAATTACTATCGTCCCGCGCGAACAACACGCCATCTCTCGCAAAGATATCAGTGAAAATGCCCTCAAGGTGCTCTACCGCCTTAATAAGGCGGGCTACGAGGCCTATCTCGTAGGCGGCGGCGTCCGCGACCTGCTGCTTGGCAAAAAACCGAAAGATTTCGATATCACCACCAACGCCACGCCGGATCAGGTGCGTAAGCTGTTCCGCAACTGTCGTCTGGTGGGGCGTCGCTTCCGTCTGGCGCACGTAATGTTCGGTCCGGAGATCATCGAAGTGGCGACCTTCCGCGGTCATCACGAAGAGACTGCCAACGATCGCAACACTTCCCAGCGCGGTCAGAACGGCATGCTGCTGCGCGATAACATCTTCGGTTCCATCGAAGAAGATGCGCAGCGCCGCGATTTCACCATCAACAGCCTCTACTACAGCGTAGCCGACTTTACGGTGCGTGATTACGTCGGGGCGATGAACGATCTTGAGCAGGGCGTGATCCGCCTGATCGGCGATCCGGAAACCCGCTACCGTGAAGATCCGGTGCGCATGCTGCGCGCCGTGCGCTTTGCTGCCAAGCTGGATATGCGCATCAGCCCGGAAACCGCCGAGCCGATCCCGCGTCTGGCAACCCTCATTAACGACGTGCCGCCGGCCCGTCTGTTTGAAGAGTCGCTGAAGCTGCTGCAGGCCGGTTACGGTTTTAAAACCTATCTGCTGCTGCGCGAATGCCATCTCTTCCAGCCGCTGTTCCCACTCATCACCCGCAACTTTACCGAGCAGGGCGACAGCCCGATGGAACGTATCATCGTTCAGGTGCTGAAGAATACCGACAACCGCATTCACAATGACATGCGCGTTAACCCGGCATTCCTGTTTGCGGCGATGTTCTGGTATCCGCAGATGGAAACCGCGCAGCGTATTGCGCAGGAAGGCGGTCTGGCCTGGCAGGACGCATTCGCGCTGGCGATGAACGATGTGCTGGATGAAGCCTGCCGCTCACTGGCGATCCCGAAACGCATTACCACGCTTATCCGCGATATCTGGGTATTGCAGCTGCGCATGTCCCGTCGTCAGGGTAAACGCGCCTGGAAGCTGATGGAGCATCCGAAGTTCCGCGCCGCCTACGATCTGATGGCCCTGCGTGCCGAAGCCGAAAACAATGGCGAACTGCAGCGTCTTACCCAGTGGTGGGGCGAATTCCAGGTAGCCGCGCCGCCGCATCAGAAAGACATGCTCAACGATCTGGATGACGAGCCGGCGGCCCGCCGTCGCCCGCGCCGTCCACGTCGTCGCGCACCGCGCCGCGAAAACGCATGACCCTCGTCTATATCGCCATCGGCAGCAATCTCGCCTCGCCGCTGGCGCAGGTTAACGCAGCGCTCGACGCGCTGCGTCAGCTTCCCGACAGCAACGTGGTGGCGGTTTCGTCGTTCTACCGCACTCCGCCGCTCGGCCCGCAGGATCAGCCCGATTACCTCAATGCCGCCGTGGCGCTGAATACCCAGCTGGATGCCGAAACGCTGCTGGATCACACCCAGCGCATTGAGCTACAGCAGGGCCGCGAGCGCAAAGCCGAACGCTGGGGGCCGCGCACCCTCGATCTCGACATCATGCTGTTTGGTAATGACACCATCGCGACGCCGCGTCTGACGGTGCCGCACTACGACATGCACAATCGCGGCTTTATGCTCTGGCCGCTGTCTGAGATCGCCCCGGCGCTGCGTTTCCCCGACGGCACCACGCTGCAGGCCCGGCTCGACGCCCTTAACGTTCCCGCACCTGCCCGCTGGTAACCTCCGGTTTTATCCTTTTCTGCCCTGTTCGGTTGATGTTTCAACAGCCTGTGCTGCAAGCGCCTGAAATTATTGTTTCGAGGGGTGCAGGTCATTAGAATGCCCCAAACCCCTGGCTTTCGGAGCTGTTATGAAACCAACCACCCTTTCCTGGCTGCGCAAACGCAAAGAGCAAAAGCAGCGTTTCGCGACCATCACCGCCTACGACTACAGCTTTGCAAAGCTTTTTGCCGAAGAGGGCATCAACGTCATGCTGGTGGGCGATTCGCTGGGAATGACGGTTCAGGGCCACGACTCCACCCTGCCGGTGACCGTGGACGACATCATCTATCACACCCGTGCGGTGCGCCGCGGCGCGCCAGCCTGCCTGCTGCTCTCGGATCTGCCGTTTATGGCCTACGGCACGCCGGAACAGGCGTTTGAGAACGCGGCGGCGGTGATGCGCGCCGGCGCTAACATGGTCAAGATTGAAGGCGGCCGCTGGCTGGTGGATACCGTGCGTATGCTGACCGAGCGCGCGGTGCCGGTGTGTGGGCATCTCGGCCTGACCCCGCAGTCGGTTAATATCTTTGGCGGCTATAAAGTGCAGGGCCGCGATGACGTCGCGGCGCAGACGCTGCTGGACGACGCTCTGGCGCTGGAAGCCGCCGGCGCGCAGCTGATGGTGCTGGAGTGCGTCCCGGTGGCGCTGGCACAGCGTATCACCGAGGCGCTGAGCATTCCGGTGATTGGCATCGGCGCGGGCAACGTTACCGATGGCCAGATTCTGGTCATGCACGACGCATTTGGCATTACCGGTGGACATATCCCGAAATTCGCTAAGAATTTCCTTTCAGGGGCCGACGATATGCGCGCGGCCGTGCGCCAGTACGTGGCAGAAGTGGAGTCCGGTGCCTATCCGGGCGACGAACACAGTTTTCACTAACTCAGGTCCAGGGAGCAATCATTGTGCTGATTATCGAAACCTTACCCCTGCTGCGCCAGCACATCCGCCGGATGCGCCTGGAAGGGAAACGTATTGCGCTGGTGCCGACAATGGGCAACCTGCACGACGGGCATATGACGCTGGTGGAAGAAGCGAAAGCCCGCGCCGATGTGGTGGTGGTGAGTATCTTCGTCAACCCGATGCAGTTCGACCGCGCGGATGACCTGGCGCGCTATCCGCGTACCCTGCAGGAAGACTGCGAAAAGCTGAACAAGCGCAAAGTGGATCTGGTGTTCTCCCCGGCCCCGGAAGACGTCTACCCGAAAGGCACCGACGAGCAGACCTTCGTGGACGTACCGGGCATCTCCACCATTCTGGAGGGCGCGAGCCGTCCGGGCCACTTCCGCGGCGTCTCCACCATCGTCAGCAAACTGTTTAACCTGGTGCAGCCCGACCTCGCCTGCTTTGGCGAAAAGGATTACCAGCAGCTGGCGCTGATCCGCAAAATGGTGGCGGATATGGGCTACGACATTGAAATTGTCGGCGTACCAACCGTGCGTGCCAAAGACGGTCTGGCGCTCAGCTCGCGCAACGGTTATCTCACCAGCGAGCAGCGTAAAATCGCGCCGGGGCTGAATAAAGTGATGCATGACATTGCCGCCCGGCTGGCCGCCGGCGTGTGTGATGAAGAAGAGCTTATTGCCACCGCGACGCTGGTGCTGGACGAGCAGGGCTTTCGTACCGATGAGATCCATATTCGCGATGCCGCTACCCTCGGCGCGCTGACGCCGGAGAGCAAACGCGCGGTGATCCTGATGGCCGCCTGGCTGGGCCAGGCGCGTCTTATCGACAATATGAGCGTTGAGTTACCCCGCTAGACAGCCCGATTATTTCAGGCAATACTGCTGAGCCCGGCGCGCGCCGGGTTAAGCGCGCCGTTGCCTCCCGGCCTGTGGAGATGCGGGGGACGATAGCCTGATGGTCAAATCAGGCATCGCAGCAGGGATGAACGAAGCGGAGCGGGCTGCTGCCCCTCTCGGATTGTATTTCGTCACTAAGGTTCAGACTATGATTCGCACAATGCTGCAAGGCAAGCTCCACCGCGTCAGCGTGACGCAGGCAGACTTGCATTACGAAGGTTCCTGCGCCATCGACCAGGATTTCCTTGAGGCGGCAGGTATTCTGGAATACGAAGCCATCGATATCTACAACGTCACCAACGGCAAGCGCTTTTCCACCTACGCCATTGCCGGTGAACGCGGTTCGAAAATCATCTCGGTGAACGGTGCCGCAGCGCACTGCGCAGACGTCGGCGATATCCTGATCATCGCCAGCTACGTCACCATGCCGGATGAACAGGCGCGCCAGTGGCAGCCGAAAGTGGCCTACTTTGATGCCAATAATGACATGAAGCGCACCGCCAAAGCCGTTCCGGTGCAGGTCGCCTGACCGCCCCACCGCACCGCATCGGCCACGCCCGGACAGCCACGCTGCCCGGGCTTTTTTATGCCTGCTAGCCCTGCGGCTGGTTGCTGATAAGCTTCGCCATCGTCTCCAGCGAGTCCTCGCGCAGAACGTAGAGCCGTTTCAGCAGGAACGGATTATCCCCCGGCTTCACCTTGCCTTTCACGGTGGTTACCGCCAGGTGGAACCCCGCATCGTTCGCCGCCTTCACCGCTTTGTCGTCATAGCCACCGAACGGGTAAGAGAGATAGAGCACGTGCGGATTGAACTGGGACAGCGCGCGCCGCGAGCGCTCGAAGTCGAACAGGATGTTGTGATAGCTGCGGGTGAGCAGCACCGGATGCCAGGGGCGATCGGTGCGGTGCAGAAAGTGGGTGTGCGACTGCACGTCAAACACGTCCTGAATGCTTTTCAGCTCGGAAATGCTCATAAACTGCAGCGACGTCGGGTCCCACTTCTGCGGATGCGCTTTGATGCGCGAGGAGATAATAAACGCCGTGGCGGTGAAGCCGTACTGCTTCAGCACCGGGTAAGCGTAGCGGCTCACCGACTTCAGCCCGTCATCAAAGGTGATCACCACCGCCCGCGCCGGGAGGTTCATGCGGTTACGCACGTAGCCCTCAAGCTGGTACATGCTCAGGGTGGTGTACCCCATATCGCGCAACCAGGTCATCTGGTTGCTGAAAGCGCGAACCGAGGTGGTGGTGGAGGTGTGACGGAACCGGGTGTTCTCATCATCCTGCAGAATATGGTGATAGGTCAGCACCGGCAGGCCGCTGTCCTGCTGCGCATCGAGGCTGCTGATGTACGCCAGACGGTTACCAATACGCACCTGATACCAGGTCTGGTTCAGCCGATCTTTCTGCTTGCCGATGATCGGGTAACGCAGGTTGTCCGCCAGCACGCCAAACGGTGCGCTGCCGCTGTCCGGCGCGTTGTACACCGGCGTATCCTGGTGCGTCACCAGGTTCTGGTTACTGAGCGGTTTATTGAGATCCCCCAGCCGATCTTCCACCCGCTGCTTGCCCGCTACCGGGCCGAGATGATCTTTATCGATAAAACCGGTGCCGAAGCCGAAGCGAAACTCGTAGTAGTCCGCCGCCGTCGGGACCACCGCCACGATCTGCCCCTCTTCGATCTTCCCGACGGTAATAACCCGGTTGCCCACCTGAGCCCAGATATCGGCGTCTTCGGTGGTCTGCATATACTGTGCGGTAAGCCCTTCCCGACTGAGCAGGCTGGCGTGAGCGACACCCGTTGTCAGCAACAACAGGCAGAGAAAGAGGCGCGTTAACATAGGGGATATCAGGGAAGTTGAAACCGGAAGCGCATTTTAACAAAACCGTCATCAATACCAACGGTTAATTTGCGAACGACAGAAGAAAACACTCCCTCTGCCGGACAAACGTCTGGCCGAGGGAGTCTGGAAGGATTAGCTGCGCAGGCCGCGTCCGCGCTGGATCAGATACCAGCACAGCGCGTAAAACGCGACGATGAATACGACCAGCACGCCAACGGTGGTCACCAGCGGTACGTCGTTAATACCGAGGAAGCCGTAGCGGAAGCCGCTGATCATGTAGACGATGGGGTTCAGGTGCGACAGCGCCTGCCAGAAGGGCGGCAGCAGCGACAGCGAATAGAACACCCCGCCGAGGTAGGTCAGCGGCGTCAGCACAAAGGTCGGGATCAGGCTGATGTCATCGAAGGTTTTGGCAAACACCGCATTCAGCAGGCCGGCCAGCGAGAACAGCACTGCGGTCAGCAGCAGCGTCAGACCGACGAACAGCCAGGAGTGGACGTGGAACGGCACAAAGAACAGTGAAATCGCCGTCACCAGAATGCCCACGCACAGCCCGCGCGCCACACCGCCGCCGACGTAGCCGGTGATGATCACATGGGTCGGCACCGGAGCCACCAGCAGCTCCTCAATGTTGCGCTGGAATTTGGCGCTGAAGAACGATGAAGCCACGTTCGCGTAGGCGTTGGTGATCACCGCCATCATGATCAGGCCCGGCACGATGAACTGCATATAGCTGAAGCCGTGCATCTCACCGATGCGCGAGCCAATCAGGTTGCCGAAGATGATGAAATAGAGCGTCATTGTGATCACCGGCGGCACCAGCGTCTGGATCCAGATACGCATGAAGCGGTTGATCTCTTTCGCCCAGATGCTTTTCAACGCTACCCAGTAAAGCTGCATCATGCCTGGTCTCCTGCTTTCTCATGTACCAGCGTGACGAACAGCTCTTCAAGGCGGTTCGCTTTGTTACGCATACTCAATACCTGTACTCCCTGCGCGCTCAGTTGGCTGAACACGCTGTTAATGCCCTGCTCGCGCATCACTTCCACTTCAAGCGTAGAGGTGTCCACCAGACGATACTGATAGCCTTCCAGCTTTGGCAGCGGGCTTTTCGCCGCCAGATCGAGGATGAAGGTTTCCGATTTCAGCTTCGCCAGCAGTGATTTCATTGAGGTGTTTTCCACCAGTTCACCGTGCTGAATGATGCCGATGTTGCGGCACAGCATTTCAGCTTCTTCCAGATAGTGGGTGGTGAGGATAATGGTGGTGCCTTTGTCGTTCAGATCCTTCAGGAAGCTCCACATGGAGCGGCGCAGTTCGATGTCCACCCCGGCGGTCGGTTCATCAAGGATCAGCAGTTTCGGCTCGTGCATCAACGCCCGGGCAATCATCAGGCGACGTTTCATCCCGCCCGACAACATACGTGCACGTTCATTGCGTTTTCCCCACAGATCGAGCTGTTTGAGATATTTTTCGCTGCGTTCAACCGCTTCACGACGCTCCACGCCGTAGTACCCGGCCTGGTTAACCACGATCTGCTGCACGGTTTCAAACGGGTTGAAGTTAAACTCCTGCGGCACCAGCCCGAGCTGACGCTTGGCGTTGACCACGTCTTTTTCCAGATCGTGCCCAAACACCCGCACCCGGCCAGAGGTTTTATTCACCAGCGAGCTGATAATGCCGATGGTGGTGGATTTGCCGGCACCGTTTGGCCCCAGCAGGGCATAGAAATCCCCGGCTTCGACCTGCAGGTCAATACCGCGCAACGCCTGAACGCCGCCGGTATAGGTCTTTTTAAGCTGTTCAAGTTCCAGTGCTATTGTCATGGATTGTTCGCTTACCTTGTTCGCACAATTGTTGTGTGGTTTAAAAATAAATGGAGTTGACCTATATTAGCGCAACGCACTAATCAGGTTACAGGTTGTTAACACCTTCATGAAAGACATCGAAACGCTCATCAGTAATAATCAGGTCTGGTCCAAACTGCTGGTGGAAGAGGATCCGGGATTTTTTGAACGTCTCTCTCAGGCACAAAAACCACGCTTTCTGTGGATTGGTTGCTCCGACAGCCGCGTGCCGGCCGAACGTCTGACCGGCCTTGAGCCTGGTGAACTCTTTGTACACCGAAATGTGGCAAACCTTGTTATCCATACGGATCTTAATTGCCTGTCAGTGGTTCAGTATGCGGTGGACGTGCTGGAAGTTGAGCACATCATCATCTGCGGTCACTACGGCTGCGGCGGCGTACAGGCGGCGGTTGAGAACCCGGAGCTGGGCCTTATCAACAACTGGCTGCTGCACATTCGCGACATCTGGTTCAAACATAGCTCACTGCTGAGCGAACTCCCGCAGGAAAAACGTCTCGACACCCTGTGCGAGCTGAACGTGATGGAGCAGGTGTATAACCTCGGCCACTCCACCATCATGCAGTCGGCATGGAAACGCGGCCAGAACGTGACCATCCACGGCTGGGCCTACGGTATTCACGACGGTCTGCTGCGCGACCTGCAGGTCACGGCGACCGACCGCGAAACGCTGGAGCAGCGCTATCGCAGTGGTATCGGCAACATTCAGCAGACGCACTCCAGCCACAAATAAGGCTGTAGCAATAGAAAAAGGGGCCGCGGCCCCTTTTTTTACGCCTGACGTTTACTCCGCCAGCGGCACCACTTTGCCGATGAACGGCAGGTGACGGTAGCGCTGGGCATAGTCGATGCCGTAACCCACCACGAACTCGTCCGGGATCGAGAAACCGACGTACTCCACGTTCACGTTCACTTCGCGACGCGAGGGCTTATCGAGCAGCGTGCAGATAGCCAGGGATTTCGGCTCACGCAGGCTGAGGATCTCGCGCACTTTCGACAGGGTGTTGCCGGAGTCGATGATGTCTTCGACGATCAGCACGTCCTTGCCGCGGATATCTTCGTCGAGATCCTTCAGGATTTTAACGTCGCGGGTGGAAGACATCCCGCTGCCGTAGCTGGAGGCGGTCATGAAATCGACCTCGTGCGGCACCTGCACTTCACGACACAGGTCGGCCATAAACATAAAGGAGCCGCGCAGCAGCCCCACCAGCACCATATCGCTGCCGCTATCGCGATAACGCTCCGTGATCTCTTTTCCCAGCGCGGCGATACGCGCTTTGATTTCGGCTTCCGGGATCATCACATCAACAGTATGTTTCATATAGCTAACCGTCTGAATAAAAATGTATTTTTCTGAGGTGCAGCGCAACGGCGGCGGGTCTCAAAACCTGAGCCCGAGAGTATATCAGCAAAACCTTTTATCTGGCGATTACGCACGAAAAGCTCTTTTTGTGATTAAGATCACACTTGTTAATAACTATAATTACTTGCTATCAAAAAATTAACAACGTTAAAAGAGTGTCTTTATGGCGGAAAATAAACCGGAAAAACAGTCGCTAATCGTGAAAATTAGCGCACTGTTTGCAGCTCTGTGTGGGCTCTATTTGCTAATCGGCGGTGTCTGGCTGGTGGCAATTGGTGGCTCATGGTATTACCCCATCGCGGGTATTTTAATGCTCGGCGTGGCCTGGCTGCTGTGGAAAGGCAAAGCAGCCGCGCTGTGGCTGTACGCTGCCGTGCTGCTTGGCACCATGCTATGGGGCGTCTGGGAAGTCGGCTTCGACTTCTGGGCGCTGACGCCACGCTGTGACGTGCTGGTGTTCTTCGGCGTCTGGCTGGTGCTGCCGTTCGTCTGGCGCAAGCTGCGCGTGCCTTCTGCCCGCGCGGTGCCTGCCCTGCTGGTTTCGCTGATCGTCAGCGCCGTGATTCTGTTCTGGGCCGGCTTCAACGACCCGCAGGAGATCAACGGCACGCTGCGTACCGATGCGACCGCCGCCGTCAGCAGCGCCCCGCCGATTGCTGATGGTGACTGGCCGGCCTATGGCCGTACCCAGGAAGGCCAGCGCTACTCCCCGCTTAAGCAGATCAACACCGAGAACGTTGGCCAGCTGAAAGAAGCCTGGACCTTCCGCACCGGCGATCTGAAGCTGCCAACCGACCCGGGTGAGATCACCAACGAAGTCACGCCGATTAAAGTTGGCGACACCCTGTTCCTGTGTACCGCCCACCAGCGCGTCTTTGCGCTTGATGCCGCGACCGGGAAAGAGAAGTGGCACTTCGACCCGCAGCTGAAAGCCGACCCGTCGTTCCAGCATCTGACCTGCCGCGGTGTGTCTTACCACGAAGCGACGGCGCAGAATGCCAACCCGGATGTGGTAGCCAACTGCCCGCGCCGGATTATTCTGCCGGTGAACGATGGCCGTCTGTTTGCCATCAACGCCGACAACGGCAAGCTGTGTGAGTCCTTCGCCAACAAAGGCATTCTCAACCTGCAGACCAACATGCCGGTTACCACGCCGGGCATGTACGAGCCGACGTCCCCGCCGATCATCACTGATAAAACCATCGTGATTGCCGGTGCGGTAACGGATAACTTCTCTACCCGCGAGCCGTCAGGCGTGATCCGCGGTTTCGACGTGAACACTGGCGAACTGCTGTGGGCCTTCGATCCGGGTGCGAAAGATCCGAATGCCATCCCGGCGGACGAGCATCACTTCACCCCGAACTCCCCGAACTCCTGGGCACCGGCGGCGTATGACGCGAAGCTGGACCTGGTGTATCTGCCAATGGGTGTGACCACGCCGGATATCTGGGGCGGCAACCGCACGCCGGAGCAGGAGCGCTTTGCGAGTTCTATCATCGCGCTGAATGCGACCACCGGTAAGCTGGCCTGGGCCTATCAGACCGTACACCACGACCTGTGGGATATGGACCTGCCGTCGCAGCCGACCCTGACCGACATCACCGACAAAAACGGTAACCAGGTGCCGGTGGTGTATGTGCCGACCAAAACCGGCAACATCTTCGTCCTCGACCGTCGCGACGGTAAGCTGGTGGTTCCGGCACCGGAAAAACCGGTTCCGCAGGGCGCGGCGAAAGGCGACTACGTCACCCCGACCCAGCCGTTCTCCGACCTGAGCTTCCGTCCAAAAGAGGATCTCTCCGGTGCGGATATGTGGGGCGCCACCATGTTCGACCAGCTGGTGTGCCGCGTGATGTTCCACAGCCTGCGCTACGAAGGCATCTTCACCCCGCCGTCTGAGCAGGGCACGCTGGTGTTCCCGGGTAACCTCGGCATGTTCGAATGGGGCGGTATCTCCGTCGATCCGAACCGTCAGGTGGCGATTGCCAACCCGATGGCGCTGCCGTTTGTGTCCAAACTGATCCCTCGCGGTCCGGGTAATCCGATGGAGCAGCCGAAAGATGCGAAAGGCTCCGGCACCGAAGCGGGCATTCAGCCGCAGTACGGCGTGCCGTATGGCGTGACGCTGAACCCGTTCCTGTCACCGTTTGGTCTGCCGTGTAAGCAGCCGGCATGGGGTTACATCTCCGCGCTGGATCTGAAAACCCACGAGATCGTCTGGAAAAAACGTATCGGTACGCCGCGCGACAGCATGCCGTTCCCGATGCCGTTCCCGGTTCCGTTCAATATGGGGATGCCGATGCTGGGCGGCCCGATCTCTACCGCAGGTAACGTGATGTTCATCGGCGCAACCGCAGACAACTATCTGCGCGCCTTCAACATGACCAACGGTGAGAAACTGTGGGAAGCGCGTCTGCCAGCCGGTGGTCAGGCCACGCCGATGACCTATGAAGCCAACGGCAAACAGTACGTGCTGATTGCTGCCGGCGGTCACGGTTCGTTCGGCACCAAAATGGGCGACTACATCGTTGCCTATGCCCTGCCGGATGACGCGAAGTAAATCGCACGCCCGTCCGCTAAACGAAAGTTAAGCGGACGTTCTCAGTGTCCGACCCGCGGCCTTCTCTGAAGGCCGCTTTTTTTTGCCCGCCGTTCGCCTCCCCTGCCCCATAAAAAAAGCCTCATCAAGGAATGATGAGGCTTTCGCACGTATTGCCGTCAGACAACCGGCATCGGAGAGATTATTTCAGGCGGAACGCAACCACGCTGTCGCCGGCTTTCGTCCCCAGCGAGCCGTGGCCGCCGGCGGCGATCACCACGTACTGCTTGCCGTCTTTCCCCATAAAGGAGGAAGGCGTGGCCTGCGCGCCCGCGCTCAGCTCGGTCTGCCACAGCAGTTCACCGGTGCTGCTGTCATAGGCGCGGAAGAAGTTATCCGCGGTCGCGCCGTGGAAGACCACGTCACCGGCAGTGACCAGCGGCCCACCGTGAGCGACCATGCCCATCGGGAAGCCAATCGGGAAACGACCCGGCAGGAAGCTGGTGTTGAGGTTTTTGGTGGTCCCGACGCGGCGCAGCCACTCGGTTTTACCGGTTTTCAGGTCAACACCCACCATACGGCCCCACGGCGGCGCGATACACGGAATGCCCAGGCTGGAAGCCAGCTGCTGGATGTGAATCGCGTAATCGCCGTGGAAGTTTTCGTTCCAGTACGGGTCGCCCTCTTTGGTGAAGGTGCGCGCCGTGGCGGTTTCCGGGGTACGCTTGATCAGCGTGTATTTATACGCCAGACGTACCGGCGAGGCGATCAGCAGCTGACGTTCCGGATCGATAGCCACAGAACCCCAGTTAAACACGCCGATATTACCCGGGAAGACAATTGCGCCTTTTTCCGTGGCAGGCGTCCACGGGTTGCCGTCATAGCGCAGATTTTTGAAGTCGAGACGACAGGCCATCTGATCGAACGGCGTGATGCCCCACATTGACTTCTCGGTCAGCGGCTGCGGAATGAAGTTCAGGCTGGACACCGGCTGCGTGGCAGCAAATTTCTCGCCCGGCACACCGCCTTCGGTGGAAACCGGCACCTGATTTACCGGATAAACCGGTTCGCCGGTCAGACGGTTGAGCACAAACAGGTTACCGGTTTTGGTCGGAAGCACCACCACTGGCTGTTTGTTGCCCTGATAATCGATGTCGAGCAGGGACGGCTGAGACGGGTTATCGCGATCCCAGAGGTCGTGATTTGAACTCTGATAGCGCCATTTGAAAGCACCGGTTTTCAGATCCAGTGCCACCAGCGCATCACGGAACTTCTCGGTGTTGCTGTTGGCGTCACGCTCGATGCCCAGCTCATCCGGGGACGCATTGCCAAACGGCACGTACACCAGACCGTTTTTCATATCGGCGCTCAGGGTGCCCCAGGCAACCGGCGTGTCATACGGGTAGTTCTTATCAGCCGCAATCGGCTGGGTGTTTTCCGGGGTAGCCGGATCGAAGTTCCACACCAGACGGCCCGTTACCGCGTCGTAAGCGCGAATAACGCCTGACGGGTTGCCGCTGTTGAAACCGTTGTCCATCACCGAACCGCCAACGATCACCAGATTACCGGCGACCAGCGGCGCAGCGGTCTGCATCAGCGCATGCGGACGAACCTCACCCATATTGGCATGCAGATCGACCACGCCGTTGTTACCGAAATCGGCGCAGAACTTGCCGGTATCCGCATCAAGCGCAACCAGTTTCGCATCGGTGGTGGCGTTGAAAATACGCTTGCGGCACAGGGCAGGCTCCGCAGATGTGGTTTCTGCGCCAGCCGCCGCGCTGTCGAAGTAGCTCACGCCGCGGCAGGTCTGGTGCTGCTGCAGGTTGGAACGATCTTTCTCCGGTACGTGCTTCCATTTCACCGCCCCGGTTTCCGGGTCGAGAGCGTGAACTTCGTTATGCGGCGTACAGAAGTAGAGCATGCCGTTGGCTTTCAGCGGCGTGGCTTCGAAGGTGTACTCGCTGGCGTCGCCGTCCTGGCGCACATCACCGGTGTGGTAGGTCCAGGCAACTTCCAGGTCTTTCACGTTCTGGTTGGTGATCTGCTTCAGGGAGGAGAAGCGCAGGCCGTTGGTGGTCCCGCCGTAGGCAGTCCAGTCGTTACCGGCAACCGCAGCGTCAGAGGCGACACGCGGATTGCTGATGGTGCCTTTTTCCGGGATCGGATCGTAGAAGCTCAGTCCGGCTACCAGCAGGATCATCACCGCGACGGTGGTGCCGAGGAACGGATGGAAGCGACGCTCATTGTGGGTCAGGGCGCGCACGGTCCAGGGCAGAGCCAGCCAGAGGCCAATCACGCCAAAGATGTCGCCGCGCGGGATCCACTGCCATTTGTCGAAGCCGACTTCCCAGATTATCCACGCGAGGGTAATCCACATCAGTACGGCGTAGAGGCTCAGGGCGCTGCGTTTATTGCGGAACAGTAAAAAGGCGGTAATAAGCAGGCCAATGGCCATTAGCGCGTAGAAAGGACTGCCGCCAGCAAACAGCAGCTGCCCTCCCATGAGCAGCAGCGCGATGCCGAGCAAGGCAACCACTACGCTGGTTATTTTAGTAATCATCGTCATCCCATATAAGTTTACATAACGTTCACAAAAAATTACGAAATTATGATACGTCCGTCACAACTTAGAACGAAATGAAATCGATGCGGGAAGTTAGCGATTCGTGCTTGATTAGCGGGCTAAGGGAAAAGAAGGGCGTAGCGGGGAGCGGAAACCGGCGGGTGCGCTGCGCCTACCCGCCCTGCGAGAGTGTGGAAGATACCCCAGGGCGGTATACCATGCGCACCCGTTATCCGCCCCAGGGCACGGACATCACGCCACGGTAAACCCGAGCATCATGCCGGTATCCTCATGCTCCAGCAGGTGGCAGTGCGCCATATAGGCTTCACTCGCCGCCGCCGCGTGATCGAAGCGCACCAGCACTTCGCTGCGGGCGTTTTCCACCCAGACCGTGTCCTTCCAGCCAGCGCGATGCGCCGCTGGCTGCTTGCCGTTTTCCGACAGAATGCGGAACTGGGTGCCGTGAATATGGAACGGGTGCAGCATCATGTCGCCTTCGCCGGAAATCACCCAGCGCTCGTATTGCCCCTTCGCCACGTTGAATGCCGGTTTCGTCATATCAAACGCGTTGCCGTTGATGCGGTTGGCATGATGGAAATTAAAGCCGTGGCTGCCGTGATCCATGTCGCCGTGGTTCATCCCGCCGTGACCCATACCGTGATGTGACATGCCCGCCAGCGCCTGCTTGCCGTAGCGCTGCTCCAGCGCCTGCATCCCCATCATGTCGAGCATCGGGTCCATCGAGAGCTGGAGCGTGCGCTGATTCAGCCCCTCCAGCGACGGGAGAGGAGGAACGTTAACCAGCGCATCCGGCAGCACGCCGGACGCCGGAATACGCAGCGGCTGGATGTGCAGTACCGGATGCGGCTTATCGAACGGCGCGAGGGTCATCCCCATCTGTTTTACCGGCAGGGTCACGATGTCGAAGGCCTTACCATCCCGGGTATCCACCAGCACCTCGAAGCGCTCGCCCATCAGCATGGGCAGCTCGGTGACGCGTACCGGCTCAGCCAGCAGGCCGCCATCGCTGGCGATCACGTACAGCGGGCGGTTATCGCTGGCAGCGATGTTCAGCGAGCGGGCGTTACAGCCGTTGAGCAGGCGCAGACGCAGCCAGCCGCGCGGCGGGGCGTGCTGCGGGTTGATCGCCCCGTTGGTCAGCAGCGTATCGCCAAACCAGCCTACCGCCGCGGTCATCACGTCGAGCTGATAATCAATGGCACCGTCGGCGCTGAACTTTTTATCCTGCATCACCACCGGCACGTCATCGATACCCCACTGCTGCGGCAGGCGCAGCCTGAGCAGATCGTTATCTTCAATCAGCACCAGCCCCGCCAGCCCCATAGCCACCTGATGCCCGGTTTGACCGTGCTGATGAGGATGGAACCAACAGGTCGCCGCCCGCTGTTCCGGCGTGAAGGTGACGCTGCGCGACGCGCCCGGCGCGATAACGCCCTGCGGCCCGCCGTCCACGCTACCTGGCACCTCCAGCCCGTGCCAGTGAACGGTGCTCTCCTGCGGCAGCTGGTTGCGCAGCGTTACGTTCACCGCTTTCCCCTGACGTAAACGCAGCGCCGGGCCGAGCAGGTTGCCGTTATAGCCCCAGGTGGTCGCCGTTTTTCCGGCAAAGGTGCTCTGGCCCTGGGTCAGCGTCAGCATGATGTGGCTGCGCGCGTCCGGCTCCAGCAGCGGCGGGATCGGCAATGAGGGGCGCTCAGCGGCAAACGCACTGCGGCTCCAGAGCGGCAATGCGCCAAGCGCACTCAGCGCAGCGGAATATTTCAGAAAGTCGCGGCGATGCATGTTCATTTCCTTATTCTCAGCAAGCATGCCCCGAGCATAAACCCTCCCCCTGCGGGAAGGTCAAGCGGGCAGCCGATAATAAAGATCGTCGAAATAATCCCGGTATGCTAACGTTTAATTTCGATTGTTTTCCGGTAGACGTGATGAAGAAGTTTTTACAGCTAATGTGTTTATCGAGCCTGCTTGCCTGGTCTGCCAGCAGCTTCGCGCTGAGTGAATCGGAAGCCGAAGATATGGCCGATCTCACTGCGGTGTTTGTGTTTTTAAAAAATGACTGCGGCTACCAGAATTTGCCCAATGGCCAGATACGTCGCGCGCTGGTGTTTTTCGCCCAGCAGAACCAATGGGATCTCAGTAATTACGACAGCTTCAATATGAAGGCGCTTGGGGAAGACAGCTACCGCGATCTCAGCGGCATCGCTATTCCTACCGCGAAAAAATGCAAAGCCCTTGCCCGCGACTCGCTGAGTCTTCTCGCTTACGTGAAGTAAGTAAAGTAACGTCAATCCCACCTGTCCCTGAAGCCATGACCGTGCATCCACGGTCATTGTTAGCTATGATGTTGCGCCCTTTTTACGGGTGTTAATAAGAGGTATCTACCAGTGACCGATAAAAAAAGGTGGCACGAAACGCTGCACGATCAGTTTGGTCAGTACTTTGCCGTCGACAACGTGCTCTATCACGAAAAGACCGATCATCAGGATCTGATCATTTTCGAAAACGCGGCCTTTGGCCGGGTGATGGCGCTGGATGGCGTGGTGCAGACCACCGAACGCGATGAGTTTATCTATCACGAGATGATGACCCACGTTCCGCTGCTGGCGCACGGTCACGCGAAGCACGTGCTGATCATCGGCGGTGGTGACGGGGCGATGCTGCGCGAAGTGTGCCGCCATAAAAACGTCGAAACCATTACCATGGTGGAGATCGATGCCGGTGTGGTTTCCTTCTGCCGTCAGTATCTGCCGAACCATAACGCCGGCAGCTACGACGATCCGCGCTTCACGCTGGTGATTGACGACGGCGTCAATTTTGTTAACCAGACGACGCAAACGTTTGACGTGATCATCTCCGACTGCACCGACCCGATCGGACCGGGCGAGAGCCTGTTCACCTCGGCATTTTACGAAGGCTGCAAACGCTGTCTGAACGCGGGTGGCATTTTCGTGGCGCAGAACGGCGTCTGCTTCCTGCAGCAGGATGAAGCCCTCGACAGCCACCGCAAGCTGAGCCACTACTTTGCCGATGTGAACTTTTATCAGGCGGCGATCCCGACCTACTACGGCGGCATCATGACCTTCGCCTGGGCGACGGACAACGACATTCTGCGCCATCACTCCAGCGAAATTATTCAGGCGCGCTTTGCCGCCAGCGGTATCCAGTGCCGATACTACAATCCGGCCATTCATACGGCAGCCTTTGCTCTGCCGCAATATTTACACGATGCGCTGGACCGTCAGCCATCCTAAGGGGGTGAACGAAATTGAAAAAACTCAAACTGCATGGCTTCAACAACCTGACCAAAAGCCTGAGTTTTTGTATTTACGATATTTGCTACGCCAAGACGGCGGAAGAGCGCGATGGATACATCGCTTATATCGACGAACTATACAACGCCAACCGTCTGACCGAGATCCTGTCAGAAACCTGTTCTATCATCGGTGCGAATATCCTGAACATTGCGCGCCAGGACTATGAACCCCAGGGCGCCAGCGTCACCATTCTGGTGAGCGAAGAGCCGGTCGATCCGCTGCTGATCGATAAAACCGAGCATCCTGGCCCGCTGCCTGAAGCGGTGGTCGCGCACCTTGATAAGAGCCACATCTGCGTGCATACCTATCCGGAGAGCCACCCGGAAGGCGGGCTGTGCACTTTCCGCGCCGATATCGAAGTCTCAACCTGCGGCGTGATCTCGCCTCTTAAAGCGCTGAATTACTTAATCCACCAGCTGGAATCGGATATCGTGACCGTCGATTACCGCGTGCGCGGCTTTACCCGCGACGTGAACGGCATGAAGCACTTTATCGACCATGAAATCAATTCGATTCAGAATTTCATGTCCGATGACATGAAAGCGCTGTACGACATGGTGGATGTGAACGTGTATCAGGAAAATATTTTCCACACCAAAATGCTGCTTAAGGAGTTCGATCTTAAGCACTACATGTTCCACACCAGACCAGAAGATCTGACAGAGCAGGAACGCAAAACCATTACCGATCTGCTCTGGAAAGAGATGCGCGAAATTTACTACGGCCGCAATATCCCCGCCGTATAAGCCGCACACGAGGCAGGGACGCTTCGTTAACGCTGATTCATAAATTCGCGATAGGCATGGATGACCTGCAGGAAATCCTCAACGCCGCAGAAGCACAGGCTCTCTTCATCGTAGTAGCTCATGCCCTCTTCCATCTCGTCGCCGGCAAACTCCAGCTGATTGGCGCGGATAATCACCTCTTCGCCGTCCAGCCACAGGGTATATTCATGCCCGGGGCGCTGCCACTGACGCTCGCTGCCTTTGGTTTCACTGGCCGCCTGCTCAACCTCATCCAGCAGTGCCATATCGCCCTTCACTTCTTCATTAAGCCAGTGGCCGACCGCTTCGTGGCCCATTGACATGCGTACCTTCACCACGCCGGTGATGTCGCGCAAAAATTCGTAATCCATCGTGGTTTCCTCTGCAAAGCCATTACGCTAATTATCGCAGCAGCAGGGAAGAAAAAAAGCATGAGGCGTTAAAGGAGTGAAAATAAAAAAACCCACCGCATAAGCAGTGGGTTTTTGTTGGGCACGCAGCCCTGCAGCAACGATTACACGGCTGTCTGGAAGATCACGCCGTCCGCTTTCTCGGTGTACTGAGAGAGCTGGTCGAAGTTCAGATAGCGATAGGTATCTACCGCCGTCTTATCGACCTGAGCTACGAAGGTCTGGTACTCCTCCGGCGTCGGCAGTTTGCCGATCAGCGCCGCAACCGCAGCCAGTTCCGCAGAGGCCAGGTAGACGTTCGCTCCGGTACCGAGACGGTTCGGGAAGTTACGGGTTGAGGTGGACACCACCGTCGCACCGTCCGCCACGCGCGCCTGGTTACCCATGCACAGCGAGCAGCCCGGGATCTCGATACGCGCCCCGCTCTTACCGAAGACGCTGTAGTAGCCCTCTTCGGTCAGCTGCGCGGCGTCCATACGGGTTGGCGGCGCGACCCACAGACGGGTCGGCAGCTGGCCCTTATGGGTATCCAGCAGTTTACCCGCCGCGCGGAAGTGACCGATGTTGGTCATGCACGAACCGATAAACACTTCGTCAATGGTGTCGCCCTGTACATCAGAGAGCAGGCGCGCATCGTCCGGATCGTTCGGTGCACACAGGATTGGCTCTTTGATATCGGCCAGATCGATGTCGATCACCGCCGCGTACTCGGCGTCAGCATCGGCTTCCAGCAGCTGCGGATCCGCCAGCCATTTCTCCATACCCTGGATACGGCGTTCCAGCGTGCGGCGATCGCCGTAGCCTTCTGCAATCATCCACTTCAGCAGCACGATGTTGGAGGTCAGGTACTCGATAATCGGTTCCTGGTTGAGCTTGATGGTGCAACCGGCCGCAGAACGCTCGGCGGAAGCATCGGTCAGCTCAAACGCCTGCTCAACTTTCAGATCCGGCAAACCTTCGATTTCCAGAATGCGGCCGGAGAAGATGTTTTTCTTCCCTTTCTTCTCAACGGTCAGCAAGCCCTGCTTGATGGCGTACAGCGGAATGGCGTGCACCAGATCGCGCAGGGTGATGCCCGGCTGCATTTTACCTTTAAAGCGCACCAGCACAGATTCCGGCATATCCAGCGGCATTACACCGGTGGCAGCAGCAAAGGCTACCAGACCAGAGCCTGCCGGGAAGGAGATACCGATCGGGAAGCGGGTGTGGGAGTCACCGCCGGTGCCGACGGTGTCCGGCAGCAGCATGCGGTTCAGCCAGGAGTGAATAACGCCGTCGCCCGGACGCAGCGACACGCCGCCGCGGTTCATGATGAAGTCCGGCAGCGTGTGGTGCGTGGTAACGTCCACCGGCTTCGGATAGGCGGCGGTGTGGCAGAAGGACTGCATCACCAGGTCAGACGAGAAGCCCAGGCACGCCAGGTCTTTCAGCTCGTCACGGGTCATCGGCCCGGTAGTATCCTGAGAACCCACGGAGGTCATCTTCGGCTCGCAGTACGCCCCTGGACGAACACCAGTGACGCCACAGGCACGGCCCACCATTTTCTGCGCCAGCGAGAAGCCGCGGCTGCTCTCCGCCACATCTTTCGCGTGACGGAAAATATCACTGTGCGGCAGACCCAGCGCATCACGCGCACGGGTAGTCAGGCCACGCCCAATGATCAGCGGGATACGACCGCCGGCTCGCACTTCGTCGATCAGCACATCGGTTTTCAGCGCGAAGCTGGCCAGCAGCTCGCCGGTTTCGTGGTTGCGCACTTCGCCTTTGAACGGGTAAACGTCAATCACGTCGCCCATGTTCAGGTTGTTCACGTCAACTTCGATCGGCAGCGCGCCGGCATCTTCCATGGTGTTAAAGAAGATGGGCGCAATTTTGCCGCCCAGCACCAGACCGCCGCCGCGCTTGTTCGGCACGTGCGGAATGTCATCGCCCATAAACCACAGCACCGAGTTGGTTGCGGATTTACGGGAAGAACCGGTGCCCACCACGTCGCCGACATAAGCCAGCGGGAAACCTTTCTGATTCAGCGCTTCGATCTGTTTGATCGGGCCAACCACGCCAGCCTGATCCGGCTCGATACCTTCACGGGCGTTTTTCAGCATCGCCAGAGCGTGCAGCGGGATATCCGGGCGCGACCAGGCGTCCGGAGCCGGGGAGAGGTCATCGGTGTTGGTTTCGCCGGTGACTTTGAAAACAGTAACGGTGATTTTTTCAGGCAGCGACGGGCGGCTCAGGAACCACTCCGCGTCAGCCCAGGACTGCATCACCTTTTGCGCCCAGGTATTGCCGGCTTTTGCTTTCTCTTCGACGTCGTAGAAGTTATCGAACATCAGCAGCGTATGGGACAGCGCTTTCGCGGCAATCGGTGCCAGCGCGTCGTTATCCAGCGCTTCGATCAGCGGATGGATGTTGTAGCCACCCTGCATAGTGCCGAGCAGTTCAATCGCTTTTTCAGGGGTAACCAGCGGGGATGTCGCTTCGCCTTTGGCGATGGCGGCCAGGAAACCGGCTTTAACATATGCGGCTTCATCTACGCCTGGGGGTACACGGTTGGTAAGCAGATCTATCAGAAATTCTTCTTCGCCAGCGGGCGGGCTTTTTAGCAGCTCGACGAGTGCGGCCATTTGGGTTGCATCTAAGGGTTTTGGCACAATCCCCTCGGCGGCACGCTCAGCTACGTGCTTACGGTATTCTACTAGCACGACGGTTCTCCTCGCTCTCATTGTCATAGTGCGGCAGGCGTTCTCTTCACGCTCCTGTGAGACAGCAGTTTGTAGGGTATATGCCCGGTACCGCGACGGGCAGCATAGCAGGATTTTGTGGGAGTGTTAATCTGTTTACAAAAAAGCAACATTAAATACGTGCTGAATCGTTAAGCAGCGAATAACACAGTTCATAAGGTCATTTTTGGGCACAAAAAAACCGCCAGCGGCGGTTTCGTTGTTGTCCTGGGTGGTAGCAGGCACCGTCAGACAGGTTTTGTGGCAAGTAAGATACGCCGCTGATATTGCCACCGCTTTTCAGCACGCGCAAGCATGCCTGGCGATTTTGCGTACCGCTTTCAGAATTTACATCGGGGTTGCTGGCGACGCGTAAAAACGGTGGGATCGGCGAAAAGGTGGGCGTATTGTCATTGCCGGTCTGCTTCGCTGACGTAGCAGTCAGTCACCGGGCCAGGAAGCAGTTCCGCAACCCTACGTGGCAAGTAAGATACACTTGCCTGGTTCTGCCTTTCCCGGTGAAGAAGGAATCAACGTAGCCCGCAAGGGAATACGCGCAATGGAAATGCGTGACATCTATGCGCTGCTCATTGCGATAAGCGCAGCAATGTCGCTGGTGTCGGGTGGCTGGACAATTTCAGACATTCACATTCAGGTCATTCTGAACTTAGGCAATTAAGCTACTGGCCGCCCCTCGGGGCGGCCTTTTACATCTTCAGGGTGATTACAGGCTCGTAGGCAGGCATAAAAAAACGCCTCCGGAGAGGCGTTTTTTGCAAAAGCAGAGATTATTTTTTCTTCGCTTTCGGGTTCGGCAGGTCGGTGATGCTACCTTCGAACACTTCGGCTGCGAGGCCCACGGACTCATGCAGCGTCGGGTGCGCATGGATGGTGAGCGCGATGTCTTCCGCGTCACAACCCATCTCGATTGCCAGACCGATTTCACCCAGCAGCTCGCCGCCGTTGGTGCCGACAATCGCGCCGCCGATAACACGGTGGGTTTCTTTGTCGAAGATCAGTTTGGTCATGCCGTCTGCACAGTCAGAAGCGATAGCACGGCCAGACGCTGCCCACGGGAAGGTGGCGGTTTCGTAGCTGATGCCTTTCTCTTTCGCTTCTTTCTCGGTCACACCTACCCATGCCACTTCTGGCTCGGTGTAAGCAATTGACGGGATCACTTTCGGATCGAAGTAGTGCTTCATGCCAGCGATAACTTCCGCGGCAACGTGACCTTCGTGCACGCCTTTGTGCGCCAGCATCGGCTGACCGACGATATCGCCGATAGCGTAGATGTGCGGCACGTTGGTGCGCAGCTGTTTGTCAACGCGGATAAAGCCACGGTCGTCCACTTCCACGCCCGCTTTACCGGCGTCAAGGTTTTTACCGTTCGGCACGCGGCCGATGGCAACCAGTACGGCATCATAGCGTTGCGGTTCCGCAGGGGCTTTTTTGCCTTCCATGGTGACGTAGATACCGTCTTCTTTCGCTTCAACCGCGGTCACTTTGGTTTCCAGCATCAGGTTAAACTTGTTGCTGATACGCTTGGTGAAGACTTTAACCACGTCTTTGTCAGCAGCCGGGATAACCTGGTCGAACATCTCAACCACGTCAATGTCTGAACCCAGCGCATGGTATACGGTGCCCATTTCGAGGCCGATGATACCGCCACCCATAACCAGCATACGCTTCGGTACGGATTTCAGTTCCAGCGCATCGGTGGAGTCCCACACGCGCGGATCTTCATGCGGAATGAACGGCAGTTCGATCGGGCGGGAGCCCGCTGCGATAATGGCGTTGTCGAAGTTGATCACGGTTTTACCGTTCTCGCCTTCCACTTCCAGGGTGTTAGCCCCGGTAAATTTACCCAGACCGTTTACCACTTTCACTTTACGGCCTTTGGCCATGCCAGCGAGGCCGCCGGTCAGCTGAGTGATAACTTTCTCTTTCCAGGTACGAATCTTGTCGATATCGGTCTTCGGCTCGCCGAAAACAATACCGTGAGTCGCCAGCGCTTTGGCTTCTTCGATAACTTTCGCTACGTGCAGCAGCGCTTTTGATGGGATACAGCCGACGTTAAGGCAAACACCACCGAGGGTGTTGTAACGTTCAACGATTACGGTTTCCAGACCCAAATCAGCGCAACGGAAGGCCGCAGAGTAGCCTGCCGGGCCTGCCCCAAGTACCACGACCTGAGTTTTGATTTCAGTACTCATCATGACCTCTTAATTTTTATCCGGCGGGTCTGACGCTACCCTCTTTTGAGGATATTTTTATTAACGTCCTTCATCCACCGGGACGTTCTATCCGTCCGCATCTTACAAAATTGTTAACAATTTTGAAACAACAAACGGCAAACGAATCCTGTTTTCGCCCCTGATAATCCGGCGTGCCGCCAGAAGATTATCAGAAAAAAGCCGGCCGTCGGGCCGGCTTTTTCGCTTACATCACCAGACGGCGAATGTCAGACAGTGTGTTGTTAATGATGGTGATGAAACGCGCACCATCAGCACCGTCAATCACGCGGTGGTCGAAGGAGAGAGAGATTGGCATCATCAGACGCGGCACAAACTCTTTACCATTCCACACCGGCTCCATTGCAGACTTGGAGACGCCGAGGATCGCTACTTCCGGCGCGTTAACAATCGGCGCGAAGTGGGTAGTACCCAGGCCGCCGATGCTGGAGATGGTGAAGCAGCCGCCCTGCATTTCGCCAGCGGTCAGCTTACCGTCACGCGCTTTTTTGGAGATGGTAGTCAGCTCGCGAGACAGCTCGGTGATGCTCTTCTTGTTCACGTCTTTGAAGACCGGAACCACCAGACCGTTCGGGGTATCGACCGCAACACCGATGTTGATGTATTTCTTCAGCGTCAGCTTCTGGCCATCTTCAGACAGGGAGCTGTTGAAGCGCGGCATCTGCTCAAGGGCAGCGGCAACGGCTTTCATGATGAAGACCACCGGCGTGAATTTCACGTCCAGCTTACGCTTCTCAGCTTCGGCATTCTGCTGTTTACGGAACGCTTCCAGATCGGTGATATCGGTTTTGTCGAAGTGGGTAACGTGCGGGATCATCACCCAGTTACGGCTCAGGTTAGCACCAGAGATTTTCTGGATACGGCCCAGTTCCACTTCTTCGATTTCGCCGAACTTGCTGAAGTCCACTTTCGGCCACGGCAGCATGCCCGGGATACCGCCGCCGGTGGCAGCAGCAGGCGCAGACTCAGCGCGTTTCACCGCGTCTTTCACGTAAGCCTGAACGTCTTCGCGCAGGATGCGGCCTTTACGACCGGTGCCTTTCACTTTCGCCAGGTTTACGCCGAACTCGCGCGCCAGGCGGCGGATCAGCGGGGTAGCGTGAACGTAAGCGTCGTTCTCAGCAAACTCAGATTTGCCTTCCGCTTTCGCCGGGGCAGCAGCCGGTTTCTCAGCTTTCGCCGCCGGAGCCGGGGCAGCAGCTTCCTGCTTAGCCGGAGCCGCAGCAGGTGCCGCGCCTTCCACTTCGAAGACCATAATCAGAGAGCCGGTGGACACTTTGTCGCCGGTGCTGATTTTAATCTCTTTAACGGTACCCGCGAACGGAGCCGGCACTTCCATAGAGGCTTTGTCGCCTTCTACGGTGATCAGTGACTGCTCAGCGGCCACTTTGTCGCCCACTTTGACCATCACTTCGGTAACTTCAACTTCGTCACCGCCGATGTCCGGTACGTTGACGTCTTTCGCGCCAGCCGCGGCTGCCGGGGCGGAAGCCGCCTGCTCGGTAACCTGCGGTTTCGCGTCAGAAGCAGCCGGCGCAGCGCCTGCGACTTCGAAGACCATGATCAGAGAGCCGGTAGACACTTTGTCGCCGGTGCTGATTTTGATCTCTTTAACGGTACCCGCGAAAGGTGCCGGCACTTCCATAGAAGCTTTGTCGCCCTCTACGGTGATCAGAGACTGTTCGGCTTCAACCTTGTCGCCAACCTTCACCATGATCTCGGTAACTTCAACTTCGTCGCCGCCGATGTCCGGTACGTTTACGTCTTTTGCTGCCGCGGCTGCAGGTGCTGCTGCCGGAGCGGCTTCTTTCTTCTCTTCTGCCTGAGCAGGTGCAGCGTCAGCTGCACCGTCGGCGGAATCGAAAATCATGATCAGTTTGCCGGTCTCGGTTTTGTCGCCCACAGAGACTTTGATCTCTTTGACGACGCCAGCCTGCGGAGACGGAACTTCCATAGAGGCTTTGTCGCCTTCTACGGTGATCAGCGACTGTTCAGCTTCAACCTTGTCGCCCACTTTTACCAGGATCTCGGTGATCTCTACTTCATCAGACCCGATGTCCGGTACATTGATTTCGATAGCCATTATCTCTTTACCTCTTATGCCAGACGCGGGTTGACTTTATCTGCATCGATATTGAATTTGGTGATGGCTTCCGCTACCACTTTCTTATCGATTTCACCACGTTTAGCCAGTTCGCCCAGCGCTGCTACAACCACGTAAGACGCGTCAACTTCGAAGTGGTGACGCAGGTTTTCGCGGCTGTCAGAGCGACCGAAACCGTCAGTACCCAGTACGCGGTAATCGCTTGCCGGGATGAAGTTACGGATCTGCTCAGCGAACAGTTTCATATAGTCAGTGGAAGCCACTGCCGGTGCGTCGCTCAGAACCTGGGCAACGTACGGTACACGCGGCTCGTCGGCCGGGTGCAGCATGTTCCAGCGCTCACAGTCCTGACCGTCACGGGCCAGTTCGGTGAAGGAGGTAACGCTGAACACGTCAGAGCCCACGCCGTAGTCTTTCGCCAGGATCTGCGCTGCTTCACGAACGTGACGCAGGATAGAACCGGAGCCCAGCAGCTGAACTTTACCTTTGCTACCTTCAACGGTTTCGAGTTTGTAGATACCTTTACGGATACCTTCCTCTGCACCCTGCGGCATCGCCGGCATGTGGTAGTTTTCGTTCAGCGTGGTGATGTAGTAGTACACGTTCTCTTGTTTCTCACCGTACATACGCTCCAGACCGTCGTGCATGATCACAGCGACTTCGTAGGCGTAAGCCGGGTCGTAAGAGATACAGTTCGGGATAGTCAGAGACTGAATGTGGCTGTGACCATCTTCGTGCTGCAGACCTTCACCGTTCAGGGTGGTACGACCGGAAGTACCGCCGATCAGGAAGCCACGCGCCTGCTGATCGCCTGCTGCCCAGCACAGGTCGCCGATACGCTGGAACCCGAACATGGAGTAGTAGATGTAGAACGGGATCATCGGCAGGTTGTTGGTGCTGTAGGAGGTCGCCGCCGCCAGCCAGGAAGAACCTGCGCCCAGCTCGTTGATGCCTTCCTGCAGGATCTGGCCTTTCTCGTCTTCTTTGTAGTATGCAACCTGCTCACGGTCCTGCGGGGTGTACTGCTGGCCGTTCGGGCTGTAAATACCAATCTGACGGAACAGACCTTCCATACCAAAGGTACGCGCTTCGTCAGCGATGATCGGAACCAGACGATCCTTGATGGACTGGTTTTTCAGCATCACGTTCAGGGCACGCACGAAAGCGATAGTGGTGGAGATCTCTTTGTTCTGCTCTTCCAGCAGGGAGCTGAAGTCAGACAGCGCAGGGAGTTCCAGCTTCTCGGAGAAGTTCGGCTGACGAGACGGCAGGTAGCCGTGCAGCGCCTGGCGACGTTCGTGCAGGTATTTGTGCTCTTCGCTGCCTTCCGGGAAGGTGATGTACGGCAGTTTTTCCACGTCAGCATCAGCTACCGGTACATTGAAACGATCGCGGATGTAGCGCACGCCATCCATGTTCATTTTCTTCACCTGGTGAGCGATGTTCTTACCTTCGGCGGTGTCGCCCATGCCGTAACCTTTAACGGTGTGAGCAAGGATAACGGTCGCTTTGCCTTTGGTTTCCTGCGCTTTTTTGAATGCAGCGTAGATTTTCTTCGGATCGTGACCGCCACGGTTCAGCGCCCAGATCTCATCGTCAGACCAGTCAGCAACCAGGGCCGCCGTCTCCGGGTATTTACCGAAGAAGTGCTCACGCACGTAGGCGCCGTTTTTGGATTTGAAGGTCTGGTAGTCACCGTCAACGGTTTCGTTCATCAGCTGGATCAGCTTACCGCTGGTGTCTTTACGCAGCAGCTCGTCCCAACGGGAGCCCCACATCACCTTGATAACGTTCCAGCCAGCACCGGAGAAGATGCCTTCCAGTTCGTTGATGATTTTGCCGTTACCGGTTACCGGGCCGTCCAGACGCTGCAGGTTGCAGTTGATGACGAAGACCAGGTTGTCCAGTTTTTCACGGGTGGCGATGGTGATCGCACCTTTGGATTCCGGCTCGTCCATCTCGCCGTCGCCCAGGAAAGCGTAAACGGTCTGCGCGGAGGTGTCTTTCAGACCGCGGTGTTCCAGGTACTTCAGGAATTTAGCCTGATAGATAGCGCCGATCGGGCCAAGACCCATAGATACGGTCGGGAACTGCCAGAATTCCGGCATCAGTTTCGGGTGCGGATAAGAGGACAGACCGTTGCCGTGAACTTCCTGACGGAAGTTGTTCATCTGCTCTTCGGTCAGGCGACCTTCAAGGAAGGCACGCGCGTACACGCCCGGAGAGATGTGGCCCTGGAAGTACACCAGATCGCCGCCATCTTTGTCGTTGCGAGCGCGGAAGAAGTGGTTGAAGCACACTTCGTAGATAGTTGCTGAAGACTGGAAAGATGCCATGTGGCCGCCCAGCTCGAGGTCTTTTTTAGACGCACGCAGCACGGTCATAATGGCGTTCCAACGGATAGCAGAACGAATTCGACGCTCAAGGTCCAGATTGCCAGGGTATTCCGGCTCATCTTCAACGGCAATAGTGTTGACGTAGTTGCCAGCACCTGCACCAGCCGCTACTTTCACGCCGCCTTTGCGGGCCTCTGAAAGTAACTGATCGATCAGATACTGAGCGCGCTCAACACCTTCTTCACGGATTACCGATTCGATCGCCTGTAGCCAGTCGCGAGTTTCGATCGGATCCACGTCATTGTGTAAACGTTCTGACATGGGGGTATTCCTTATCTATCTAATACGTTGATTTATCTGGAACCTGTCCCATTGCGTTCTGACGACCAAAACGCAATAAGACAGGTTCTGGGTTTAGTTGCCGCGCATGATGGCGCTTATGGTACAAATCTTCCGGTAAGTCACCGGAAAAATACTAATTCTTGCGTTGCTCAAACCGGCGCAGCGAGCGTTCACGACGGCTCTGCTCACGACTACGGTCCAGCAAAATCTCTTCGATGAACGCCAGGTGACGGTGCGACGCCTCACGCGCCTGCTCCGGTTCCCGCGCCATGATCGCCTCGAAAATACGGGTGCGATGGCTGCTTACCATCGGCAGCATTTCCCGGCGAGCGTAGAGCAGTTCAAAGTTCTGTCTGACATTCTGCGCCAGCATGGGTTCCATACAGCGTAGTAAATGCAGCAGCACGACATTGTGTGCCGCTTCGGTGACAGCAATTTGATATTGCACTACGGCGTCTGACTCAGCGTCCAGATCTCCGGACTCCTGCGCCCGTTCAATCGCCTGATGCAGTTCGCGGATGCGCTCCCGATCTTCTTCGGTGCTGCGCAGCGCGGCATAGTAGGCGGCAATGCCTTCCAGCGCATGGCGCGTCTCAAGCAAATCAAACTGGGATTCGGGATGGTCTGACAGGAGTTCTACCAGCGGATCGCTGAAGCTTTGCCACAGCGTGTTCTGGACAAAGGTACCGCCGCCCTGGCGACGAAGCAGCAAACCCTTTGCTTCAAGGCGTTGGATCGCCTCGCGCAGTGAGGGACGGGAAACGTCGAATTGCTTTGCAAGTTCGCGTTCAGGTGGGAGTTTTTCGCCGGGGCGCAGTGTCCCCTCAAGAATCAGAAACTCCAGCTGCTGCTCAATCACATCAGATAGTTTAGGTTGGCGGATTTTGCTGTAGGCCATTGTTCCCTGTCTCTGCCATCGCCCGGAGTAAATTGGTCATACCAATTTTATCTTCATGACGCTAAAGTAACAAAGTATTCACCTTCTGTCTATCGTGGTTTGATTGAAATCAGGAAACCATACACATTTTAACAACATTCCAGAAATGGCGTTTCAAATATGTAACCTTGCACAAAAACACCCTTTACTCACAAAGAAGTAATTTTAACTTTCCTGAAACGCTGCGCCTCTCATCCTGAACCGTTTCATCAGTTTAAAATATGCATATAAATGCATACGCATTGCGTAAATTGAAATCCGTCAGGGGTAGACGACGCAAGCGAAGCGATTTACAAATGGTTTCTTTTTATTCACCTCGTCACTTCCCCTTCACAAAGCAGGTGCATTCGCTGGCGCTTATCACTATTCTTGCCGAGACGGTAGACTTCGACCCAAAATTCCGAATCATTAACCGTAAACATATAATTACACGGTCCGGATTTTGCTATGTACAGTGTAATCACCTGGGCACAGACGTTTTAACCACACACGAGGTTTAAAGATGGAAGGACAACAGCACGGCGATACGCTGAAGCGCGGCCTCAAAAACCGCCATATTCAGCTCATCGCGCTGGGGGGAGCTATCGGAACAGGGCTGTTTCTGGGCAGCGCCTCCGTTATCCAGTCCGCAGGTCCGGGGATCATCCTCGGCTACGCTATTGCTGGTTTTATCGCGTTTTTAATCATGCGCCAGCTCGGTGAAATGGTGGTCGAGGAGCCGGTAGCCGGTTCATTCAGCCACTTCGCCTACAAATACTGGGGCGGCTTTGCCGGTTTCGCCTCTGGCTGGAACTACTGGGTGCTTTACGTGCTGGTGGCGATGGCGGAGCTGACCGCCGTCGGGAAGTATATTCAGTTCTGGTGGCCGGAAATCCCGACCTGGGCCTCCGCCGCAGTGTTCTTCGTGCTGATCAATGCCATCAACCTGACCAACGTGAAAGTGTTTGGTGAGATGGAGTTCTGGTTCGCCATTATTAAAGTGGTGGCGGTTATCGCCATGATCCTGTTCGGCGGCTGGCTGCTGTTCAGCGACAGCGCTGGCCCGCAGGCCACGGTTCGTAACCTCTGGGAACAGGGCGGCTTCCTGCCGCACGGGATGACCGGCCTGGTGATGATGATGGCGATCATCATGTTCTCCTTCGGTGGTCTTGAGCTGGTGGGGATCACCGCAGCAGAAGCGGATAACCCGGAAACCAGCATCCCGAAAGCCACCAACCAGGTTATCTACCGCATCCTGATTTTCTATGTTGGCTCGCTGGCGGTGCTGCTTTCCCTGATGCCGTGGACGCGTGTCACCGCCGACACCAGTCCGTTCGTACTGATCTTCCACGAACTGGGCGATGCGCTGGTCGCTAACGCGCTTAACGTGGTGATCCTGACCGCGGCGCTGTCGGTCTATAACAGCTGCGTGTACTGCAACAGCCGTATGCTGTTTGGTCTGGCCCAGCAGGGCAATGCGCCAAAATCACTGCTGAAGGTCGATAAGCGCGGCGTTCCGGTGGGCACGATTCTGGTTTCGGCCATCACGACCGCACTGTGCGTGCTGATCAACTACCTGATGCCGGGCGAAGCCTTTGGCCTGCTGATGGCGCTGGTGGTATCTGCTCTGGTGATTAACTGGGCCATGATCAGCCTTGCGCACATCAAGTTCCGCCGCAGGAAAGATCAGCAGGGCGTGAAAACGCGCTTCCCTGCCCTGCTCTATCCGCTCGGGAACTACGTCTGCCTGCTGTTTATGGCGGCGATTCTGGTGATCATGGCCATCACGCCGGGCATGGCGATTTCGGTATGGCTGATCCCGGTCTGGGTGCTGATCCTCGGCATCGGCTACTGGATTAAAACCCAACGCAGCGGCAAAGCCGCCTGACGCCTCGCTCCCCGCTGCCATCCGGGGCGGGGAGCATTTTTTTGCAGTGCCGCTGCGCCCGTAGTGTTATCTCTCTCACATTTTCCCCGCCACGACACGATTATCCATCTCTGCGCCTCTTTACTGCTGCGCAAAAAATCATAAGCACACCAATAATTTGCTCCATATCTCATGCAGGAGACATGGCGATGCAAAACGCAAAATTATCCATAAAAGAAAAAATTGGCTACGGAATGGGTGATGCCGGGTGCAACATCATCTTCGGTGCCATCATGCTGTTTGTTAACTATTTCTATACCGACATCTTTGGCCTCAGCCCGGCGCTGGTCGGGATTATGCTGCTCTCGATTCGCGTCGTGGACGCCATTATCGACCCGATTATGGGCGCCATTGCCGACCGCACCCACAGTAAATGGGGGCGATTTCGTCCATGGCTGCTGTGGGTCGCTTTTCCCTATGCGCTGTTCAGCGTGCTGATGTTTACCACGCCCGAATGGAGCTACAGCAGTAAAGTCATTTACGCGTTCGTCACCTATTTCCTGATGTCGGTGGCCTATACCGCCATCAACATTCCCTACTGCTCGCTGGGCAGCGTGATCACCAACGATCCGCACGAGCGCGTCGCCTGCCAGTCTTACCGCTTTGTGATGGTGGGTATCGCCACCCTGCTGCTGTCACTCACGCTGCTGCCAATGGCGGACTGGTTTGGCGGCGACAATAAAGCGAAAGGCTATCAGATGGCGATGGGCGTGCTGGCGCTGGTTGGCATGTGCATGTTCCTGTTCTGCTTCGCCACCGTGCGCGAACGTATCCGCCCGGCGGTGCCGAGCAACGACGATCTGAAAGCCGATATAAAAGACATCTGGAAAAACGATCAGTGGGTGCGCATTCTGCTGCTGACGCTGTGCAACGTCTGCCCCGGGTTTATCCGCATGGCCGCGACAATGTACTACGTCACCTGGGTGATGCAGCAGAGCACCAGCTTCGCCACGCTGTTTATCAGCCTCGGCGTGGTGGGCATGATGATCGGCAGCATGCTGGCAAAAGTGCTGACTGACCGCTGGTGCAAACTGAAAGTGTTCTTCTGGACCAACATCGTGCTGGCGATCTTCTCCGGCGCTTTTTACTTCGTCGACCCGAGCGCCACCACGCTGGTAGTGGTGTTGTACTTCCTGCTGAACGTGGTGCACCAGATCCCGTCGCCGCTGCACTGGTCGCTGATGGCTGATGTGGATGACTACGGCGAGTGGAAAACCGGCAAGCGCATCACCGGCATCAGCTTCTCCGGCAACATCTTCTTCCTGAAAGTCGGGCTGGCGGTAGCCGGTGCGATGGTGGGCTTCCTGCTCTCGTGGTATGGCTATGACGCCAGTGCGAAGCAGCAAAGCGCCACCGCGGTGAATGGCATTATGATGCTGTTTACCATTATTCCGGCGGTAGGCTATCTGATTACGGCGGGCGTAGTGCGCCTGCTGAAGGTGGACCGCGAACTGATGAAACAGATCCAGGCCGACCTCGAGAAACGCCGTGTGAACTACCGTGAACTGAATGACTACCCGCGTCTGGACGCGGCCGACGCAGTAAGGAAACCGCTATGAATACCTTTCCCTGGCCGAACCCATTTATTGAGCAGCGCGCCGACCCGTTTATTCTGCGCCACGGCGAGCACTACTACTTTATCGCCTCGGTGCCGGAGTATGACAGGCTGGAGATCCGCCGAGCCGCCACGCTGGAAGGGTTGCGTGACGCCGCGCCGGTTGTGGTGTGGCGCAAGCCGGACAGCGGGCCGATGAGCGAACTGATCTGGGCACCGGAACTGCACTATATCGACGACGCGTGGTACATCTATTACGCCGCCGCGCACACCAAAGCGCTGGATGAACTCAACATGTTCCAGCACCGCATGTTCGTGCTGGCATGTGAAGATGCCGATCCGCTCACCGGCCGCTGGGTGGAAAAGGGGCAGCTTGTCACGCCGTTCGATACCTTCTGTCTGGATGCCACCACTTTCGTGCATCAGGGGAAACGCTGGTATCTCTGGGCGCAGAAAGCGCCCGACATCCCCGGCAACTCCAATATCTATCTGGCGGAAATGGAAAATCCGTGGACGCTGAAAAGCGCGCCGGTGATGCTCAGCAAGCCGGAGTATGAGTGGGAGTGCAGAGGATTTCTGGTGAACGAAGGCCCGGCGGTGCTCACCCACGGCGAACGGCTGTTTATCAGCTACTCTGCCAGCGCGACGGATGAGAATTACTGCATGGGGCTACTGTGGATCGACATGGCTGCCGACCCAACAAAGCCGGAGAACTGGCACAAAGCGCCGCAGCCGGTGTTTACCACCAGCTACGAAAACCGCCAGTACGGACCGGGGCACAACAGCTTTACGAAAACGCCCGACGGGCAGGATGTGTTGGTGTACCACGCGCGAAACTATACGGAGATTGAAGGCGACCCGCTCTACGATCCGAATCGCCACACCCGCCTGAAGCTGATTAGCTGGGATGCCGACGGCATGCCGGTGTTTGGCATCCCGCCTGCGGATCATTCATAAAACAAGCCGCACGCTGGGTTACACCAGCGTGCCGTATATCGTCAGCAGCGCCACCACCACCACAATCACCAGGGTGGCTTTCTTCGCCATCGACACCGCGGCCTTCGGCGTTTTCACCTTATCGTGATGCGGTTCCTGCGCCAGCGAGAACTGTGCCAGCCGGGTGAGAACCTGATACTGCGAGGTATGGCGGTCGGCCAGCGACGCAAACCAGGCCGGCAGCGCTTTCTCACCGTGCCCGATCAGCGCGTAGGCCACGCCCACCAGCCGTACCGGCACCCAGTCCACGACGTGCAGCACGCCATCAATCCCGGAGCGTAAACGCTCAACCGGCGTGTGATGACGCGCCAGCCATGTCTGCCAGGCCCGCAGGAACGCGTAACCCGCCACCAGCACCGGTCCCGCCTCGCCGCCGACCACAAACCAGAACAGCGGCGCCAGGTAAAAGCGATAGTTAATCCACAGCAGGGCATTCTGCAGCTCGCGTAAATACTCGCGCTCGCTGCACTCGGGCGGCACGCCATGCACCAGGGTCAGCTCGGCCGCCATAAGATCGCGCGCGTGGGCATCATCGCGACTCGCGGCTTTCAGATAAGCGTGATAGTGCAGGCGGACTACCCCGGCACCGATGCAGAGCAGACCGATAAGGATCCACACCACCAGCAGCGGCACGTTGAAAAACAGCCCTTCAAGCGCCTCCAGCAGCAGCCAGACGATAAGCATCACCGCAGCGGTCATTGCCAGCGTCGCGACGAGGGAGAAGCGCGTCACGCGACGGAACACCACCTCAAGGCGATGATCCAGTTGCCAGTGCTCCCCAAGCTTAAACAGCCGCTCAATGATTAACACCAGCAACAGGGTAAACAACGTCATGTTCTCTCCTTAATCCTGCAGCGCGGTGACCAGCGCGCGAAAGCGATCCCAGTCAAACGCCGGGCCGGGGTCGGTTTTTCGTTGCGGGGCGATATCGCTGTGCCCCGTCAGATGTTCTGTCAGTTCAGGATAAACCTGACCGAGCGTGCGGGTGATGGCCGCCAGCTGCTGATACTGCGCATCGGTATAAGCGAGAGTATCGGTGCCCTCAAGCTCTATGCCGATGGAGAAATCATTACAGCGTTCGCGCCCCTGATAGCAAGAGACACCGGCGTGCCAGGCACGTTTCGTAAAAGGAACATACTGCACAATTTCGCCGTCGCGCCGGATCAGGCAGTGCGCCGAGACGCGCAGATGCACAATTTCAGCGAAGAAGGGGTCGGCACCAGCATCCAGCGTGCCGGTAAACAGCGCATCGATCCACGGCCCGCCAAACTGACCCGGCGGCAGGCTGATATTGTGGACCACCAACAGTGATGGCTGCTCGCCATCCGGGCGGTCATCGAAATGGGGGGAAGGTACTTTTCTTACGCCCACCAGCCAGCCATCGTTCAGCTGCATGAGGGGTGTCTCCTTTGTATGGTACTTAATCTCGCTTCAGAGTAGCATGTTTCAATCTTTTGATTCGCCACCATTTTGGAGTTTCTCATGCCACCTCGCCGCTATAATCCGGACCAACGACGCGACGCGCTGCTTGAGCGTATCGCGCTCGATATTCCCCAGACCGTTTCCCAGGCGCTACGCGAAGATTTAGGCGGCGAGCCGGACGCGAATAACGACATTACCGCGCAACTGTTACCGGCAGATAACCGCTCGCATGCCGTCGTCATCACCCGCGAAAACGGCGTGTTCTGCGGCAAACGCTGGGTGGAAGAAGTATTTATTCAGCTCGGCAACACCGTCACCGTGACGTGGCACGTCAACGATGGCGACAGCGTCACGGCGGACCAGGCGCTGTTTGAACTCGATGGCCCCTCCCGCGTGCTACTGACCGGCGAACGTACCGCGCTCAACTTTGTCCAGACGCTCTCCGGCGTCGCCACGCAGGTTAAAAGCTACGTCGATCTGCTGGCGGGAACCCACACCCAACTGCTGGATACCCGTAAAACCCTGCCCGGACTACGCTCCGCGCTGAAGTACGCGGTGCTGTGCGGCGGCGGCAGCAATCATCGTCTCGGGCTGTCCGACGCGTTTCTGATTAAAGAGAACCACATCATTGCCTCCGGCTCGATTCGCCAGGCGGTTGAGAAAGCGTTCTGGCTGCACCCTGAAGTGCCGGTTGAGGTGGAAGTGGAATCCCTTGACGAACTGCAGCAGGCGTTGAACGCCGGGGCTGACATCATCATGCTCGACAACTTCGAAACCGACCAGATGCGCGAAGCGGTCAGGCTCACTGCAGGCAAGGCGCAGCTGGAAGTCTCCGGCAACGTCACTAAAGAAACCCTGCGCGAATTTGCCCTCACCGGCGTCGATTTCATCTCCGTCGGCGCGCTGACCAAACACGTTCAGGCGCTCGACCTCTCGATGCGCTTTCGCTGAGTTTTCTACGGAGCACGCTCCGGCGTGCTCTGCTGTTTTGCGACCCTCGCCGCAGCGCTAATTCAATACGCTGCAACAGCCTGAAATTTAGCTGATAGCGCCTCCACGATTGCGGTTTTGCCGCTCGCTGCACGATGCTGCCTTTGTCAGAGTGACCACACCCTAAACACAAGGAGTGGAACATGAACAAACAGCAAGGCTTTACCTTAATTGAACTGATGGTGGTGATTGCCATTATCGCCATCCTGAGCGCCGTCGGCATTCCGGCTTACCAGAACTACCTGCGCAAAGCAGCGCTGACGGATGTGCTGCAAACCTTCCTGCCCTACCGCACCGCAGTAGAACTTTGCGCTATCGATCGCGGCGGCGTGTCGAGCTGCGATGCAGGTACTAACGGCATCCCGGGTGTGCGCACCAGCCGCTATGTCTCTGCGATGACGCTGGGTAAAGGCGTGGTGACCATGACCGGCAAATCCAGCCTCAATGGCCTGACCGTAGCGCTGACGCCGGTGTGGAGCGATGCGAAAGGGATTGAAGGCTGGAACCGCGTCTGTACCGTCACCGGCGACAGCGCGCTGCAGCAGGCCTGTGAAGACGTGTTCCGCTTCAGCGTGGAATAACGGAGGCGGACATGACACATCAGCATATCGCCGCCCTGTGCAAACGCTTCGGCGCTCACCTGATTAACGTCACTGACACGGCTATTCACGTAGCCGTTGTTGAACACCCCGCTCAGGAGCTGCTGGATGCGCTGCGTTTCTCCACTCAGAAACAGGTCGATATTGAGTGCTGGAGCGCCGAACGCATGGAGAAGCAGCAGCGGCCACCGGAAGCCTCGCCGCTTCTGGAGGAGGGAGTACAGGTGGTTGACTGGGTCAATCAGACCCTGAACGAAGCGCTGGCGCGCCGGGCCTCGGATATACACTTCGAACCGGGAGAGGATCGCTATCAGGTTCGTCTGCGCATCGATGGAGTACTGCACCCGGCAGCAGCGGCACCCGCCAGGCTGGCGAGTACCATCACCGCCCGCTTAAAAGTGCTGGGTAACCTCGATATTGCCGAACGGCGCGTGCCGCAGGACGGGCAATTCAGCATCATGCTGGGAGAACAGAAAGTCTCTTTTCGCATCTCCACCCTTCCCTGCCGGCACGGCGAGAAAGTGGTGCTGCGCCTGCAACATCAGGGCAAACAACATATCGATGCAGAGGCGCTCGGCATGAGCGCTTCACAGCTCGGGCTGTTTCGTCACACGCTTACGCAACCTCAGGGGCTGGTGCTGGTCACCGGCCCGACCGGCAGCGGTAAAACCATGACGCTGTACAGCGCACTGGGCGAACGCAATCAGCCAGATGTGAATATCTGCAGCGTGGAAGATCCGATTGAGCTGCCGCTTCACGGGCTGAACCAGACGCAGATCCATCCCAAAGCCGGGCTGACGTTTCAGGCTATTCTGCGCGCCCTGCTGCGTCAGGATCCCGATATCATCATGGTGGGCGAAATCCGCGATGGCGAAACGGCGGAAATCGCCCTCAATGCTGCCCAGACGGGCCATCTGGTGCTCTCCACCCTGCATACCAACTCCACCACCGAGACGCTGGTCAGGCTGGAGCAGATGGGCGTGGCGCGCTGGATGCTGGCCTCAGCGTTGAAGCTGGTAGTCGCGCAGCGCCTGGTTCGGCGGCTGTGCCCTCACTGTCGCAGCCTGAACCCGGAACCGGTACTGCTGGCGAAATCGGCCTGGCCGCGGCCGCTTCCTGACTGGAAAGAGAACGGCTGCGAACGGTGCTACGCTGGCTTTTATGGCCGCATCGCGCTGTTTGAAATGCTGCATATTACCCCGGAACTGAGCCGTCAGATCGTTGCCGGCGCACCGGCAAGCGACATTGAAACCCTGGCGCATCAGCAGGGCATGAAAAGCCTGTTCGATCATGGCCTGCGGGCTGTCGAGGAGGGGCGAACCACGCTGGATGAAGTCTATCGGGTACTGGGGATGCCCCATGACGAATAAACAGCTGTGGCACTGGGAAGGCATCTCCGGCCAGGGCGCGCGTGAAAATGGCTTCTGCTGGGCGCAAAGCCGCGCGAACGCTATGCTGGCAATACAGAGCGAAGGCATTTCCCTGCTCACTCTGCGCCCCCGTTCGGTACGGAAACGTTACTGGCATATTGACTACGTTATTCAGTTTGCCCGCCAGCTTGCCACGCTGCTACAGGCAGGCGTGACGCTGGCCGACGGGCTGACGCTGATAGCGCAGCAGCATCCGGTACCGCAGTGGCGTGCACTGCTGACGCATCTGACGCAACAGATCCTGCACGGTCAGCCGCTGTCGCAGGCGTTACAGCAGTGGCCGGCTGTCTTTTCCCCGCTGTTCTGTGCGCTTATCGAAACCGGCGAGCTGACCGGTAAACTGGATGAGTGCTGTCTGCACCTTGCTGCGCAACAGGAAGAGCAGTGGATACTGAAAAAGAAAGTGATAAAAGCGCTGCGTTATCCGGGTTTCGTTATCGCGGTCGCCATCATGGTGACGCTGGGGATGCTGGGCTTTGTACTGCCGGAGTTCGCGGCCATTTATCAGACCTTCAATACGCCGCTCCCGGCGCTGACGCGGGGGGTCATTGCGCTGTCTGAGGGACTGAAAAGCGGCTGGCGCTACGCGATAGCGGCAGGCATTGCCGTTATCATTATCGGGCGGTTTTTGCGCCGTAATGCGCATTGTCATCAGCTAAGCCAGCTGCTGCTGCGAATGCCCCTTGCCGGAGAGCTGGTGCGTGGCCAGCGCCTGAGTCAGATCTACACCGTGCTGACGCTCACCCAGCAGGCCGGTATTCCCTTGCTCAATGGTCTGGGCTGTGCCAGTAAGACGCTCCCGGCCCAGTACTGGCATCAGGCGCTGGATCGGCTGAGGGAACGGGTAGCAGAGGGTGAGCCACTGTGGCGGGCTATGGAGCAGGAAACGGTATTCAGCCCGTGGTGCGTGCCCCTGATCCGCACCGGAGAATCTACGGGAGCGCTGGATGTCATGCTGCAGCGGCTGGCGGATATCCATACCGGGCGTACCCGGGAGCGGGCCGACAACCTGGCTGCGTCGCTCGAACCCATTATTATGGTGGTGATGGGCGTCATCATCGGCACGCTGGTGGTGGCAATGTATTTACCCATTTTCCACCTTGGCGATGCCATGAGCGCGGGATAAAAAAGGCATCCCGAAGGATGCCTTGTTATGAAGAAGCACGCGAACTCAGAGGGAGTTAAATACGCGGTTTTCCTGCTCCTGCACGCGGATAAAGGTGGTGCGTTTGGTCAGCTCTTTCAGACGCTCTGCGCCCACATAAGTGCAGGCGGAACGCAGACCGCCAAGAATGTCGCGCGCGGTGTGATCAACCGGGCCACGCAGCGGCAGCTTCACGGTCTTGCCTTCGGCTGCGCGATATTGCGCCACGCCGCCCACATGGCGATTCATGGCCGACTCGGAACTCATGCCGTAGAACAGCATGAATTTTTCGCCGTTCTCTTCCACCACCGTGCCGCCGCTCTCTTCGTGGCCAGCCAGCATGCCGCCCAGCATCACGAAATCAGCGCCGCCACCAAAGGCTTTGGCTACATCGCCCGGCACGGCGCAACCGCCGTCACTGACGATCTGGCCGCCCAGGCCGTGTGCTGCATCAGCGCATTCGATAACGGCGGAAAGCTGCGGGTAACCGACACCGGTTTTGACGCGCGTGGTGCAGACCGAGCCCGGACCGATACCCACTTTCACAATGTCTGCCCCGGAGAGGATCAGCTCTTCGCACATTTCCCCGGTGACCACGTTGCCGGCGCAGATAACTTTATCCGGCCAGGCTTCGCGCGCCTTGCTGACGAACTGGACGAAGTGTTCTGAATAGCCGTTGGCGACGTCAATGCAGATAAATTTCAGGTGCGCGGACAGCGCCAGAATCTCTTTGGTTTTCGCGAAGTCGGTATCCGAAGTGCCGGTGGAGACCATAACGTGGCGCAGCACGCTTTCCGGAACGCTGTTAACGAAGCCGGACCAGTCCTGAACGCTGTAGTGCTTATGCACGGCAGTAAGAATATCGAAGCCAGCTAACGCCTTCGCCATTGCGAACGTTCCCACCGTATCCATGTTAGCTGCGATAACGGGTACGCCAGACCAGGTGATACCAGAGTGTTTGAATGTGAATTGACGCTCAAGTTCGACGTCAGAGCGGCTTTTAAGCGTGGAGCGTTTAGGGCGGATAAGAACGTCTTTGAAACCTAACTTCAGATCTTCTTCAATACGCATGAGCGAATTCCTGGGTTAATGGCGATGAACGCATAAATAAAAGCGGCGGTGCAACTGCCAACTCCAGTGACGTTATCATACGCACTAATAATGGTGCCGCAAGACTGCGAAAACCTTCTTTTTTACGCTACAATCCCGAAAATTTACCTGAAAAATGGCTTTTTGAATGGCAAGGCGAAAAAGGCCCGTCAGACAGCGAGCCAGCGTTGGGTTTCACGGGCAACGTAGTGTGGATTCAGAGCCGCGTTACGACAACTCAGGATCGTTTTTATGGGTTATACGGTAGCGTTGACAGGCGGCGTAGGCAGCGGCAAAAGCACGGTGGCCAACGCCTTTGCACAACTCGGCGTAACGATCATCGACGCTGATATTATTGCCCGCCAGGTTGTTGAACCCGGTACGCATGCACTGTCAGCCATCGTTGCCCGCTATGGTCAGGCTATTTGCCTGCCGGACGGCGCGTTGAACCGCCGCGCGCTGCGCGAAAAAATCTTTGCCAGCGCCGATGAAAAAGCATGGCTTAACGCCCTGCTACACCCTCTTATCGGGCAACAAACCCGTCATGAAATGGCCCGGGCAACCTCCCCTTATGTGCTCTGGGTTGTCCCGTTGCTGGTGGAAAACCAGTTATATAAAAATGCGGATCGCGTACTGGTCGTTGACGTCACGCCCGAAACCCAACTGCAGCGCACGATGCTGCGCGACAGCGTGACGCGTGAGCTCGCTGAAAAGATGCTGGCGGCCCAGGTCTCTCGCGCCACACGGCTGGCGGTAGCGGATGACGTGATCGATAATAACGGCGCACCAGACGCGATTGTTTCAGATGTTGCCCGCCTGCATCAGCGTTATCTTGCGCTGGCTGCCCAGGCCGAACAACAGGAATATGAGTAATGCATACCCACGTTCTTTATGAATATCCTTTGAATGAAAAAATGCGTACCTGGCTGCGCATTGAGTTTTTACTCAACCAGCTCAACGCTCAGCTCCCGTTAAGCGACCACGCCACCGCGCTGCATTTTTTCCGCAACGCCGGCGACCTGCTGGACCTGTTTGAGCGCGGCGATGTGCGTTCGGAGCTGGTTAAAGAGCTGGATCGTCAGCAGCGTAAACTACAGGCATGGGTTGAAGTACCCGGTGTCGATCAGGAGATGATCGCGACGTTGCGCCAGAAGCTTAAAGCCAGTAGCAGCGTGCTGTTGGCCGCGCCGCGCATGGGACAGCAGCTGCGCGAGGACAAACTGATCGCTCTGGTACGCCAGCGCCTGAGTATTCCCGGCGGCTGCTGTAGTTTCGACTTGCCCGGTCTGCAACTGTGGCTCTACCTGCCGCAGGAGAAGCGCGATGCGCAGGTCAGCGCCTGGCTGCACAGTCTTGAGCCGCTTAATCAGTCGCTGCGGCTGGTGCTGGACCTGGTGCGCAACTCGTCTGCGCTGCGCAAACAGACCAGCCTGAACGGTTTTTATCAGGATAATGCCGAAGATACCGATTTACTGCGCCTGCAGCTTAATCTTGCGGATGAGCTTTATCCGCAGATCTCAGGCCATAAAAGCCGGTTCGCGATTCGCTTCCTGCCGCTCGACAGTGAAAAAGGCAGCGTGCCTGAGCGTCTCGATTTCGAACTGGCCTGCTGTTAAGGAGAAAGAATGAGTGATATTACCCGCGTCGACTGCCCGACCTGCGGCCAGAGCGTCGTCTGGAATGAAAGTAGCCCGTACCGCCCGTTTTGTTCGAAACGCTGCCAGCTGATTGACCTTGGCGAGTGGGCGGATGAAGAGAAACGCATCCCCAGCAGCGGCGATCTGAACGATAGCGACGACTGGAGTGAACAGCAGCACTAAGGCTGCTCATCGTAGTATGGCCGCCAGCAGGCGGCCTTTTTATTGCCCGGCACCTGCCAGCAAACGCGCGATAACCGGTGCATTCGCCGGTGGGAACGCATCGCTGTCTAGCGCCGCCTGGGCTACCCAGCGTCCTGCCTGTCCCTCTTTGCCCCACGGCGTTCCTTCCCAGTCTTCAACCATAAAGAACCAGAACGCGATGTGGCGATCGTCAAAAGTATGCTCCAGCGTCTGGAACAGCGCATAACGGGTCGCGGTAATGCCCACTTCTTCCTGAAGTTCGCGCACTAAAGCCTGCTCTGGCGTTTCGCCCGTTTCTATCTTGCCACCGGGAAACTCAGATTTCCCGGCCATATGCCCGTCGGCGGCACGCTGGGTAATAAAGATGTCGCCGGCGCTGTTACGGATGATCCCGGCGGCAATACGGATATTTTTCATAGTCGTCAGCCCATAAAAAAGGCGCAGTCTCCTGCGCCTTTGCTGTTATCGGATGCCTTAGCTCAGGCGGCCGTGGCACTGTTTGTATTTTTTACCGGAACCGCACGGGCACGGATCGTTGCGCCCGACTTTACGCTCGCCGGTCTGCGCGGCCAGCGCTTCGGCAGCTTCGGTTTCGTCGTCGCTGTGGCTAAGCTGTTGCATCTGTGCCAGACGCTCCGCTTCTTCACGGCGCTGCTGCTCCATCGCCTCGACTTCTTCCGGCATACGCACCTGAACTTTGCACAGGGTGCTGATCACTTCATATTTCAGCGATTCAAGCATCGCCGCAAACATAGAGAAGGATTCACGCTTGTACTCCTGCTTCGGATCTTTCTGCGCATAACCACGCAGATGGATGCCCTGGCGCAGGTAATCCATTGCTGCCAGATGCTCTTTCCACAGGGAGTCCAGCGTCTGCAGCATCACGCCTTTTTCGAAGTGGCGCATCATGTCGATACCCACAACCTCTTCTTTACGCTTGTAGACTTCAATCGCGTTTTCGAGGATGCGTTCGCGCAGCGTCTCTTCATGCAGATCCGGCTCTTTGTCCAGCCATTCGGTCAGCGGCAGTTCAAGATCGAAATCGCTTTTCAGACGCTCTTCCAGGCCCGGAATATCCCACATCTCTTCAAGGGACTGCGGCGGAATATGCGCATCGATGGTGGTTTTGAACACGTCTTCACGGATGCTGTTGATCGTTTCGCTGATGTCAGACACGTCCAGCAGCTCGTTACGCTGGGTGTAGATCGCACGACGCTGATCGTTGGCAACGTCATCGTATTCCAGCAGCTGTTTGCGAATATCGAAGTTGCGGCTTTCCACTTTACGCTGCGCGTTAGCGATCGCTTTGGTCACCCACGGGTGCTCAATCGCCTCACCCGGCTTCATTCCCAGCTTGCGCATCATGCCGGAAACGCGATCGGAGGCGAAGATGCGCATCAGGGCGTCTTCCATCGAGAGGTAGAAGCGCGAGGAACCGGCATCCCCCTGACGACCAGAACGGCCGCGCAGCTGGTTGTCGATACGACGTGATTCGTGACGCTCGGTGCCGATGATATGCAGACCGCCAGAAGCCAGCACCGCGTCGTGACGCACCTGCCAGTCAGCTTTGATCTGAGCAATCTGTTCCGGCGTCGGGTCAACCAGCTCAGCAACTTCAGCCTGCCAGCTGCCGCCCAGCACGATATCGGTACCACGACCGGCCATGTTGGTGGCAATGGTCACGGCGGACGGATAACCGGCCTGGGCCACGATGCCCGCTTCATTGGCGTGGAACTTGGCGTTCAGCACGTTGTGCTTGATACCCGCTTTGGTGAGCTCGTTCGAAACCACTTCGGACTTCTCAATGGAGATGGTCCCCACCAGCACCGGCTGACCGTTGGCGGTACGCTCTTTGATGTCTTCAATGATCGCGGCGATCTTATCCAGCTCGGTCATGTAGACCAGATCCGGCATATCTTTACGGATCATTGGACGGTTGGTCGGCACCACGATGGTATCGAGTTTATAAATGGAGCTGAATTCAAACGCTTCTGTGTCGGCGGTACCAGTCATCCCTGCCAGTTTTTCGTACAGGCGGAAATAGTTCTGGAAGGTGATGGACGCCAGCGTCTGGTTTTCGTTTTGAATATCAACGCCTTCTTTAGCTTCAACCGCCTGATGCAGACCATCGGACCAGCGACGGCCCTGCATGGTACGCCCGGTATGTTCATCAACGATGATGACTTCGCCATCTTTAACGATGTAGTCAACGTCGCGGGTAAACAGCGCGTGCGCACGCAGCGCAGCGGTGACGTGGTGCATCAGCATGATGTTGGTCGGAGAGTACAGCGACTCGCCCTCTTCCATAATGCCTTCTTTCACCAGCAGCTCTTCAATCAGCACCAGGCCGCGTTCGGTCAGCGTGACCTGACGCGCTTTCTCATCCACGGAGAAGTGGCCTTCGCCCTGGAAGGTGTCGGAATCGTCTTTTTCCTGACGGATCAGGTTCGGGATGATCTTGTTAACTTTTTTGTACAGCTCGGAGCTGTCTTCTGCCGGACCGGAGATGATAAGCGGGGTACGGGCTTCATCGATCAGGATGGAGTCCACCTCATCCACCAGCGCGTAATGGAGTTTACGTTGTACGCGCTCTTCCGGGCTGAACGCCATGTTGTCGCGTAGGTAGTCAAAACCGTATTCGTTGTTGGTGCCGTAGGTGATGTCTGCGGCGTAAGCTTCACGCTTCGCTGGCGCAGGCATGCCTGGCAGGTTGATGCCGACGCTCAGACCAAGGAATTCAAACAGCGGGCGGTTGTTTTCGGCATCACGCTGCGCCAGATAATCGTTCACGGTAACGACGTGAACGCCTTTACCGCTCAGGGCGTTCAGGTATGCCGGCAGGGTCGCGGTCAGCGTTTTACCTTCACCGGTACGCATCTCGGCGATGCAGCGGTCGTTCAGCACCATGCCGCCCAGCAACTGGACATCAAAGTGACGCATGCCGAACACGCGTTTACTCGCTTCACGCACCACGGCAAAGGCTTCAGGGATCAGGCTTTCCAGTTCCTCGCCCTTCTCTAAGCGCGCGCGAAACTCGCCCGTTTTTGCTTTCAGCTCATCATCAGAGAGCTTTTCCATGGCAGGTTCCATGGCGTTGATCTGAGCCACCACTTTACGCATGCGGCGCAGGGTGCGTTCGTTACGGCTACCGAAAACTTTAGTTAATAACTTGATTAGCATAATAAATTCTCAAACGCCTCGCTTTCGCGAGAAAATAAATATGAAAGTAGAAAAATCGTTAACTGAGGCGTTGAGGTCCGGCACGAATGCCCTGCACCTGGCTTAACCAGGCAAGGACACTGAAAGCGGCAAGGGTGTCGCGTTCCGGTGTGATAACGAAACGGGTAATAAATGAGGGCAAGCCTTCCTGCGTCAGCAGCGCGCTCAGCGTATCCAGCAGCGCAATATGGTGCGCCTGGAGCGGCAGGGTATCTTCCACCACCGGCAACACCTGCGGGGCCATGGCGAAAGAGAGATGGCGAATGACGGTGCGGATCGCATGCTGGTGCCAGTAATCAACGCTAAACGACGGGCGTCTGGCTGATTCCTGGATGCGGATAAAACTGGTGACATCGACAAGCGGACTACGGCCTGGCGTAATGGCTGAGGTTTCAGCTGGCGCGTTCTGGCCGGTATTATTATTTAGCGCGGGCAGGCCAAGGCTTGCCGCGACCATCCCCAGAAGGAGATGCGGCCAGAAGTAACGTCTGCCAAATTGTCGCCACCGCGTTAAAATTCCAGACACCTTGCTCACCTGGACCTGTCGGATATTCCCGGTCCGCTTGTAATGTTAATAACCCCGAATATTAGCATCAATCCCGCGCGCAGGCAGCACGAAACATGCCGTAACGATCGGTTATCTTTTTTATGTGCAGGACAAATCGTCACAAAACCGTAAAGCGGATGTGCGAAGGTAACTTCACACCGTGGATAGCAGCAAGAATAAGGCGGTGGGGCCGGGATCAGAAAACAAAACGACTGGCCTTCCTGGCCGGAGAGAGTGCCAGGTTAACCAGTCGTATTGATTATATGGTTTTAGCTTATGCCAGAACCATCGAAGAGGCTTTGAATGCCAGCGGCAGTTCTGCTTCGTCTTCGTATGTCACATACTCCCAGGCTTCTTGTTTAGCAAGAACCGCCTGCAGCAGTTTATTGTTCAGCGCATGGCCGGACTTATATGCCGTGAACGCACCGATAATGTTGTGACCACACATAAACAGATCGCCGATCGCATCCAGCATTTTGTGACGAACGAATTCGTCTTCAAAGCGCAGGCCGTCTTCGTTCAGTACGCGATAATCGTCAACAACGACGGCACAGTCGAAGCTGCCACCCAGGCACAGGCCACGGGACTGCAGATATTCGATATCACGCATAAAGCCGAAGGTACGCGCGCGGCTGATCTGACGCATAAAGGCGTCGGCCGAGAAATTCATGCGGTAGCGCTGGTTACTGGCATCAATCGCCGGATGGTTAAAGTCGATGGTGAAATCCAACGAAAAACCATTAAACGGCTTGAACTCAGCCCACTTGTCGCCATCTTCAACACGAACAGTCTCTTTAATGCGCACGAATTTCTTCGCAGCATTCAGCTCTTCGATACCCGCATCAAGCAGCAGATATACAAACGGCGCAGCACTGCCATCCATGATCGGGATTTCCGGCGCATCGACTTCAATCATAATGTTGTCGATACCCAGACCCGCCAGGGCGGCGTTCAGGTGCTCTACGGTAGATATCCGCACGTCATGCTCATTGACCAGGCAAGTACAGAGCATGGTATCACGCACAGATTTGGCATCAGCCGGGAAATCTACCGGTGGATTCAAGTCGGTACGACGATAGATGACCCCGGTATTTGCCGGCGCAGGGCGCAGCGTCAGCGTGACTTTTTTGCCGGTATGTAAACCGACGCCAGTCGCCTGAACGATACGTTTTAATGTCCTTTGTTTGATCATCGTATAATCTCGCCAAATTACTTATCCAACCGAAAGTGTATATCACAAACGGCAGGGCATTTTAGCACAAAGAGCGCAAAATCCCAACTTCCGGTTTATTCTTAATCAGCTTGCTTACGCAGGAACGCTGGAATGTCCAGATAATCAGGCTCTTTCGCCGCTTGTGTAGTGTTGTCGTTAACCACTTTAGAAGCCGGTTTCTGCTCCTGGGTCAGCGGTGCCATGCCGTGCTGCTGGTAGCGATCCATCACCGGTTGCTGCTGCTGTTTGTTGGTTACCAGCGTGATTTCCGGACGTTTGTCCATGCCAATACCGGTAGCAACGACGGTAACGCGCAGTTCGTCGTTCATCTCTGGATCCAGAGAGGTACCGATAACCACGGTGGCGTTGTCGGAAGCGAAGGCGCGGATGGTGTTACCCACGGTTTCGAATTCGTCCAGACGCAGGTCGAAGCCCGCCGTGATGTTAACCAGTACGCCGCGCGCGCCGGAAAGGTCGATATCTTCCAGCAGTGGGCTGGAGATCGCCATTTCTGCCGCTTCTTCCGCACGATCTTCACCGCTTGCCACGCCGGAGCCCATCATCGCGTAGCCCATTTCGGACATCACGGTGCGCACGTCAGCGAAGTCGACGTTCATCAGACCCGGACGGGTAATCAGCTCGGCAATACCCTGCACCGCACCTTTCAGCACGTCATTCGCCGCGCCAAACGCGTCGAGCAGAGAAATACCGCGCCCCAGCACTTTCAGCAGCTTGTCGTTCGGGATAGTGATCAGAGAATCGACATGCTTGGAGAGCTCAGAGATACCCTGCTCTGCGAAAGCCATACGCTTTTTGCCTTCAAAATTGAAAGGCTTAGTCACGACAGCGACAGTCAGAATACCTAAATCTTTTGCCACTTCAGCAACGACCGGTGCCGCACCTGTACCGGTGCCGCCGCCCATGCCTGCTGCGATAAAGACCATGTCCGCACCTTCCAGCGCAGCACGCAGGCCTTCACGATCTTCTTCAGCGGCGTTACGGCCGACTTCAGGATTCGCGCCGGCACCCAGTCCTTTGGTGATGCCGCTGCCGATCTGAATAGTCTGACCAACCGCGGTTTTACGCAGTGCCTGCGCATCGGTGTTTACCGCGAAGAACTCCACGCCTTCGATGCGCTCGCGCACCATATGTTCGACGGCGTTGCCACCGCCCCCACCGACGCCGATGACTTTAATCACCGCGTCGTTGGTCAGTTCCATAGGTTCAAACATAGTTTCTCTCCGTTTATGCCTGTTCGCCTGAGACCGTTAATATTTTGCGGTCTCTTTAAAAAATTAAAACTCTTTTCTCAGCCAGCTGTTGATTCGCTTGATCCACGAGCCGACCGAGGCACGTTTTTCCACTTCCGCTTCACCGCTCAGATGGGACTCTTTCCCATAGTGCAGCAGACCAACGGCAGTAGAGTAATAGGACTCCTGGGCGTAATCAGTAAGGCCAGTAATATTTAACGGCTGACCAATACGCACCTGCGTATGGAATACGCGCTGCGCACAGGCTGCCAGGCCTTCAATTTGTGCCGCGCCGCCGGTTAACACAATCCCCGCCGCAAGATGATGTTTGACGCCCTGCTGACGGAGTTGCTCTTGTAACTGTAAAATTTCTTCGTTGACCAGGTTGAGCAGCTCGGTATAACGCGGCTCAATGACCTCTGCCAGCGTCTGGCGTTGCAGGCTGCGCGGCGGACGACCGCCCACGCTTGGCACCTCGACGCTTTCGTCTTTACCGACGATCGAGCCAAGCGCACAGCCATGACGCACCTTGATCGCTTCCGCATCGCTCGGCGGCGTACCAAAGGCGTAAGCAATATCGCTGGTCACCACGTTGCCAGCATACGGTATAACCTTGGTGTGACGGAGCGCGCCGCCGGTATAAACGGCGATATCCATTGTACCACCGCCAATATCCACCACGCAGACCCCGAGTTCACGCTCATCTTCCGTTAACACTGAATAGCTCGACGCCAGGCCTGCAAAGATGAGTTGGTCAACTTTCAGACCACAACGTTCAACGGCTTTAACAATGTTTTTCGCCATATCGTTGTGACATGTGATCAAGTGCACTTTTGCCTGCATGCGCACCCCGGACAGCCCTACCGGGTTTTTAATACCTTCCTGGTAATCGATCGCGTACTCCTGGGGAATCACATGGAGCACACGGTGTTCATCGCGCACGCGTACAGATTTAGCGGTATGGACCACGTTCTCAACGTCTTCCAGCGTCACCTCTTCCTCGGAAATCGGCACCATCCCGATTTCGTTCTGGCAACTGATATGTTTACCAGAAAGCGCCAGATAGACCGATGAGATTTGACAGTCTGCCATAAGTTCGGCCTGGTCAATCGCGCGTTGAACGCACTTAACCACCGACTCCAAATCGTTTACCCCGCCTTTATCCATACCGCGCGACGGGCAACTGCCCACGCCAATGATATTGATCATACCGTCGGGCAGAACTTCCCCTACCAAAGCGGCAACCTTCGCGGTGCCAATCTCCAGTCCAACTACCAATTTTCTGTCCGTCGCCTTGATCATTGCTGTTCTGCCTGTCACTGATTCTGTTGCTGAGTCGGTTGCTGATTCAGTTCCTCGACCGGAGCGGGCGCAGGCGCCCAGCCCACTGCCGCACCGGACTCATAGCGCAGGTCAACATAGCTGATGATTTTGCCATCGGCCTGCGCCTGCTGCTGCAATACCGGGTAAAGCTCGATAAAACGTTCGAGACGCTTTATTGTGTCGCCGCGTCCCAGGTTGAGCTTGATATCGTTATTAAGCGTCAACTGCCAGGAGCGGCGCGCGGTCATTGCCGCTTCCTTCAGGGCGAGCTTATCTTTCGCCAGCACAGCACCCATGCTGCGATACCCCTGAAGAACTTCATTCTCACTGCCTTCCGGCCCGTAAAGCATCGGCAGCGCCTGTTTACTGGTGCGTTCTGCCGGTGCGCTGAAGGAATTTCCATCAGCGTCAATCATGTGCTGGTCATTCCACCTTGCCAGCGGCACATATTCAACCAGATGAATCTTCAATTCGTCCGGCCATTGCTTTCTTACGCTTGCCTGCTTGATCCAGGGCAGACGTTCGATCTGACTTTGAATGATGTTGACGTCCTGGGTCATAAAGGTACCCGGCGCGCCGAGGGCCAGTATCGACTGACGAATATCATCATTACGCGTGTAGTGGCGCTCGCCGGTCACGACCAGCTTCGACAGCGGAAGACGCTGGGCATCCTCCATCCAGCCGAGCACCACCCAGCCGCTGAAAAACAGGGTGCACAGCACCATCAGCAGGAAAATAATGCCTGCCAGACGCGTTCCATTATTCCGGCGGGAGGCAGCGTTCTGCTGCTCCTCAGCCCGGGCTCGCGCGTTCAGCGCCGCCTGAGACATATCAGTCAGCCAGCTCCAGAATTCGAACCACCAGCTGCGAGAAGCTCATGCCCGCCTGACGCGCCGCCATCGGCACCAGGCTGTGGCTGGTCATCCCCGGGGAGGTATTCACCTCTAACAGGTAAAACTGTCCGTCGCTGTCTTTCATCACGTCCACACGTCCCCAGCCGCTGCAGTCGAGGACATTCCAGGCATTACGCACCAGATCGCCTAATAACTGTTCATCGGCGTCGCTCAAACCAGCAGGGCAAAAATACTGAGTCTCATCAGAGAGATATTTCGCCTCATAATCATAGAAGATACCTGCCGGTTGGATACGAATAGACGGAAGAATATCGTTACCCAGCATCGCAACTGTGAACTCAGGCCCGCTTAACCATTTTTCGACCAGCACTTCGCTGTCGTGCTCGAAGGCCAGTTCCAGCGCGCTAACAAGCGCATCGGCGCGCTCAACGCGGGACATGCCCACGCTTGAACCTTCCCGCGCCGGCTTCACGATCAACGGCAGACCAAGCGTTTCAATGGCATGCTGCGTTTGCTGGCTCAGCCCGTCAGCAAACTGCGCGCGCGTCAGCGCGACCCACGGCGCGACCGGCAAACCCGCGCCCTGCCACAGCAGCTTGGTACGCAGTTTATCCATACCGATGGCAGACGCCATCACGCCGCTGCCGGTATACGGCAGCCCGAGCAGCTCCAGCACGCCCTGCAGGGTGCCGTCCTCGCCGCCGCGCCCGTGCAACGCGATAAAGACCTTGTCGAAACCCTGCTCTTTGAGCGTCATCACCGAACGCTCGCGCGGATCAAACGGATGCACGTCCAGGCCCGCTTCTTTCAGGCCAGCCAGTACCGCTGCGCCGGACTGCAGCGACACGTCGCGCTCGGCAGAATCACCGCCAAAAAGGACCGCGATTTTATCACTCATGCGATTCTTCCTCCGGCTTTTGCGGCTGCAGCTTGATATCAGCCAGGTTTCTGGCAATTTTGCCAATGTTTCCGGCGCCCTGCACCAGAATCAAATCGTTACCGGTCAACACCGGTGCCAGCATGTCCGCCACGCGGGCTGCGTCAGGCACCAGTATCGGGTCGATCTTGCCGCGACCGCGAATCGTTCGGCACAGCGAGCGGCTATCCGCGCCCGGAATTGGGGTCTCACCCGCCGGATACACGTCCAGCATCAGCAGCACATCCACTTCGGTCAACACGTTGGCGAAGTCGTCGTAGAGATCGCGGGTACGCGTATAGCGGTGTGGCTGGAACACCATCACCAGGTTTTTATCCGGCCAGCCCGCACGCGCCGCCTTGATCGTGGCGTCCACTTCGGTCGGATGATGACCGTAATCGTCCACCAGCATCGCGCTGCCCGGTTTGCCATTTACCGTCGCCAGCGGATATTCGCCGAGGAAGTCGAAACGACGCCCGGTGCCCTGGAAACTCTCCAGCGCACGCAGAATCGCGTCATCCTCAATACCCTCTTCGGTGGCTACCGCTACCGCCGCCGACGCGTTCAGGGCGTTATGGCGGCCCGGCGCATTCAGGGTCACCTGCAGCGCCGGTTTATCCTGACGCACGATGGTAAAGCGCCCTTGCGCCCCGCTCTGGCTGTAATTCTCAATGCGCACATCGGCGTCTTCGCTGAAGCCGTAAGTGGTGGTCTGGCGTCCGATCTGCGGCAGCAGCTCGCGGATCACCGGATCGTCGATACACATTACGGCACGCCCATAAAACGGCAGATTGTGCAAAAAGTTGATGAATGTTTGCTTTAAATTTTCGAAGTCGCCCTGGTAGGTATCCATGTGGTCGGCTTCAATATTGGTGACAATCGCCACCATCGGCTGCAAATGCAGGAACGACGCGTCGCTTTCATCCGCTTCGGCAATCAGATAACGGCTGTGACCGAGGCGCGCATGGGTGCCTGCGGCTTTTACCAGGCCGCCATTAACAAACGTCGGGTCCAGACCGGCTTCGGCGTAAATGCTCGATACCATGGCGGTGGTCGTGGTTTTGCCGTGGGTACCCGCTACCGCAATACCGTGACGAAAACGCATCAGCTCAGCCAGCATCTCTGCGCGGCGGATCACCGGGATACGCGCTTCGCGCGCCGCCACGATCTCCGGGTTATCCGCAGAGATCGCGCTCGACACCACCACCACGCTCGCATCGAGCACGTTTTCCGGGCGATGGTTGAAGTAAATTGTTGCGCCAAGCTGCGTCAACTGCTGGGTTACCGGGTTCGGCGCCAGATCGGACCCGCTGATCTGATAGCCCTCGTTGGCCAGCACTTCGGCAATACCGCCCATTCCGGCGCCGCCGATGCCAACAAAGTGAATGTGCCGGACGCGACGCATCTCGGGCACGATAGAACGCAGTTTCGCCAGTTGTTGTGTATTCATTCTCTAACCTGCGGCGCAGCGCGCCAAATAAACATCAAAAATCATACCCGCCCTGTGGGCCGGCCTGTCGTTACGCCAGTGCTACGGCGCGGACTTCATTTGCTACCCGCTCGGTGGCATCCGGAATGGAGGCCGCGCGGGCGTGAGCCGCCATTGTTATCAGCGTCGCGCGATCCCACCCGGCAAGGGTTTCGGCTACCGCGTCCACCGTGAACTGTGGCTGCTCAAGAATTTTTGCCGCGCCGGCTTTTTCAAGCGGCAGCGCGTTCCAGTACTGCTGACGATCCTTATGCTGGAACGGGACGAACAGCGCCGGTAAACCTGCCGCCGCCACTTCGCTCACGGTCAGCGCGCCGGAACGGCACACCACCACATCCGCCCAGCCGTAGGCATCGGCCATGTCGTCAATGAATTCGGTCACCTTATGCTGGGGCTGCCCGGCATCGGCATAGGCTTGCTGTACCGTCTCCAGCCCGCCTTTTCCGCTCTGATGCCAGATCGTCACACGTTCACCCAGACGGCCTGCGACCTGCGGCATGGTCTGATTCAGCACCCGCGCGCCCTGGGAACCGCCGACCACCAGCACGCGTACCGGGCCTTCGCGGCCCGCCAGACGCTCCTGCGGCAGTGGCAGCGCCAGCACGTCAGTGCGCACCGGATTGCCGACCACATCGGCGTCAGGAAACGCACCGGGGAACGCCTGCATCACCTTTTTCGCCAGCTTCGCCAGCCATTTGTTGGTCAACCCGGCAATACCGTTTTGCTCATGCAGCACCACCGGAATGCCCAGTGACCAGGCGGCAAGTCCGCCCGGGCCAGAAACATAACCGCCCATGCCCAGCACCACGTCCGGCCTGAAGCGTTTCATGATGGCGCGCGCCTGTCGCCAGGCATTAAAGATACGCACCGGTGCCAGCAGCAGGGCTTTCAGGCCTTTGCCGCGCAGCCCGGAAATGCGGATGAAGTCGATGTCAATGCCGTGCTTCGGGACTAAATCCGCTTCCATACGATCCGCGGTGCCGAGCCAGCGCACCTGCCAGCCCTGAGCCATTAAATGGTGCGCAACCGCCAGACCGGGAAACACGTGTCCGCCCGTCCCGCCTGCCATCACCATTAATCGCTTCGCTTGCCCTGTCATCGTGAACCTCGTGTAAACGCCTGGGCATTTTCCAGACGCGTTTCATAATCTATGCGTAATAAAAACATGATGGCCGTCGACATGATCAGCAGGCTCGAACCGCCGTAACTGATAAGCGGCAGCGTCAGGCCTTTGGTCGGCAGCATACCCGCCGCCGCACCGACGTTTACCAGCGCCTGGAAGCTGAACCAGATACCGATGGAACAGGCTAAAAAGCCCGAAAAACGCTGATCGATCTCAAGAGCGCGACGCCCGATGGACATCGCACGGAAAGCGACGAAGAATACCATCAATAATGCAAGTACCACACCGATATATCCGAGTTCTTCCCCGATAATCGAGAAGATGAAGTCGGTATGTGCTTCCGGAAGATATTCGAGTTTCTGCACCGAATTCCCCAGCCCCTGCCCCCAGAGTTCACCGCGGCCAAACGCCATCAGCGACTGGGTCAGCTGGTAACCGCTGCCGAAGGGATCTTCCCAGGGGTTCCAGAACGAGGTAACGCGGCGCATACGGTACGGCTCGGCGAGGATCAGCAGGACCACCGCCGAAATGCCCATGCCGATAATGGCGAGGAACTGCCAGAGCTTCGCCCCGGCAAGGAACAGCATCGCCAGCGTGGTAACGAACAGCACCACCACGGTTCCGAGGTCCGGCTGGGCCAGCAGCAGTACCGCCATCACCAGAATCACGCCCATCGGTTTTAAGAAGCCGCGCAGGTTGTTACGCACTTCATCAACCTTACGCACCAGATAGTTAGCCAGATAGCAGAACAGCGACAGCTTGGAGAGCTCCGCCGGCTGAATACGCAGCGGTCCGAGCGAGATCCAGCGCGATGCCCCGTTGACCGAGCTGCCCACCACCAGCACGATCAGCAGCATGATGATCGAGGCGATGAGCATCGCCGCGCTGTGACGCTGCCAGAAGGTCATCGGCAGACGCAGCGTAATCATCGCCAGCATAAACGACAGCAGCAGATAGAGCGCATCACGCTTGGCGAACAGGAAGGGATCGTCCGCCAGACGCTGGCCAACCGGCATTGACGCTGAGGTCACCATAATAAAACCGATGGCCGCAAGGCCGAACGTCAGCCACAGCAGCGTGCGGTCGTACATCACCAGACTGGTGGTGTCTTTCTCGCGCGAGCCCATGACCCAGCCCTTGAGCGCGGAGAACAGCCATACCAGCACACCAGCGCCAGGCACACGCGGCACGCGAAGACGCGGGAGAGAGAGGCGCATCAGCCAAGCTCCTTCGCAAGGCGAGTGAACTCATCACCACGCTGCTCGAAATTCTTAAACTGATCGAGGCTGGCGCAGGCCGGTGACAGCAGCACCATGTCGCCCGGCTGCAGCTCCCCGGCAAGGGTTCGGATAGCCTGTTCCATCGTCCCGGTCTGTACTGCGACGTCCGGGCGCAGACCGGCCAGCAGCGCGCCGTCGCGTCCGAAGCACCACAGGCGAATATGGTCGCCGTCGAGGTAGCGACGCAGCGGTGAGAAATCGGCTGACTTGCCGTCGCCGCCCAGCAGCAGATGCAGCGTGCCGTCAACCTGTAGCCCGTTCAGCGCCGCTTCGGTACTGCCGACGTTGGTGGCCTTCGAATCGTTGATCCAGCGCACCCCGTTGTGCTGCCAGGCAAGCTGGAAGCGGTGCGGCAGACCGGTAAAGGTGGTTAACGCCTTCAGGCTACTGGCGCGCGGCAGGCCAGCGGCATCCGCCAGCGCCAGCGCCGCCAGGGCGTTGGTGTAATTGTGCTGACCCACCAGCGTCATCTCTTTAACGTTCAGGACTTTCTCGCCTTTTACCCGCAGCCAGGTCTCGCCCTGCTGACGGTTGAGGTGATAGTCGCCCACGTCGATGCCGAAGCTGATGCAGCGCTCATCCGCGCCGCGCACCGGCATGGTCAGGGCATCATCCGCGTTCACCACGCAGGTGGTGGCGTTTTCATAGATGCGCAGCTTCGCACCGCGATACTGCTGCAGCCCGAACGGGTAACGATCCATATGATCTTCGGTCACGTTGAGAATGGTGGCCGCTACCGCTTTCAGGCTGCTGGTGGTTTCCAGCTGGAAGCTGGAGAGCTCCAGCACGTAAAGCTCACGGCCCGGCTCGAGCAGCATCAGGGCTGGCAGGCCAATATTGCCGCCAATGCCAACGTTAACCCCTGCCGCTTTCGCCATCTCGCCGACCAGCGTGGTCACGGTGCTTTTGCCGTTAGAGCCGGTGATCGCCACGATGGGAGCCTGTGCCTCACGGCAAAACAGTTCGATATCGCCAACGATCTCCACGCCAGCCTCCGCCGCCGCACTGAGCGACGGGTGTGCCAGCGCCATACCAGGGCTTGCGACAATCAGATCCGCCGCCAGCAGCCAGTCATCGTTCAGGCTGCCGAGGTGGCGCTCCACCGTTTCCGGCAGCTTATCCAGCCCCGGCGGCGTCAGGCGCGTGTCCATGACGCGCGGCGTTACGCCACGCGCGAGGAAGTAATCCACGCAGGACAGTCCGGTCAGACCCAGTCCAATAATGACGACGTTTTTGCCCTGGTAAGCAGACATAGTTAACGCACCTTCAGGGTTGCCAGGCCAATCAGCACCAGCATCAGCGAAATAATCCAGAAGCGCACGATGACGCGCGGCTCCGGCCAGCCTTTCAGTTCATAGTGGTGATGAATCGGTGCCATACGGAAAATACGCTGGCCGCGCAGCTTGAACGAGCCAACCTGCAGAATGACCGACAGGGTTTCCACCACGAAGACGCCGCCCATGATCAGCAGCAGGAACTCCTGACGCAGCAGCACGGCGATGATGCCAAGCGCGCCGCCCAGCGCCAGCGAGCCGACATCACCCATAAATACCTGCGCCGGATAGGTGTTGAACCACAGGAAGCCAAGCCCTGCCCCGACGATGGCGGTACAGACAATCACCAGTTCGCCAGCGTGACGCAGATAAGGGATGTGCAGGTAGTTGGCGAAGTTCATGTTACCCGTTGCCCAGGCCACCAGCGCAAAGCCCGCCGCAACCAGCACGGTCGGCATAATCGCCAGGCCATCAAGACCGTCGGTCAGGTTGACCGCGTTACCGGTGCCAACAATCACAAAGTAAGCCAGCAGGATGTAGAAGATGCCGAGCTGAGGCATCACGTCCTTGAAGAACGGCACCACCAGTTCTGTCGCGGGGGTATCTTTCCCGACCAGATAGAGCGCAAAGGCCACCACCAGCGCGATAACCGACATCCAGAAATACTTCCAGCGCGCGATCAGGCCTTTGGTGTCTTTGCGCACCACTTTGCGATAGTCATCGACGAAGCCAATCGCGCCGTAGCCTACCAGCACGAACAGCACGCACCAGACGTAGGGGTTTGACGGATAGGCCCAGAGCAGCACCGACACCACGATAGAGAACAGGATCAGGATGCCGCCCATAGTCGGCGTGCCGCGCTTGCTGAAGTGCGACTCCGGACCATCGTTACGCACCACCTGACCAAAAGAGAGCTCCTGCAGGCGCGCAATCAGGCGCGGCCCCAGCCACAGAGAGATAAACAGCGCGGTCAGCAGGCTGACGATGGCCCTGAACGTCAGATAGGAAAAGACGTTAAAGCCGGAATAATATTTGACCAGATGTTCGGCCAGCCACACTAACATGTCCTGTTCTCCTGTAATGCGTGTACTACCTCTTCCATGGCGGCACTGCGTGAGCCCTTCACTAAAATGACGATCGGGGAATGTTCAGCGATAAGCTGCTGTAAGCGCGCGATTAACGCGCCTTTTTCTTTGAAATGTTCGCCAGCCAGGCTGGCACTGCTGATAGCTTCGCTCAGCGTACCGACGCTCAGCACCAGGTCAACGCCGGCAGCTTTTGCCGCCTCGCCCACCTGACGGTGGCACTCCAGCGCGTCGTCGCCCAGCTCCGCCATATCGCCGACCACCATCACGCGCATACCCGGCATTTCGCTCAGTACCTGCGCGGCGGCGGTCATGGAGCCGACGTTAGCGTTATAGGAGTCATCCAGCAGCAGCTGGTTTTCACTGAGCTGGATTGGGAACAGACGGCCCGGCACGGCTTTGAGCGTGGCGAGGCCCGCTTTCACCGCGTCGAGCGATGCGCCTACCGCCATTGCCAGCGAGGTTGCTGCCAGCGCGTTAGCAATGTTGTGACGACCCGGCAACGGCAGGGTGACGTCGATATTGCCGACCGGGGTCTGCAGCGTGAATTCAGTTCCGTGCGCGGTCATGCGCACGTTAGTGGCGGTAAAATCGCTCTGTGCCGCGTTGGGTGAGAAGCGCCAGGTTTTACGCTCGCCAATGACGCTCTGCCAGTTCAGCCAGTCGTTATTGTCGGCGTTGATAATCGCAATGCCGTTAGCGGGCAGGCCGGTAAAGATTTCGCCTTTCGCTTTGGCAACCCCGGCAAGCGAGCCGAAGCCTTCGAGATGCGCTGCCGCCAGGTTATTCACCAGCGCCGCTTCCGGGCGCGTCAGGCTGACGGTCCAGGCGATCTCGCCCTGGTGATTCGCGCCCAGCTCAATGACGGCATAGTCGTGCGCCGGGGTGAGGCGCAGCAGCGTCATCGGTACGCCGATGTCGTTGTTCAGGTTGCCAGCGGTATAGAGCGTGTTGCCGCACTGATTCAGGATCGAGGCGGTCATCTCTTTTACCGAGGTTTTACCGGAGGAGCCGGTCAGCGCCACCACGCGGGTTGGCACCTGCTGGCGCACCCAGGCACCCAGCTCGCCAAACGCCAGCCGTGTGTCTTCCACGACCAGCTGCGGCAGATCGGTTTCCAGCAAACGACTCACCAGCAGCGCACCCGCACCGCGCTCTTTCGCCTGCTGTGCAAAATCGTGCGCATCGAAACGCTCACCCTTCAGCGCGACAAACAGGCAGCCGGGAGTGATTTTACGCGTGTCGGTGGTGACGTCGTCGATGGCGATATCCGCGCCGCGATGATCGGCGCGCAGAATGCCTGCGAGCTGGCTGAGTGAGACGCGGATCATGCCACCACCCCCAGCAAACGCGCTGCGGTAACGCGATCGGAGTAGTCGAGACGACGATTACCGACAATCTGGTAATCCTCATGCCCTTTACCGGCGATCAGCACGACGTCGTTTTCCTGCGCCTGCATAATGGCGTTGGTCACCGCTTCGGCACGACCTTCAACGGCGCGCGCGCGGCCGGCGTCCAGCATGCCCGCGAGAATATCAGTGATAATCGCTTTCGGATCTTCAGTGCGCGGATTGTCGTCGGTCACGATCACCACGTCAGAGAACTCTTCAGCAATCGCGCCCATCAGCGGACGTTTACCTTTGTCGCGGTCACCGCCGCAGCCAAACACGCACCAGAGCTTGCCGGCGCAGTGCAGCCGCGCGGCCTGCAGCGCTTTCTCCAGCGCGTCAGGGGTATGGGCATAATCCACCACGACGGTAGGTTTGCCCGGTGCGCTGAACACTTCCATCCGGCCACAGACCGGCTGCAGGCGGGAAGCGGTTTTCAGCAGCGCGTCGAGCGGATACTCCAGCGCCAGCAGCGTAGCCAGCGCCAGCAGCAGATTGCTGACGTTAAACGCGCCCATCAGGCGGCTTTCGATCTCGCCTTCGCCCCAGGACGAGGAGAAGCGAATAGTGGCCCCGCTGTCGTGGTACTCCACCGCGTCGGCACGCAGCCAGCGACCATGACAGCCAGGATTGATGTTGTTTTCCATCGACACCGCAACGGCGTCCGGCAGGCTCGCCAGCCAGCGGTTACCGACTTCATCGTCGGCATTCACAATGGCCTGCCCATAGTGATGGCTGGAGAACAGCTGCCATTTCGCGGCTTCGTACTGCTCCATGTCCCCGTGGTAATCGAGGTGGTCGCGGCTGAGGTTAGTAAATACCGACGCGGCGAATTTCAGTGCCGCTACGCGATGCTGCACCAGGCCATGCGAAGAGACTTCCATCGCCGCCAGCGTTGCGCCCTGATCTGCCAGGTTAGCAAGTACTTGCTGTACGTCTACCGCCGAGCCGGTGGTATTTTCGGTGGGGCTGACTTTGCCCAGCAGACCATTGCCGACGGTGCCCATCACGGCGCTGGTTTCGCCCAGCAGCTGCGCCCACTGCGCCAGCAGCTGAGTAGTGGTGGTTTTACCGTTGGTGCCGGTCACGCCGACCAGACGCAGCCGGTCGGAAGGCTCATGGTAAAAACGGCCTGCCAGCGCGGACAGACGCTCCGTCAGCTGGCTGAGATAGATAACCGGCACGCCATGCATTTCGCGCACTTCACCATCGGTCGCCTCGCCCTGGGCGTCCGCAATAATGGCTGCGACACCCTGCGCGATTGCCTGCGGGATATAACGACGCCCGTCCGCCTGATGACCGACCACTGCTACAAAAAGATCGCCTGCGGCAGCCACACGGCTGTCGAGGGTCATCTCGCGTAGCGCTCGCGCAGGTAGCCCGGCTACCCACGGAGCAAGAAGGTCGCGCAAATTACGATCTGCCACCTGTTGCCTCATCTCGATTAATCACGAATTCGTTTTTCTCACCCGTTGCCAGCGCGTCCGGTTCGATATTCATGGTGCGCAGTACGCCGCCCATGATGGCCCCGAATACCGGCGCTGAAACGGCACCGCCGTAATATTTACCTGCCTGCGGATCGTTGATCACCACCACCAGCGCAAAACGCGGCTGGCTGGCTGGCGCAACGCCCGCGGTGTAAGCAATGTATTTGTTAATGTACTTCCCGTCCGGACCGACTTTTTTCGCGGTACCGGTTTTAATCGCAATACGGTAGCCCTTGATGGCTGCTTTTACCCCGCCGCCGCCAGGCAGCGCCACGCTCTCCATCATATGGACCACGGAGCGCACCAGCGATTCAGGGAACACGCGTTCACCCGGGACCGGTGGGTCAACTTTGGTTATCGACAGCGGGCGATAGATGCCGTAGCTGCCAATGGTTGCGTAGACACGCGCTAACTGTAACGGCGTTACCATTAGCCCGTAGCCGAAAGAGAAGGTGGCCCTCTCTATGTCAGACCACCGTTGTTTTTGAGGATATAAGCCACTGCGTTCTCCGACCAACCCCAAATTGGTCGCCTTTCCCAGTCCAAAGCGTGAGTAAGTATCTACTAACGCTGAGGATGGCATCGCTAACGCCAGCTTGGATACACCGACGTTACTCGACTTCTGTAGTACCCCGGTCAGCGTCAGCTCGCTGTAGCGCGCGACGTCTTTAATCTCATGACCGTTTACACGATATGGCACGGTATTAAGCACCGAGTTTTCCTGCACCACGCCGCGCTGCAGCGCGGTCATCACCACCATCGGTTTCACGGTTGAACCCGGTTCAAACACGTCGGTGATGGCGCGGTTACGCATGGCGTCTTTTGGGGTGCCGGCGAGGTTATTCGGGTTGTAGGACGGGCTGTTCGCCATCGCCAGCACTTCACCGGTATTCACGTCCACCAGCACGGCAGTACCGGATTCCGCTTTGTTGAACGCCACCGCGTTGTTCAGCTCGCGGTAAACCAGCGCCTGCAGACGTTCGTCAATGCTGAGCGTCAGGTTGTGCGCCGCCTGGCTGTCGGTGGAGGAGATATCTTCAATCACGCGGCCATAGCGGTCTTTACGCACCACGCGCTCGCCTGGCTGACCGGTGAGCCACTTGTCGAAGCTCTTCTCCACGCCCTCAATGCCCTGACTGTCAACGTTGGTGAAGCCGATAAGGTGCGCGGTCACACCGCCGGAGGGATAGTAGCGACGCGACTCTTCACGCAGGTGAATGCCGGGCAGCTTGAGTTTTTTGATGTAGTCGCCCAGATCGGGATTGACCTGACGGGCAAGGTAGATGAAGCGCCCTTTCGGATTGGCGTTAACGCGTGCCGCCAGCTGATCGAGGGGGATCTTCAGCGCATCGGAGAGCGCTTTCCAGCGGTTATCCAGCGTAATGCCGCCCGCATCATGTAGCTCTTTGGGATCGGCCCAGATGGCTTTCACCGGCACGCTCACCGCCAGCGGACGACCGGAACGATCGGTGATCATCCCGCGCGACGTCGCGACTTCCTGCACGCGCAGGGAACGCATATCGCCCTGGCGCACCAGCATGTCGGGGTTGATGATTTGCAGCCAGGCTGCACGTCCCAGCAGTAACGCCAGCGCGAGAAAAATACAGCCGCACAGCAACGCAAAACGCCAACTGATAAAGTTGGCCTGTTCGTCCTGACGTTTTGGTTTTAGCGTCTTACCCGCTGCTCTCATGCGTTTACCATGACTGCATCATTCCTGTTTTTGAACCACGATGTTTTCCTGCGACGGATCGACGTGCTGCATCTGCAGCTTGTCCGTTGCGATCCGCTCAACCCGGCTGTGATCGCCGAGCGCGTTCTCTTCGAGAATCAGGTTGCGCCACTCGATATCCAGCGCGTCACGCTCCAGCACCAGCTGCTCGCGCTGGGCGGTAAGCAGACGGGTGTGGTGCGCGGTTGTTACCACAATGATGGCGGTAACGATAATGGCGATGAACAGACAGAGTGGCAGTTTCCCCTGACGCAGAAGATCGCTGCCGATCACGCCAGGCAATGCATGGCGCTCGTTGCTTCCTAACGATCCCGTCACCCTGCTGAGGGTCTCCGACACTCTGCCGATCATGCGTTCGTCCTCTCTGCAATACGCAGCACTGAACTACGGGCGCGTGGGTTTTCCGCCACTTCTTCTTCGCCCGGCATCATTTTTCCTAATGCCTTTAACTGACGGCCACCCAGCTTGCTGAGCTGCGCCTCGGTCATCGGTAACCCGGCCGGAACCTGCGGACCGCGGCTCTGTTCACGCATAAAGCGCTTCACAATGCGGTCTTCCAGCGAATGGAAACTGATGATCGACAGCCGCCCGCCCGGGGCCAGCGCGTCAATCGAGCCTTTTAGCGCCGACTCGATCTCCTCCAGTTCACTGTTGACCCAGATGCGCACCGCCTGGAAGGTACGGGTCGCCGGGTGTTTGAATTTGTCTTTTACCGGCGTGGCGGCAGCCACCACCTCGGCCAGCTCTTTGGTACGCGTCATCGGCTGCTCGCGGTTACGCTCGACGATGGCGCGGGCGATACGTTTCGCAAATCGCTCTTCGCCGAAGGTCTTCAGCACCCAGACGATGTCCGCCTCTTCGGCTTTCAACAGCCACTCCGCCGCCGACTGGCCGCGGCTTGGGTCCATACGCATATCCAGCGGCCCGTCGCGCATGAACGAGAAGCCGCGCTCCGGATCGTCAAGCTGCGGTGAAGAGACGCCAAGATCGAGAAGTATGCCGTCGATGCGGCCAACGAGCTCAAGCTCGCGGACATAGTCAGCGAGCGCAGAAAAAGGACCGTGCACGATGGAGAAGCGCGGATCGTTGATCGCCTGTGCCGCGGCAATGGCCTGCGGATCGCGATCGATCGCAATGAGACGCCCGTGTTCGCCAAGCTGCGACAAAATCAGGCGTGAGTGTCCACCACGGCCAAAAGTGCCATCAATGTAAATGCCATCGGGACGAATGTTGAGGCCGTTTACGGCTTCGTCCAGCAGCACCGTGGTGTGTTTAAAATTATCCATCATGGTTATAGCGATAAATCCTGAAGCCGCTCAGACAAGGCGTCCGATGACGACTGTTCAGCGTCAATATCATCCCTGACTTGTTGATACCAGGTCGTTTCATCCCACAGCTCAAACTTATTGAACTGTCCGACCAGCATCACTTCTTTTGTCAGCCCGGCGTGCTGCCGCAGCACGGGCGCAAGGAGCAAGCGCCCTGCGCTATCCATCTGGCATTCGCTGGCATGCCCCAACAATAAGCGCTGCACGCGGCGCTCGGCGGGGTTCATGCTCGACAGGCGTGACAGTTTCTGTTCAATAATTTCCCATTCGGGAAGGGTATAAAGCAGCAGGCAGGGGTGATGAATGTCAATGGTGCAAACCATTTGACCGGAAGCGGCCTCAATCAGCGTTTCCCGGTAACGGGTAGGCACGGATAACCGCCCTTTGCTGTCGAGATTGACTACGTTTGCCCCTCGGAACATGCCAGCCTCACCCTGAATAAACCCTGAGCCCCACTTTACCCCACAAAATCCCACCACGAGTTTACGGAGCGGAGGAAAAGCTTGTCAAGACGGCACCTGCGCCGACCCTGGCAATTGTTTCTGCTTTAACGGGTGATGAACGCCAGAATTAATACTGATAAACCGGCGAGGTGAAATTAACGCCATGAATATTTGTAAGAAAATGACTAACAAGCAGGAAGCCGTTAAATCCAGACCGGATACGAATTAAGTGAAATAAGTACTCAGTTTGCGACGCGGGCAGCATTTTAAGCCATATCGGGTAAAGAGGACAGCACCAGATACCAGGCCCGGCCTGCCGGGACGCGCAATGTAAGGGAGGGGAACGCAGCGCGGCGTATTCATCGTTAACGTCACGGCACGTTTAGCATTTGATGTGTAACAAAACACTACCTGCGCAATGAATGGTTACGCCTGGATAAGCAGTAACGGATTGCAGTACGCAAAATTAGTCGTTTTTTTATCGTGCAATTGCGGCGTCTGGATTAGTCCGAATATAAATAAAGGCAGCCAGGCTGCCTTTATTTTATGCCCGGCTTAAGCTGCCGCGGCGATAAAGGCTGCGCTTAATACGGCTCAGCCCCGGTTTGGGTTTACGCGGTTCGTCCAGATTCGCCAGCACCAGCTCCAGCACCCGCTCTGCCACTTCGCGATGACGCTGAGCCACCGCCAGCACCGGGCACTGAATAAAATCCAGCAGTTCGTTATCGCCGAAGGTGGCAATCGCCAGCTCCGTCGGCAGACGCCCTTCACGCTTAAGCGTGACATCCATCACGCCCTGTAACAGAGGAAACGAGGTGGTGAACAGCGCCTGCGGCATCGGGTTAGTTTCCAGCCATTTTTCAAACAGCTGCCCGGCGGCGTCGCGCTCGTAGCTGTTGGCGTAAAGGTATTTTACCTCGCGCGGATCGTCCTTCCACGCCGTGCGGAAGCCCTGCTCACGCAGAAAACTCACCGACAGCTCGGGTAAGGCGCCCATATAGAGGACGTCCTGCGCCGGGAATTTACGCAGCTCTTCGGCCAGCATCTGGGCATCATCCTGATCGGCCCCGACCACGCTGGTGAAATGTTCGCGATCGAGTGCGCGGTCCAGCGCGACGATAGGGAAACTGTCGTTGGCCCAGCGCTGATAAAACGGGTGCTCCGGCGGCAGGGAGGTGGAGACAATAATGGCATCCACCTGACGCTGCAGCAGATGTTCAATGCAGCGCATTTCGTTATCCGGCTGATCTTCAGAACAGGCGATCAGCAGCTGATAACCGCGCTGGCGTGCCTGACGCTCAAGATAGTTGGCAATGCGGGTATAACTGGTGTTTTCCAGATCGGGAATGACCAGCCCAATGGAGCGGGTACGACCGGCGCGCAGCCCGGCAGCCACGGCATTGGGGTGATAGTTATGCTCGCGCACTACTGCCATCACCTTCTCAACGGTCTTGTCACTGACGCGATACTGCTTCGCTTTGCCGTTGATGACATAACTCGCCGTTGTACGGGATACGCCAGCAAGCCGCGCGATTTCGTCCAGTTTCACAATTGCCCCCTGAGTTGAGTGTGTTATCCCTGTTCATACTAAGGATATCGTCTTAATCCTGTAACATCTAAGCGCAGAAAAGTAACAGGGGCAACCGCTTTTGCGCCTGCCCTGACGCTTTTGGCGAAAAAAAACCCGGAAACAGGCTCCGGGTTTTTTATATCGCTAACCGCTGCGCGGCTTAACGCATAATTTTTTCCCCGCGGGCCAGCCCGACTACGCCGGAGCGCGCGACCTCCACCACTTTTGCCACATCGCGGATCGTCGCCAGGAAGGCATCCAGCTTCTCGCTGGTGCCGGCCAGCTGCACGGTATACACAGAAGGCGTGACGTCGATAATTTGCCCGCGGAATATCTCTGCGTTGCGCTTCACCTCTTCGCGGCCATAACCACTGGCCTGCACCTTCACCAGCATGATCTCACGCTCAACGTGTGCGCCCTGCCCCAGTTCGCTGACGCGCAGCACGTCCACCAGCTTGTGCAGCTGCTTTTCAATCTGCTCCAGTACTTTTTCATCGCCCACGGTCTGGATGGTCATTCGCGAGAGCGTGGGGTCGTCGGTTGGGGCAACGGTCAGACTCTCAATATTGTAGCCGCGCTGTGAAAAGAGGCCGATTACCCGGGACAGTGCGCCCGATTCATTTTCCAGCAGTACTGATAATATCCGGCGCATAATCAGGTTCTCTCCGTTTTGCTTAACCACATTTCGTCCATACCGCCCCCGCGGATCTGCATCGGGTAGACGTGTTCGGTACCATCAACCGTAACATCCACAAACACCAGGCGACCGGCACGTACCTGCTCCAGCGCTGCGGCGAGTTTGCTTTCCAGCTCGTCGGGCTGGGTAATGCTGATGCCGACATGACCGTAAGCCTCAGCCAGCTTCGCGAAATCTGGCAGTGACTCCATGTAGGACTGCGAGTGGCGTCCGGAGTAGATCATGTCCTGCCACTGCTTCACCATTCCGAGATAGCGGTTGTTGAGATTGAGCACCAGCACCGGCAGCTCATACTGCAGCGCGGTGGACAGCTCCTGAATGTTCATCTGGATACTGCCGTCCCCGGTCACGCAGATCACCGTCTCATTCGGCAGCGCCAGCTTCACGCCAAGCGCAGCCGGGAGGCCAAAGCCCATGGTGCCCAGCCCGCCGGAGTTGATCCAGCGGCGCGGCTTGTCAAAGGTATAGTAGAGCGCAGCGAACATCTGGTGCTGACCCACGTCGGACGTCACGTAGGCATCGCCGTTGGTCAGGCGATAAACCATATCCACCACTGCCTGCGGTTTGATCGCCTGGCTCTCGCGATCCCACGCCAGGCACTGGCGTGCGCGCCACTGTTCAATCTGCTGCCACCAGTCGCGGATCTCATCCAGCGGCTGGCGGTTATCTTCCTGCTGCAACAGTTCCAGCATCTGGCTCAGCACCTGCAACGCATCACCCACGATAGGCACATCGGCATTTACGGTTTTTGAGATCGACGTCGGGTCGATATCGATGTGCAGCACCGTGGCGTTCGGGCAGTATTTCGCCAGGTTATTGGTGGTGCGATCGTCAAAGCGCACCCCGACGGCAAAAATCACATCGGCATTGTGCATCGTCATGTTGGCTTCATAGGTGCCGTGCATCCCCAGCATGCCCAGCGCCTGACGGTGCGTACCGGGAAATGCGCCCAGCCCCATCAGGGATGACACCACCGGCAGATTCAGTTTTTCAGCCAGCGAGCGCAGTTCAGCTTCACAGTGGGCGTTAATCGCGCCGCCGCCCACGTAGATCACCGGCTTTTTCGCTGCCAGCAGGGTCTGCAGCGCGCGTTTGATCTGCCCTTTATGGCCCTGCGTAGTCGGGTTGTATGAGCGCATGCTGACCGACTCGGGCCAGACGTAAGGCAGTTTCTTCGCCGGATTGAGGATATCTTTCGGTAGATCGACCACCACCGGGCCGGGACGGCCACTGGCAGCGAGCCAGAACGCTTTTTTCAGCACGGCGGGAATATCTTCGGTCTGCTTAACCAGGAAACTGTGCTTCACCACCGGTCGGGAGATCCCCACCATGTCGCACTCCTGGAAGGCATCGTAGCCGATCAGCGATGTAGCAACCTGTCCGGAAAGCACCACCAGAGGAATGGAGTCCATATAAGCCGTTGCGATACCGGTGATCGCGTTGGTTGCACCTGGGCCGGAAGTGACCAGCACCACACCCACGTCGCCGGTCGCCCGTGCGAGGCCGTCGGCCATGTGCACTGCCGCCTGCTCATGGCGCACCAGGACGTGATCGATCCCCCCGACGGTATGCAGCGCATCATAAATATCGAGCACTGCGCCTCCGGGGTAACCGAACACCTGCTTAACGCCCTGATCGATAAGCGATCGGACGACCATCTCGGCTCCTGACAACATCTCCATGGTTTGCCTCCAGGCTGTTATTGTTATTGACGGACTGCGAAACTCATTTCCGCACTGTCTCAGGTGGCAGACCGCTCGGCCTGCACTTTATTCATACTCATCGCCTTAACATAACCGCTGAAAATCAGGCAGGCAATGCATAGCCAGAGCCGTACAAATGCCGTGCCGTCAGGAGCGAGGCGGTAATAAGCGCAGCAAACCGAGTTAAATATCAGGAATAAGCAAAAGGAATGACAGGAAATGTTATAAAAGGCGGCGATAGTAGCGCTAAAGCAAATTTGTTCGACCAGGCACAGCGTTGCGGCGGGTGGAGCACTGCTCGCGGAATAAAATGCTAATAATGTAGCGACAGGCAGTAAAAAACCGGGAGCGCGACTCCCGGTATGGGTTTTCTCGCAGGACGTTATTTCCGACAAATGGCGGTAAGCAGCTCTTCCATCCACTGGTGCCCTTTATCGCGGCCTGCCGCCTCATGCCAGGATAAATAACAGGTACGGCTATTAAGCTTAAGCGGCAGCGGATTAATTTTCAGCGCCAGGCTATCAGCAAACTCTTCCGCCAGCCAGCGCGGCGCAATAGTGACTAATTCCGTCTGGGACACCACATTCAGCACGCTGGTCATCGCCATACCCTGATACGCAATACAGGTTTGCTTATCCGGTGTGTCATACCAGGGCAGGCTGAATGAGGCAAAGCGATCTAAAGAGACCACAGCATGTTGCTCATTATATACATCGCTTTCACGCATCGGCATATTGATGCGCGGGTGCTTATTACTGCAAACCAACACCATTTCATCTTTGAACAGCGGTACACAGGTAAATTCCGGACGGCGGAATTCGTCATAGCCAATAACAAACTCTGTTTCCTGATAACGCAGCTGATGCTCAATATTCTGATTTAAACAGGATTTGAAAATCAGATGTATTTTAGGAGCCATTTCTTTGATGCGATTATATATCATCGACGTCAATAGATTATCTAACGGGCTGGCCACGCACAGATTAAATACCCGTTCGCTGCTGACCGGCTCAAAACCCGAGCCGGGTAGTTCATTCTGAATCAGCTGCAGCGCCTGACGCACCGAGCCAAATAACTTATAGGCGCGCGCGGTTGGCTGAATTCCCCGGCCAAAACGAACAAAAAGTTCATCATTAAACATAAGTTTAAGCCGGGATACGGCATTGCTCACCGCCGGCTGGGACATCCCCAGATGGTGCGCTGCACGGGTGATGTTCTGCTCCTGCATGACTGCATCAAACACGGTCAGCAGGTTAAGATCCACCATCCGCAACTGCGATTTAATTTCATCAACCTCGTGATGCTTTTCGATATGATCATCAGACATAGTCCACTCCCCTGATCGCATTTCTTCCCTGGCCACCTGGTGAAGTGGCCTTCCTGTAAATGGGGTACGGCAGGCTATTTAACCTTACCGGCTATACCCTTTCTTGTAATAACACTGTCTTTCGAGATGTAACGCTAAAGCCAGAACCAGACCTGAAATAAATGGTAATAAATCAGCACCGCCAGATGGCATGTAAAATATCTTTATAAAAACAATGGGAATAACAACTCACTTACCCGGCATTAATTTCCAGCCGACGTTATGAATACGAAAACATGAGCCACTGCGGAATGAGACAAAACACATCATCTCATAAAGGGGGAGTATTAAAGCACTATACCCATCCAAATAACATATAGATTAATTCTTATTTTTAACGCATCCCCCACAGCCTTTAATAACCCTTATTGACAGGCTAATGCAAAGTCTACCGTTGGATCTTTTAGATATTGCTTTCATGAGGATTTTCTCCAGTACATTGTTCTAAACTCGCGGCCGGCACGCTGTCAGTGAATTTACTGTGACATGCAAAACAATTGTTGACACTTCAGACGCTATCAAGTACCTCTAAAAGTATATTCACGCATTCACAGAGGTTTGATTCATGTTCAATACCGCTCGCCTTCTCGGTCTACTACTAAACGCCTTCACTGAGCGCGGTAGACTGTCGGGCGACGAGTAACACTGAGTCGAACCAACAGAGCAAAAAACCCGCGCCGCTGCGCGGGTTTTTTTATGCTCGCAACACGGCGCCCAAGTACACGACAAGGACCCGAATCATGAGCCAGCAAGTCATTATTTTCGATACTACGTTACGTGATGGTGAACAGGCGTTACAGGCAAGTCTGAGTGTTAAAGAGAAGCTGCAAATCGCACTGGCGCTCGAGCGTATGGGTATCGACGTAATGGAAGTCGGCTTTCCGGTCTCCTCGCCGGGTGATTTCGAATCGGTGCAGACCATTGCCCGCCAGGTGAAAAACAGTCGTGTCTGCGCCCTGGCCCGCTGCGTAGAGAAAGACATTGATGTGGCGGCAGAATCGCTGAAAGTGGCTGAAGCGTTCCGTATTCACACGTTCATCGCCACCTCGCCGATGCATATCGCGACCAAACTGCGCAGTACGCTGGATGAGGTGATCGAGCGCGCCGTTTATATGGTGAAACGCGCACGCAACTATACGGACGACGTAGAGTTCTCCTGTGAAGATGCAGGCCGCACGCCAATTGAAGACCTGGCGCGTGTAGTGGAAGCCGCCATCAACGCCGGTGCGAAAACCATCAATATTCCTGACACCGTGGGCTACACCCTGCCCTTCGAATTCAGCAACATCATTACCGGTCTGTACGAACGCGTGCCGAACATTGATAAAGCGATTATTTCCGTCCACACCCACGACGATCTGGGGATGGCTGTCGGCAATGCTGTGGCGGCGGTGAACGCCGGGGCGCGTCAGGTTGAAGGCACGCTGAACGGTATCGGCGAGCGCGCCGGCAACTGCGCGCTGGAAGAGGTCATCATGGCGATCAAACTGCGCCAGGCGATGCTGAACGTGCATACCAACATCAATCACCACGAAATCTGGCGCACCAGTCAGACCGTGAGTCAGATCTGCAATATGCCGATCCCGGCCAACAAAGCGGTCATCGGTTCCGGCGCGTTCGCTCACTCCTCAGGCATCCATCAGGACGGCGTGCTGAAAAACCGCGAAAACTACGAAATTATGACCCCGGAATCCATTGGCCTGAATCAGGTGCAGTTGAACCTGACCTCCCGCTCCGGGCGCGCGGCCGTCAAACACCGCATGGAAGAGATGGGCTATCACGAAAATGACTACAGCCTGGACGATCTGTACGCCGCCTTCCTGAAGCTGGCGGATAAAAAGGGTCAGGTATTCGACTATGACCTGGAGGCGCTGGCGTTCATCAACAAACAGCAGGAGGAGCCGGAGCATTTCCGTCTCGACTACTTCAGCGTGCAGTCAGGCTCCAATGACATTGCGACCGCAGCGGTGAAACTGGCCTGTGGAGATGAGGTGAAAGCCGAAGCAGCCAACGGTAATGGTCCGGTTGACGCGGTGTATCAGGCAATCAACCGCATCACCGACTACAACATTGAACTGGTGAAATATGGCCTGAGCGCCAAAGGTCACGGTAAAGATGCCCTGGGCCAGGTCGATATCGTGGTGAACTATAACGGCCGTCGCTTCCACGGCATGGGCCTGACCACCGATATCGTCGAGTCGTCAGCCCGGGCGATGGTGCACGTGCTGAACAACATCTGGCGTGCCGGGGAAGTGGAAAAAGAGTTGCAACGCAAAGCACAAAATAAAGAACACAATCAGGAAACCGCGTGATGTCTAAAAATTATCATATTGCCGTTTTGCCGGGCGACGGAATTGGCCCGGAAGTGATGGCGCAAGCCCTGAAAGTACTGGAAGCCGTGCGTCAGCGCTTTGAAATACGCATTACCACCAGCCACTACGATGTGGGCGGCGTGGCGATCGATCGTCATGGCAACCCGCTGCCGCAGGCAACCGTGGAAGGCTGTGAGCAGGCCGACGCCATCCTGTTTGGCTCTGTCGGCGGCCCGAAATGGGAACATTTACCGCCAGCCCAGCAGCCGGAGCGTGGCGCTCTGCTGCCGCTGCGTAAACACTTCAAGCTGTTCAGCAACCTGCGTCCGGCGAAATTATACCAGGGGCTGGAAGCGTTCTGTCCGCTGCGTGCCGACATCGCCGCTAACGGCTTCGACATTCTGTGCGTGCGTGAGCTGACCGGCGGGATCTATTTTGGCCAGCCGAAAGGCCGCGAAGGCAGCGGGATGCACGAGAAAGCGTTTGATACCGAGGTCTACCACCGCTTTGAAATCGAGCGCATCGCCCGCATCGCGTTTGAATCGGCCCGCAAGCGCCGCAGCAAAGTGACCTCTGTCGATAAAGCGAACGTGCTGCAAACCTCGCTGCTGTGGCGCGAAATCGTTAATGAAATCGCCGGCGAATACCCGGATGTCGAGCTGGCGCATATGTATATCGACAACGCCACCATGCAGCTGATCAAAGACCCGTCGCAGTTCGATGTGCTGCTCTGCTCCAACCTGTTCGGCGACATTCTCTCTGATGAGTGCGCGATGATCACCGGCTCGATGGGAATGCTGCCGTCAGCCAGCCTCAATGAGCAGGGCTTTGGCCTCTATGAACCCGCGGGCGGCTCCGCGCCGGACATCGCCGGGAAAAACATTGCCAACCCGGTCGCGCAGATCCTGTCGCTGGCGCTGCTGCTGCGCTACAGCCTGGACGCCGACGAGGCCGCCGCTGCCGTTGAGCGTGCCATCAACCGCGCGCTGGAAGAAGGCGTGCGCACCCGCGATCTGGCCCGCGATGGCCAGGCTGTCAGTACCGATGAAATGGGCGACATCATCGCCCGCTACGTCGCCGAAGGAGCATGATCATGGCGAAGACGTTGTACCAAAAATTATTTGATGCCCACGTGGTGTATGAAGCACAAAACGAGACGCCGCTGCTCTATATCGACCGTCACCTGGTGCATGAAGTGACCTCACCGCAGGCCTTCGATGGCCTGCGCGCCCACGGTCGCCCGGTACGCCAGCCCGCGAAGACGTTTGCGACCATGGATCACAACGTATCGACCCAGACTAAAGACATCAACGCCTCCGGCGAGATGGCGCGTATCCAGATGCAGGAGCTGATTAAGAACTGCAACGAATTCGGCGTTGAGCTGTACGATCTGAACCACCCGTACCAGGGCATCGTCCACGTTATGGGTCCGGAGCAGGGCATCACCCTGCCCGGTATGACCATCGTCTGCGGCGACTCCCACACCGCCACCCACGGCGCGTTTGGTGCGCTGGCGTTTGGTATCGGCACCTCCGAAGTGGAGCACGTGCTGGCGACCCAGACGCTGAAGCAGGGTCGCGCTAAAACCATGAAGATCGAAGTTAACGGCGTGGCGGCACCGGGCATCACCGCAAAAGACATCGTGCTGGCGATCATCGGTAAAACCGGCAGCGCGGGCGGCACCGGCTATGTGGTGGAGTTCTGCGGCGACGCAATTCGCGCCCTGAGCATGGAAGGCCGCATGACCCTGTGCAACATGGCGATCGAGATGGGCGCCAAAGCCGGGCTGGTCGCGCCGGATGAGATCACCTTCAACTATGTTAAAGGCCGTCTGCACGCGCCGAAGGGCAACGATTACGATGACGCGGTAGCGTACTGGAAAACCCTGCAAACCGATGAAGGCGCGCAGTTCGACAGCGTGGTTACGCTGCAGGCCGAGGAGATCGCACCGCAGGTGACATGGGGGACCAATCCCGGCCAGGTGATTTCTGTCACCGACGCCATTCCGGACCCGGCATCGTTCGCCGACCCGGTTGAGCGCGCCAGCGCGGAAAAAGCCCTCGCCTACATGGGCCTGAAACCTGGCGTGCCGCTGACCGACGTCGCCATCGATAAAGTGTTTATCGGCTCCTGCACCAACTCACGCATCGAAGATTTACGCGCAGCGGCCGAAATTGCGAAAGGGCGTAAAGTCGCGCCCGGCGTCCAGGCGCTGGTGGTGCCTGGCTCCGGCCCGGTAAAAGCGCAGGCCGAAGCCGAAGGGCTGGATAAGATTTTCATCGAAGCCGGTTTCGAATGGCGTTTACCGGGCTGCTCCATGTGCCTGGCGATGAACAACGATCGTCTGAACCCCGGCGAACGCTGCGCCTCAACCAGCAACCGTAACTTTGAAGGGCGTCAGGGCCGCGGCGGACGCACGCATCTGGTCAGCCCGGCAATGGCCGCCGCCGCCGCCGTAAGCGGGCATTTCGCTGATATTCGTGGACTGAAATAAGGAGCACATCATGGCAGAAAAATTTACCCAGCATACCGGGCTGGTCGTGCCGCTGGATGCCGCGAATGTTGATACCGACGCGATCATTCCGAAACAGTTTTTGCAGAAGGTTACCCGTACCGGCTTCGGCGCGCACCTGTTTAACGACTGGCGTTTTCTCGACGATAAAGGCGAGCAGCCGAACCCGGAGTTCGTGCTCAACTTCCCGGAATATAAAGGTGCCTCCATCCTGCTGGCGCGGGAAAACTTCGGTTGCGGCTCGTCGCGTGAGCATGCGCCCTGGGCACTGACCGACTACGGCTTTAAGGTGGTTATTGCCCCGAGCTTCGCCGATATCTTCTACGGCAACAGCTTTAATAACCAGCTGCTGCCGGTGAAACTCAGCGATGCGGAAGTCGATGAGATGTTCAGCCTGGTTAAGGCCAATCCAGGCATCCGTTTCGAGGTGGACCTTGAAGCCGAAGTGGTAAAAGCCGGCGATAAACAGTACCGCTTCAGTATCGATGCTTTCCGCCGCCACTGTATGCTTAACGGCCTCGACAGCATCGGCCTGACGCTGCAACACGACGATGCCATCAGCGCTTACGAGCAAAAACAGCCTGCGTTTATGGGATAAGGGTAATGGCCCGCGTCCTGCGGGCCATTACGAATGGGTGCATGAGCAGCACCCGCACCTGAAAAGAGGCGGGGATAACTCCCCGCCAATGAGTTTAACGTCCGGCGTCGTAAGCCAGCACTGCAACCAGTTCTATTTTTTCCTGTCTGAAGCGCAATTCACACAGCGAATCACGCATCATCCAGGTAAAGATCAGTAGCGTTATACAGATCGTCAACAGCCCTGGCAGCAATTTCCGTTTTAACATCCAGCCTCCATATTGCTTTTCAGCGACAGGGAGACTACCCTCTCAGTGTTTGGGTGGTAGGGTAGTCCCCCCACATCGATTTATAGTCGTGTGGGGCTTTCCACTGCCAGCCCTTCAGCACCGGCTTAAGGCCGACAGCCTCAGGCACCCGCAGCAACACTACCTGTTACCGCTCCGTCTGTCAGAACCACTCTCCCATTCTTCGATCCTGCTTCCAGCAAATCACACGTCCTTCACTCGCATGGTCATACCCAGCGTGACCACTGAAAGCGCGGCGATGGCCCAGTACACGGTGTGGTGGCCAAAACTCTCCGCCAGTCCGCCCTGAATGACCCCGGCCAGAATCACCCCGGTTGAAATACTGTTGGTAAACAGCGTGGTCGCCGAGCCGGCGCGGCCAGGCATCAGATCCTGAAACCACAGCATGCCTATCCCGGCGATAATGCCGATGAACACGGCGTTAAACAGCTGCAGCAGCAGCAACGCTTCGCGGGTATGGAACAGATTCAGCCCGACATAAAACAGTACCCCGGCCATCACCGCCGTCACCATCATGCGTCTCTTGCCAAAGCGCTTCACGTAATAGCCGGCCAGCAGCATCGCCGGGATCTCCAGCCCGGCGGCCGTGCCCATCAGCAGCCCGGCCAGCGTATCCGGCAGGCCCAGTTCGCTGCTGATCCACAGCGGCATATCAATGATGTACATGGTGTTGCAGGTCCACATCAGCGTGGAGGCAATAAACAGCAGGCGCACGTTTTTATCTTTCCAGCCGCTGACCTCGGTAATCGCCATATCGGCGGGTTGTTCCAGGCGCTCCACGCTCGGAAGAGAAAATGCAATCAGGGCGAGGCTGACGGCAAAGATGCCGGCAGCGATCAGAAACATGGTGGTAAAGCCGTAGTTAAGTGCGAGGGTAAAGGCCAGCGGCGGACCAATCACCCAGGCCAGCGACAGCTGGGCGCGCATCACCGAACTGAACATCACCACTTCACGCGCAGAACGGTCAGCATACTCGCGCGCCAGCGCAAACACCTGCGGCATGGCGGTATTGGCAATGGAGGCCAGCAGCACGCCGCAGGTAATGAGCGTCAGGTAGTGGCGGTTGAAAGCGAACAACAAGGCGTTGCCGATCGCCATCAGGCAACAGAACATGATCAGTTTCCGGCGGTCCCCCTGACGATCGGAACGCCGCGCCAGCCACAGGCTGACGCCAATCCCGGCAATGGCGTTAACGGTATAAAACAGACCAACCCAGACCGGACGCGCGCCCACCTCGCGGCTTAAAAACAGACTCAGCGTCGGAGCCTGCAGCGCACCCGCAATGCCCATCATAAAAGAGACCAGCATGAACGCGACGTAAACCCGGTTCAGGCGGCGGCCTTTGGTTAAAAACCAACGCATTGGCAATCCTTGTGCTTAAAAAAGAGGAAAGGGGAAATGATAAACGAAAAAAGCCAGCAGTAGCATACTGCTGGCGGGTGTTCGATAACACCAATACTCAGTCACACATGACGATTGCGATCGGGATAAACGGGCCGGGCGGTAACCTCCCACTGCATCAGATCCTCCAGCATCCGCACGCGCTGTATTGCGCTCAGGCGTGCCAGCCATGAAGGCGAAACGTGCTGCGTGGCGGAGAAATAGCGTTGCCAGAAAACTTTTGCAGAAGACCTGTTCATCATTACCTCCTCGCTTTCATCGCCGCTAAGTATTGGCGTAATATGAGGATAATTAAATTGATGAATTTCCAGGCAGGAGTTCCCCTTTTATGTCCTCGGCGCGTCTGCAACAACAGTTTATCCGTCTCTGGCAGTGCTGCGACGGTCAAACTCAGCACACCACGCTCAGCGAACTCGCCGACAGGCTTGCCTGCTCGCGACGTCATATGCGTAACCTGCTCAATGCTATGCAGGCCGAGGGCTGGCTTGCCTGGCAGGCCGAAGCCGGACGCGGGAAGCGATCGACGCTCACCTTCCTCTATACCGGCCTGGCGCTTCAGCAGCAGCGGGCTGACGATCTGCTGGAGCAGGATAAGCTCGATCAGCTGATGCAGATCGTGGGCGACAAAGCAGCGGTGCGCCGCATGGTGGTTTCGCATCTTGGGCGCAGCTTCCGTCAGGGCAAACATATTCTGCGCGTGCTCTACTACCGTCCGCTGCAGAACCTGCTGCCGGGCAGCGCGCTACGCCGCTCTGAAACCCATATCGTGCGCCAGATCTTCAGCGCCCTGACGCTGATAAACGAGGAAAATGGGGAAATCGAAGCGGATATTGCGCACCACTGGCAGCAGATCTCCCCGCTGCACTGGCGCTTTTTCCTGCGCCCCGGCGTTCATTTTCATCATGGCCGCGAGCTGGAGATGCAGGACGTTATCGCCTCGCTGACGCGCATCCGCACCCAGCCGCTGTTCGCGCATATCACCGACATCGCCTCCCCCACCGCGTGGACACTGGATATACACCTCAGCCAGCCGGACAAGTGGCTGCCGTGGCTGATGGGCAGCGTGGCGACCATGATCCTGCCGCAGGAGTGGCCCACCATGCCCAACTATGCCAGCCGTCCGGTGGGCACCGGCCCCTATGCTGTGGTGCGCAACAATAATACCCAGCTGAAAATCCACGCCTTTGACGACTATTTTGGCTACCGGGCGCTCATCGACGAAGTTAATTTCTGGGTGCTGCCGGATATCAGCGAAGAAGTGAGCAGCGGCGTGCATCTGGAAGGCGCGAGTGACGATGAAAAAGCCGTAGAAACCCGCCTTGAGGAGGGCTGCTACTATCTGCTGTTTGATTCGCGCTCCCGCTGCGGCGCAAACAGCGCAGTGCGACGCTGGCTAAGCCAGGTGCTCTCGCCGGTGAATCTCATTTATCACGCAGCCAGGAGCAACCAGCGTTACTGGTTCCCGGCGTATGGGCTGCTGCCGCGCTGGCACCATGCTCCGCAGAAAGCGGATTATCCGCCGCCGGCCGGTCTTGAAAGCCTGACCCTGACCTTCTACCGCGACCACGTTGAGCACCGCGTTATCGCCCAGGTGATGGAAACCCTGCTGGCAGAACATCAGGTGCGCCTGATCATTAACGAGGTGAGCTACGAAGCCTGGCATCAGGGCGACGAGGTGAGCGATCTGTGGCTCAACAGCGCTAACTTTACGCTGCCGCTGGAGTTCTCACTGTTTGCCCATCTGTATGAGATGCCGCTGATGCACAACTGCATTCCCATCGACTGGCAGGAAGATGCCAGACGCTGGCGCGCCGGCGAGCTTGCCCTGCCGGAGTGGTGCCAGCAGCGCGTGGAACAGCTTGATATCTTTCCCCTGATCCACCACTGGCTGACCATCCAGGGTCAGCGCAGCATGCGTGGGGTACGCATGAACACGCTGGGCTGGTTTGACTTCAAATCGGCATGGTTTGCCCCACCGGAGCCTTAACGCTGCGCAAGGGAATAATTGACGGGCCACTTTCAATAATTAACCAAATCATTACAATGCAAGACGTTCTCAACGGGGTGCCCTGTCAACCGACCGGCGCTGAGATAATACCCGTCGAACCTGATCCGGATAACGCCGGCGAAGGGATTTGAGGCTGCTGCTCAAAATCCTTTGCCCCCTGAATGAAAGGTGCAAAGTGCTGAAAAAACTTCTCCCCCTGCTGGCCCTGCTCGCCGCGCCCGCTTTTGCGAAGCCTGTTTTAACCGTTTATACCTACGACTCTTTTGCTGCCGACTGGGGCCCAGGCCCGACGGTGAAAAAGGCATTTGAAGCCGACTGCAACTGCGAGCTGAAGCTGGTGGCGCTGGAAGACGGCGTGTCGCTGCTTAACCGCCTGCGTATGGAAGGCAAAAACAGCAAGGCCGATGTGGTGCTGGGCCTCGACAACAACCTGCTGGCGGCGGCCACGCAAACCGGGCTGTTCGCCAGAAGCGGCATTCCCGCCAGCGTGGTCAGCGTTCCCGGCGGCTGGAACAACGACACCTTCGTGCCGTTCGACTACGGCTGGTTCGCCTTCGTTTATGACAAAACCAAAGTGAAAAACCCGCCGAAAAGCCTGAAGGAGCTGGTGGAGAGCGACCAGAAATGGCGCGTCATCTACCAGGACCCGCGCACCAGTACGCCGGGCCTCGGGCTGCTGCTGTGGATGCAAAAAGTGTATGGCGATAAGGCACCCGAGGCGTGGCAGAAGCTGGCGGCGAAAACCGTCACCGTCACCAAAGGCTGGAGCGAAGCCTATGGCCTGTTCCTGAAAGGTGAGAGCGACCTGGTGCTGAGCTACACCACGTCCCCGGCGTATCACATCATCGAAGAGAAAAAAGAGCATATCGCCGCAGCAAACTTCAGCGAAGGCCACTATCTGCAGGTCGAAGTAGCCGGGCGTCTCGCGGCCAGCAAACAGCCGGAACTGGCGGATAAATTCATGAAATTTATGCTTACCCCGGCGTTCCAGCAGGCGATCCCCACCGGAAACTGGATGTATCCGGTCAGCAACGTGACGCTGCCGGAGGGCTTTACCTCACTGGTTAAACCCCAGACCACGCTGGAATACTCTGCCGATGAGGTCGCCGCCCAGCGCGCCGCCTGGATTAGCGAATGGCAACGCGCCGTCAGCCGCTAATCCCGGGCTGGATGTGGCCGGGGCTGTGTGCCGCCACGCTGCTGGTGACGGTGGCGCTGGCGGCGTTCGGCGCGCTGTGGTTTAACGCACCGCATGGCGACGCCTTCGCCGTGCTGCACGACAGCTATCTCTGGCACGTGGTGCGTTTCTCATTCTGGCAGGCGTTTCTCTCCGCCCTGCTGTCGGTGGTTCCCGCCCTGTTCCTCGCCCGCGCCCTGTATCGCCGCCGCTTTCCGGGGCGCGAGGCGCTGCTGCGGCTGTGCGCCATGACGCTGGTGTTGCCGGTGCTGGTGGCGGTGTTCGGCATTCTCAGCGTGTACGGACGCCAGGGCTGGCTGGCGACGCTCTGCGCCTGGGCGGGCATTGAGTGGCGCTTCTCGCCCTATGGCCTGCAGGGGATCCTGCTGGCGCACGTCTTTTTCAACCTGCCGATGGCGACCCGTCTGCTGCTGCTGGCGCTGGAGCAGATCCCCGGCGAACAACGACAGATTGCCGCCCAGCTGGATATGCGCGGCTGGCATTTCTTCCGCTACGTCGAGTGGCCCTGGCTGCGACGGCAGATTGCCCCGACGGCGGCGCTGATCTTTATGCTCTGTTTCGCCAGCTTTGCTACGGTGCTGTCGCTCGGCGGCGGGCCGCAGGCAACCACCATCGAGCTGGCGATCTTCCAGGCGCTCAGCTACGACTACGATCCGGCGCGCGCTGCGCTGCTGGCGCTGCTGCAGATGGTCTGCTGTCTTGGCCTGGTGATGCTCAGCCAGCGGCTCAGCAAGGCGATCCCGGTGGGCAGCAGCGCGGTGTCGGGCTGGCGCAATCCGCAGGACAGCCTGCGCAGCCGCCTGTGCGACGGCGCGCTGATAAGCCTTGCGCTGCTGTTGCTGTTGCCACCGCTGCTGGCTGTGATCGTTGACGGACTCAACCGCAGCGTCAGTCATGTACTGGCCGACCCGCTGCTGTGGCAGGCGCTGTTGACGTCTCTGCGCATCGCCCTCGGTGCCGGGCTGCTCTGCGTGGTACTGACCCTGATGCTGCTGTGGAGCGCCCGCGAGCTGCGGCTGCGCCAGCGGGCGATGGCAGGCCAGATGCTGGAGCTGAGCGGGATGTTGATCCTCGCCATGCCCGGCATCGTGCTGGCAACCGGCTTCTTTCTGCTGCTCAACGCCAGCATCGGTTTGCCGCAGCAGGCGGACGCGATTGTGATTTTCACCAATGCCCTGATGGCCGTGCCTTATGCCATGAAGGTGCTCGACCACCCGATGCGGGATATTGCCGCCCGCTACGGACTGCTGTGTCAGTCGCTGGACTTGCGCGGCCTTAACCGCCTGCGCTGGATCGAATGGCGCGCCCTGCGGGGACCGCTGGGCCAGGCGCTGGCGTTTGCCTGCGTGCTCTCCATCGGCGACTTTGGCGTGGTGGCGCTGTTCGGCAATGCCGATTTCCGCACCCTGCCGTTTTATCTCTATCAGCAAATCGGCTCCTACCGCAGCGAAGACGGAGCGGTCACCGCCCTGCTGCTGCTGCTGCTCTGCTTCCTGCTGTTTACTGCAATTGAAAAACTTCCGGGGCGCCATGCTGACTCTCACTGATGTAACCTGGCTGTATCAACATCTGCCCCTGCGCTTCAACCTGCATCTCAACGCCGGGGAACGCGTGGCGGTGCTCGGCCCGAGCGGGGCCGGCAAAAGCACGCTGCTGAGCCTGGTGGCGGGCTTTCTGGAGCCGGCCTCCGGCAGCATCAGGCTAAACGGCGCGGACCATACCCATACGCCGCCGGCGCAGCGCCCGGTGTCGATGCTGTTTCAGGAAAATAATCTGTTTACCCACCTGACGGTGCGCCAGAACATCGGGCTCGGTCTGCATCCGGGGCTGAAGCTGAACGCCGACCAGCGCGCCCGGCTGGAAACGATCGCACGCCAGATGGCGATCGAAACGCTGCTTGACCGGCTGCCCGGTCAGCTCTCCGGCGGTCAGCGTCAGCGCGTGGCGCTGGCGCGCTGCCTGGTGCGCGAACAGCCTGTGCTGTTGCTGGACGAACCCTTTTCCGCACTCGATCCGGCACTGCGGCAGGAGATGCTCTTACTGCTGGAGACGCTGTGCGAACGCCAGCAGCTGACGCTGTTGATGGTGTCCCACAGCATTGAAGACGCAGAGCGCATCGCGCCCCGCAGCGTGGTAGTAGTGGATGGCCGCATCGCCTGGGACGGCGACACGGGTGCGCTGGTGCGCGGTGAAACCAGCGCGTCGGCGCTGTTAGGTATCGCGCCTCAGTGAGCGCCGCTGAGTACCTTTCCAAGAATACGCAGGTAAACCGGCATCAGCGGATGGCTCTGGATCACCGCCAGTGCGCCGATGGCAACGGCCGTGACCAGCGGTGCCAGCCAGTGCAGCCGGGCGCGCGGCAGGTACGCCGTCAGCCTGTCGCTGCCGGATTTTCCACTGCGCCACCAGCGCCAGCACAGCCAGGCGGCAATCCACAGCAGTAAGCCAACCCCCAACAGCAGCCACTTAAACCAGCCGCTTTGCATATCATCGGGGATATCGATCGCTGCCCCGGCGAGGATACCGGGCAGGAAGTAGAACGGCGGCCAGAACACGCAGCCAATCACGTTCGGCAGAATGAATTTGCGTACCGGCAGATCGAGCATCCCGGCTACCATCGGCACCAGCGGACGCGTCGGGCCAACAAAACGCCCGACCAGAATAGTGAACATGCTGTGCTGATGCAGCGCGTGCTCGGTTTTATCAAGCAGCGCTTTGTTTTTCTTCAGGAATGACCAGCGGTGCAGCGGCTTTTTGAAACGCCAGCCGATGCCGAACGAGATCCAGTCACCGAGAAAACAGCCGATGATGCCCGCCGCCCATGCCTGATAGAAATTGACCTCGCCGCTGCCAATCAGCGCGCCGAGACCCGCCATCAGCACCGTACCCGGCAGCAGCAGCCCCACCAGCGCCAGCGATTCGAGAAACGCCACCAGCGCCACGGCAATCAGCGAATACGTCACAGACTGCGTAATAAAGTGATTCAGGAAAGCTTCCATAACGTATCCGTTAGTTGAAGGAAGGGGGATTCTGCTGAGCACGCCGCGCCCCGTCAAGCTCCCGGCCTCCTGAAATCCGGTGCGGTGGTAAGATTTTGTTGCTGATTAGCGTTTCGTTTCGCTACGCCTGCTCACACCCGGCGCGAAACTCGCTCGGGCTGGCACCGGTGCATTTTTTAAACACCCGTGAAAAATAGAGCTGATCTTCAAACCCGACGTTGCGCCCGACGCTGGCGACCGGCATCCGCGTGGTGCTCAGTAACAGTTTAGCCTGGCTGATGCGCTGATCCTCGCGCCAGCTCAACACGCTGACGCCAAGCTGCTGGCGAAACAGATGCGAGAGCCGCGACGGCGACAGGCAGACGTGCTGCGCCACGCCGGCGATGTCAAAGTTGCTGTCGGCCAGATGATCGCTGATGTACTGGCAGGCATCGCGCACCCGGTGGTCGAGCGGCGCTTTGAGCGACTCGCTGATCGCTTCCACGCGGCGCAGCAGCATCTGCTCCAGCAGGTTGATCGCCAGCAGCTCTGAATAACGCCCCTGCCCCTGGGCGGCATCAATGATCTGCTGAAACAGCCCGGCAAACTGCGCGGCCTGCGCTTCGTCAGGCCGGAAAAAGCCGGTATGGGCAAAGATGGCAGGCCAGTTAAGCCACTCGTGCCAGTAGGCGCGCGGACGGAAATAGACCCACTGGTGATACCACTCCTGCGCGCCGGGGCTGCGTCCGTAGTGATGAATTTCGCCGGGCGGGAACAGCAGGATATCGCCCGGCTTGCAGATAAACTGCTGCCCGTGGTTTTTCACCACCCCCTCGCCGCGCACCGTCAGATTGAGAATAAACCCCTTCATGCCCAGCGGCCGGTCGATGAAAAAGTCGAGATAGCCGCCCGCTTCGATGGGCGTCAGTCCGGCGACCAGATGGGCATTGAACGAGTAGCCCGGCAGCAGCGGATCGTTTTGCATTTCAGCCATAATGTGCATCGCTCCAGCGTTAAATAAGGAAACCAATTGTCCATATCCCGCCCCGCCACTGGCTACGTCCACCTGCCGGGCTGGCATGGCGTTATCCATGCGGGGTAAGTCCGTTTAAACGCAGTAATTCATTCCCTGAAGCCCTGAAACAGCACGAAAACGGAGTAACAGAAGTGTCTATAACCGCGGCAGAAATGTCCACATCGAATATTTGCGTGACATCACAGTTTGCTAACCCATAGCATTTTCGTCCATAAGATAAGCCAATTTCCCCTGACGGTTTCCGGCCCTGAAAACTACTGTTCATCCATGTCTGTTTGTTCATGGAGCAATGAAAGATGGCAATCGCCCTTGGCCTGGATTTTGGTAGTGATTCGGTACGCGCCCTGGCTGTAGACTGCGCGACCGGTGCGGAGCTGGCCACTGCGGTTGAGTGGTATCCGCGTTGGATGGAAGGGCGCTTCTGCGATGCGCCCCACAATCAGTTCCGTCATCACCCCCTCGATTACATCGAGTCGATGGAAAAATCGCTGCTGGCGGTGCTCGACCAGTTACCGGATGACGCCCGCACGCAGATCGTCGGTATCGGCGTCGACAGCACCGGTTCAACCCCTGCGCCCATTGACGACGACGGCTACGTGCTGGCGCTGCGTCCGGAGTTTGCCAACAACCCGAACGCGATGTTCGTGCTGTGGAAGGATCACACCGCGGTGGAAGAGGCAGAAGCCATCACCCGCCTGTGCCACCAGCCGGGTAAGGCCGACTATTCGCGCTACATCGGCGGAATTTATTCCAGCGAATGGTTCTGGGCCAAAATCCTGCACGTCACCCGCGCCGATGCGGCTGTGGCGCAGGCAGCCTCCTCCTGGATCGAACTGTGCGACTGGGTACCGGCCCTGCTCTCCGGCACCACGCGCCCGGCGGACATTCGCCGCGGCCGCTGCAGCGCCGGCCATAAATCCCTGTGGCATGAGAGCTGGGGCGGCCTGCCGCCGGCCAGCTTCTTTGACGAGCTGGACCCGATCCTGAATCAGAATCTCGTTTACCCGATGTTTACCGACACCTGGACGGCAGACGTTCCGGTGGGTAACCTCAGCCCGGAGTGGGCCGCACGCCTGGGCCTGCCGGAGAGCGTGGTGATTGCCGGCGGCGCGTTTGACTGCCATATGGGCGCGGTCGGCGCGGGCGCGCAACCCAATACCCTGGTAAAAGTTATCGGCACCTCAACCTGCGACATCCTGACGGCGGATTACCCGAGCGTTGGCGACCGTGCGGTGAAAGGCATCTGCGGCCAGGTGGATGGCAGCGTCACGCCGGGCTTTATCGGCCTTGAAGCGGGCCAGTCGGCCTTTGGCGATATCTATGCCTGGTTTGGCCGCGTGCTCGGCTGGCCGCTGGATGAGCTGGCCGCTCAGCATCCGGAACTGCGCGAGCAGATCGCGGCCAGTAAGAAAGCGCTGCTGCCTGCGTTGACCGCCGCCTGGGCCAAACAGCCGTCGCTCGAACACCTGCCGGTGGTGCTCGACTGGTTCAACGGTCGCCGCACGCCGTTTGCCAATCAGCGCCTGAAGGGCGTGATCACCGACCTGAGTCTGGCTACCGATGCGCCGGCGCTGTTTGGCGGCCTGGTCGCGGCTACCGCCTTCGGTGCCCGCGCCATCATGGAGTGCTTCACCGAGCAGGGCATCGCGGTCAATAACGTGATGGCCCTCGGCGGCATCGCGCGTAAAAACCCGGTCATCATGCAGGCCTGCTGTGACGTGCTGAACCGCCCATTGCAGATTGTCGCCTCGGATCAGTGCTGCGCGCTGGGCGCGGCGATCTTCGCCGCCGTGGCGGCTGGGGTACACAGCGACATTCCGGCCGCCCAGCAGGTGATGGCGAGCCGCATCGAAAATACGCTCCAGCCCGACGCCGCCCAGGCGGCCCGTTTCCAGCGCCTCTACCACCGCTATCAGCAGTGGGCGAACAGCGCAGAGCAACACTACTCCCCTTCCGCTACGTCACAGCCTGTTGCCGCAGGCCAGAACGCCCTGACACATTAAGGACAAGATAATGAGCATTTTTTCTCAATATGAAGTGTGGTTCGTCATCGGTAGTCAGCATCTTTATGGCCCGGACACCCTGCGCCAGGTGAACGACCATGCCGGCCAGGTGGTCAACGCGTTGAATGCCGAAGCGAATCTGCCCTGCAAACTGGTGCTGAAACCGCTGGGCACCACGCCGGATGAGATCACCGCCATCTGCCGCGAAGCGAACCATGACGAGAAGTGCGCCGGGCTGGTGGTGTGGCTGCACACCTTCTCGCCGGCAAAAATGTGGATTAACGGCCTGAGCATCCTGAATAAACCGCTGCTGCAGTTCCATACCCAGTTCAACGCTCAGATCCCGTGGGGCAGCATCGATATGGACTTTATGAACCTGAACCAGACCGCGCACGGCGGCCGCGAGTTTGGTTTCATCGGTGCCCGTATGCGCCTGCAGCACAGCGTGGTGACCGGGCACTGGCAGGATAAAGAGGCGCAAAAACGTCTTGGTGCCTGGGTACGCCAGGCGGTATCGAAGCAGGACACCCGCCAGCTGAAAGTGGCGCGCTTTGGCGACAACATGCGTGAAGTGGCGGTCACCGAAGGGGATAAAGTCGCAGCGCAGATCAAGTTTGGCTTCTCGGTTAACACCTGGGGCGTCGGCGACCTGGTGGCGGTAGTCAACGAGGTAAGCGAGGGCGATATCAATGCGCTGATCGATGAGTATGAAAGCAGCTATCGCCTGACCGCCGCCGCGCAGGTGAACGGCGACAAACGTCAGAACGTCATTGACGCTGCGCGCATTGAGCTGGGCATCAAGCGCTTCCTGGAGCAGGGCGGCTTCCACGCCTTTACCACTACCTTTGAAGACCTGCACGGCCTGAAACAGCTGCCGGGGCTGGCGGTTCAGCGCCTGATGCAGCAGGGCTACGGCTTCGCCGGGGAAGGCGACTGGAAAACCGCGGCGCTGCTGCGCATCATGAAAGTGATGGCCGCAGGCCTGCCGGGCGGCACCTCCTTTATGGAGGATTACACCTACAACTTCGAGTCCGGCAACGACCTGGTGCTCGGCTCGCACATGCTGGAAGTGTGCCCGACCATCGCCACTGACGAAAAACCCATTCTGGACGTGCAGTATCTGGGCATCGGCGGCAAAGCCGATCCGGCGCGCCTGATCTTCTCTACCACTACCGGTCCGGCGATCAACGCCAGCCTGATCGATCTCGGCGATCGCTTCCGCCTGCTGGTTAACTGCGTGGACGCGGTGCCAACCCCTCACGATCTGCCGAAGCTGCCGGTGGCGAATGCCCTGTGGAAAGCACAGCCGGATCTGCCGACGGCATCCGAAGCCTGGATCCTCGCGGGCGGTGCGCACCATACGGTGTTCAGCCAGTCGCTGAACCTCGATGACATGCGCCTGTTTGCAGAGCTGCACGGCATTGAAGTGGCGGTGATCGACAACGATACGCGCCTGCCGGCGTTCAAGGATGCGCTGCGCTGGAACGAGATCTACTACGGCCTGAAACGCTGATTTACTGCGCTTCACTCCCGGCGGGCTGGCTACGTGCCGCCCGCCGCACGGCTAACACGGTGGAGCGCTGCTGCGCATCCACCCTGCAACGTTTGAGGTTTCACTATGTTTGAAGAGTTGAAGCGCCAGGTGCTGGAGGCGAATCTGGCTCTGCCGCAGCATAATCTGGTCACCCTCACCTGGGGCAACGTCAGCGCCGTCGATCGCGAGCGCGGCGTACTGATCATCAAACCTTCCGGCGTGGATTACACCGTGATGCGCGCTGAGGATATGGTGGTGGTGAGTCTGGAAACCGGCGAGGTGGTGGAAGGCAACAAAAAGCCCTCCTCCGATACCCCTACCCATCGCCTGCTGTATCAGGCATTTCCTGCTATTGGCGGCATCGTGCATACCCACTCGCGCCATGCCACTATCTGGGCGCAGGCTGGCTTGCCCGTGCCCGCCACGGGCACGACTCACGCCGACTATTTCTACGGTCCGGTGCCCTGCACCCGTAAGATGACCGAGGAAGAGATCAACGGCGAGTACGAATGGGAAACCGGCGCGGTGATTGTCGAAACCTTCCGCGATGCGGGCATCGATCCGACGCAGATGCCTGGCGTACTGGTGCACTCCCACGGCCCCTTTACCTGGGGCAAAGACGCCGCCGACGCGGTACATAACGCTATTGTGCTGGAAGAGATCGCCTATATGGGGATCTTTGCCCGCCAGCTCGCCCCGCAGCTTCCCGCCATGCAGCAGACCCTGCTGGATAAACACTATCTGCGCAAGCACGGCGCGAAAGCGTATTACGGGCAGTAATAAAATGAAGAGCAGGTCAGCTGCTCTTCATTTTTTTAAATAAGCCTCCTTTCTTGATTCCCTTCAGAATATATCCATAAAAAATGAAGCCGATCACTGACTTATCTCTTATCTTTGAATAATTTAACTTTTTCATTTTTACACACAGGAGTAGCAGTCATGGATTTTTTAGAAAAAATATTGAACCTTGCAAACAAAATCAAACAGCAAGGGAGTGTGATAGAGACAGAAGAAGCAACAAAAAATGCCTTTGTAATGCCGTTCATACATAACATTCTTGGATACGATGTGTTTGACCCTACAGAAGTTAAACCTGAATTCATATGTGACATAGGTACAAAAAAAGGTGAAAAAATAGACTACGCGATAATGCGTGATGGAGAAATACAGGTTCTTATTGAATGCAAAAAAATCGGTGAACCACTTAACATAAACCATGCCTCTCAACTATTCAGATACTTCCATGTTACCAATGCCAGAATATCAATTTTGACCAATGGTCAGGTATATCATTTTTACACCGACCTTGATGCTCCTAATAAGATGGATGAAAAACCTTTTCTTGAATTCGATCTCCTTAATATCGATGACAACCTGTTACCTGAACTCAAAAAAATTACCAAGACAGCCTTTGATATCGAGTCAATAATTAATGCAGCGGGTGAACTAAAATATGTTAGTCAAATTAAGAAAATAATTTCCAATCAGTTTACTGTGCCAGAGGAGGATTTTGTAAAATTTTTCGCTTCTCGCGTATACGATGGAATGCTCACGCCGAAAGTAAAAGAGACGTTCACGGTCTTAACGAAAAAAGCCACTGCACAGTTTTTAAACGACCAAATAAATGAGAGGTTGAAGTCTGCTATTACCGGCTCATTAGACAAAAATAATGAATCGAATGAAGAGAAAGTCCTGACAGAAAACGTAAATGAAATTGAAGTACAAACCACAGAAGAAGAAATTGAAGGGTATTATATTGTTAAAGCAATCATTCGTACTGTTATAGACCCAAATCGTATCGCTCACCGTGATACAAAAAGCTATTTTGGGATTATTATCGATGATAATAACCGAAAACCAATATGTCGATTGCACTTCAACCGCACTCAAAAATATATTGGCCTGTTTGATGGTGATAAAAATGAGACCCGTCATCCTGTAGAAAGTATTGATAATATTTATGAATTTAGTGAACAACTGAAAACGACTGCCGCTTCATATAATTAACAAAATCACTGTATATAATATCAGTAAATTCAGTCAAACCAGGCTATACTCCCCGCTGGTTTGACTGACTGAGAGAGCAGCGTGTCACAGGCGCGTCAGGGCTTTATTCTTACCCGCCACTGGCGGGATACCCCGCAGGGTACCGAAGTGGAATTCTGGCTGGCGACCGACGCCGGGCCGCTTAAGGTTGTGCTCCCGCCGCAGGAATCGGTGGCGTTTATTCCCGAGCGTCAGCGCGCTGAGGTTGAAGGGCTGCTGGCGGGCGAAAAAGGTGTGCGCCTCACGCCGCTCGGCCTCAGGGATTTTCACCGTCAGCCGGTGTTCGGCCTCTACTGTAATCAGCATCGTCAGCTGATGCGGCTGGAGAAGCTGCTGCGCGAGAACGGTATCACGGTGTATGAAGGTGACGTTCGTCCTCCGGAGCGGTTCCTGATGGAGCGCTTCATTACCGCCCCGGTGTGGGTGGATGGCGAGCCGCGGGGCGATACGCTGATAAATGCCCGCCTGAAGCCTGCGCCTGAGTATAGCCCACCGTTGAAGTGGGTGTCGCTGGATATCGAAACTACGCGTCACGGTGAAGTCACCTGCATCGGCCTGGAAGGCTGCGGCGATCGGGTGGTGTTTATGCTCGGGCCGGAAAACGGGGCCGCGCGCACGCTGGATTTCCGGCTGGAGTACGTCGCCAGCCGTCCGCAGATGCTGCAGCGGCTTAACGCCTGGTTTGCCGAATACGATCCCGACGTGATTATTGGCTGGAACCTGGTGCAGTTCGACCTGCGGGTGCTGCAAAAACACGCCGAGCGCTACGGCGTGCCGCTGACCTGGGGGCGCGGTAACCTTCCGCTGGAGTGGCGCGAGCACGGTTTCAAGAACGGCGTGTTCTTCGCCCAGGCGGCGGGCCGGCTGATTATCGACGGCATTGAAGCGCTAAAATCCGCATTTTGGAACTTCTCCTCGTTCTCGCTGGAGAGCGTTTCACAGGAGTTGCTTGGCGAAGGGAAATCCATCGACGATCCCTGGCATCGTATGGATGAGATCGAGCGCCGCTTCAATGAAGACAAACCCGCCCTGGCGATCTACAACCTGAAAGACTGCGAGCTGGTAACGCGCATCTTCCATAAAACCGAGCTGATGCCGTTTTTGCTGGAGCGCGCGACGGTCAACGGTCTGCCGGTCGACCGTCACGGCGGCTCGGTGGCAGCATTCAGCCACCTCTATTTTCCGCGCATGCACCGCGCCGGCTATGTGGCACCCAATCTCGGCGATGTCGCCCCCCAGGCCAGTCCCGGCGGCTACGTGATGGACTCACGCCCCGGCCTGTACGATTCGGTCCTGGTGCTGGACTACAAAAGCCTTTATCCGTCGATTATCCGCACCTTTTTAATTGACCCGGTCGGGCTGGTTGAAGGGATGGCGCATCCGGGGCCGGAAAAGAGCGTCGAAGGTTTTCTCGGGGCCTGGTTTGGACGTGAGACGCACTGCCTGCCGGAGATCGTCAGCCAGATCTGGCACGGACGCGAAGAGGCCAAACGCCAGGGCAATAAACCCCTCTCCCAGGCGTTGAAGATCATTATGAACGCCTTCTATGGCGTGCTCGGCACCAGCGCCTGTCGCTTCTTCGATCCGCGCCTCGCCTCCTCTATTACCATGCGCGGTCACGCCATCATGTTGCAGACCAAAGCGCTGATTGAAAGCCAGGGTTATGACGTGATTTATGGCGACACTGACTCCACCTTCGTCTGGCTGAAACAGGCCCACAGCGAGGCGGACGCGGCACGTATCGGCCAGCAGCTGGTGGAGCACGTCAATGCCTGGTGGAAAGCCCATCTGCACAGCGAATACGGCCTTGAAAGCGCGCTGGAGCTGGAGTACGAAACCCACTTCTGCCGTTTCCTGATGCCGACCATTCGCGGGGCGGAGACCGGCAGCAAGAAGCGCTATGCCGGGCTGATTCAGGAGGGCGACAGCCAGCGCATGGTGTTTAAGGGGCTGGAAACCGTGCGCACCGACTGGACGCCGCTGGCCCAGCAGTTTCAGCAGAACCTGTATCTGCGCATTTTCCGCCGCGAGCCGTATCAGGAGTACGTGCGCGAGACCATTCGCCAGCTGATGGAGGGCGAGCTGGACGGGCAGCTGGTTTACCGCAAGCGGCTGCGTCGCCCGCTCAGCGAGTACCAGCGCAACGTACCGCCGCACGTGCGCGCCGCCCGGCTGGCAGATGAAGAGAATGCGCGCCGCGGTCGCCCGCCCCAGTATCAGAACCGGGGCAGCATCAAATACGTCTGGACCACCAGCGGCCCGGAGCCGGTGGATTACCAGCGCTCGCCGCTGGATTATGAACACTATCTGACGAAGCAACTTCAGCCGGTGGCCGAAGGCATACTCCCTTTCACCGCCGATGATTTTGCTACACTTGTGACAGGGCAGCTGGGGCTTTTTTGACAGGTGACGAATCCATTGCCTTCCAGTACCATAGCGCCCTTTCCAATCCAGGTTCCTTTTCTGACGGTCCGCCACTCGTGGTGGAGGTCATACTTTTGCCTGAAATTTGCTACTGAATAGAGCCGAATACTTATGCCATTTACCCTTGGTCAACGTTGGATCAGCGATACCGAAAGCGAACTGGGTCTGGGCACTGTAGTCGCGATAGATGCGCGCATGGTGACCCTGCTTTTCCCTGCCACCGGTGAAAATCGTCTGTATGCCAGAAATGACTCCCCTATCACCCGCGTGATGTTCAATCCGGGTGACACAGTCACCAGCCATGAAGGCTGGGAGCTGAAAGTCGATGACGTTAAGGAAGAGAATGGCCTGCTCGCCTATACCGGCACCCGCCTGGACACCCAGGAGAGCGGCGTCACGCTGCGTGAAGTGCTGCTCGACAGCAAACTGGTATTCAGTAAGCCCCAGGATCGCCTGTTCGCCGGTCAGCTTGACCGAATGGATCGCTTTGCGCTGCGTTACCGCGCCCGTAAATACCAGAGCGAACAGTACCGTATGCCCTGGAGCGGCCTGCGCGGCCAGCGCACCAACCTTATCCCGCACCAGCTGAATATCGCCCATGACGTGGGCCGTCGCCACGCACCGCGCGTGCTGCTGGCAGATGAAGTCGGACTGGGTAAAACCATTGAAGCCGGGATGATCCTGCATCAGCAGCTGCTCTCTGGTGCCGCCGAACGCGTACTGATTGTAGTGCCGGAAACCCTGCAACATCAGTGGCTGGTGGAGATGCTGCGCCGCTTCAACCTGCGCTTTGCGCTGTTTGATGACGAGCGCTATGCCGAAGCCGCTCACGACGCCGATAACCCGTTTGAAACCGAACAGCTGGTCATCTGCTCGCTGGATTTCGTGCGCCGCAACAAACAGCGCCTGGAGCACCTGTGCGAAGCCGAGTGGGATTTGCTGGTGGTGGACGAAGCGCATCACCTGGTGTGGAGCGTGGATGAGCCAAGCCGTGAATATCTGGCTATTGAACAGCTGGCCTCGCAGGTGCCCGGCGTGCTGCTGCTCACCGCGACCCCGGAACAGCTCGGGATGGAGAGCCACTTTGCGCGTCTGCGCCTGCTCGACCCGAACCGCTTCCACGATTTCGACCTCTTTGTTGAAGAGCAGAACAACTACCGCCCGGTAGCGGACGCCGTCGCGCTGCTGCTGGCCGGCAATCGCCTGAGCGATGCCGATCTCAACATGCTGAGCGAGCTTATCGGCGAGCAGGATATCGAGCCGCTGCTGCAGACCGCCAACAGCGATCGCGACGGCGCAGCGGATGCCCGCCAGGAACTGATCGACATGCTGATGGACCGCCACGGCACCAGCCGCGTGCTGTTCCGCAACACCCGTAACGGCGTGAAAGGTTTCCCGAAACGCGAGCTGCACACCATCAAGCTGCCGCTGCCGACCCAGTACCAGACGGCGATTAAGGTGTCCGGCATCATGGGCGCGCGCAAGAGCGAAGAGGATCGCGCCCGCGATCTGCTTTACCCGGAGCAGATTTATCAGGAGTTCGAAGGCGATACCGGCACCTGGTGGAACTTCGATCCGCGCGTCGAGTGGCTGATGGGTTACCTGACCAGCCATCGCTCTCAGAAAGTGCTGGTGATCTGCGCCAAAGCCGCCACCGCTCTGCAACTGGAGCAGGTGCTGCGCGAGCGCGAAGGCATTCGTGCGGCCGTGTTCCACGAAGGCATGTCGATTATCGAGCGCGACCGCGCCGCGGCCTGGTTCTCGGAAGAGGACACCGGCGCGCAGGTGCTGCTGTGCTCGGAGATTGGCTCTGAAGGCCGTAACTTCCAGTTCGCCAGCCATCTGGTGATGTTCGATCTGCCGTTCAACCCGGACCTGCTGGAGCAGCGTATTGGCCGTCTCGACCGTATCGGTCAGGCGCACGATATTCAGATCCATGTGCCTTATCTGGAGCACACCGCGCAGTCGGTGCTGGTGCGCTGGTATCACGAAGGGCTGGATGCTTTCGAGCACACCTGCCCGACCGGTCGCGCCATCTATGACAGCGTCTATAACAAGCTCATCGCCTTCCTGGCTGCGCCGGATAATACCGACGGCTTTGATGAGCTGATCGCCGACTGCCGCGAGCAGCATGAGAGCCTGAAACGCGCGCTGGAGCAGGGCCGCGACCGCCTGCTGGAGATCCACTCCAACGGCGGAGAAAAAGCACAGGCGCTGGCGGAGAGCATCGCCGGCCAGGATGACGATCCGGGCCTGGTGAACTTCGCCATGAACCTGTTCGACATCATCGGGATCAATCAGGACGATCGCGGTGAGCACATGATTGTCCTCACCCCGTCCGATCACATGCTGGTGCCGGATTTCCCGGGTCTGCCGGAAGATGGCTGCACCATCACCTTCAGCCGTGATGTGGCGCTCTCTCGCGAGGATGCGCAGTTCATCACCTGGGAGCACCCGCTTATCAGCAATGGTCTGGATCTGATCCTCTCCGGCGATACCGGCAGCTGCGCCCTGTCGCTGCTGAAGAACAAAGCGCTGCCGCAGGGCACGTTGCTGCTGGAGCTGATGTACGTGGTGGAGGCCAAAGCGCCGAAACAGCTGCAGCTCAACCGCTTCCTGCCGCCGACCCCGGTGCGCATGCTGGTGGATAAAAACGGCACCAATCTGGCGGGTCAGGTGGAGTTCGAAAGCTTCAACCGCCAGCTCAGCGCGGTGAACCGCCATACCGGCAGCAAACTGGTGAACGCAGTACAGCAGGAGGTTCATGCCATTCTGCAGCTGGCGGAAACTCAGGCGGAGAACGCGGCGCAGGCGCTCATCGCCTCCGCGCGCAGCGAAGCGGACGAGAAGCTCAGCGCTGAACTCTCTCGCCTCGAAGCGCTGAAAGCGGTGAACCCGAACATCCGTGAAGACGAGCTGGAAGCCATCGACAGCAACCGCAAGCAGGTGCTTGAGAGCCTGAGTCAGGCCAGCTGGCGCCTTGATGCGCTGCGTCTTATCGTCGTTACGCATCAGTAATACAGGACTGCCGTTAATGTTGATGGAACCCTATAACCCGCCCACCGATCCCTGGCTGGTCATCCTGTATCAGGATGATCACATCATGGTGGTCAATAAACCAAGCGGGCTGCTGTCGGTACCGGGTCGTCTCGAGGAGCACAAAGACAGCGTGATGACGCGCATTCAGCGCGACTTCCCGCTGGCGGAATCCGTGCACCGTCTCGACATGGCCACCAGCGGCGTGATCGTGGTGGCGCTGACGAAAGCCGCAGAGCGCGAGCTGAAACGTCAGTTCCGCGATCGCGAGCCGAAGAAGCAGTATCTGGCGCGGGTGTGGGGACATCCTGAACAGGAAGAGGGGCTGGTGGATCTGCCGCTTATCTGCGACTGGCCGAACCGGCCTAAGCAAATGGTCTGCTTTGACACCGGCAAAGCGGCGCAAACCGAGTATCAGGTGCTGGAGTACGCGGATGACAACACCGCCCGCGTGCTGCTCAAACCCATCACCGGGCGCTCGCACCAGTTACGCGTGCACATGCAGGCGCTGGGTCACCCGATCCTTGGCGACCGCTTTTACGCGACGCCGGAGGCGCTGGCCCGTGCTCCGCGCCTGCTGCTGCACGCCGCGACACTGACCATCACCCATCCGCAGTACCGCACGCCGATGACCTTTAACGCGCCGGTCGATTTCTGAACGGACGAGAAAAAAATAAAAGGCAGCGCCCCGAGGGTAGCTGCCTTTTTTATTGCGTCGCACCTGAGCGACGGACTGCGGATTACTTGAAGCCTTTGCTGGTTTTAATCAGGTCGTAGGCTTTCTGGATCTCCTGCGCTTTCTGCTTCGCCATCTGCATCATCTCCGGCGGCAGCCCTTTCGCGACCAGCTTATCGGGATGGTGCTCGCTCATCAGCTTACGGTAAGCGCGCTTGATCGTAGTGGCGTCATCGGATGGCTTCACACCCAGCACGTTACAGGCATCTTCCAGCGTCGGCCCCTGCTGCGCCTGCTGCCAGTTGCCGCCGCCGCCCTGCTGCTGGTAACCGCCGCCGAAGTGCGCCCCGCCCTGCATCATGCGCAGGAACTGGTCAAACTGCATGCGCGAAATCCCCAGCTCTTCGGCAATCACGTACAGCACGTCGCGCTCGTTCGGGTGCAGCGAGCCGTCCGCAAACGCCGCCTGGATCTGGATTTCCAGAAACATCCGAATCAGATCGAAACGCCCGAAGCAGACGCTTCTCAGCTGGCGCATTTTCTCACGCAGCGGATAGTTATCGGCTTTGCCGACGCGAAACGCCTGCTGCGCTGCGCTGCGCGAGTCACCGTGCAGATCCATACGGTCCATCAATAATGTCGCGATCTGGATATCAGCTGCGGTAACGCGCCCTTTCGATTTGGTGAGATGTCCCATCACTTCAAACGTGGTGCTAAAGAACAGCGACTGACGCTGCTGCTGGTTGGCAAACCAGACGGTACGACGGCTGCGCGCTTTATCAATCGCATGGCCAATCAGCAGCCCCAGCAGGACGCCCCAGAAGCCGCCGCCCAGTATCAGCGCTGCTGCCACACCAATCACTTTTCCCCAATACTGCATATACTCCCCAAATCGTCATGCCGTCGGCTAGAATTTGCTTTATCATACCCGTCATTCTTAGCCGTGCCTAACACACAAGGCTTAAAACGGGCAGGATTAACACTGGCGCTGTGGTGATGAGTAAGTTAGTCTCTGACCGTTTGCCGGCGCGACGCCACTGATGACGGAACAACGAATAACACGTATGAAAAAACGTATTCCCACCTTGCTGGCCACGATGATTGGCACAGCCCTGTATAGCCAACAAGGTCTGGCTGCCGATCTCGCCTCGCAGTGTATGCTCGGCGTTCCCAGTTACAATCGTCCTCTGGTAGAGGGCGAACCCAACAGCTTGCCCGTCACCATCAACGCCGATAATGCCAAGGGCAATTATCCGGACGATGCGGTGTTCTCCGGTAACGTCGATATTCAGCAGGGCAATAGCCGCCTGCTGGCCGACGAGGTACAGCTGCATCAGAAACAGGTCGAAGGCCAGGCGGAACCGGTGCGAACCGTGGATGCTCTCGGCAACGTCCACTACGACGATAATCAGGTGATCCTGAAAGGGCCAAAAGCCTGGTCGAACCTGAACACCAAAGATACTAACGTCTGGCAGGGTGACTACCAGATGGTGGGCCGTCAGGGCCGTGGTACGGCGGACGTCATGAAGCAGCGCGGTGAAAACCGCTATACCATTCTGGAAAACGGCACCTTTACCTCCTGCCTGCCTGGCTCCGACACCTGGAGCGTAGTGGGAAGCGAAGTGATTCAGGACCGCGAAGAGCAGGTTGCTGAAATCTGGAATGCGCGCTTCAAGCTTGGGCCAGTGCCCATCTTCTACAGCCCCTATCTGCAGCTGCCGATCGGCGATAAGCGCCGCTCCGGCTTCCTGATCCCGAATGCCAAGTACGGCTCGAAGAACGGTTTCGAGTTCACCCTGCCGTACTACTGGAACATCGCGCCAAACTTCGATGCCACCATCACGCCGCACTATATGGACAAGCGTGGCGGCATCATGTGGCAGAACGAATTCCGCTACCTGACCAAAGCCGGTCTCGGCCTGATGGAGTTCGACTACCTGCCGTCCGACCGCGTGTACAACAACGACTACGCGCAGGATGGCGACAGCCATCGCTGGATGTACTACTGGCAGCACAACGGCGTGATGGATCAGGTGTGGCGCTTCAACGTTGACTACACCAAAGTCAGCGACGAACGCTACTTCAACGACTTCGACTCGGAGTACGGCACCAGTACCGATGGCTACGCGACGCAGAAATTCAGCGTCGGCTACGCGGTGCAAAACTTTGATGCCACCATCTCCACCCGTCAGTTCCAGGTGTTTGATACCCAGCGTAATCGCGACTCCTATCGCGCCGAGCCGCAGCTTGACGTCAATTTCTATCAGAACGATCTCGGTCCGTTTGATGCGCGCCTTTATACCCAGGCGGTGCACTTTACCAACGTGAATGAGAATCTGCCGGAAGCGACGCGTCTGCACATGGAGCCAACGCTGTCGCTGCCGCTCTCCAACCAGTGGGGAAGCATCAACACCGAAGCGAAGCTGTACGCTACGCACTATGACCAGAAAAACCTCGAAGAGTACCGCGCCTATACCAACGACAGCGCTGCCGCGACGGCGCTGAAAGAGTCGGTTAACCGCGTGATGCCGCAGTTCAAAGTGGACGGCAAGATGGTCTTCGAGCGCGACGTGGACACGGTGGCGGGCTATACCCAGACGCTGGAGCCGCGCCTGCAGTACCTCTACGTGCCGTACCGTGACCAGAGCAACATCAACAACTATGACTCGTCGCTGTTGCAGTTTGATTACTCTGGCCTGTTCCGCGACCGCACCTACGGCGGCCTGGACCGTATCGCCTCAGCGAACCAGCTGACCTCCGGCGTGACCAGCCGTTTTTATGATGACGCGTCAGTTGAACGTTTTAACGTTTCCGTTGGTCAAATCTACTATTTCACCGAGTCCCGTACCGGTGATGACAACATCAACTGGGAAAAAGACAAGCAGACCGGGTCTGTGGTCTGGGCCGGCGATACCATGTGGCGCATCAGCGATCGCTGGGGCTTACGCGGCGGCGTGCAGTACGACACGCGCCTCGATAACGTCGCCACCGGCAGCAGCGCCATTGAGTATCGTCGCGATGAAAACCGTCTGGTGCAGCTGAACTACCGTTATGCCAGCCCGGAATACATCCAGGCAACGCTGCCGCGCTATGCGTCGTCCGAGCAGTACAACAAGGGCATTTCGCAGGTCGGTGCAACCGCCAGCTGGCCGATTGTCGATCGCTGGTCGGTGGTGGGTGCGTATTATCACGACACCAACACCAACAAAGCGGCCGATCAGATGCTGGCCGTGCAGTACAACTCCTGCTGTTACGCGATCCGCGTCGGATACGAGCGCAAGCTTAACGGCTGGGAAAATAATCAGAGCAAATATGATAACGTGTTCGGCTTCAACATTGAGCTGCGCGGCCTGAGCTCCAACTACGGCCTCGGCACCAATGAGATGTTGCGCTCGAACATTCTGCCGTACCAGAGCTCGCTGTAAGGCAGTCGATTTAAACAGTCCGCAATGCGGTTAATCAGAATGGAAATAGTATGAAGAACTGGAAAACGCTGCTTCTTGGTATCACGTTCGTGGTGAATACCAGTTTCGCTGCTCCGCAGGTTGTCGATAAAGTTGCAGCCGTGGTGAACAACGGTGTGGTGCTGGAAAGTGACGTTGATGGTTTGATGCAGTCTGTAAAGCTCAACGCGAGCGGTGCGGGTCAGCAGCTTCCGGATGACACCACGCTGCGCCATCAGATCCTTGAACGTCTGATCATGGATCAGATCCTGCTGCAGATGGGCCAGAAAATGGGCGTGCAGATCTCCGATCAGCAGCTGGATCAGGCGATCGCCAACATCGCGCGTCAGAACAATATGTCAATGGACCAGATGCGCAGCCGCCTGGCCTACGATGGTCTGAACTACAACACCTACCGCAGCCAGATCCGCAAAGAGATGCTGATCTCTGAAGTGCGTAACAACGAAGTGCGCCGTCGCGTCACTATCCTGCCGCAGGAAGTGGAGCAGCTGGCGGCCCAGGTGGGTAACCAGAACGACGCCAGCACCGAGCTGAACCTCAGCCACATTCTGATCGCGCTGCCGGAAAACCCCTCTTCCGCTCAGGTTGACGATGCGGAAACCCAGGCGCGTAACGTTATCGACCAGGCGCGTAACGGCGGCGACTTCGGTAAGCTCGCTATCTCCTATTCAGCTGACCAGCAGGCGCTGAAAGGCGGCCAGATGGGCTGGGGACGTATTCAGGAGCTGCCGTCCATCTTTGCCCAGGCGCTGAGCACGGCGAAAAAAGGCGACATCATCGGTCCGATTCGTTCCGGCGTCGGCTTCCACATTCTGAAAGTGAACGACATGCGCGGCCAGACGCAGAACATCTCTGTGACCGAAGCGCACGCACGCCACATTTTGCTGAAGCCGTCACCGATCATGACCGACGACCAGGCACGCGTGAAAATTGAACAGATCGCAGCGGATATCCAGAGTGGAAAAACCACCTTTGAAGCCGCAGCGAAAGCCTTCTCTCAGGATCCAGGCTCTGCGAACCAGGGCGGCGATCTGGGTTGGGCTTCACCTGACATGTACGATCCGGCCTTCCGCGATGCGCTGATGAAGCTGAACAAAGGCCAGGTCAGCGCTCCGGTGCACTCTTCCTTTGGCTGGCACCTGATTCAGCTGCTGGATACCCGCAACGTCGATAAGACCGACGCGGCCCAGAAGGATCGCGCTTACCGTATGCTGTTCAACCGCAAATTCTCTGAAGAAGCGGCGACCTGGATGCAGGAACAGCGCGCCAGCGCCTACGTGAAAATCCTGAGCAATTGATGGTCATCACGCCGCGCATCATCATCACTCCCGGCGAACCTGCCGGGATTGGTCCGGATCTGGTGGTGCAGCTCGCGCAACGCGACTGGCCGGTAGAACTGGTGGTGTGTGCGGATGGTGCGCTGTTAACCGGGCGGGCCTCCCTGCTCGGTCTGCCTCTCCAGCTTCTCCCCTATGATGCACAACGACCTGCCGCTTCACAGCGCGCGGGGACGCTGACGCTGTTGCCGGTGCCGCTGCGTGCGCCGGTCACGCCGGGCGTGCTTGATGTGCGCAACGGGGAGTACGTGGTGGAGACGCTGGCGCGCGCCTGCGACGGTGCGCTGTCCGGCGAGTTTTCCGCGCTGATCACCGGCCCGGTGCATAAGGGCATCATCAACGATGCCGGTATTCCGTTTACCGGGCATACCGAGTTTTTTGAAGCGCGTGCGCAGAGCGAAAAAGTCGTGATGATGCTGGCCACCGAAGCGCTGCGCGTTGCGCTGGCCACCACGCATCTGCCGCTGAAAGCAGTCGCGGACGCCATTACGCCTGACTCGCTGCGCCAGGTCATCACCATTCTTCATCACGATTTGCAGCATAAATTTGGTATCGCCGCGCCCCATATTCTGGTGTGCGGTCTGAATCCCCACGCCGGCGAAGGCGGGCATATGGGGAGTGAGGAAATCGATACCATCATTCCGGTACTGGACGCGCTGCGCGCCACCGGCATGAACCTGAGCGGTCCGCTGCCAGCGGATACGCTGTTCCAGCCTAAATACCTTGACCACGCTGACGCGGTGCTTGCGATGTACCACGATCAGGGGCTGCCCGTGCTAAAATACCAGGGCTTTGGCCGGGCGGTGAATATCACTCTCGGCCTGCCCTTTATTCGCACCTCGGTTGACCACGGCACCGCGCTTGAACTCGCGGGACGCGGTACGGCCGAGGTCGGCAGTTTTACTACGGCGCTTAATCTCGCCATTAAAATGATTGTTAATAGTCAATGAATAATCGAGTCCATCAGGGCCATCTCGCCCGTAAACGTTTCGGGCAAAACTTCCTTAACGATCAATTCGTTATCGACAGCATTGTTGCCGCTATCAACCCGCAGAAAAACCAGGCGATGGTCGAAATCGGCCCGGGTCTGGGTGCCCTGACCGAGCCGGTCGGCGAGCGCCTCGATAAGCTGACGGTGATCGAGCTGGACCGCGATCTGGCCGCGCGTCTGCAGACCCACCCGTTCCTGGCTCCGAAGCTGACCATTTATCAGCAGGACGCCATGACCATGAACTTTGCCGAACTGTCGGCTACCATCGGTCAGCCGCTGCGCGTATTCGGCAACCTGCCGTATAACATCTCCACACCGCTGATGTTCCACCTCTTTAGCTATACTGATGCCATCGCCGACATGCACTTCATGCTGCAAAAAGAGGTGGTGAATCGTCTGGTTGCAGGCCCGAACAGTAAGGCGTATGGTCGTTTGAGCGTGATGGCGCAGTACTACTGCCAGGTTATCCCGGTGCTCGAAGTACCGCCAACCGCCTTCACGCCGCCGCCTAAAGTGGATTCTGCCGTGGTGCGTCTGGTGCCGCATACCACGCTGCCGCACCCGGTGAAAGAGCTGCGTCTGCTGAGCCGCATTACCACCGAGGCGTTCAACCAGCGCCGCAAAACCGTTCGCAACAGCCTTGGCAATATGTTTAGCGTCGAAGAGCTGGAAGCGATGGGCGTCGATCCGACGAAGCGTGCAGAAAACATCAGCGTGGCGCAGTACTGCCAGATGGCTAATCACTTAGCCGATCGTCAGGCCTCGAAGGAGAGCTAACCTATGTCAGAGTCGTCCCGCGTTTGCGTTCAGGTGCAGAGTTACTACGTCGAATCTCAGTCCTCGCCGGAGGAAGAACGTTTCGTCTTTGCGTATACCGTCACCATTCGTAATCTCGGGCGCACGCCTGTCCAGCTGCTGAGCCGCTACTGGCGGATCACCAACGGCAACGGACGGGAGACAGAGGTTCAGGGCGAGGGCGTCGTTGGCGTCCAGCCCCATATCGAACCGGGCAATGACTACCAGTACACCAGCGGCGCGGTAATCGAAACGCCGATGGGCACTATGGAAGGGCACTACGAGATGATCGATGCGCAGGGCAATGCCTTGCGCGTTGAGATCCCCGTTTTCCGCCTGGCCGTCCCAACACTTATTCACTGATACGATGTCTACATACCTGATCGGCGACATTCACGGTTGCTACGATGAACTGATCGCGCTGCTGGCGCAGGTCGATTTCTCTCCCGAGCGCGATACCCTGTGGCTGACCGGCGATCTCGTCGCCCGCGGCCCCGGTTCGCTGGAAGTGTTGCGCTACGTGCGCTCGCTGGGCGATGCGGTGCGCGTGGTGCTGGGTAATCACGACCTGCATCTGCTGGCGGTCTTCGCCGGCATCAGCCGCAACAAGCCGAAAGATCGCTTAACCCCGCTGCTGGAAGCGCCCGACGCCGACGAGCTGATCAACTGGCTGCGCCGTCAGCCGCTGCTGCAGATCGACGAAGAGAAAAAGCTGGTGATGGCCCACGCGGGTATCACGCCGCAGTGGGATCTGGAGACCGCCCGCCTGTGCGCGCGCGATGTCGAAGCGGTGCTCTCCAGCGACAGCTATCCGTTCTTCCTCGACGCGATGTACGGCGATATGCCGAACAACTGGAGCCAGGATCTGAGCGGCGTAGCGCGCCTGCGCTTTATCAGCAATGCGTTTACCCGCATGCGCTACTGTTTCCCGAATGGCCAGCTGGATATGTACTGCAAAGACGTGCCGGAAAACGCCCCGGCACCGCTAAAGCCCTGGTTCGCGATTCCCGGTCCGGTGGCGCAGGAGTACAGCATCGCCTTCGGCCACTGGGCCTCGCTGGAAGGAAAAGGCGCGCCGGAAGGCATCTACGCGCTCGATACTGGCTGCTGCTGGGGTGGGGATCTCACCTGCCTGCGCTGGGAAGATAAAGCCTGGTTCGTGCAGCCCTCGAACCGGCAAAACGACGCGGATGACACCGCCGTCGCATCATAAAAAAATCCCCTCGCCTGAGGGGATTTTTGTTTTAGCTCGGCACCAGTGATACGCCAACTCAGCGGCGATCGAGGATCTCGAAGCAGTAGCTGTGGGAGTTCTTCTCATCGGCATCGTGAAACTCGCTGAAGGTCGATTCCCACTCATCCGGATCGTAATCCGGGAAGTGCGTATCCCCTTCCACTTCAGCATCAATATGCGTCAGGTAGAGGCGGTTCGCTTTTGGCAGGAACTGCTCGTACACGCGCCCGCCGCCGATCACCATCACCTCTTCCGCACCGTCGCAGGCGGCCAGCGCCTCATCGACAGAGCGAACCCAGGTGACGCGATCGTCGCTGCCCGGATTGCTGCTGATAATAATGTTCTGGCGACCCGGCAACGGACGGCCAATGGATTCCCAGGTCAGGCGACCCATAATCACAGGTTTATTCAGGGTGTTACGCTTGAACCAGGCGAGATCGGCAGGTAAATCCCACGGCATGGCATTTTCCATACCAATAACGCGATCTACCGCTAACGCCGCAATCAGACTGATCATTGAATACATCTCAGATGGCAAAAATTGCCGCCACTATACGGAAAGCGCAATCTTTCGTCGACGGGTGACCCGGCATGCTTACACAAATTTTTCAGTTCTGCTGAACGCGCCGAAGAACGATACGGCAGCGAACAGCAGAACCTTGCCTGAAAACAACGAGTTGCGATTATCGCCCCAGCGGCACCGCGTTCGGCTCATCGGCAGGATTGCCGGTGTGCTTCCCTTCTTCGGTTCCCTGCCAGCCGTGACGCTGCACCACGGACAGGTGCGCCCGGTCTTCAGAGATGATCTCCGTCAGCATATCGCTGGTGCGCTGGAAGGTTGCCGCCCGCGCATCGGTATCGGTTTCGCCGTCGGCCATCTCCTCCACCATTTGCAGATTATAGCGGCGGAACAGATCGGCCCGCTCGCGCGCTTCGTAGCGGCCCACTCCCAGCCCTTCCAGCGCCATGCGGCCTACCTTCAGCGCGCTTTCGAAGGTTTCACGCTCCGGGGCTTCCACGCCAGCCTGACGCAAACGGATGTAATGTTCGACGTCGCGGGCGCGAGCGATAATCTTCAGCCCCGGGAAGTGCGCTTTCGCCAGTTCGGTGAGCTGCAGGCTGGCATCGGCATCATCAATGGCGTTGATCAGCACGTCAGCGCGTGCCGCACCGGCGGACTCCAGTAGGTCTACACGCGTGGCATCGCCGTAGAACACCTTCATGCCGAATTTACGCAGGGTTTCGATATGGTCGGGATCGTGGTCAAGAATCACCATTTTCACGCCGCTGGAGAGCAGCAGACGACCGGCGATCTGGCCGAAACGCCCGAAGCCGGCGATGATCACCCGCGGCTGATCTTCATCGATCTCATCCGCTTCACGCGCCTGCTGCGGTCGCGCGGCCTCAAGCCGAGCCAGCAGCACCAGCAACAGTGGCGTGGCGGCCATTGACAGCGCCACCGCCAGGGTCAGCGCTTTTGACCATTCGTCGTCCAGCACGCCGGCAGTGTGCGCTGCGCCAAACACCACGAAGGCGAACTCGCTCCCCTGTCCCAGCAGCGCGGCAAACAGCAGCCGCTGGGAGCCAGGCACGCGCAGCGGACGGGCGATGAGCCACAGCACCAGCGTTTTAATCACCAGGAAACCGGCCAGCAGGATCAGAATGCGCAGCGGGTTATGCACCAGCGTACCGAAGTCGATCGACATACCGACGCCAATAAAGAACAGCCCGAGCAGCAGCCCTTTGAACGGCTCGATGTCGCTCTCAAGCGCGTGACGGTATTCGGAGCTGGCGAGCAGCACCCCGGCGAGGAATGCCCCCATCGCCATCGACAGCCCGGCCTCTTCCAGCAGCAGACCGAAGCCAAATACCAGGAACAGCGCCACGGCACTGAACACTTCGCGCAGGCCAGAGCGCGCCACGAAACGCAGCGCCGGGCGGGCGACGAAGCGCCCCAGCACGATCACCAGCGCCAGTGCACCGACCACTTTCAGCGCCGAGAGGCTGAACGCCCCCAGCGTAGTCGCCGCCCCGCTGGTCGCCAGCAGCGGGATCATCGCCACCAGCGGGATCGCCGCGATATCCTGGAACAGCAGCACGGAAAACGCGCTGCGCCCCATCGGGGTCACCATCAGGTTGCGCTCGTTCATCGCCTGCATGGCGATGGCGGTAGACGACAACGCCAGCGTCAGGCCAATCAACAGCGCCACTTTCCAGCTCAGGCCGAGCGCGTAACAGAATGCCGCCAGCAGCAGGCCGCACAGCACCATCTGTAACGCCCCGCCGCCAAATACCGAGGCGCGCAGCTTCCATAGCCGCTGCGGGTCAAGCTCCAGACCGATAATAAACAGCATCAGCACCACGCCGATCTCGGCAAAGTGAAGGATCGCGTTGGCATCCGTGACCAGACGCAGCCCCCACGGCCCGATAATGCATCCGGCAATCAGGTAACCCAGTACCGACCCGAGGCCCAGCCGCACCGCAATGGGCACCACCAGCGCCGCCGACCCGAGGTAGATCAGCGCCTGAATCAGGCTATGGCTATCCATGATGTGCCTCCTGCCACGCCAGCAGGCGCTGTTTATAGTGTCGCGCCTGCGCGGCCAGCACTTCCTCATCGCAGGTAAAGGCATGGTGCGTGGTAAACGGCTCAAGCCAGTTCATCCCGCAGTAGAGCGCGGTGGCCTGTAAAGGCTGTCCGAGCACGGCAAAACCGGGGTGATCGCCAAGGGCAAAGTGCGACTCGCCGCCGCCGGTGGTGACGGCCCACAGCAGGCTTTTTCCCTGCAGCGCCGTACCGCCATGCCCGTAGGCCCAGCCGTGGGTGAGCACTTTGTCGATCCACAGCTTCAGCAGCGGCGGTACGCTGTACCACTGCATCGGGTGTTGCCAGATCACCAGACTGGCGCGGCTGAGCGCCTCCTGTTCGGCGGCGACATCAATATCAAAATCGGGGTAAAGCTCGTATAAAGAACGGATTTCCACGCCAGAGAGACTCCCTGCATCCGCGATCATGCGCTTGTTGGCATGGGATCGCTGGGGCCAGGGATGTGCATAAATAATCAAAATCATGGTTAGCCTGCAGTGCTTATTATTTTCACTCTCCGAGTGTAGACAGATAAGCGCGGCGCTAACAGAGCAATATGCGGCGTTAAGGAGGGAATGAATAAAACCGCAGCAGCGGGCGCTGCTGCGGTGACAGACTTAGTTGTCCAGTTCGCTCATGGACTTCACTTCGTTCTGGTTGATCTGCTCGGTTTTGCCGGTTTCGGCGTTTTCGTAGGAGACCAGACCGGTATCGCTGTCCACTTCCGGCTTGCCGTCGGTCACGATGGTGCCGCCGTCAGAGGTTTTCACCGCCTGGTTAGAGGAACAGCCGCTGACGAACATCAGTGCGGAGGCGGCAAGAATCGGGGCGATCAGATATTTTTTCTGCATGGTTTTCTCCCTGCATGTCAGTGTATGTATCGCGTTAACACCTTAACTATAGTCGCCTGAACGAAACGGAAAACCAGAAACAGAGGAGTCCTGGAAAAGCGATAAAAAAACCCGCCGTAGCGGGTTTCTTAACAGCAGGCTGGCGATTATTTGCCGATCTGCGCGTGCATCTCCTGCACCGAGGTGACTTTTTCGGTCGCGTCGGCATTGAGCGCCATTGCGGTAGCAAAGCCGCCGTTCAGGGTGGTGTCGTAGTGCACTTTGTACTGCAGCGCGCTGCGGCGGATCAGCTTGGAGTCCTCAATTGCCTGACGCCCGGCGGTGGTGTTGATGATGTAGGTGTACTCGCCATTCTTGATACGGTCCTGAATGTGCGGACGCCCTTCATGCACCTTGTTCACCAGACGCGGATTGATACCCGCTTCACCCAGCACGATAGCGGTGCCGTGGGTCGCATCCAGCTCGAAGCCCTGTTTGAGCAGCTTCGCGGCCAGATCCACCACGCGCTCTTTATCGCCTTCGCGCACCGAGAGCAGCGCACGACCCGATTTTTTCATGGTGGAGTTGCTGCCGAGCTGCGCTTTGGCGAAGGCTTCTGCGAAGGTACGGCCCACGCCCATGACTTCACCGGTGGAGCGCATCTCTGGCCCCAGCAGCGGGTCCACGCCCGGGAACTTGTTGAACGGCAGCACCACTTCTTTCACCGAGTAGTACGGCGGGATGATCTCTTTGGTGACGCCCTGCTCAGCCAGCGATTTGCCTGCCATCACGCGCGCTGCCACTTTCGCCAGCGGCACGCCGGTGGCTTTAGAGACGAACGGCACGGTACGCGCTGCACGCGGGTTAACTTCAATCAGATAGACTTCGTTATCTTTCACCGCGAACTGCACGTTCATCAGACCGCGCACCTGCAGCTCCAGCGCCAGCTTCTGCACCTGCTGGCGCATCACGTCCTGGATCTCCTGGCTCAGGGTGTAGGCTGGCAGCGAACAGGCCGAGTCGCCCGAGTGCACGCCCGCCTGCTCGATGTGCTCCATGATGCCGCCAATCAGCACCATGTCGCCGTCGCAGATGGCATCCACGTCCACTTCCACCGCATCGTCGAGGAAGCGGTCAAGCAGTACCGGGGCATCGTTGGAGACGCTGACCGCGGTCATAAAGTAGCGGCGCAGGTCCACTTCGTCATACACGATCTCCATCGCACGGCCGCCCAGCACGTAGGAGGGGCGCACCACCAGCGGATAGCCAATCTGGGTCGCCTTTTCCACGGCCTGTTCGATGGCGGTTACGGTGGCGTTCGCCGGCTGCTTCAGCTTCAGGCGATCCACCGCCTGCTGGAAGCGCTCGCGGTCTTCCGCACGGTCAATGGCGTCCGGGCTGGTACCGATAATCGGCACGCCGGCGGCTTCGAGGTCGCGGGCCAGCTTCAGCGGCGTCTGGCCGCCGTACTGAACGATGACGCCTTTCGGCTTCTCGACGCGGACGATCTCCAGCACGTCCTCCAGGGTGACCGGCTCAAAGTAGAGGCGGTCAGAGGTGTCGTAGTCGGTAGAGACGGTTTCCGGGTTGCAGTTGACCATGATGGTTTCATAACCATCCTCGCGCAGCGCCAGCGAGGCGTGTACGCAGCAGTAGTCGAACTCAATCCCCTGGCCGATACGGTTTGGCCCACCGCCCAGCACCATAATTTTGTCGCGGCCTTCGGTCGGATTGGCTTCGCACTCTTCCTCATAGGTGGAGTACATGTAAGCGGTGTCGGTTGCGAACTCGGCGGCGCAGGTGTCCACACGCTTGTAAACCGGATGCAGGTTGTACTGGTCGCGCAGCTTGCGGACTTCCGCCTCGCGCACGCCTGCCAGCTTCGCCAGACGCGCATCGGCAAAGCCTTTGCGTTTCAGGGTCCACAGGAAGTCGGCGTCCAGGCCGGTGATGCCTACTTCCGCCACCTTCTCTTCCAGGCGCACCAGCTCTTCAATCTGCACCAGGAACCAGCGGTCGATGTTGGTCAGGTTGAACACGCCGTCAACCGATAAGCCAGCACGGAAAGCATCAGCGATGTACCAGATACGCTCGGCGCCCGCGTCTTTCAGCTCGCGGCGAATTTTGGTCAGCGCTTCCGGGTCATCAAGGCTCACTTTCGGATCAAACCCGGTCGCGCCGACTTCCAGACCGCGCAGCGCTTTCTGCATGGACTCCTGCTGGGTACGGCCAATAGCCATCACTTCGCCCACCGACTTCATCTGGGTTGTCAGGCGGTCGTTGGCACCGGCGAATTTTTCAAAGTTGAAGCGTGGGATCTTGGTGACAACGTAGTCGATAGACGGCTCGAACGATGCCGGGGTACGGCCGCCGGTGATGTCGTTCATCAGCTCGTCGAGGGTGTAGCCTACCGCCAGTTTCGCCGCCACTTTGGCAATCGGGAAGCCGGTGGCTTTGGAGGCCAGCGCCGAGGAGCGAGAGACGCGCGGGTTCATCTCGATAACGATCAGGCGACCGTTTTTCGGGTTCACCGCGAACTGCACGTTGGAGCCACCGGTTTCGACGCCGATTTCACGCAGTACCGCCATCGAGGCGTTACGCATGATCTGGTACTCCTTGTCGGTCAGCGTCTGGGCTGGCGCGACGGTGATGGAGTCACCGGTGTGGATGCCCATGGCATCGAAGTTTTCAATTGAGCAGACGATGATGCAGTTGTCGTTTTTGTCACGCACCACTTCCATCTCGTACTCTTTCCAGCCGATCAGTGACTCGTCAATCAGCAGCTCTTTGGTCGGCGAGAGATCCAGACCGCGGGCGCAGATTTCTTCGAACTCTTCGCGGTTGTAAGCGATGCCGCCGCCGGTGCCGCCCATGGTAAAGGATGGACGAATAATGCACGGATAACCGACGTCGGCTGCAACTGCCAGCGCTTCATCCATGGTGTGCGCGATGCCGGAGCGGGCGGTATCCAGACCGATTTTCTTCATCGCTACGTCGAAGCGGCGACGGTCTTCGGCTTTATCAATCGCATCGGCGGTCGCGCCAATCATGGTCACGCCGAACTCAGCCAGCACGCCCTGACGCTCCAGCTCCAGCGCGCAGTTCAGCGCCGTCTGGCCGCCCATGGTCGGCAGCACCGCGTCCGGGCGCTCTTTTTCGATGATTTTGCGTACCACTTCCCAGTGGATTGGCTCGATGTAGGTGGCATCGGCCATTTCCGGGTCGGTCATGATGGTTGCCGGGTTGGAGTTCACCAGGATAACGCGGTAACCCTCTTCACGCAGGGCTTTACAGGCCTGGGCACCGGAGTAGTCGAACTCGCACGCCTGGCCGATAACGATCGGGCCTGCGCCAAGGATCAGGATGCTTTTAATGTCGGTACGTTTTGGCATGGCTTCTTTCTCTCCTGATTACTTAGCGGCTTTGCGGTACTGCTCGATTAATTCAATAAAGTGGTCAAACAGCGGTGCGGCATCGTGCGGACCCGGGCTGGCTTCCGGGTGCCCCTGGAAGCTGAAGGCCGGCTTGTCGGTGCGATGAATGCCCTGTAGCGTGCCGTCGAACAGCGATTTGTGGGTGACGCGCAGGTTAGCGGGCATCGTCGCTTCATCCACCGCAAAACCGTGGTTCTGGGCGGTGATCATCACGGTATCGTTGTCGATATCTTTAACCGGGTGGTTGCCGCCGTGATGGCCGAACTTCATCTTCACGGTGTTCGCACCGCTGGCCAGCGCCAGCAGCTGATGACCGAGGCAGATGCCAAACACCGGCACGTCGGTATTCAGAAACGCCTTGATGGCGTCGATAGCGTAATCGCAGGGTGCCGGGTCGCCCGGGCCGTTGGAGAGGAAGATGCCGTCCGGATTCAGTTTCAGCACGTCTTCAGCCGGGGTCTGCGCAGGCACGACGGTCAGGCGGCAGCCGCGGTCCACCAGCATCCGCAGGATGTTGCGCTTCACGCCGTAGTCGTAAGCCACCACATGATAAGGAAGCTCGCTCGCGGATTTGGCTTCCGGCAGCTCGTCTGCCAGCGTCCAGCTCCCCTGGGTCCAGCTGTAGGATTCTGCGGTTGAAACTTCTTTCGCAAGGTCCATTCCGTTCAGGCCCGGGAACGCTTTGGCTTTTTCCAGCGCCAGCGCTGCATCCAGGTTGTCGCCCGCGATAATGCAGCCGTTCTGCGCCCCTTTCTCACGCAGCAGGCGGGTCAGCTTACGGGTATCGATATCGGCAATGGCCACGATGTTGTGACGCTTGAGGTATGAGGAGAGGTCTTCGGTGTTGCGGTAGTTGCTGGCAATCAGCGGCAGGTCGCGAATGACGAGGCCTTGCGCGTGTACCTGGGAAGACTCTGCATCGGCCTCATTAGTGCCGACATTTCCGATATGGGGATAAGTAAGGGTGACAATCTGGCGGGAGTAGGAAGGATCAGTGAGGATTTCTTGATAACCGGTCATTGAAGTATTGAAAACGACTTCCCCAACCGCCGTGCCCGAGGCCCCAATGGCCCGACCATGAAACTGGGTTCCGTCTTCCAGAACCAATAGCGCTGACTTAATCAAAACATCCTCCAGAGAATATTCACTCACTTTATTTGCATACTAATTCATTTGGTGACCATGAATCAATGCAAATAAGCAACCCTGCGAATTTCGGGTAAACGGCGGCATTCTAGAGAGAACCCGGATTGATGTCCAGATTTAACACGGGTTTTTATTATCTTTTTACGGCTCTGCCATGATAATCCATGCCTGAACCCTAAAAACACAAGCCTGATGGAGCAAGTAAACGCTTGCCAGCCTGGTTAATTTCACTCACACGAGCGAAACGCTAAAAAAATGGACCAGTTGGTAAAATTTTACATAATTGTGACATTAAACGGGGTGTTAACTTACTCTTTTAAGGTTTTAGATATAAAAATGAAATGTAAGCCATAAAAAACACAAATAAAAAAGGGCAATAAAATATTGCCCTGACAATCAAAAGATTACGATTGTAATAACCACATCACGATGGGTAATACTGATTACAGCGCGTTCAGATCCAGCACGTCACGCATATCAAAAAGGCCATTTTTCTTTGCTTTCAGCCACAATGCTGACCTCACCGCGCCATTTGCAAATGTCATGCGGCTGGAAGCTTTGTGGGTGATCTCAATGCGCTCGCCGATATCCGCAAACATCGCGGTATGCTCCCCGACGATATCGCCGGCGCGAACGGTAGCGAACCCGATAGTGCCAGGCTCGCGCTCGCCGGTATACCCCTCCCGGGCGTAGACGGCGCAGCGCTTAAGATCTTTATCCAGTGCCTGAGCAATGGCTTCACCCATTGCCAGCGCGGTACCGGAAGGCGCATCCACTTTATGACGGTGATGCGCTTCAATAATTTCGATATCGGTGTAGTCGCCCATGACCTTTGCCGCCTTCTCCAGCAGCTTAAGCATGACGTTAACCCCGACGCTAAAGTTCGCGGCGAAGACCACCGGGATGTCGGCTGAGGCATCCTCAATCGCCTGCTTGCCGGCATCATCAAAACCGGTCGTGCCGATAACCATGCCTTTGCCATGCTGGCGGCAAAATGCCAGATGGTGCAGCGTTCCTTCCGGGCGCGTGAAATCGATGAACACATCGAAATCGCCGCTGATCTTCTCAAGGCTGCTTTGCACCGTCACCCCGCTATGCCCGGCACCCGCCAGCTCACCGGCGTCTGCCCCCAGCAATGAAGAGCCTTCGCGTTCCAGCGCAGCACCCAGCGCCACGCCGTCCATTGCCAGTGCTGCCTGAATCAACTGACGCCCCATGCGCCCGCCCGCTCCCGCGATAGCGACGCGGATCTGTCCATCTTGCATAGTCATACTCTTTAATTAATGAATTGCTTAGAAATCGTTCTCAGGTTACCCAGCCTGCCCCCAGGCCGCCAGCCGAAAACGCCGATGATAAGAAATTTATGACAAACGCAGAGGAATATCAGTAAAAGGATCAAATGTCACAGTAAAAGCGGGGGTAATTTTTACTTCTCGTGGGCATTGACGCTGGTGCGATGCTGTGGCTGTGCGAGTGATCATTCCCACGCGCTAATCCTAAATATGCGCAATTACCCCGGTACCTCCAGGAAATTGCTTTCAGAACTCAATATATTTCACCGTTTAAAAAGCGCGGTTTACGCGTAGCATAAATACAGGACGTAACATGTTACCCATTGCAAATTTCCCTCAGCGTATTTATCAGACTCAGCATCCTTTCAATGATTTCAGCACGGACGATATGAAGTATGGCGATCTGACTGAAACGCAACTCAGGCACCAATTTGGTCTTGATATCATTTCAAATACCGTCGATCCCTGGAATTTAAGACGTTTCACCCCCTTCTCCAGTCCGCAGTCGCGCTTCGCAGGCAGTCGAATTAATGAACAGGGCGATGCTATTAGCGTTGGCTCGTGCGCAAAGCGCCTGTTTGACGAAATGCGCATAACGTCATTACCCTACTCCTTTTTAGGTTCCTGTAAGCCATTAATTAAACGACTTCTGACGCATTTAGAGACATCCGATGGTGCCTCGTTCTCAGATGTAGCGCTTAATAATGCATATCGTGACAGAATAATTAATGATAATTCTGTCAATAGCTCATGCCAGACAATTAAGAAGATAATAGACACGAATATAGATTATCGTCAGCAGGGTTATCCGCTGGCCTTGCTTCCTGAATTTGAAGCGTCGATAGCGCAACTCAGACTGCCAAAGTTTGATTCCATGGTGCTGGATAAGGTTAACGGCCTTGGTATCTCAGTGCATGACGTTCATGCTAGCCGTATCGAAATCACACGGCTTGTTGTCAGCGAAAAACGTTGGTGGGCGACAGTACGATATTATGGTCAGGACCATTTTGGTCTCGGGAAAGAAGATATACTCAAAAAAAAATTTAGTCAGTTCCACTTCTTCAGAATATGGTTTGTACTTCAGCGCTATAACCGGTTTGGCTTCCGTCCTTTTCTGACAAATATGAATGCCAGCATTGATTTGTCAGGGGGCAGATAATGAAAATAAAAATCATGCTCTGGATGATAAGTATAGCAATAGCCCTCATATTGCTGTTGTTTTACTCTAACCAAAAAGTGAAGGTCATTGCAGGCTTCCAGAATAAATGGACAGCGACGGTTATTGTTAATCATTTACCGTTAACGAATACCGGGAAGATAAGATGGTGGCAAGAACACCACCAGCACATTGCAATGCAATATCATCTTCAGCCTGATAATCCCAGGGGCTACCTGAGCTACTATATCTATGCCTTCGCAGAGGGTTATAAAGCTAATGAGGACGAAGACAGATTGTGCTTTGACGCTCTTGCGCCGCCAAAAAACTGCATTGATAAAAACTTGCTGATGGTTATCTCGCGAGACCGCAACGGCAATACACAGATCACCATCGGCAATCACGTTTATTCACTGGACGACGCCCGCTCGTCAGACGTTGCATATTAAGCCATCACGGAAGCTGCCCCACCATCTGCGCCACCCACTTCCGGAAGCCCTCTACGTCGATGTCCATTGCCACTCTGGCATTGGCAGGTTTGCCGAGGCGATGATCGAGATCGACCACCGTGGCACCGGTGGTGTATTCACCCTGGGTTTCCACCGCCACGAAACAGTGCTCCAGGGTAAAGAGTTCCGGCTTCACCAGATACGCAATGGCGCAGAGATCGTGCATGCGCAGCCCGGTGGTCATGCTGCCGCCGCGATAGTGGCTGAACAGCGCGTGCAGCATACGGCCACTGGCGTTAAGCGCGGGCAGCGTGCGGATAAAGTCAGGCGTCAGCACCGCTTTGTGGGTAACGTCCAGACCGCACATCACGATATCCAGACCGCTGCGGAACACGCATGCTGCGGCGTCAGGATCGATGGCCATGTTGAATTCCGCGCTGGGCGTGAAGTTTCCCCGCCCCGCCGAGCCACCCATCAGTACCAGCTGGCGAATGTTAAAAGCGCACTCCGGGTAGTGCGTCAGCAGCAGCGCGATATTGGTTAACGGGCCGATAGCCACCAGCGTGACTGGCTCCGGGCTGGCCATCAGCAGATCGCGCATCGCCTGGAAAGCGGGGGTGGTCAGCACCTGGCGCTGATGCGCCATAAAGTCGTATCCATCCATGCCCGATTCACCATGCACGCTGGCGGCATCGCGCAACGGACGCAGCAGCGGAGTGGCCGCCCCCTGGGCCACTGGCACGTCCGACTGCCAGAAGTGCAGCAGCTGTAGCGCGTTGCGGGTGGTTTTCTCCAGTGACACGTTACCCGCCACCGTGGTCACCAGACGCAGATCGAGCTGCGGGGAGTGCAGCGCTGCGGCGAGCGCCACTGCATCGTCAATACCGGGATCGGTATCCAGAATAATTGGCAGCGCCATACGTGCTCCAAAAAAAATGCCAGACGGTAGTCTGGCATCTTCGCACATTTACGGCACCGCGTTTAGCTCACTTCGCGGGCGTCGATGCGCAGCTCTTTCGGCACTTCAAAGACGATATTCTCTTCGCGACCTTCAAGCTGCAGCGCGTCGCCGCCGCCAAGCTCCTTCAGGCGAGCCAGCACGTTCTGCACCAGCACGTCCGGCGCGGAGGCACCCGCCGTAACACCAACGCAGGCGGCGCCTTTCACCCAGGCTTCCTGAATATCCGAAGCGTCATCAATCAGGAACGCGGCTTTCCCCATACGCTGGGCCAGTTCGGCGAGGCGATTGGAGTTGGATGAGTTTTTCGAACCGACCACCAGCACCACGTCAGCCTGCTCGGCCAGCGCGCGCACCGCTTCCTGGCGGTTAGTGGTGGCATAGCAGATGTCGTCTTTGCGCGGGCCGACGATCTGCGGGAAACGGCTGCGCAGGGCGTCGATGACGTCAGAGGTATCATCCACCGAGAGCGTAGTCTGGGTCATGAAGGAGAGCTTGCCTTCATTTTTCACGTCGAGCTTCCAGACATCATCCGGTGACTCTACCAGGTACATGCCACCTTCCGGGTTGCTGTACTGGCCCATCGTACCTTCCACTTCCGGGTGACCGGCGTGGCCGATGAGGATCGACTCCTCGCCGCGGCGGCTGGCGCGCGCCACTTCCATATGCACTTTGGTTACCAGCGGGCAGGTGGCGTCGAACACCGTCAGATCGCGGCTTTTCGCTTCATTGCGCACCGCCTGTGACACGCCGTGCGCAGAGAAGATCAGGATCGCGCCATCCGGCACTTCGCTAATCTGCTCGATGAAGATCGCCCCGCGCTCGCGCAGGCTATCCACCACGTAGCGGTTGTGCACCACTTCGTGACGCACGTAAATCGGCGCACCGTAAATCGCCAGCGCATTTTCAACAATGCTGATAGCGCGGTCCACGCCTGCGCAGAAGCCGCGCGGGTTAGCCAACAGGATCTGCATTGGACTCCTCCAGTACCGGATCGATATCCAGCACCTCAATATCAAAATGGATGGTCTGCCCGGCCAGCGGATGGTTGAAGTCTACGGTGATAGAGTCGCCGTTCACTTCCCGGATCACGCCCGGCATTTCGCTGCCGTCCATAGCGGTAAACAGCATAATCGCGCCGATATCCGGCTCGCCAGCGTCAATAAACTCACGGCGGGAAAAGTACTGGATTAAATCCGGGCTGGCTACGCCAAACGCCGCGTCCGGCTCCAGTGAAAACGCTTTTTTCTCCCCGACGCGCAGGCCCAGCAGCTGCTGCTCCAGCCCTTCAGACAGCGAAGTATCGCCAAGGCGAAACAGCGCTGGCTTACCGTTGTTGCGGGTTGACTCTGCGGTCGAGCCATCTTCAAGCTTCAGCGTGAAGTGGACCAGCACCGCGCTGTTACTCTGTACAGATTTAGACATGCAGGTTAGCTCGTGAGTAAGGCGGGGTCGCTTACGCTCGCCCGCCATGAGAAGCGACTATCAGGCGCGGTCAGGCTGCTTTTTATCGGCGGTCGGGATAAACCCTTCCAGCACGATCAGCGCCGCGCCGATGCAGATGGCGGTATCAGCCAGGTTAAAGGTCGCGAAGTGCCAGTTGCCGACGTAGAAGTCGATCATATCGACCACAAAGCCGTGCCACAGACGATCGAACAGATTGCCCAGCGCACCGCCAATGATCAGGGCATAAGCAATGTTGTTCAGCTTCTGGCTCGCCTTTGCGCGATACATCAGCACCGTCAGCACCACGCAGATCCCGATAGCGATACCGGCAAAGAACCAGCGCTGCCAGCCGCCTTTATCCGCGAGAAAGCTAAATGCCGCGCCGTAGTTGCGGGCGTAATGCAGATTGAGCGACGGGAACAGGGAAACCGTCTCCCCCAGCTGGAAGTGCTGGAGGATTAACGCTTTACTGCCCAGATCGACAATCAGCACGGCTACCACCAGCCAAAGCCAGCGCAGCCCGGTTGAAAGAATCGGTTTACTCATCAGGCAAACTTACGTTTTTCGCCGTCACCGGCGACGTTGCTGACACAGCGACCGCAGATTTCTGCGTGTTCCGCCACCTGGCCGATATCGGTGGTGTAGTGCCAGCAGCGCGGGCACTTCTCACCGTCGGCTTTGTACAACGCGACCTTCAGCCCTTTGAGCAATTCGCTCTGCTGCGCGTCATCCGTTGCCGCTGAATAATCGTCAACCTTCGCCTGCGAGGTCAACAGGACAAATCGCAATTCATCCCCCAGCGCTGTCAGCTTCGCAGCGAGTTCCGGTTCGGCAAACAGCGTCACCGCCGCTTCCAGCGAGCCGCCCACGCGCTTGTCGGCGCGCGCCTGCTCGATAACCTTGTTCACTTCGCCACGCACTTTCAGCAGCGTTTCCCAGTAAGCGTCGTTCATCGCTTCAGTTTCCGCCAGCCCGAACAGGCCGGTGTACCATTCGCCAGTGAAGACATACTGCTCGCGTTTGCCCGGCAGGTAGCCCCAGATCTCGTCCGCCGTAAAGGACATGATCGGTGCCATCCAGCGCACCAGCGCTTCGCTGATGTGCCACAGCGCGGTCTGGCAGCTGCGACGCGCCACGCTGTCCGCTTTCGCGGTGTACTGGCGGTCTTTGATGATGTCGAGATAGAACGAGCCCATCTCTACGGAGCAGAAGCGCATCAGGCGCTGTACCACTTCGTGGAAGTCGTAAGAGTCGTAGGCCTTGATGATGTCTTCCTGCGCGGCTTTCGCGCAGCCTACCGCCCAGCGATCCAGCACCACCATCTCTTCCGGTTTCACCATATCGGTTTCCGGATTGAAGCCGTTGAGGTTCGCCAGCAGGAAACGCGCAGTGTTACGGATACGACGATAGCTGTCGGCGGCGCGTTTCAGGATCTCATCGGATACCGCCATCTCGCCGGTGTAGTCGGTAGACGCCACCCACAGACGCAGAATATCCGCGCCCAGTTTGTTCATCACATCCTGCGGCGACACGGTGTTGCCGATGGATTTCGACATTTTGCGGCCCTGACCGTCCACGGTAAAGCCGTGGGTCAGCACCTGGCGGTACGGCGCTTTGCCTTTCATGGCGGTGGAGATCATCAGGGAGGACATGAACCAGCCGCGATGCTGGTCGGAGCCTTCCAGATACATATCCGCCGCGTGACCGGCAAACTCAGGACGCACGTCAACCACAGAGGAGTGCGTCGAGCCGGAGTCGAACCAGACGTCAAGGGTATCCGGGACTTTGACATAGTGGTCAGCGTCGTCGCCCATGATGTCGCGCGGGTCGAGATCCCACCACGCCTGGATGCCGTCAACTTCCACACGCTTCGCCACTTCTTCCATCAGTTCCTGGGTGCGCGGGTGCAGCTCTTCGGTGTCTTTGTGCACGAACAGGGACATCGGGACGCCCCAGGTGCGCTGACGGGAGATACACCAGTCAGGGCGGTTCGCCACCATAGATTCGATACGCGCCTGGCCCCAGTCCGGGATCCACTGCACGCCTTTGATTTCCTGCAGCGACTGCGCGCGCAGGCCTTTCTGATCCATGCTGACGAACCACTGCGGCGTGGCGCGGAAGATGATCGGCGTTTTGTGACGCCAGCAGCACGGGTAGCTGTGTACCAGCTTCGCCACGTTCAGCAGCGCGCCTTTTTCACGCAGCAGCTCAACGATGGAATCGTTGGCTTTAAAGACGTTAACGCCGTCCAGCGTCGGGTAGGTGCCCGGCAGATAAGTGCCGTCCGGGCCGACCGGGTTGGCGATCTCCAGACCGTACTTCTGGCTGATGGTGTAGTCGTCCGGGCCGTGGCCACCGGCGGTGTGCACCGCACCGGTACCGGCATCCAGCGTGACGTGATCGCCGAGGATCGCCGGCACGTCGAAGCCCATGAACGGATGCTGGAAGCGCATCAGCTCCAGCTCCGCGCCTTTTACGGTGCCGAGCACGCTGTAGTCGGAAACGCCCACGCGCTTCATCACGCTATCAACCAGATCGCTGGCGAGGATCATCGCCTGGCCGTCGATCTGCACCAGCGCATAGGCAAACTCCGGCGAGAGTGAAATGGCGCGGTTCGCCGGCAGGGTCCACGGCGTGGTGGTCCAGATAACCAGTGAGATCGGGCCGGTAACGTTCTGTGCGCCAAATTTGGCTTTTACCGCGTCCGCATCAACGGCGTTAAAGGCTACGTCGATGGACGGCGAGGTTTTGTCGTAGTACTCAACTTCCGCTTCCGCCAGCGCGGAACGGCAGTCAACGCACCAGTGCACCGGCTTAGCACCTTTATGCAGGTGGCCGTTGCCGATGATTTTACCCAGCGCGCGGATGATGTTGGCTTCGGTGTTGAAATCCATAGTCAGGTACGGACGCGACCAGTCGCCCAGCACGCCAAGACGGATAAAGTCTTCGCGCTGGCCGTCAACCTGCTCGGCGGCGTATTTGCGGCAGGCAGCGCGGAACTCGGCAGCGGACACCTTCTCGCCCGGCTTACCGATAAGCTGCTCCACTTTCAGCTCGATCGGCAGACCGTGGCAGTCCCAGCCCGGCACGTATGGGGAGTCATACCCGGCAAGCCCTTTGGACTTAACGATAATGTCTTTAAGAATTTTGTTAACCGAGTGACCAATATGAATGCTGCCGTTCGCATATGGAGGGCCATCATGCAGAATAAAGGTCTTTTTGCCTTTCTTCGCATTACGGATGATGCCGTACAGGTCGTCATCGTTCCAGCGCGCCAGCATACCCGGTTCGCGTTTGGCGAGATCGCCACGCATCGGGAACCCTGTTTCCGGCAAGTTCAGGGTAGATTTATAGTCACTCATCAGGTTATCAGTTCCGTATTTCGGTTTTAATGTGTCAGGCTTACGCCGGGTTCATAGCCCAAAAAAATCGCGGGCCGTTACCACATCTTTCGCGATTTGCGCTTTCAGTTCATCCAGCGAGGCAAAGCGCTGCTCGTTGCGTATTTTCTTACGCAGTATCACATCTATATGGCGACCGTACAGGTCCATTGCAACGTCCAGCAGGTGAACTTCCAGCTGCTGGCGCAGGCCGGCCACCGTCGGGCGGGTGCCGATATTGGCGACGCCGGGCAGTGGCGCGTCGGTAATCCCGGTCACTTCCACCGCGTAAACCCCTTTTACCGGGGAAACCAGACGACGCAGCGGCAGATTGGCGGTCGGAAAGCCGATGGTGCGGCCCAGCGCATCGCCGTGCACCACGCGACCCGAGATGGCGAACGGATGGCCCAGCAGGCGTTCGGCCTGCTGCAGATTATCGTCGGCCAGCGCCTGACGCACCGCCGTGCTGCTGATGCGCACGCCGTCGTCACAGTAGGTTTGCGTGCTGGTCACGTCGAAGCCGTACTCTTCACCGGCTTTCTGTAATAACAAGAAATCGCCCTGGCGACCAGCGCCGAAGCGGAAGTCATCGCCCACCGCCAGCAGCCGGACGCCGAGACGCTCGACCAGCAGATCGCTGACGAAGCTCTGGGCGGTAAACGCCGCGAAGCGACGGTCAAAGCGCACGCACAGCACGTAATCGACGCCGCATTCCGCCAGATAACGCAGCTTGTCGCGCAGACGGGTGAGACGCGCCGGGGCTTTATCGGCGGCAAACAGTTCCAGCGGCTGCGGCTCGAAGATCATCACCATAACGGGAAGGTTACGCGCGCGCCCTTCTTCACGGAGCCCACGCAGCAATGACTGATGCCCGCGGTGTACGCCATCAAAGTTACCAATAGTCAGCACGCACCCGTGGTGGGCCGCACTCAAATTATGTATGCCGCGTATCAGCTTCATGACTGGCTCAAAACAGTGAAAATCGTCGGATTGCACATTTCTGCATCGTGTGGAATACAGGAGCGCGGCGCGCCGGGTTCCTGCAGCCATAAGATGACGAGTATACCTTGTACAGCGGTTAAGGTTAACCCGCGATTAGCCTTTGCAAACAGAAAGCGCAACGGATTTTTTCAATGCTGTCACTCCTTTGCGACAGCGCGGTGGGAAGCGCGGTAATTTTGTGCCGGAAAGACTGTATTCATACAGTGCAAGCTGTTAGAATCCTGCGCCATCACTACGTAACGAGCGTCGACACAGTAACGGCGCTTATTTGCACAAATCCATTGACAAAAGAAGGCTAAAAGGGCATATTCCTCGGCCTTTGAATTGTCTATACAGAACATATTTGGGAGTTGGACCTTGGCTAATATCAAATCAGCTAAGAAGCGCGCCGTTCAGTCTGAAAAGGCTCGCAAGCACAACGCTAGCCGTCGCTCTATGATGCGTACTTTCATCAAGAAAGTATACGCAGCGATCGAAACTGGCGACAAAGCAGCAGCACAGAAAGCATTTAACGAAATGCAACCGATCGTGGACCGTCAGGCAGCTAAAGGTCTGATCCACAAAAACAAAGCAGCGCGTCATAAAGCTAACCTGACCGCTCAGATCAACAAACTGGCTTAATCGCCGGCTCGTTGAGCTTTGTTAAGAAAACCCGCGTAATGCGGGTTTTTTTATGCCTGCTATTCGGTGGTGAACAGCGCTGAATAGTCGCGATTACAGATACGCTGCACCGCCGGGTGCTGAATCATCCTTTCGGCAAAGATGGCGTGATACTCCTCCATCACATTATCTATCCGTCCAATCTCCACGATATTTTTATCGCTGTAAAAATCCTGGCCGTAGAGCGTGGGCGCCACGAATATCGCGTTGTGCGCGGCACCAAACGCTTTCATCAGCGCCGCATCATCAAATTCGCCGAGGATCTCCACGTCCAGCCCCTGGCTCTGAAACCAGTTTTGCAGCTTGCGGCCCAGCATGGAACGCCGCCCCGGCACCAGCAAACGGCGCTCCGTCAGACAGGCGGGGAACGGTTTTTCCGGCAGCGGCTGCTGACACCAGAAGCTGACGCCGCACTCGCCGATTTTTACCGAGAACAGCCCTTCCTGCTGGGTCGAATCAATCGGGCAGTCAGAGATAATCATGTCGAGCTTGTGCTGGCTCAGCTGCTCAAGCAGCATCTCGTGGGTGGACTCAAAGCAGCGCAGGTGAATTTGCTCATCTTCCACTACCGCAGCATCCAGCACGCCGCTCACCAGGCGCTTTGAGAGCGCATCGGCGACGCCAACGTCAAACAGCAGATGCGACTCCTTGCGGTAGTTCACGATGTCCAGCATCTCCTGGCTTAGCGTAAACATCCGGTCAGCGTAACGATAGACCAGTTGCCCGAGTTCGCTTGGCTCAAGCCCCCTTCCCTTGCGCTTAAACAGTTTCCCTTCCAGCCGCTCCTCAAGCGCCTTGATCTGCCCGGTGATGGTCTGCGGCGTCAGGTAGAGCGCGTCAGCCGCGCCTACCACAGAGCCTTCCCTGCAAACATGCCAGAAGTAATACAAGTGATTGTAATTAATATGCGGCATAGCGGTTTCTCCCTGAACTGTGCCGCCCACCTCATGTGAGCGGCGTGATGGCGTTATGCCTGTTGCACCGGACGCGAGTAGCGCGCACGCAGCAGAGCATAACCCGTAACGGCAGCGAGTATCGACCCGCTCAGAATGCCGAGCTTGGCCCAGGCAATCAGCCCGGCATCCACATCGCCAAACGCCAGCGAGGCGATAAAGATCGACATCGTGAAGCCGATACCGCACAGCACCCCGATCGCCATAATCTCTCTGAGCGTGGTCCCGGCCGGCAGCGAGGCCAGACGCAGACGCACCGCCAGCGCGCAGAACAGCGTGATGCCGATGGGTTTCCCGAGGAACAATCCGGCGATAATACCCAGCGGCAGCACCGATCCCAGCCCGCTCAGCGTCACGCCGTCCAGCGACACCCCGGCGTTAGCGAACGCGAACAGCGGCAGGATCAGCCAGGAAACCCACGGGTGCAGTACGTGCTCCAGCGAGCGGGCCGGCGACTTGCCTGCCTGCTCTTTCAGCGGAATAAAGAAGCCGATAATCACCCCGGCGAGCGTAGCGTGAACGCCGGATTTCAGCACCGCCGTCCAGAGCACCACGCCTACCAGAATATAGATCCCCGTGCGGCGCACGTTGAGTACATTAAGCAGCGCCAGCACCGCAATCGCCGCGGCGGCAATCCCCAGCGACACCATCGACAGCTCGTGGGTATAGAACAGCGCGATAATAATGATGGCACCCAGATCGTCGATGATAGCCAGCGCCATCAGGAACACCTTCAGCGCCGGCGGCACGCGGCTGCCCAGCAGGGCCAGCACGCCAAGCGCAAAGGCAATATCGGTCGCGGCCGGAATAGCCCACCCCTGACGGGTGACCGGATCCTGATAGTTGAATGCCAGGTAGAACAGCGCCGGCACCAGCATTCCGCCGAGGGCGGCGATCACCGGGAATGCCGCCTGCTGGCGCGTCGCCAGCGATCCCTGCACCATCTCGCGTTTCACCTCAAGCCCGATCAGCAGGAAGAACACCGCCATCAGCGCATCATTGATCCACAACAGCATGTTTTTATTGATATCGAGCGCGCCAATGCGCACTTCAACCGGCGTGGCGAGAAAGCCCTGATAGGCGGCGGCGGTCACGTCAAGATTCGCCAGCAGCATGGCCAGCGCGGCTGCAAAAATCAGCACCACGCCGCCTGCCGCGTCGCTGCTGAAAAAGCGTTGCAGATGTTTCATCATGATTACTCTCAGAAAATTAGCACAGCGGCCATGATAAGCCAGTCAATAGCTCGTCAAAAGCAGTTTATCTTTGCCAATTAACTCGGTAATTACGAAGTGAAGTCGATCGCGGAGCAGATAAAAAAGCCCCGACCGGAGCGGGTCAGGGCAAGGTATCCGCGAGAAACGTGGATGATGCGGATAAACGGTGAGGGAAATTAGTACGTGCCGATATCAGTCCAGACTTTGTACTGCCCGCTGTTCAGATCCGGTTGCTCACCCTGGGAATACCAGTTCACCTGATAGTTATGGCCTTTCCAGCTCACTTTCTCGAAGGTGCCCCACTTCGCGCCATAGATGGCATTCGCATCCCACAGCGGATAAGGAGCCGTACCGCTGGCGCTGTCATCCGGCACAGGCGCTGGCGTCGGAGTGGGTGTCGGCGTTGGCGTCGGAGTAGGTTCCGGCGTTGGGGTCGGCGCAGGCGTATCCGAGCCTGAAGACGACGCAGCGGGGACCACGGTCACGACAAAGCGCTGCTGCGAGGAGGGTTCGTTTTTACTGTCGCGCACAAACAGCGTGAACTGCAGTTCGCTGCTCTGGGTCACCACCGGCACCTCAAACTCAATCACCGATGCACTTTTATCCGCGACGCTGACGCTGGACGGCACGCCCCAGCTAAAGCTCAGCGCATCGTGGTCGGCGTCGGTTGATGCTTCGCCGGAGAGTTGCAGGCGCGAGCCACCCACGACCCGCAGCTGAATCGCCGCGACCGGAGCATGGTTCACCGACGGCTGCGGCTCAACGTTATCCCCACCGCTGGTATCCGCCACGTTGATGCCTTCGAAGTAGAACGGCTTCATGTCGATAACCTGGGTGGCGATCTCGTAGCCCAGCCCTTCGCGGGCGGCGTTCACCAGCACGCCGTTGTCCTGATCGATAGTCCAGGTAAACAGCCCGCCGAGGTTACGACGCGCGGCGTATTCGCCTTTCACTTTGACCGAACGCGGGGTATCCAGCGACATAAACAGCTTGCTCTGCGGGTTCCAGAGATAATCGGCGTTGGCCACTTTGTCGGTATAGACGTTGAAGCCGTTACGCCCTTTCTGGTTTTCCAGGTCAAGGTAGTTATAGATGGTGTCATACCATTCGGTGCTCCCCGACTCAAAGGAGCCGGTGGTGGTGCCCTGCCCCGGCGTATAGGTGCCTTTCAGCGGCGAGAAGTTCTCGATTTCCGCATTGCGCGCATTTCGGGTATACCCGGCGTAACCGATATTAATGCGGTCGGACGGGAAGCCTTCGGCAATCAGATAATCCACCACGGCTTCGATGCTCCAGCCGCCAGCGGTAAGCGGCGTCAGGTTGGTATGGTGGGTCAGGGTCTCTGCCCACGGCGTGCCGAAGAAGTCATAGGTCATGACGTTGATGCCATACAGACCGGCATTCAGCAGCGCCTTCACGTTGGAGTAACCGAGGGTTTCCACCACGGCGGAGCTGGCGATGGAGATTTTCACGTCGCTACGCCCGGCGGCGGTCAGCTGTTTTTTCAGCTCGGCAATCACCAGCGCATAGTTCGCACCATCTTCCGGGCCGTGCGGGTTACCGTTGCCTGGCGCATTGGGATATTCCCAGTCGATATCCACTTCACTGAACATCGGGAACTGTTTGAACAGCTTCACCACGCCCGCCGCAAAGGTTTTGCGTGCAGAATCGGTTTTCGACATTTCGTGGAAGCCATTACTCATGGTCCAGCCGCCGATACTCATGGAAAGCGCAAGCGTATGACCCTGCTGTTTGGCCTTCTGCTGCAGATCGCGCAGTCCGCCGAGCAGCCCTTTACTGTTCTGCTGCGTTACCGTCGCCGGATCAACGTCCCAGCCGCTGGTGGTGTGACCGCAGTTTTCATACGACTGGAAATCGCCCCAGGGATCGAGGAAGGTCGGTTCGTTGGTGTTTTTGTTGGTGAGCGCCGCCGCATTCTCGATGGTGTACTGCTTCTCGCCTTTATCCCCGACAATCCCGAGGAAGCCGAAGACGATTTTGTCGTAGGCGGTGGGCGACACGTTAGCCAGATCGTAGCCGCGACCACGGTTGTTGGCGGAGTCATCCCCCTGCAGACGGCCATCATATTGCGACCAGTCGGTATAGTAGCCAAACACTTTCGGCTTACTGGCGGCTTTATATTTGTTGTACACCGGAATAGCGACACGCGCGGAGGTATAACTGTATTTCTCCACTTCACTTGCCGGTTTGAAACCATCCGCAGCATTACTGGTTTCAGTCAGGCTGTCGCTTTTGATTAATTTACTTGTTGCCATTTTATATTCCTTTTACGTGGGTTTATTAAACAGCGGGTAGCTGTGAAGCTGATAGTAAACAGCCCGTAAGGAATATCGAGTCACAAACCCTCATTTGGTATTACGTGAGATTATCAACGGTAATAACCAGCAATAGATACAGGTTCGCGACGGTCGGTAATTATATTCTTACCGCGCTGCGCGGCCTTGCGTTTCGCAATATACTATATATGCAATTATTAGCAGGAATTACGCGGATGTTTAGCACGGTTTAACTTGGCCGCGTTTATGCGAGTCCGGCGTCTATTACGCATCACCAATCGCAACAATGATAAGGCAGTGATTGTCAGCCATTTATTCGCTTTCTAGTATCAGGCCAGCCCCAACCAACACAGCTCTCATTATAAATTTATTCAAGGTGACCCATGAAGCGTTATCTCATTAATCACAATTGCATTTATAACGAAGCAAGAAATGAAATAAAGAATACCGATAGTGCATTAATAATAAAAATGACGGCAATGCGTGCCCGCTGTCTGAGTTTCATTATCGAAAATGCCGCCGAGGGCATTATTGATAAACAAAAAATGACCTCCGCATTATGGGGTGAGCGCGGTCAGTTCGTCAGCGACGCGAACCTGACGCAGCTGCTCTACCTGATCCGCAAAGATTTACGCACCCTCGGGATCAATGACTTCTTTGTCACCATTCCCCGCATGGGCATTCGCGTTAACCAACAGATTGCCGTGGATGTCCTGCCCGATGAGAAGATCCGCAAACGCTACGGTATCTGGAAAGTGGTGATCGTCACCGCTTTTGCACTCTCACTGATCTCGCTTTATGCCGTGTTCGACATGCTGCAATCGACTCCCCACAGCTAAGGAAATCCTTATGAATCCGATAATTGATGGCATACTGAATATTGAAGGTGGTTACGTTAATAATCCCGCTGACCGGGGTGGCCCCACTAACTGGGGTATCACCGAAAAAACCGCGCGTGCGCATGGCTATCAGGGGGACATGCAGGATCTGACCCGCGAAGAAGCCTATCGCATTCTGGAGCAGGATTACTGGATCGCGCCGGGTTTCGATCGGATAGCCGATCTGTCGCTGACCATCGCATTCGAGCTGTGTGATGCCGGTACGAATGTCGGCCCGGCGCATCCGTCGCGCTGGCTCCAGCGCTGGTTAAATATTTTCAACCGCACCGCTAAAAAATATCCGGATTTAATTATTGATGGCGCCATCGGAAATAAAACCATTGAGGCGTTGAAAAGCTACCTTGCCTGGCGTGGTAAAGAGGGCGAAAGCGTTCTGCTACAGGCACTGAACTGCAGTCAGGGAGAGTATTATCTGATGATCAGTGAAGCGCGGGAAGTCAATGAAGAATTTATTTATGGCTGGATAAAAGAGCGGGTAAAAATCGCATAAACATGAAATATAAAAAAAGCCCGAACTTATTCGGGCTTTTTTATGCGGGTTATTTTTTTACCAGGGTGTTATTCACAATATAGGCTTTCACCTTATCACCTAACAGGCGGAGTATGGGTGAGGCGAACACCCCGCCCAGACCGGCAGCCAACATCACCATATTGAAACTTAAATTACGATCGATAGCGATTACGCTGACAATAAATCCGGTAAAGCAGGACATCGCTATTTGTGCGAGACAGTCCATGATATTGCGATGAACTTCCGAATTTTCTTCGCGCTTCATCAGGAAACAGACGAAGCCCCCCCAACCACCAATCATAATTACCGTTATTAATACTTCCAGTTCCACCAGGATAATGCGTGAAGATGTAATATGGGCTGTAACGCTCATGGAATATACCTCATAGTTAAGTTAATGGTGCAAGATGTCTTGCGATGAGGAAAGAGTAACCAGGATTAACTTAGCAGCCTAATAATGACATATGATTAATTTACTGAGGCGTCTGAAATCGTGATAACAACCGCGGTGAGGCGGCTCACGGGCTACCATTTTCTGAATGATGCGAGGGTCTGTAGCATGGCTACGATCTCTTTCACGTCTGCCAGATGCCTGTTTTTACGATACCAGTTGGCGTAGAGGGTTTGTGAGCTGAAATTCAGCTCTTCAGGCAGGGCTATCAGCGCAATGCTGTATTTTTTCTGGATCTGGAAAAATCGCGCCAGCCGGTAGGGCAATACGGCGATGCAGGACGAGTTTTCGACCGCGCTAATCAGCCCGTTGATGGAGTCGGTGCGGTACCCGATACGCCGTGAGGAAGCACTGTTCAACTCCGGAAGGATAGTATTGCGCTTACCTTCCGCTAACAGCGGCAGCGCATCTGACTGGTACACGGCGTGCGGAAATGAAAAAAAGTTATATAACGTCAGATCAGGTAATTCTGCCAGCGGATTATGCAGAGCGCAGACCACACAATAATCATGGAAATGTTCGATAGCGACATTTTCCAGTTCACTGTCGGCGATCGGTTTCAGGGTTAATACCATATCCGCCATACCACTGGTTAACGACTCTTTATAATGCTGAACGTGCTGCGGCGTGGTGGAACAATATTTAATCAGGTAGCGCGTGAAGGGTTCATAGTCGAATAGCTGGGAGAAGTAATACTGTTCGTTAATGTCATTACCCAGAATAGTTAATTCCTGCATGACCCCGGGCCGCGGTGGCTGTTCAAGGGTGGAAGCCACAATATCCAGCACCTGGCTGTAAGCGCTGTGAATTTCCCGGGCGCGACTGGTGGGAGCCAGACCTTCGCGGGTGCGGACAAACAGCTCTTCGCTGTAAGCATTTTGCAGGCGCTGCAGCGCCTGAGAAATGGCGGCAGGAGTCACCTGCAGCCGCTTCGAAGCACGGGTGGCGTTGCCAGCGCTAATCACCGCATCAAGAACCTTGATCAAATTTAAATCGAAATCCTTGATTACAGGGTTAGCGCTCATATCCCCTCACCAGGCATGAATTTATTGAAGAAACGAGACTATAACGTTATTAGAATTGGCATTGGTAACTTTTATTATCATTTGAAGCGCAGAGCGAGCGTCACGCGAAATCAGCAAAAATAAATTATTACCATCCGGTAAATGGCAGCGAATCATTTGATAACTTTTACTTAAGAAAACATAATGAGATTATTCTCAATAAGAAGAAATAATCAGCAGCGTCGTCAATTAAGAAAATAAAAAACCCCGAGCGCCATTACGGCGTCGGGGTGGGTATTACTGCGCAAGAAGATTAACGCGTCAGATCGTCAAAGAACTTTTTCACACCGTCGAAGAAGCTTTTTGACCGCGGGCTGTTGTGCTCGCCGGTCGGACCGCCAAAGCTCTCCTGCAGATCTTTCAGCAGCTGCTTCTGTTTCTCGTTCAGGCTGACCGGGGTTTCAACGACCACGCGGCACAGCAGGTCACCCTGCGCGCCACCGCGTACCGATTTCACGCCTTTACCACGCATGCGGAACAGCTTACCGGTCTGGGTTTCGCTCGGCACTTTCAGCATCACGCGACCATCGAGGGTCGGCACTTCAATCTCACCGCCCAGGGCTGCCATCGCAAAGTTAATCGGCACTTCACAGTACAGGTTGTTGCCTTCGCGCTCGAAGATCGGGTGCTGTTTTACCTGCACCTGAACATACAGATCGCCTGCCGGTGCGCCGTGCTCGCCGGCTTCACCTTCGCCTGCCAGACGAATGCGGTCGCCGGTATCCACGCCCGCCGGGATTTTAACCGACAGGGTTTTGGATTTTTCCACGCGGCCGTGGCCGTGGCATTTGTTGCACGGATCTTTAATGATGGTCCCGCGCCCCTGACAGTGCGGGCACGCCTGCTGTACCGCAAAGAAGCCCTGACGCATCTGCACCTGGCCTGCGCCGTGGCAGGTCGGACAGGTCTGCGGCTGGGTGCCGGGTTTAGCGCCGTTACCGTGGCAGACATCACACTCTTCCAGCGTCGGAATGCGGATCTCTTTGGTCACGCCGCGTACCGCTTCTTCCAGCGTCAGCTCCATGTTGTAGCGCAAATCGGAGCCACGCGCGGCGCGACGACCACGGCCGCCACCGAAAATGTCACCGAATACGTCGCCAAAGATATCGCTGAAGTCGGCACCGCCGCCGCCGAAGCCGCCGCCATAACCGCCACCGCCCATGCCGCCCTGTTCAAAGGCCGCATGACCGTACTGATCGTAAGCCGCACGCTTCTGCGCATCGGTCAGAATTTCGTAGGCTTCTTTAATCTCTTTAAATTTGCCTTCGGCCTCTTTGTCACCCTGGTTACGGTCCGGGTGAAACTTCATGGCCAGGCGCTTATACGCCTTTTTGATTTCACGCTCTTCCGCTGTTTTCGGAACGCCTAAAACCTCGTAATAGTCTCTTTTCGCCATCGCTGTTACAGCCCTCAACATGAATAAACGGGCGTGGAGGAAACCCTCAACGCCCGTGTCAGTCTTACCCGTTCAAGGGCGATTATTTCTTATCTTTTACTTCTTCGAACTCAGCGTCGACCACGTCGTCTTCTTTCGCGTTGTTCGCAGAAGCGTCAGCGGAACCCGTCTGCTGCTGGGCATGCTGCTGCTGAGCGATTTCCATCAGTTTCTGGGAAACCTGTGCCAGCGCCTGCATCTTCGCTTCGATATCGGCTTTGTCTTCGCCTTTCAGCGAGGTTTCCAGCTCGCTCAGCGCGGACTCGATAGCAGTTTTGTCTTCAGCCGGCAGCTGCTCGCCCGCTTCTTCAACCTGCTTACGGGTGCTGTGCAGCAGGTGGTCGCCCTGGTTGCGGGTCTGAACCAGCTCTTCGAACTTACGGTCAGACTCAGCGTTAGCTTCCGCTTCCTGCACCATTTTCTGGATCTCTTCTTCGTTCAGACCGGAAGAGGCCTTGATGGTGATCTTCTGCTCTTTACCGCTGTTTTTGTCTTTCGCGGAAACGTGCAGGATACCGTCAGCATCGATATCGAAGGTCACTTCGATCTGCGGCATGCCGCGCGGTGCCGGGTTGATGCCATCCAGGTTGAACTGACCCAGCGATTTGTTATCACCAGCGCGTTTACGCTCACCCTGCAGCACATGGATGGTTACCGCAGACTGGTTGTCTTCTGCAGTAGAGAACACCTGGCTGTGCTTGGTCGGGATGGTGGTGTTTTTGCTGATCAGCGCCGTCATCACGCCGCCCATGGTTTCGATACCCAGCGACAGCGGGGTAACGTCCAGCAGCAGTACGTCTTTAACGTCGCCGGTCAGAACGCCGCCCTGAACCGCAGCACCGATAGCTACTGCTTCATCCGGGTTAACGTCTTTACGCGGCTCTTTACCGAAGAACTCAGCGACTTTTTTCTGCACCATCGGCATACGGGTCTGACCGCCGACCAGGATAACGTCCTGGATATCGGAAACGGACAGGCCAGCATCCTGCAGCGCAACTTTCAGCGGCTCGATAGAACGGTTTACCAGGTCTTCCACCAGGCTTTCCAGTTTCGCACGGGTCACTTTGATGTTCATGTGTTTCGGACCGGTCGCGTCTGCGGTGATGTACGGCAGGTTCACGTCGGTCTGCTGTGCAGAAGAAAGTTCGATTTTCGCTTTCTCTGCCGCTTCTTTCAGGCGCTGCATTGCCAGCGGATCGTTGCGCAGGTCGATGCCCTGATCTTTCTTAAACTCTTCAACGAGGTAGTTGATCATGCGGCTGTCGAAGTCTTCACCACCCAGGTGGGTATCACCGTTGGTTGCCAGTACTTCGAAGGTTTTTTCGCCGTCAACTTCGTCGATTTCGATAATAGAGATATCGAAAGTACCACCACCGAGGTCGTAAACCGCGATAGTGCGGTTGCCAACTTCTTTATCCAGGCCGTAAGCCAGTGCGGCAGCGGTCGGTTCGTTGATGATACGTTTTACTTCCAGACCCGCGATACGGCCGGCGTCTTTGGTCGCCTGACGCTGCGCATCGTTAAAGTAGGCCGGAACGGTGATAACCGCTTCAGTTACCGGTTCGCCCAGGTAATCTTCCGCCGTTTTCTTCATTTTTTTCAGCACTTCAGCAGAGATCTGCGGCGGTGCCATTTTCTGGCCTTTCACGTCCAGCCATGCGTCGCCGTTGTCAGCGCCGATGATTTTGTACGGCATGATGGACACATCACGCTGCACTTCTTCGTCCTGGAAGCGGCGGCCGATCAGGCGTTTGATCGCAAACAGAGTGTTCTGCGGGTTCGTCACTGCCTGACGTTTAGCCGGCTGACCTACCAGAGTTTCACCGTCCTGCGTATAGGCAATGATTGAAGGGGTAGTACGGTCACCCTCGGCGTTTTCCAGCACGCGTGCTGTGGTGCCGTCCATAATCGCTACACAAGAGTTGGTTGTGCCCAGGTCAATACCAATAATTTTACCCATCTAAACGTCTCCACTAAAAATTCGTCATCATGTGGTTGTGAACCTGTAATAAGGGCGAAACGTGCTGTTTCAACTGCCCCGCTTTTAATTTTTCAGGTTCCCTCACTGCGGTTGTCTACAAGATGGGGTCGCTCCGCCCGCCATCAAGGGGGCGATGCAAAAAATTTTTCGTTTCGCTGTGGCGAGATCATAGACGCCGCCCATGCGCCTGATTATGATGCCGCGCCCGGCTGAAAAGCGTTTTCGCACCGGGAATATCACTAACATAAATTTAATGATGATTTTGAGGATCTATGGGCAACACTCAGTTGGCTAATCCGGCTCCGCTGGGCTTGATGGGTTTTGGCTTGACCACCATTCTGCTCAATTTGCACAACATCGGGCTTTTTCCGTTAGACGGCATCATCCTTGCGATGGGCATTTTTTACGGCGGCCTGGCGCAGATTTTCGCGGGTCTGCTGGAGTATAAAAAAGGCAATACCTTTGGTCTGACGGCGTTTACCTCTTACGGCGCGTTCTGGCTGACGCTGGTGGCAATTCTGGTGATGCCGAAATGGGGTATGGCCGAGCCAGCAAACGGGCATTTCCTCGGCGTTTACCTGGCGCTGTGGGGCGTGTTCACGCTGTTTATGTTCTTCGGCACCCTGAAGGGCGCGCGCGTCCTGCAGTTTGTGTTTCTGAGCCTGACGGTGCTGTTCGCCCTACTGGCCGTGGGTCACCTGCTGGATAACGAAAGCATCGTTCACATTGCGGGCTGGATTGGCATCGTGTGTGGCGCCAGCGCGGTTTACCTGGCGATGGGCGAAGTGCTGAACGAGCAGTACGGTCGCACCGTGCTGCCGATTGGCGCGCCGAACTAAACAAAACGCCTCTCCTTGCGGGGAGAGGCGTACCGGTTATTTCAGGCCGGATACCAGCGTTTTACGCTGATCTTCAAGCGACACCACCCTGGCGCACACCGCTTTTCCGAAACCTTCAAAATCTTTTTCCTGCTTCTTCCACTCGGTCTGAATCGCGCTTTGCAGCCCGCCCATGCTGCCGAGAATGCCCTGCAGCGGATTACCGCCGCCGGAGGTCACCGCTTTGGCACCCATCTCGTTGATGCTGTCCTGCAGCAGGCCGCCCATGGTCTGATTCACCAGCTGCTGCCCTTCCGCGCGCACCTGGTCGATGGCTTTGTAATGGAATGCCATACCGTCGCTGCGGCGCTCCAGAATACGGTTCATCTGGGTTTTCAGCTGTCCATCAAGGGTGGTCAGGCGCTTGCGCATGTTGCTGCTGGAACCCACCTGCTCGGTGATAATCTTGTCGAGCGCCACGCGGCCTTTTTCGAGGCGGGCACGGGCACCTTCGTCGATCCACGGCAGCGCCGAGCGCAGATCGGTCTGATAATCTCTGGCCTGCTCGCGCTGGGCGGCGGTGAGGCTTACCTGTTTGCCGTTAAACATCACGCCGCCGTCCGGGCCAATCACCAGGTTTCCGTTCTCGCCCACGACCTGCACGGTCTGCGGGCTTAAAATCACATCATCTTTTGGTGTGACACTGCATTTGTATTCCGCATGAGCACTTACGGCAGTTGCCATCAGCGCCACCAGCAGCGTTTTACGCATCATAAACTCTTCCTCACATCCATCCGGGCCTGGCTCTCAGACAAAAACGGGCCGGCAAGCCGACCCGCTGTTCATGCTTAATCCCACCATACGTCGAAGAGTTCGCTGGTGCGCACCTCTTCGAGTTTGCGGTCCTCAAGCCATTTGCGCACCAGCGCCTGATGCTCCTCGGTGCACTTGCCGATCTCCTGCATACAGATCAGCCCTTCCCATGCCAGATAGCCGCTGCCGTCAAACGCCAGTTTGTTCGGCTCGATCACCTCATTGATCAGATCTTCTACCGTCTGATCGATCTGCGCTTCGCTGGTCCCTTCCGGGAAGCGCCACGCCACCGAAAAGCCCAGCTCCTGGAACTCATCGATGTGCATCTTTTTTCGTAAACGACGGCTGCGTTGCGTTGCCATTATTTCACCCTCTCAAACATTAAATCCCATACGCCGTGACCTAAACGGTGGCCACGCTGCTCAAATTTGGTTACCGGGCGCGATTCCGGGCGCGGTACATAGTCCTGGGTTGGTGACAGGTTTTTATACCCGTCGAGCTGGCTCATCACTTCGAGCATATGTTCGGCATAAGGTTCCCAGTCGGTCGCCATATGGAATACGCCACCCATCTTCAGCTTGCCTTTTACCAGCTCGGCAAACGGTGCCTGTACGATGCGGCGCTTGTTGTGGCGCGCTTTATGCCACGGGTCCGGGAAGAACAGCTGCACCATGGTCAGGGCATTATCCGGGATCATCTTCTCCAGCACTTCCACCGCGTCGTGACACATCACGCGCAGGTTGCTGATGCCCTCTTCCTGAGCCGCACTCAGGCAGGCGCCCACGCCCGGCTGGTGAACTTCAATCCCGAGGAAGTTCTGATGCGGATTGGCTTTCGCCATAGTGACCAGCGACGCGCCCATGCCGAAGCCAATCTCCAGCGTGGTTGGCGCATCGCGGCCAAACAGCGCCACCAGATCGAGCGGCTGCGCGGTGTACTCCACGCCCATCACCGGCCAGAGATGGTCCAGCGCGTGTTGCTGACCTTTGGTCAGGCGTCCCTGGCGGCGGACAAAGCTACGAATACGGCGCAGCGGGCGTCCGTTTTCATCAAATTCCGGTGAAATGACGTCGTTATTCATAAAAAATCAGTCTGCTTGAGTTGATAGGAAGGCAAACGGGCATTATCCAAAGTTAGTTACCGGATGCAAGCACCGGAAAGTTCCGGTTTACAGCGTTCAGCCGCTGTGCTGGAATCTGGCCCCCTGTTACCCATTACGGAAGCCCGGCATTAATGATGCAAGCCTCTCACTTCTCCGCCCAGGTGCTGGCGTGGTACGACAAATACGGGCGTAAAACCCTGCCCTGGCAAATTGAGAAAACGCCTTACAAAGTATGGCTCTCAGAAGTGATGTTGCAACAAACCCAGGTAACCACCGTTATTCCCTACTTCGAGCGCTTTATGGCGCGTTTCCCCACGGTCACCGATTTAGCCAACGCTCCGCTCGACGAGGTGCTGCACCTCTGGACCGGACTGGGCTATTACGCCCGCGCCCGCAATCTGCACAAAGCCGCGCAGCAGGTCGCGACGGTTCACGGCGGGCATTTCCCGACCACCTTTGAGGCGGTCGCTGCCCTGCCCGGCGTCGGTCGCTCCACCGCTGGGGCGATTCTCTCTCTGTCGCTGGGGCAGCACTACCCGATCCTCGACGGCAACGTGAAGCGCGTGCTGGCCCGCTGTTACGCGGTGGCCGGCTGGCCGGGTAAAAAAGAGGTGGAAAACCGGCTGTGGGCGATCAGCAGCGACGTCACGCCGGCGCAGGGTGTGGCGCGATTCAACCAGGCGATGATGGATTTGGGTGCGATGGTCTGCACCCGCTCGCGCCCGAAGTGTGAAATCTGCCCGCTGAACAGCGGCTGCGTCGCTTACGCCACCCAGCGCTGGGCGGAGTACCCTGGCAAAAAGCCGAAGCAGACGCTGCCGGAGCGCACCGGCTATCTGCTGCTGATGCAGCACGAAGGTAACGTCTATCTTGAGCAGCGACCGCCGAGCGGCCTGTGGGGTGGCCTCTACTGCTTCCCGCAGTTTGCCGATGAACAGGCGCTGCGCGACTGGCTGCGCGAGCGCGCCATCGCTGAGCGCGGCCTGACCCAACTCACCGCGTTTCGTCATACTTTCAGCCACTTTCATTTAGATATTGTGCCGATGTGGCTTCCCGTGTCCTCATTTGCCGCGTGCATGGATGAGGGCAGCGCACTCTGGTATAACTTAGCCCAGCCGCCGTCGGTGGGGCTGGCCGCGCCGGTTGAGCGCCTGCTCCAGCAGTTACGCACCGGCGCTATCGCCTGAACATCGCCCCGTTCATAAGAGGAAAAGACATGAGCAGAACCATTTTTTGTACCTTTCTCCAGCGCGACGCTGAAGGCCAGGATTTCCAGCTCTACCCTGGCGAACTGGGTAAGCGCATCTACAACGAGATCTCTAAAGAAGCCTGGGCGCAGTGGCAACATAAGCAGACCATGCTGATCAACGAGAAAAAGCTCAGCATGATGAACCCGGAACACCGCAAACTGCTGGAGCAGGAGATGGTTAACTTCCTGTTCGAAGGCAAAGAGGTGCATATCGAAGGCTTCACCCCGCCAGAAAAGTAACAATAACGTTTTCCCGTCTGGGGCATCGGCCTCAGGCGCGGCAAACCTGGTGAAAAGTGGAAGTGATTCAGCCCCCCATGTTCAACACAACACGCAATCCAGGAAGCATGAAAAAACTTTTAGCGCTGGCCCTGTTGGCCCCCCTGCTCGTCTCCTGTTCCGGCTCGAACAAGGGCGACAGCTACAACGAAGCCTATGTGAAGGACACCAACGGTTTCGATATTCTGATGGGGCAATTTGCCAACAATATTGAGAACATCTGGGGCTTCAATGAAGTATTGATCGCCGGTCCTAAGGACTACGTGAAGTACACCGATCAGTACCAGACCCGCAGCCACATCAACTTCGAAGCCGGTACGCTCACCGTCGAGACCATCGCCGGCACCGATCCCGCCGCGCGTCTGCGTCAGGCGATTATCATGACCCTGTTGATGGGTGACGATCCGAGCGGCGTGGACCTCTATTCCGACGCCAATGACATTCAGATTTCCAAAGAGCCGTTCCTGTACGGACAGGTGCTGGACCATACCGGTCAGCCGATCCGCTGGGAAGGGCGCGCCACCCAGTACGCCGACTGGCTGCTGCAAAATCGCCTGAAAAGCCGTAAAGCCGGGCTGCGCATTATCTATAGCGTGACCATCAATCTGGTGCCGAACCACCTTGATAAGCGTGCGCATAAATATCTCGGCATGGTGCGTCAGGCCTCGCGTAAATACGGCGTAGACGAATCGCTGATCCTGGCGATTATGCAGACCGAATCCTCGTTCAACCCCTACGCCGTCAGCCGCTCCGACGCGCTGGGGCTGATGCAGGTGGTCCAGCACTCGGCGGGTAAAGACGTGTTCCGCTCGCAGGGCAAGTCCGGCACGCCGAGCCGCAGCTTCCTGTTCGATCCGGCCAACAACATCGATACCGGTACTGCTTATCTGGCGATGCTGAACGATGTGTACCTGGGGGATATCATGAATCCTACCTCCCGGCGCTATGCGGTGATCACCGCATACAACGGCGGGGCGGGCAGCGTGCTGCGCGTGTTCTCCAGCGACAAGATCGAGGCAGCGGCCATCATCAACACCATGACGCCGGGCGATGTGTACCAGACGCTCACCACCCGCCACCCGTCGGCGGAGTCGCGGCGCTACCTCTACAAGGTGAATACCGCGCAGAAGAGCTATCGTCGGCAGTAATAAAAAAGCCCCTCACCAGAGGGGCTTTTTTTGTCGCGCGCCTTAGCGCTTCACCATGTTGCCGTAGAGCCGTTTGATGCCGTCGGCATCGGTTTCGCTGTAGACCCCCTGCAGCTCCGGCGAGAAGCCCGGCAGCAGGTTTACCCCCTCTTCCAGCGCGAGGAAATAGCGCAGCGCAGCGCCGTCCCACACTTCGCCAGGCACCACGCACAGCACGCCCGGCGGGTAAGGCAGCGCGCCCTCCGCCGCGACGCGCCCTTTCGCGTCGCTCAGCCGCACCAGCTCAACGTTGCCGCGAATAAACTCAATATTGGCATCCTGCGGATTCATCACCACCTCCGGCAGTTCAGCGCGGCGGAACATCGCCTTCTGCAGATCCTTCACGTCGAAGCTGACGTAGAGATCGTGCATCTCCTGGCAGAGCTGGCGCAGGGTATAGCCCTTGTAGCGCACCGGATATTTGTTGTAGATGGTCGGCAGCACGTCAGCCAGCGGCGTATCGTCTTCGATATGCTGCTCAAACTGCGCCAGCATCGCCACCAGCTGCGCGATCTTCTCCGGGCTTTCCGCCGGGGTGAGCAGGAACAGAATCGAATTGAGATCCGATTTTTCCGGCACCACGCCGTTCTCGCGCAGGTAGTTGGCGAGGATCGCAGCCGGTACGCCGAAGTCCGCGTACTCCCCGCTCTCCGGATCGATCCCCGGCGTGGTGAGCAGCAGCTTGCAGGGGTCAACCATATACTGGTCGCGAGCGTAACCTTCAAAGCCGTGCCAGCGTGCGCCCGGCTCGAAGGTGAAGAACTGGCGATCCCGGGCAATCAGATCGGTGGGGTGGTCCTGCCAGGGCCGTCCGGCGATCTCCGGCGGCACGAAGGGTTTGATCATGGTGCAGTTGGCGATGATCGCCTTGCGCGCCTCGATCCCCAGCGCCACGCAGTCGGCCCACAGCCGGCGTCCGCTCTCCCCCTCGTGGATTTTCGCATTCACGTCGAGGGCAGCGAACAGCGGATAGAACGGGCTGGTGGACGCGTGCAGCATAAAGGCGTTATTCAGCCGTTTGTGCGGACAGAACCGCGCCTGGCCGCGCAGATGATTATCCTTTTTATGGATCTGCGACGTCTGCGAGAACCCGGCCTGCTGCTTGTGCACCGACTGGGTTACAAAGATGCCCGGATCGTTCTCATTCAGCTCCAGCAGCAGCGGCGAGCACTCCGCCATCATCGGGATAAACTGCTCGTAGCCGACCCACGCGGAGTCAAACAGAATGTAGTCGCACAGATGACCGATGGTGTCGATCACCTGACGCGCGTTGTAGAGCGTGCCGTCGTAGGTGCCGAGCTGGATCACCGCCAGCCGGAACGGACGCGCGTCGTCGGCGCGCTGCGGAGCCACGTCGCGAATGCGCTCGCGCAGGTAGCCCTCGTCAAAGCAGTGCGCGTCGATGCCGCCGATAAAGCCAAACGGGTTGCGCGCCGCCTCCAGATAAACCGGCGTCGCCCCGGCCTGGATCAGCGCCCCGTGGTGGTTCGACTTATGGTTATTGCGGTCAAACAGCACCAGATCGCCGCGCGTCAGCAGGGCGTTGGTCACCACTTTGTTTGCCGCCGAGGTGCCGTTCAGCACGAAATAGGTTTTATCGGCGTGAAACACCTTCGCAGCAAACTTCTGGGCATGCTTGGCCGACCCTTCGTGGATCAACAGATCGCCGAGCTTCACGTCGGCATTGCACATATCGGCGCGAAAGACGTTCTCACCGAAGAAATCGTAAAACTGCCGCCCTGCCGGATGCTTTTTAAAAAACGCCCCGTGCTGGTGGCCCGGACAGGCGAAAGTGCTGTTGCCCATCGCCACATACTGGCGCAGGGTGTCGAAAAACGGCGGCAGCAACGCCTCTTCATAGCGACAGGCTGCCGCTTCCAGCTCAAGAAAATCCTGCGCCCTGCCACTCAGCACGCCGCTGATATCGGGCACGCTCGCCTCGCCCGTTTCATCCCAGAGCCATACCGGCAGGTTAAAGCCGGTGCGTTTGAGCAGCGCGAGAATGCCGCTGCGGCTGTCCGCCACAGAGAGGACCACCGCCGCCACGTCGGTAAAATCGGTGCTGTCCGGCGCAACCACCTCGCGGTGAGTGGAAAGTGCGGCAATCACGTCGTGACTGGCGGCAATTTTCATCGATTTCATAAGCGCAAATAACCGTATTCAGGAAAGTAAGTGACCGGAGAAGCGCGCTGGCGCTGCTCTCATAATGGGCCTGACTGGGTTCCAGCTGCGACCACAAGACATCAGTAAATACAGACCGCGTCTGGTTTTACTGCTGTCCGGCAGTGAGCGTGCGGCACCCTCACCGCATAGCGGCGGAGGACGAGACGGTAAAGAACGGGAAACGGGCGCGCGGCATCAGGCGATGTCGCCATGCAAGCACGAAGGCGTGGGCAGTAAGCCTGGTCATGTCGCAACCCCGTAGAAAGGAAAAAACTGGCGCAATCATGGCAGCTTCTTTTTGCTGGCGCAACCCGATGACCGCTGCGCAGGCAAAGCATTTGCAGCCAGCCGCGCTAAGCTATTAAAATCCATCACAGTTATTTTTTAACCGCGAATAAAAAAGCGAAATTAATGAATAAGATGGCATTCCACTCTCTAACCGCCTGCCGCGAGCAGGGCATCAGGAGCCTGATATGGTAACCGGACCTTTTATCAATGCTGGCGCGGTACTGCTCGGCGGAATTATCGGCGCCCTGCTCAGCCAGCGTCTTCCGGAGCGGCTGCGCGCGTCCATGCCTGCCATTTTCGGACTTGCCTCGCTGGGCATCGGTATTCTGCTGGTGATCAAATGCGCCAACCTGCCGGTGATGGTGCTGGCCACTCTGCTGGGCGCGCTGCTGGGTGAGCTGTGCAATATTGAAGCGGGTATCAATAACGCGGTGATCGGCGCGCGTAACCTGGCGGCACGCCTCCGGCCAGGCAAAAGTACCAGCGCGGCGCAGGAGTCATTTGTGCAGAGTTTTGTCGCCATCATTATTCTGTTCTGCGCCAGCGGCACCGGGGTTTTTGGTGCCATGCAGGAGGGAATGACCGGCGATGCGAGCGTGCTTATTGCCAAAGCGTTTCTCGATTTCTTCACCGCCACTATCTTTGCTACCACGTTAGGGATTGCCGTGGCCGTCATCAGCCTGCCGATGCTGCTGGTTCAGCTGTCGCTGGCCGCCGGCGCGGTGTTTATCCTGCCGTTAACCACGCCAATGATGATGGCCGACTTTACCGCCACGGGCGGATTGCTGCTGCTGGCGACCGGGCTGCGCATCTGCGGGATTAAGATGTTTGCCGTCGCTAACCTGCTTCCCGCCCTGCTGCTGGCGATGCCGCTTTCCGCACTCTGGACGCACTTTTTTGCCTGAGCTGGTCATAAATACCGCAAACTGCGGTGGGAATGCGCGGCCGGGCGTGAAAGCGAGAAATTTGATTTGACGTAGTGTGACGAATCGGGTTTAATGCGCCCCGTTGCCCGGATAGCTCAGTCGGTAGAGCAGGGGATTGAAAATCCCCGTGTCCTTGGTTCGATTCCGAGTCCGGGCACCACTTCTTCTTAACCCTCGCCTTCGGCGGGGGTTTTTCGTTTTTGAAGCACGGACTCTTCATCGAACTCCGTTCGATGATTCGCTTCTGCGAAGCTCACCCCTTCGGGGCCAGCGCGTCAGGCGCGCTGTTCAAACGCCTGCGGCGTTAGTCCGAGTCCGGGCACCACTATTTAAAGAAACCAGCCTACGGGCTGGTTTTTTGCTTTCTGGCGTTCAATCATTCGCTTCTGCGCTGCACGTAGGGTGGGTAAGCGCAGCGCACCCACCTTTAAAGCCGTAGCAGCGGCGGGTGCGCAAGCTTACCCGCCCTACCGGTTTCATTAATGCCGCAATAAACTCGTCGTAGGGTGGGTAAGCGCAGCGCATTCACCTTCACAAACGTAGCACTGGCGGGTGCGCAAGCTTACCCGCCCTACCCGGTTTCATTAATGCCGCATTAAACCTTTCGTAGGGTGGGTAAGCGCAGCGCACTCACCTTTAAAGCCGCAGCATCGGCGGGTGCGCAGGCTTACCCGGCCTGGCTGATTTCATCGATGCCGCAATAAACTCGTCGTAGGGTGGGTAAGCGCAGCGCACTCACCTTCACAGACGCAGCACTGGCGGGTGCGCAGGCTTAGCCGGCCTGGCTGGTTTCATTAATGCCGCAATAAATCTGTCGTAGGGTGGGTAAGCGCAGCGCCCCCACCTTTACAGACGCAGCACTGGCAGGCGCAGGCTTACCCGCCCCGGACAACATCCAGCATCCGCACCCCTAACCCGACACAATAAAACGCCAGATATCCCTTACGCGTCATAAATCTCCACAAAACAAATCAAAAACAGCTTTATCACCCACCCACTCCACGATACATGATATATCTCATGATTACATGATAATGATATTGCAAACGATATTCATTATCACTATGATCCGCATTCTTTTCGGTTCGCTTCGCAACCATCTGTAAAACAAAACAATAAAGACCACCGTTCGGTTTGTGTTGGTGTTAACGCCGCGGCGTCCGGCCGTGCGGCCCGAAGCGGGAAGCCCCGATCGGTGGAGAAGGACTATTACGTTGATGACCCAGGATCTGGTACAGGCTACGCATTTCACCCCGGCATCCGCTGCACGCAACGGGCGCGCCGGGCTGTGGCTGTGCCTGTCGGTGGGCGTTCACGCACTGCTGTTGTTCGCCCTGTATCAGGCGGTCTCCCCGTCTCCGCTCGACCTCCAGCATGCCGGGCGCAGCGGCGGCGAGATGTCGGTGATGTTGCTGGCGGCGTCACCCGCAGCCACAGAGCCGCAGGAGATCGCGCCTGCGACGACGCGAACGGCATCACCAAAAACCGTTGAAGCCGAACGCCCCGACATCCTGGTTGAGAAAAAATCCATAGCGCGGAAACCCCCCGAGCCGCCGAAGAAAGCCGTTAAAAACACCGTCACCGCGCCGAAAAAGCCCGCGCCACCGCGGAAAACTGCACGCAGCGCGCCGCCATCACCGCCATCGCCTGCGGAAACCCGGTTAACCCCGGCACCGCAGCCTGCCGTCGCATCGGTTGCTGCGTCATCCGCCAGCCGTCCGGGTGAGAGCGAAAGCGGCAACGCCGCGCAGGGTGCCGGAAACGCCACCAGCAGCGTGGTGCGCATCCTTCATCGCCGGGTTAATTACCCGAACCGGGCACGCGCCATGGGGCTGGAAGGCCAGGTAAAAGTGAAATTCGATATCACGGCGGCGGGCACTATCACCAATATTCGTATTCTGGCGGAAACCCCGCGCGACGTGTTCAGCAGCGATTTACGGCGGGATATTTCCCGCTGGCGCTACGTCACCACCGGGCCAGTTAACGATCGGGTCGTCACCGTTATTTTTAAAATAGACGGCCGGATCCAGCTTATTAGTTAATTATCTTACTCTGGGGAAACAGCATGAATAAGGTCGCGCATCTTATTTTACCTTTAAGCCTTATATCCACCGGCGCGCTGGCGGAAAATAATAATGAAACGGCACCGGTAACGGAAGAACAGGCCAGCGATACCATCGTGGTACGCTCGGCCCCTACCAGCCAGTCGATGGGTACGCAAATTATTGATACCGACAAGATTGCCAACCGCCCGACCGGGAATGGCACGGTTACCGAGCTGCTGAAATATAACCCTAACGTGCGCTTTGCGAATGACAGCAATTCCAGCCTGAACCCCGGAGAAATCGCGCCGGAAAATGTCTCGTTTCACGGCGAGAAATTCTATAACAACAACTTTATGATTGATGGATTATCTAACAATAACACCATCAACCCCGGTGCGAATGGCGGCGACCTGACTGCCAGCCCGGACGGCTACAGCCCGACCGATCTCCCGGCAGGCGGCGCGCAGTCGTTCTGGATCAATGCTGAGCTTATCGATACGGTTGACGTTTACGACAGCAATGTCTCGGCAAAATACGGTGATTTCACCGGCGGCGTGGTGGATGCGCGCTTAAAAGATCCGTCGCTTGACCGGGCCTCCGGGAAAGTATCATGGCGGACCACCCGCAATGCGTGGACCAGCTATCATATCGACTCCAATAAAAAAGAAGATTTCGAAGCGGCGACGGCTTTTTATAATCAGCCGAAATTCACCAAAAACTTTTATTCAGCGACCTTTAACCAGCCGCTGAATGACAGCGCCGGGTTTATTTTTTCGTATAACCGCCAGCAGTCCACCATTCCGCAATATCACACCAATATGGAAAAATGGACCGATCAGGAACGCCTCTCGGAAACGTATTTATTAAAAGGCACCTGGTTTGCTGATAACGGCGATATTCTGCGCCTGACCGGCATGTATTCCCCTCACGAATCCACCTATTACAAAACCGACACTAAAAACGGCGGCTTTACCAATCACGGCGGCGGCTGGCGCACCAATCTGGAATGGGAACACTTTGCCTCCTGGGGGAAACTGACCAGTCTGGTGGGATACCAGCACGAGCAGAATAAGATTGAACAGGAATCGAATATCTACCAGAACTGGTGGCGTTATCGTGATGCGAACGATTTCGTTTCCGATGTTATTGACTGGGGTTCCAGCGTTCCGAGTAGAACAGGCTCCCAGAATGCCTATCTTGGCGGCTACGGGGATTATGGTACCGAGAAAACAACCACTACGCTCAAGCAGGATGCCGAGCTGAATGCCTTCTCCGCCCTGGGCGTGACGCATCAGATTGATGCCGGCTGGCAGGTGGATATGTTTGATGCCCGCTACCGCCGCTTTGATGATGTGCTTTTAAGCCGAGGCACTGCCACACTCAGCCCGGGGGTAGTCTGTCAGGCCGGCGATGCCTGGTGTATCGACGGCGAACAGTACATTAAAAGCCGCACGCTCTACCCCGAGCGCAGCGTCAAGGGCAGCTATACCAACTACGCCCTCTATCTGCAGGACAGCATGAATTTCAAACGGGTCGAGCTGACGCCCGGCGTGCGCCTGCAGTATGACGATTACCTGAAAAACACCACCCTCGCGCCGCGCCTTGCCGGCTCGCTGGACGTGTTTGGCGACAAGCGCACCCGCCTGTTTGGAGGCGCAAACCGCTACTACGGGCAAAATATGCTGGCCTATAAGCTGCGCAGCGGCATTGGTAGCTACTACATTCAGACCCGCAAAAATGCGCAAAGCCCGTGGGAAACCGGGGAACTGCGCAGTCTCGGCACGCAATATGACGTCTCCGACCTGAAAACGCCGTACAGCGACGAAATCTCCCTCGGCCTGTCGCAGCGCGTGCTGGACACCGTCTGGACCATGAAGTGGGTCAACCGTAAGGGCCGCGATCAGTTTGGCCGCGAGTCGGTCACCGACGCCAACGGCGATCGTTTCTACGTGCTGGCCAACAACGCCAAAACCGAGGGCAACACCTGGTCGCTGAGCGCTGAGCCTGTCAGCCCCTATCACTTCAGCATGGCCGACATCAGCTGGTCGCTGGGCGCCAGCATCTCGGATAACAAATCGAGTTCGCAGACGTATTACGACACCAGTGACCGCGACGACGAGATGGTCATCTTCGACAACAAGCTGATGCAGCGCGCCGATATGGATGCGCTCGACTTCAACACCCCGTGGAACGCCTTCGTCAACGTGAACACCTGGATCCCGGCGCTGAACCTCAACTGGAACCAGAGCCTGACCTACACCTCCGGCTACGAAGGTTACACCACCGAAACCGTCACCTGCCCGGACGGTGGCCCGGGCTGCGGCAGCTACACCGGCGATGCGACGCGCTACAGCAAAACCAAATACCAGGATTACTTCACCTGGGACTGGCGCTTCTCCTGGCGTCAGCCGACCTTCGAAAATCAGTCTCTGGAGCTGACCCTCGACGTGCTCAACGTGCTCGACAACGTGATCGAAGCCACCCAGAGCAGTAGCGCCACCTCCTCGATCCTGACCTATAAAACCGGCCGTCAGTTCTGGCTCGGCGTAGCGTACAGCTGGTAAAGCACGACCGCGCCGGTGCCGCACGCGCCGGTGCGCTTAACAAGGAAAATAATGATGTGGTTAACCCCTTTTCGCGGCGTCTGCGCCGCGCTTCTGGCTGCGAGCCTGAGCCTGTCTGCGCACGCCGCTGACGCCAGCAGCCCGCTTCCCGAGATCCACGAAGGCGAGCTGGCTAATGGCCTGCGCTACACCCTGGTGCCGATCAGGGCAGATAAAGGCCGGGTGGATATTCGCCTCAGCGTCAATGCCGGTTCGCTGGATGAGACGCCAGACCAGTCCGGCGTGGCGCATATGGTCGAGCATATGGTGTTTCGCGCCAGCCGCAGCTGGCCGGAGGGCGTGGCGGATGCGCTGGCACGTCAGGGCTGGCAGCGCGGGCTGCACTACAACGCCATGACCAACTATCAGCGCACGCTCTACATGTTCAGCCCGCCCAATGGCGTTAAGGGGCTGCCGCTGGCGTTAGAGGCGCTCAATCAGATGACCCGCCATGCGCAGCTTACCCAGCGCGATCTGGATGACGAACGCAAAGTGATCCTTGAGGAGTGGCGCGGCAAGCTGGGCGTGGCGGAGCGCATGAACCAGCAGCGCGTTGCGGCAATCCGCGACGGATCGCGCTACCCGGATCGCCCGGTGATCGGCACCGAAGCCTCGATCCGCACCACGCCGGCCAGCGCCCTGCAGGCATTCTACCAGCAGTGGTATCGTCCGGCGGCCATGCGCCTGATGATCATCGGCGATATCGATATCAAGAGCGCCGAAGCGCAGATCGCCCGCCAGTTCACCAGCGAGCCGGCGCTTGCCGCCGCCGTTCGCGCAGACGACAACCCGATCCTGACACCGCAGCGCCGCATTGTGCGCCTGCAGGACAGCGAAAGCGGCAGCAGCCAGGTTTCCCTGGTGATGCGCTTTCATGAAGCCTGGGGCGCAGGCCCGGCGGGCTTCCGGGATCGCCTGATCAACCAGATCGTCACCAGCGTGCTCTCCGACCAGCTGCTGCGCCAGCGCGACGGCCTGCCCGCTCAGGTAGGTAACATCGTGGCGCGTCGCTCCGACATCGCCTCGGAAACCGTGGCCTTTGCGCTGTTTGCCGATGTGAATCCCGGTAGCCATCTCGACGGTCTGAAAGTGGTGTTTCAGGAGCGCGACCGCCTTAAACGCTACGGACTGCGCCACGAGGATATCAACGCCGAGCGTCAGCGCCTGCTGAAGATCGCCCAGCGTATGAAAACGAAGCCGGAAATGCGCACCTTCAGCGACTGGGTGCAAATCCTTAACGCCAGCTGGTCGAACGGCAATGCCTACTATGACACCCAGGCTCGCGGGGCCGCGGCCGCCGACCTGCTGGCGACCATCACCCCGGAGGAGGTCAACGCCCGACTCAGCGCCTGGCTTAACGCGCCGGATACGCTGGTGCAGTTCAGCTTCCCCGGCAAAACCCACTGGACGCTGCCGACGGCGAAAACGGTAGACGCGCTGGAAGCCGCCGTCGCGACGGCACCGCTGGCGAAACCGCTGACTCCGCAGCCGGTCAGGGTTCCCACTCTTCCGACCCTCGATACCACCGGCACGCGCACGGGGGTGAAAGACTTCCCGCAGGCCCAGGTTAAGGAATGGCAGCTCAGCAACGGCGACCGCGTGGTCTGGCTGAAAACGCCGCTGGCAGAGAAAAAAGTGTGGTTTACCGCCCGCAGTGAAGCGGGATATATGGGCGACGGCATGGTGCCGTGGCAGGCGCAGCTGGCCTCACAGCTGGTGGATCAGAGTGGCCCGGCGGGCTGGCACAGCGAAGCCCTGCAACAGTGGAAGAAGCAGACCGGTGTCTCCCTGAGCGTGGACCAGCAGGCGCAGACGCTTGCCGTCAGCGGACAGGCCAGCCCGGATAAGCTGGATGCGCTGTTCCATCTTTACCAGGCGCTGCAAACCCGTCCCGGCATTGATGGCGAAACCATGAAGTCGAGTCTGATGCAGCTGGCGCGCCGCCTCGCCGTTCAGCAAGGCTCCAGCTCCGCGCGTCGGGAAGATGAAATCACCCGCCTGCGCTTTGGTAAACCGGCCTTTGCCCAGCCGACGCCAGCGCAGCTGAATACGCTGGCGCCGGAAACGCTGCTCAACCAGTGGCGCACCGCGACCCGCGCCCCGGTGACCTATTTTGTGCTGGCAGACCTGCCTGCGGACACGCTGGAAGCGGCGGTCACCCGCTGGCTGGCCGCGATCCCGCGCGGCGACGCGCTGCACGCGGCACCGTACCTTGCCCGTCCCGGCCTGCATGAACAAACGTCTGCGGTAAATATCGAGCCTAAAGCCGATGTGCGGCTCTGGAGCTTTACCGACGCAGGCTGGACGCCGGCCCGCGCCGTTCAGGTAAGCATTGCCCGGAACCTGATGAATCAGCATCTGAAAAGCGTGCTGCGCGACGATGCGCGCGGGATCTACAACATGCGCTTTACCAGCGAGCTGAATGACAACACCGGGCGCATCGAAACCGAAGTGCGCTTTACGACCTCACCTGCCCGCGCCCGCGAAATGGCGCGCCGCGCCACCCGGGCGTTCCAGGGGCTGAAAATCGACAAGCGGGCGGTGGATGCGCAGCGCGCGCAGTTCATCAAAGCCGAGAAGAATCGGGCGCAGGACATCTATACCCTGCAGCGCCGTCTGCTGCTGAGCTACGCCCACTTCGATAATCCGTCTTATCTGACCCAGCTTGATACCCTTGCCGACGCCATTACCGTTGCCACGGTTCGCGACGCGGCGGCACATCTGCTCTCTGCGCAAAACCAGGCGCTGTACATCGCCCTGCCGCAAGAGGCCGTGAAATGAAGAAGAAACTGACGTTACTGTGGGAGCTGAGCGTCTCGTTCTGGGGCGGACGCAAAAGCTGGCGGGCGTGGGCGCTGCTGGCGCTCATCGTCGCGCTCGGCGGCTCTATCGTCTGGCTGAACGTGCTGATCAACAACTGGAGCAAGTCCTTCTATGACGCGCTCGGTAATTTCGACGGCACGCTGATCTACAGCCTGGTGAAGGAGTACTGCGTCTATATTCTGATTTACATCGGGGTATTTGTTTATCAGGACTGGTTCACCAAACTGCTGATCATCCGCTGGCGCGAATCCCTGACCGCCGAGCTGGTAGAGAGCTGGCTGGCGAAGCAGGCGTTTTACCGCATGGCGCTGAGCGGCAAGGTCGATAACCCTGACCAGCGTATCGCCGAGGATATTAACTATTTCGTGGATAAAACCGTCAGCCTCAGCGTGTCGTTCCTGATCACCAGCGCCCAGCTGTTCTCGTTTGTGGTGATCCTCTGGAATCTGTCCGGGGTGCAGCGCTTCACCCTGTTCGGCCATGAGATGGTGATTCATGGCTATCTGGTGTGGGTTGCCGTGGGCTACACCCTGATTGGCAGCTTCGTGACCCACCTGATCGGTAAACGCCTGCACGGGCTCAATTTCCAGAAGCAGCGTGCGGAGGCGGATTTCCGCGCCTCGCTGCTGCGCAAGCACGACAACGCCGAACAGATTGCGCTTTATCAGGGTGAACCCTGGGAGAAGCGTCAGTTACGCCACGCCTTCAGCGCCATCACCCAAAACTGGCGGGCGCTAATGGACCGCGAGCGCAATCTCGGCTTCTTCACCACCGGCTACAGCCGCGTCAGCCTGATTGTACCGGTGTTTGCCGCGCTGCCGCTGTTTATGGCGAAGACCGTCACCCTCGGCGGGCTGATGCAGATCCGCTCCGCCTTCGGGCAGGTGCACGGCGCGCTGAGCTGGTTTATTCGCGTTTATAAGGCGCTGGTGGAGCTGTCGGCCAGTATGCAGCGTCTGGAGCAGTTTAAGCAGGCCATCGCCGAGAGCCAGTCGCCGCATCAGCCCGCGCCGATCGGCGAGTCGTTGCACGTAGCAGGCCTGTCGCTGACTACGCCGGATGGAGCGGGCCTGATGGAGGGCATTGCGTTTCACTGCCCGCCTGGCAGCTGGAACAAGCTCTCCGGGCGCAGCGGCCTCGGAAAATCGACGCTGCTGCGCACCCTGAACGGAGTCTGGCCATGGTTCGCCGGCAGCTGGGAGCAGCCGCGCGGCAACGCCATGCTGCTGCCGCAGAAGAGCTATCTCGGCTACGGTACGCTGGCGGAGATCCTCAGCTATCCGCGCCAGCGGGAGCCTGATACGCAGCGGCTGGCCAACATCCTCGACAAAACCGGGCTGGGAGCATGGACCGCGCTGCTGGACACGCAGCTTAACTGGGAACAGGTGTTTTCCGGCGGGCAGAAACAGCGCCTGGCCTTCGCCCGTGCCATCCTGATGGCCCCGGACGTGCTCTATCTGGATGAAGCCACCAGCAGCCTGGACGCCGACGCCACCCAGCAGATGTTGCAGTTGCTCAGACAGGAACTGCCGAATACCACGGTGGTGGCGGTGTCGCACCAGCGTGAGATCGACCACCATTTCAGCCAGCATATTGACCTCAACGCTTTCGGGCATACCCCGGCGGTACAGGCATAAAAAAAGCAGCCCGCGGGCTGCTTTTTTATTAATGGTGCCTCAGGGTGGGTTCCTGCCTTACCGTGCACCCACCGGTTTTGACGTGGGGGCTATGGTAGGGCAGTGATTGTAGGGTGGGTAAGCGCAGCGCACCCACCGTTTTGGCGTGGGAGCTATGGTCGTGCGGTGAAGGTTCCGTTCACCCTGGCACCGCGCTCACATGGGAACACCGCCGCTCGTGAACGGGTGAAGGGGGTTCGCCGCCACCCCCTTCACCATCCCGGCTCCCGGCCAACAAAACCGGCCCTGCGGGCTGCCCTCGCCTCCGGCGTTTCGCTTCCGGTCGGACGCGATACCCCATCCCGGGGCTCGCGCCCTCTGGCGGTTCCCGACCGCCAGCCCGGACTCAACGCCTGCGGCGCGGCGGTTTTGATGCCGGACCGATCCATCGCTCTGGCATCGGGTTATTTACTTTTATGGCGGGTGCGCAGGCTTACCCGCCCTACAGGAGTGTGGATGTGGTTGTAGGGTGGGTAAGCGCAGCGCACCCACCGGTTTTGGCGTAGGGGCTATGGCAGAGCGGTGGCGGTTCCGTTCACCGTGGCACCGCGCTCACATGGGAACACCGCCGCTCGTGAACGGGTGAAGGGGGTTCGCCGCCACCCCCTTCACTATCCCGGCTCCCGGCTAAAAAACCGGCCCTGCGGGCTGCCCTTGCCTCCGGCGTTTCGCTTCCGGTCGGGCGCGATACCCCATCCCGGGGCTCGCGCCCTCTGGCGGTTCCCGACCGCCAGCCCGGACTCAACGCCTGCGGCGCGGCGGTTTTGATGCCGGATGTGGCCATCGCTCTGGCATCGGGGGAGTTATGTTCATGGTGGGTGCGCGATGCTTACCCACCCTACGGGACGGGCAGAAACGGGGCCACGCTTTGGCCTCTGTTTGTAGGGTGGGTAAGCGCAGTGCACCCACCGTTTAGCGACGTACCAGCAGTTCCAGGGTGGGTAAACGCGTGCACCCACCTTCCCACCCCGCTATTGATCAGAACGAGGTCCAGTCGTTGTCGGCTGCGCCTTTTGCCGGTGCGGCACCAGCGGTCGCGAGACGCGGTTTCACCATCGCGCTCTGCGGCACGACGCTTGCGCGTGATTCGCGTCCGTCGGAAGACAGACGGAACTTCTGCACCGAGCTTTGCAGCGCTTCGGTCTGACGCTCCAGCGCGGTCGCGGCGGCGGATACCTGCTCCACCAGCGAGGCGTTCTGCTGGGTCACGCCATCCATCTGAGTTACGGCAATACCCACCTGCGAGATGCCTTTGCTCTGCTCCTCAGAAGCTTCTGCAATCTGCTTCATGATGACGGTCACGTCGGTCACCGACTTCAGGATCGCCGCCATGGTGTTACCCGCCTCATTGACCAGGTCTGAACCTTTCTCCACCCGTGATACCGAGTCAGCAATCAGGGATTCGATCTCTTTCGCTGCATCGGCGCTGCGGCTTGCCAGGTTGCGGACTTCACCGGCGACGACCGCAAAGCCGCGACCCTGCTCGCCCGCGCGCGCCGCTTCGACCGCAGCGTTCAGCGCCAGGATGTTGGTCTGGAAGGCGATGCTGTTGATCACAGTGGTGATTTCAGCAATTTTCTTCGAGCTCAGGGAGATGCCGTCCATGGTTTTCACCACGTCATCCACCAGATTGCCACCGCGACCCGCCGTCACCGACGCGGTATCGGCCAGCTTGCTCGCTTCACGAGCGTTATCGGCATTGAGTTTCACCGTGGCGGTCAGCTCTTCCATGCTGGCAGCGGTCTGCTCCAGGGCGGCCGCCTGCTCTTCGGTACGTGATGAAAGCGAGTTGTTGCCCGCCGAAATCTCTGTCGCACCGCGCCAGATGTTGTCGCTGCCCTCACGAATGGTGCTTACCGCTTCGCGCAGGCTGTCCTGCATCGCACTCAGCAGCGGCACCAGTTTACCCACGCAGTTGCGGCCAAAATCCTGCACCGGCTGGCTGAGATCGCCATCGGCGATCAGGCGGAAGTGGTGACGGATGCGATCCAGCGGACGCACCAGCATCGACACCAGATAGCGGTCGGTAAACAGCAGGATCAGCAGGCCGGCGATCACAGCAACAACGATGATCGCTTTCGTGACTGACGTCAGCCCGTCCACTGTCACGCGGGTTTCATCCAGCTTATCACCGGCGGTGGCGTTGAATTTCTCTGCGCTGGCACCGAAAGCACGGCTCAGCGGCGGCGTCACGTTGTTAGCCTGGGCGCGATAAGCCTCGACGGTGCCGGTCTTTGCCGCCTGCATCTGCGGCTTCACGCCTTCGTCCAGCAGCTTCTGCCAGTTCGCGATCACTTCCTGGGATACCGCAGCATCCATCGGCCCTGGCGACATCGCTTTAAACGCGGTCAGCTGTTTGTCCATGTTATCCAGCGCCTGCTGGACCGAGGCAAAGGCCGTGTCATCCGGCGTACCACCAGCGATGCGGGTTTCCATCACGCGCGTCAGGCGGGTCACAAAGCGGAAATACTGATCGTTTCCTTTGCTCAGGACGTTCATCTGGGAAACAAGCTGACGGTCAACGGTATTGCCGTCCGCCACAGCATTGAGTGAATAAACGCTGTAAAGCCCAACGCCGGACCAGAGCAAACAAAACAGGCCGAGAATGGAGAGCATTACAGTACGAATAGTAAAATTACGAAGCATACCCATATCAAAAATCCTTGCCGTGAAGAATAGGTTCGTCCTCATGCAGGACTTATCCCGGTTATCGGCAAAGGTGGGGAAATATATAATGTTTTATTAATCCCTTTATCATAAAGCCATAAACAAACCTTATATTACAACGGGTTGAAAGGTTGTCGTTAAATGTCCGCTGAAGACTTAAATAGCTCACTAAGTAAAATATAAAAGCGCATAAAAATAAGGGATGTTGAAGTAAACAATTAACGTTGTAGCGGCCTGAATAAATAATTCCCCAGCGCTGCGCACAATAGCGCCGCCGACATTTACCGGGCGTAGTGCCTGCATATTAACCAAAACGGACAGGCCGCACGTTTAGTGCCCGGGCGGGTTTTCAGCGCTCGGCGATGACGTTAAGATAGAAACAGTGTTTCAAAAAACCTTGAAGACAGAGGAGTGAAGATGACCTGGCTTGCTGATTCAACGCGTTATGAACAGATGCAGTATCGCTACTGCGGCAAAAGCGGGCTGCGCCTGCCTGCCCTCTCGCTGGGGCTGTGGCACAGCTTCGGCCACGTCAGCCCGCTGGAGAACCAGCGCGCCCTGCTGCGCAAAGCGTTCGACCTCGGCATTACCCACTTCGATCTGGCCAATAACTACGGCCCACCGCCGGGCAGCGCCGAAGAGAATTTTGGTCGCCTGCTGCGTCAGGATTTTGCCGCGTACCGCGATGAGCTGATCATCTCCACCAAAGCCGGGTACGACATGTGGCCCGGTCCTTACGGCTCCGGGGGATCGCGTAAGTACCTGCTTGCCAGCCTCGACCAGAGCCTGCAGCGCCTCGGCGTGGAGTACGTTGATATCTTCTATTCGCACCGCGTTGATGAGAGCACGCCGATGGAAGAGACTGCTGCCGCGCTGGCGCAGGCAGTGCAGAGCGGGAAAGCGCTCTATGTGGGGATCTCCTCTTACTCCTCTGAGCGCACCCAGGCGATGGCCGACCTGCTGCGCGAGTGGAAAATCCCGCTGCTGATCCATCAGCCGTCCTACAACCTGCTCAACCGCTGGGTGGATAAGAGCGGGCTGCTTGATACCCTGCAACAGAACGGCATCGGCTGCATCGCCTTCACCCCGCTGGCGCAGGGGCTGCTTACCGGCAAATACCTGAACGGCATTCCGGAAGGGTCGCGCATGCAGCGCGAAGGCAAGAAGGTGCGCGGTCTGACGGAAAACATGCTTACCGAGGCCAATCTGGCGAGCCTGCGCCTGCTCAATGAGATGGCGGCAGCGCGCGGGCAAAGCATGGCGCAGATGGCGCTGAGCTGGCTGCTGAAAGACCAGCGCGTCACCTCGGTGCTGATTGGGGCCAGCCGCCCTGAGCAGCTGGAGGAGAACGTCCGGGCGCTGGATAATCTGCACTTTAGCGAGGATGAGCTGGCGCGCATCGATCGCCATGTGGCTGACGGCGAGCTGAACCTCTGGCAGGCGTCGTCCGACAAGTAAAAAAAAGCCCTCAAATGAGGGCTTTTTTATTAGCGCTTGGTGAGCCGGTCGAGATAGCCCATCACAAAGGCCGAGAGCACAAAGGTAAGGTGGATAATGACATACCACATCAGCTTGTTATCCGGGATGTTACGGGCATCCATAAACACCCGCAGCAGATGAATGGAGGAGATAGCCACAATGGAGGCCGCCACTTTATTTTTCAGCGACGTCGCATCCATCTTGCCGAGCCAGTTCAGCTTCTCTTTGCCCTCATCAATATTGAGCTGCGAGACAAAGTTCTCATAGCCGGAAAACATCACCATCACCAGCAGACCGCCCACCAGGGTCATATCCACCAGGGAGAGCAGCGTCAGGATCAGATCCGCTTCCGCGATGGAGAAAATATGCGGCAGCGTGTGCAGGATTTCCTGAAAGAACTTAATCGCCAGGGCGACGAGCGCCAGAGACAAACCGAAGTAGACCGGAGCGAGAAGCCAGCGTGACGCATACATGGCGTTTTCAATAAAGCGTTCCATAGTGTCCTGTTAAATAACCAAACCGGCATTCAGTATAGCCTGAATGCCAGGCCCGGTTGCAACACCATGCAGGGGGAAGATCAGATATCGGCGAGGGCGACCTGCGGGCGTTTGCAGGCGGGCCAGACCACCCCCACCAGTTGCGGGTAAGCGTCGAGACTGAACTCGCGGAAGCACTGACGCAGGTTCATCAGCTCGATGTCAGAGAAGGTCACGGCTTCACCGTTCATACAGCGCTTTTTGATATTGTCGTAGTATTTATACACCGCAGAATTAAGATCGCTGCAGCGGCGCTGGGCATCAAATACCCCAGGGGCGGCAGTGAGCTGCTCAAGGCTCATTTTTTTGACGGTAGAGTGAATAAAATCAATATATTCATGATTAACCCGCCAGTACCATTCCGGGGTAATGGCGTTCATCAGCATCGCAAAATGCTCTTCACTCTCTTCTTTGTTAACCGGCGGGGTAACCACGGTTTCGGGTTCCGGCAGCGGGGCGCGGCGACCGCCATACTCTTTCATCAAAAAAAGCACGCCGCCTAATAGCAGTAATAAAACCACTACCACATAAAATATAGTATCCATAAGAACGCTCCGTTTTTTTTGATTTTAAAAGTGGTGCATGATATTGTCAACGCGATCTGGTTAAACCACTTTCCCGTTGTTATTAATAAAATTAAAGGTCAAAAAAAATATGCTGCCTGATCATCTTGTTCCGGCGCGCTTTCATATCTCTGAACCCGAAGCCCAGCGTAAAACAGCAGAAGAAAATAACAGCGATGTGACTGAGGAAGAAACCACGCTCGCCGATTATGAAAGCGAGATCATGTGTGGTAAATCCTGGGCCGGGCAAACGCGTAATGTCATTCTTGAAGAGCGCGATCGCCATATTAAAGAGCGGATTAATAGCGTCGTTAAAATCGAAACTTTCGCTAACGTGTTGAATGGATTGCTGCTGGAGCAGGAAATTAAGCCGGAAGAGCTGGCGGCGTTACTGGCCGAAAAAACAGCGCAGATAAACGATGCCGGGAATGAAATTTGGCTTAATCTGATTACCCGCGAAAAAACTACGCCATTCTTTTACCAGCTTGAGGAATAAGCACGGTGACAACCTCAGCATTGCCTGCAAAAGATTTCGTGTTAGCCGAAAAAGATAAAGAGAAATTTATCTTAAGTCAGAATATCGCCGCGTTAACCGCGGCACGCAATGAGACGCTGGAACAATATGGCCAGGCGGCAACTTCTATACCTGCCGCGCTGGTTGAGCTGAAATGGCAAAACCGACGCGAGATTTATCCGCTGCTGATTAAAGAAGAAGTATACGGCGCGGTCTTAAATGAAATTATGCGGCGACACCCGCAGCTCAAGGCCAAAATAATGGCGCGGATCGAAGCCAATTATCAGCACATCAAAGCGCGGGAAAACGCCACGCTCTCGCTGATGCGCCAGCTTGCCGACGGCGAGTTCAAAACCTCCTGCGTTCTGGCACCGCCCGCCGCCCCGCAACCGCAACCGTAACCGCTACCCGGCGACAGCACTCAGCGCCGGCGCGGCGTCATCGGTAATCACCTCCGTCACCTGCTCCAGCGTACCGATCTGCACCTCACCGGTGCGCTCGCGTTTACTTTTGTCGATAAGCAGCAGCGACTGGGCAGCCCGGCGCAGCAGCAGCGTCTTGAACTCGGCATTCCAGGCGTGGGCATCCCAGATACCGCCCTCGCTGTCGATGCCCTGGCAGGAAAAAATAAACAGATCGATATCGATATGCCGCAGCAGCGAAACCAGCGCCGGGTTCTCGTAGCTGGCGAAGGTGCGATCCAGCACGCCGCCGCTGCTGATAAGCGTGATGCGCTCGCGCTTCGCCACCTCCTGACAGACCCGCACGCTGTTGGTAAATACCGTTAGCGGCATATCCGGGAGCTGGCGCGCCAGATACCAGCAGGTGGTGCTGGCGTCCAGCGCAATCACCATACCTTCTGAGATCCAGTCCAGCGCCAGCCGGGCGATATCCAGTTTATGAGTGTGGTGGCTTTTCAGGCGCGCGGAAAAGGGTTCATCGAGGGTGGCGCTGTCGTGACGCAGAATGCGCGCCCGCCCGTGGCTACGCAGGATTACGCCCTGCTTCTGCAACAGTCGCAGATCGCGCCGCACCGTCTCCAGACTCACTGCCAGCAGGCGGGCAAGCGCGTCGGTGGTGAGCGTATCGTGCTCGCTTAACAGCTGTTCAATTCTCTGATGCCTGACTGATTTCATGCTTCCCCCCTGCACGCTGCCTTTAGCGTAGGGGGGAAAAACAGGATTTAACAGCCCCGGGCGCGGCGGCGTCCGGCGGCTGTGATCGCGATCTCATGCGAAGCGGAACAGCGTAATGGCCTGCTGGAGCGCGCGGGTTTGCTGCTGCTGATGCTGCGCCACGTTCAGCGTCTGCGCCACATGGTGCGCATTCTGCTGAACGCTTTCGTCAATGCTGGTGATGCTGTTGCGCATATCGCCGATGCTGCTGCGCTGCTGCTCGCTCATCTGCGACAGATCCTCGATAAACCGCCGCAGGCTGTCGATGCTGGCGATCATCTCGCGCATGGTGGCACCCGCCTGCTCTACCCGTGCCGAGCCGTCATCGGCACGCGCCACCGAAACAGCAATCAGCTCGCGAATATCTTTCGCGGCAAACTCACAGCGCTGCGCGAGGGTGCGCACTTCAGACGCTACCACGGCAAACCCTTTGCCCTGCTCGCCGGCCCGCGCCGCTTCTACCGAGGCGTTGAGCGACAAAATATTGGTCTGAAACGCGATACCGTCGATCAGCGCCAGAATGCCATTTACCCGCTGGGCGTCATCGCGGATCTGCGCCATGCACGCGGTCGCGGCATCGATGTGCGCCCCGCCTTGCTGGGCCACGCTGCTGGCCTGGATCGCCTGCTGGCGCGCGGTGTGCGCCTGTTCACTGTTGAGCGTAGCGCCGGCGGCGATCTGCTCGATGGCGCGGGTGACGACGGCCAGCGCCTGAGCCTGCTCGTCGGTGCGGGCGGACAGCCCGGCATTGCGCTCCAGCAAGGTATCGGAAGCGGCCAGCAGCGCATTCACCCCGGCGCTGACCCGGGTTAAGGTGTCGCGCATGGTACCCAGCGTGGTGCTGAAGGTGCGGGCGAACGGCGAGTAGCGTGCGGCATCGTTGACCGCCAGGGTGAGGCACCCCGGCTCACGGTTGATCACCGATGCCAGCCGCGCTACTTCGCTGGCGGAGCGAGCATCCTGCGCCATCCGCACCGCCATCACCATCAGTACCGCAGTCTGCGCCACCACAAACAGCGCGTGAAACATCACCATATGAAAGCCCGGATGTGTAAAGCACACGATGCCGAACAGGTCGTTTTCCTGAAGATAGTTAAACAGCGCGTGATGCACCGCCGCCGTCGCGGCACCCATCAGCAGCGGCCGCCAGTCGCGCCAGGCCAGCAGCGCCGACAGCAGCACGAATACCGAGAAGTGATACTCGGTTTCGCCATGCCCGAGCTGAATGAGTAGCGCGGCAAAGCCCATCAGCGTAAAGGCAAACCACAGCCGGGTGACGAGCCGTCCGGCAAACAGAGTCTTGATCACCGTCGCCAGCCCGGTGAGCGCGCCGCCGGCGACCAGCGCCAGCGACAGATTATGATGGTGCCAGCCAACCCCCAGCGCGATCAGCCACAGCAGCCACGTCAGGGAGAGCATCAGCCCGTCGGCTTTCAGGCGAATCTGCGAGAGGGTAATTAAGCCAGCGTTATTGTCTGTGTGAGAAAAGGTCATTGTGCTCATTGTTATTATCCAGATGATGGGCAAACGACAGCCCCGGCACGGGCCGGAGAATATTATTAAGGTGGTTCAGAGTTAAGCGTAGATGCTCCTCAGACCGCCGCCAGCGCGCAAAAAAGATATATCCTTTGCCTGCCGATTTATTATTTAAGCGTTGCTTTTCATTGCGTTAATTATTAATTACCGCTGTGCTTGTTACCGCTAAAAATAAGCGAAGCGCACAGTGAGAATATGCTGATTACTATTTCGGATACAGAATAAGGCGCTACCCTTAAGGTAACTTTCTCAATACGTGGAGCGACCTTATGACAAATAAACAGACGGAGATTCAGGATCCCACTACGCAGTATTACACCGGCGAATATCCCAAGCAGAAACAGCCTGCGCCGGGCGTGCAGGCGAAGATGGACCCGGTGCCGGACTGCGGCGAGAAAAGCTATGTCGGGAGCGGACGGCTGGCCGGGCGCAAAGCGCTGGTCACGGGCGGCGACTCCGGTATTGGACGTGCGGCGGCCATCGCCTATGCGCGTGAAGGTGCGGACGTGGTTCTGAACTATCTGCCTGATGAGCAGCAGGACGCTGATGAAGTGAAGGCGCTGATTGAAGAGGCCGGGCGCAAAGCGGTGCTGATCCCGGGCGATCTGAGCGATGAAACCTTTGCCCGTTCGCTGGTGCATAAATCCATTGAGGCGCTGGGCGGGCTGGATATTCTGGCGCTGGTGGCCGGGAAGCAGGTCGCGGTTGAAGACGTAGCGAACATTACCAGCGAGCAGTTCCAGAAAACCTACGCGATAAACGTTTTCTCGCTGTTCTGGGTCACGCAGGAGGCGCTCCCGCACCTGAAGCCGGGGGCAAGTATCATCACCACCTCGTCGATTCACGCCTATCAGCCAAGCCCGCACCTGCTGGATTACGCCTCAACCAAAGCCGCGATCCTCAACTACAGCCGCGGTCTGGCGAAGCAGGTCGCGGAGAAAGGCATTCGCGTAAACGTGGTGGCTCCGGGGCCGATCTGGACGGTGCTGCAGGTGGCAGGCGGTCAGCCGCAGGAGAAACTGCCGCAGTTTGGTCAGCAGACGCCGATGAAGCGCGCGGGTCAGCCAGCGGAGCTGGCGGGTATTTACGTTTATCTCGCCAGCCAGGAGTCGAGCTACGTTACCGCCGAGGTGCACGGCGTGACCGGCGGCGAGCATCTGGGATAAGCAGGCTTCAGCCATAAAAAAACGCGGCTCACGGGCCGCGTTTTTTATGCTGCACGCAGATTACTGCGCTTTTGCTGTTTCCTGCCCGACCAGGCCAATCTTGAGATAGCCCGCCTGATGCAGCGTATCCATCACGCTCATCATCGTTTCGTAATCCACGGTTTTATCGGCGCGGAAGAAGATAGTGGTGTCCTTCTTGCCCGCAGTCAGCGTGTTCAGCGCCGACACCATGTTTTCGCGGGTTACCGCATCGTTACCGATAAACATGGTTTTATCCGCTTTTACGGACAGATAGACCGGCTTCTCAGGGCGCGGCTGCGGCTGGCTGGTAGAGGCCGGCAGATTCACCTTCACATCTACCGTCGCCAGCGGGGCGGCCACCATAAAGATGATCAGCAGCACCAGCATCACGTCGATAAACGGCGTGACGTTGATTTCATGCATTTCGCCGTTGTCGTCGAGATCTTCGTTAAGACGCATCGCCATAGGGCATCAACCTAAACGTAATTTTTGCGCGTTACGCACCGGGTGTGACGCGGAGCTCGCAGCCAGATCCAGGTCGCGGCTTTGCAGCAGCAATACCTGCGCGGCAACGTCACCCAACGAGGCCTTGTGGCCACCGATCATACGGGCAAAGATGTTGTAGATAACCACCGCCGGGATCGCGGCGACCAGACCGATAGCCGTGGCCAGCAGCGCTTCGGCGATACCAGGTGCGACAACCGCCAGGTTGGTAGTCTGGGTCTGGGCGATGCCGATGAAGCTGTTCATGATGCCCCACACGGTGCCGAACAGACCGACGAACGGCGAAATAGCGCCGATGGTGGCGAGGTAGCCGTTACCCCGGCCCATATGACGACCCGCTGCGGCAACGCGACGCTCAAGGCGGAAGCCGGTGCGCTCTTTAATGCCTTCGTTGTCATCACTGCCTTCGGACAGCTCACGCTCGTTTTGCGCTTCGCTAATCAGCTGGGCGCTGAGGCTCTTCGCGTGGAAGGACGCCGCCATGTCGCTGGCTTCGTCCAGCGAGCGGGCAGAGGCCAGCTGCTGCTGTTCACGCTTGAGGCGGCGTTTCTGAGACAGTAATTCCGCACTTTTGCTGAAGAAGATCGCCCAGGTGACAACCGACGCCAGAATCAGGCCAATCATCACCATCTTCACAACGATGTCGGCATGATGATACATACCCCAGACGGAGAGATCCGTCTGCATCAAATTATTACCCACTCTGTATCTCCAGAACGAAATTAGACAAATTCTGCGCGTAATAATATCAAAACGACGTCGAATTGATAGTAGTTCTCATTAGTATTTACAGTGAACCCGCTTCTGACGCCGCTTTCTATGCGGTCGAACAGGAAAGTGCAGCGAACGTATTTTTTTTCGCCAACCTGAAAAAACACCATGACGCGCAACGGGGGAACGGTGTTAAGGTAGGTTTAGACATCCAGATGGTTAAACAGGTTCACGATTATGTCCGCAAAGCACATTGAAACCGCGCTGGTCACAGCGGGACGCAGCAAGCGATTCACCCAGGGATCGGTCAACAGCGTTATTCAGCGCGCCTCATCGCTGGTATTCGACAGCGTGGCAGCTAAAAAACAGGCCACTGCCGGACGGGCGCAGGGCGAGCTGTTTTATGGCCGCCGCGGCACGCTGACCCACTTTTCGTTGCAGGAGGCGATGTGCGAGCTGGAGGGCGGTGCCGGCTGTGCGCTGTTTCCGTGCGGGGCGGCGGCGGTTGCCAATACCATTCTGGCCTTTGTCGAACAGGGCGATCGCGTCCTGATGCAGGCCAGCGCCTACGAGCCGACCCAGGATTTCTGCAGCAAAGTGCTGACCCGCATGGGCGTTGCCACCGACTGGTTCGATCCGTCGATTGGGGCCGACATCGCAGCGCTGATCCAGCCGACGACCCGCGTGGTTTTTCTTGAGTCACCCGGCTCCATCACTATGGAAGTGCCCGACGTGCCGGCCATCGTTGCAGCGGTACGCGCCCGCGCGCCGGACGCGGTGATCGTCATGGACAACACCTGGGCGGCGGGCATTCTGTTTAAGGCGCTCGATGCGGGCGTTGATATCTCGGTACAGGCCGGAACCAAATATCTGGTAGGGCATTCGGATGCGATGATTGGCACCGCGGTCGCCAACGAGCGCTGCTGGGAGCAGCTGCGGGAGAATGCCTATCTGATGGGCCAGATGGTGGATGCGGATACCGCCTACGTCACCAGCCGCGGGCTGCGCACGCTGGGCGTGCGACTGCGCCAGCATCAGGAGAGCAGTTTACGCATTGCCGAATGGCTGGCTGCGCACCCGCTGGTGGCGCGCGTCAATCACCCGGCGCTGCCGGGCAGCAAGGGCCATGCCTTCTGGCAGCGCGACTTCACCGGCAGCAGCGGGCTGTTCTCGTTTATCCTCACGAAACGCCTGACCGACGACGAGTATGCGCGCTTCCTCGATAACTTCACCCACTTCTCGATGGCGTACTCCTGGGGCGGATTCGAATCGCTGATCCTCGCCAGTCAGCCGGAAGAGATCGCCGCGATCCGTCCCGGCATCGGGGTTGATTTCACCGGTACCCTGGTGCGGGTACACATCGGTTTAGAAAACGTTGAAGATTTACTCGCGGATTTAGCAGCAGGGCTTGAGCGAATTGTGTAAAGTTGCCCCTGAACCCACAAACCGGTCATATTCCTAAAAAAGTGCCGGTTTGTGATGCCTCTGCGCAAGATGTGCCGGGGCGTTCAGGGTATAATAGCTTTCTTACGCTGTTCCACAGGATCCCTCATGGCTGTCATCGAGAATATTATCGCTGCGCTCTGGCATCACGATTTTGCCGCGCTGGCGGACCCGCATATTGTTGGCATTGTCTACTGCGTCATGTTTGCCACGCTGTTCCTGGAAAACGGCCTACTTCCGGCATCCTTTTTGCCCGGCGACAGCCTGCTGCTGCTGGCGGGCGCGCTTATCGCTCGCGGCGTGATGGATTTCGTGCCGGCGCTGGTGATCCTCACCTCGGCGGCCAGCCTGGGCTGCTGGTTCAGTTATCTGCAGGGCCGCTGGCTCGGCAACACCCGGGTGGTGAAAAGCTGGCTGGCGCAGCTGCCGGCGAAATATCACCATCGCGCCACCTGCATGTTTGACCGTCACGGTTTACTGGCTCTGCTGGCGGGCCGCTTCCTCGCCTTCGTGCGCACCCTGCTGCCAACCCTGGCTGGCATCTCCGGGCTTTCCAACCGTCGCTTCCAGATCTTTAACTGGCTGAGCGGCCTGCTGTGGGTGGGTGGCGTCACCGGGCTGGGTTATGCCCTGAGCATGATCCCCTTTGTGAAGCGCCACGAAGATCAGGTGATGACCTTCCTGATGATCCTGCCGGTGTTTCTGCTGCTGGCCGGGCTGTGCGGCACCCTGTTCGTGGTGATCAAAAGACGCTTCGCGTCGAAATAGCGCGCCGTTTCACGGGCGCGCTGCCAGTTGCGCCCCGCTCTCCCCCTGCGGCAACATCCGCATCCGTGCCACATCCTCTCCCGGCGTCACGCCAAAATAACGCTTAAATTCCCGACTGAACTGCGAGGCGCTTTCATAACCGACTCTTATGGCTGCGGTACTCACCTTGACGCCATCATGCAGCATCATGATGCGCGCCTTATGCAGGCGATAGGTCTTCAGATACTGCAGCGGCGAGGTGCTGGTAAGGGATTTAAAGTTGTGGTGAAACGCCGAGACGCTCATGTTGGCTTCCGCCGCCAGCTGATCCACGCTGAGGTTTTCAGTGTACTGGGCTTCGATGCGTTTCAGCACCCGGCTTATCAGGCTGAAGTGGGTCTGCCGGCTCACCAGCGCCAGCAGCGCGCCACCGCACGGGCCGGTGAGCACCTGATACAGGATCTCGCGCACGATCTGGCGGCCAAGGATCCGGCAGTCGAGCGGACGTTCCATCACGTCCAGCAGCCGCTCAGCGGCGCAGAGGATCTCATCGGTGAGCGTGGCGGAATTGATACCGCTGCTCAGCGGGGCGGGCTGGAACCGCGTGTCCTCGCCGATGTCCATCAGCAGCGCCTGCAGCTGATGCATATCGATATTGATGCGCAGCCCGGCCAGCGGGGTTTCCGGCGTGGCGGCGGTTTCGCACTCAAACGGCAGCGGCACCGTCAGCAGCAGATATTCACTGGCGTCATAGCGAAACACGCGGTTGTTGAGGTAGCCGGTCTTCTGGCCGGAAAAGAGAAAAATGATACCCGGCTGATACATCACCGGCGTGCGCGGATGAGGCTGGGTGCCGTAGAGCAGATCCACGTCCGGTAACCCTTCTGCAGGCATTTTATTATTAGCTTTCAGAACGTTAATTTTCTCAGTCAGCTGTTTGCAAATCGCCGTCCGGTTCATGGCTTCGTGCTCCGCAACGTTATGTTCATTGCCGCAGTGTGCTGAAAAGCACCGTGTTTCTCCAGTCCTCTGGAGAAATGGGCAAGATAACGGCAGGAATATGCATTGAGCGCCTCTCGCCCCGCGCTCACAATAAATCCCATCAGGCGGCCCGCTGGCTGCCACCCGTTCCACTCATTCTGGGAAGCGAGCCATGCATAATTTTAATCTTCACACCCCTACCCGCATTCTGTTCGGACAAGGTGCCATCAGCGATCTGCGTGCGCAGATCCCCGCCGATGCCCGGGTGCTGATCACCTGGGGCGGCGGCAGCGTAAAATCCACCGGCGTGCTGGACCAGGTGTTCTCTGCGCTTGATGGCCTTGAGGTGCTGGAGTTCGGCGGCATTGAGCCAAACCCGTCGTATGAAACCCTGATGAAGGCGGTTGATATTGCCCGCCGCGAGCAGGTGACCTTCCTGCTGGCCGTGGGCGGCGGTTCGGTACTGGACGGCACTAAATTTATCGCCGCAGCGGCACACTATCCGCAGGATATTGACCCGTGGAACATCCTTGAAACCTCCGGCAGCGAAATTAACAGCGCTATTCCGATGGGCTCGGTGCTGACGCTGCCGGCGACCGGCTCTGAATCCAACAAGGGTGCGGTAATTTCGCGCCGCGCCACCGGCGACAAGCAGGCGTTCCACTCCCCGTTTGTGCAGCCGCAGTTTGCCGTGCTGGACCCGGTGTATACCTACACTCTGCCGCCGCGCCAGGTCGCCAACGGCGTGGTCGATGCCTTTGTGCATACCGTCGAGCAGTACGTCACCTACCCGGTGAACGGCAAAATTCAGGACCGTTTTGCCGAGGGCATTCTGCTGACGCTGATTGAAGACGGCCCGAAAGCGCTGCGCGAGCCGGAAAACTACGATGTGCGCGCCAACGTGATGTGGGCTGCGACCCAGGCGCTGAACGGCCTGATTGGTGCCGGCGTGCCGCAGGACTGGGCCACCCACATGCTGGGCCATGAGCTGACCGCAATGCACGGCCTGGATCACGCCCAGACGCTGGCGATTGTGCTGCCGGCGCTGTGGAATGAGAAGCGCGATACCAAGCGTGAGAAGCTGCTGCAGTACGGCGAGCGCGTCTGGGGCATCACCAGCGGCTCTGAGGAGGAGCGCATCGATGCGGCTATCGCCGCGACGCGTAATTTCTTTGAGCAGATGGGCGCTCCGACCTGCCTCTCTGCTTACAATCTGGACGGCAGCTCCATTCCGGCGCTGATTGCCAAACTGGAAGAGCACGGCATGACGGCGCTGGGCGAGCACAAGGACATCACGCTCGACGTCAGCCGCCGTATTTACGAAGCCGCGATATAAGCGTTTTTTATCGCCGCGCTTTCGTTTTTGGGCTTTTCGTCCAGACTTAAGTCACGCAACTTTCGCCGGGAATATTCGCCCGGCGTGTTATCCGATAAGGAGGTACAGATGGCAAATCCAACCGTAATCAAGCTCAATGATGGCAACGTCATGCCCCAGCTCGGCCTCGGTGTCTGGAAAGCCGGTAATGACGAGGTGGTCACTGCGATCCATAAAGCGCTCGAAACCGGCTACCGCTCCATTGATACCGCGGCGGCGTATAAGAATGAAGAAGGCGTGGGCAAAGCGCTGCAAAGCGCCGGCGTGGCCCGCGACGAGCTGTTTATCACCACCAAACTGTGGAACGACGACCAGACGCGTCCGCAGCAGGCGTTACAGGAGAGCCTCGACAAGCTGCAGCTTGAGTATGTCGACCTCTATCTGATGCACTGGCCGGTGCCGGCCATTGATAACTATGTCGATGCCTGGAAGGGGATGATTGAGTTGCAGCAGCAGGGGCTGGTGAAGAGTATTGGCGTCTGTAACTTCCAGGTGCATCACCTGCAGCGCATCATTGATGAAACGGGTGTAGCGCCGGTGATCAACCAGATCGAGCTGCATCCGCTGCTTCAGCAGCGCCAGCTGCATGCCTGGAACGCCACCCACAAGATCCAGACCGAGTCCTGGAGCCCGCTGGCGCAGGGCGGCGAAGGGGTCTTCGATCAGAAAGCGATCCGCACGCTGGCCGATAAGTATGGCAAAACCCCGGCGCAGATTGTGATCCGCTGGCACCTCGACAGTGGCCTGGTGGTGATCCCGAAATCGGTGACCCCGGCGCGCATCGTGGAAAACTTCGACGTCTGGGATTTCCGCCTCGATAAAGAAGAGCTGAGCGAGATTGCGAAACTCGATCAGGGGAAACGTCTGGGTCCGGACCCGGATGTGTTTGGCGGCTAACGCTACCTGATCCCTCTCCTCACCGGGAGAGGGATCTTACATCGCCTTACGCTTCACACCTTTCTTCACGCCCGGCGTATGTCGGGTCATCGCCGGACGCAGGTGACGCGCCTGACGCTTCGCTTCACGCATCTCCTCCAGCGTGGGGGCAGGCACCAGACAATCACGCCGCCCGCCAATCAGATGCTTCTTGCCCATCGCCTCCAGCGCCTCACGGATCAGCGGCCAGTTAGCCGGATCGTGATAGCGCAGCAGCGCTTTCTGCAGCCGACGCTGACGCTCGCCGCGCGGCACCACCACCTCTTCACTCTTGTAGCTAATCTTATCCAGCGGATTTTTGCCGGTGTAATACATGGTGGTGGCGTTGGCGAGCGGCGACGGATAGAAGTTCTGCACCTGGTCAAGGCGGAAGCGGTGCTGCTTCAGCCACAGCGCCAGATTCACCATATCCTCATCCCGGGTGCCGGGATGCGCAGAGATAAAGTACGGGATCAGATACTGCTCTTTCCCCGCCTGCTTCGAGTAAGTATCAAACAGCGCTTTAAAGCGCTGATAGCTTCCCATACCCGGCTTCATCATCTTCGACAGCGGCCCCGCTTCGGTATGTTCCGGGGCAATTTTCAGATAACCGCCCACGTGGTGCGAGGCCAGCTCTTTGATGTAGCGCGGATCTTCCACCGCGAGGTCATAGCGCACCCCGGAAGCAATAAGGATCTTTTTGATGCCCTTCAGCTCCCGGGCGCGGCGATAGAGATTGATGGTCGGCTGATGGTTAGTCTCCATGTGCGGGCAGATCGCCGGATATACACACGACAGCCGTCGGCAGGTCTGCTCGGCACGCGGCGAGGTGCAGCGCAGCATATACATATTGGCGGTCGGCCCGCCGAGATCGGAGATCACGCCGGTAAAGCCCGGCACCGCATCGCGGATCGCTTCGATCTCGTTGATGATGGAGTCTTCGGAGCGGCTCTGGATGATGCGCCCTTCATGTTCGGTGATGGAGCAGAACGCGCAGCCGCCAAAACAGCCGCGCATAATGTTGATCGAGAAGCGGATCATCTCATACGCCGGAATGCGGCGGTCGCCGTAGGCCGGATGCGGCACCCGCTGATACGGCAGGGCAAACACGCTGTCCATCTCTTCGGTTGAGAGCGGGATGGCCGGCGGGTTGATCCAGACGTAGCGCTCGCCGTGCTTCTGCAACAGCGCCCTGGCGCAGCCGGGGTTAGTCTCGTGATGCAGAATGCGTGAGGCGTGGGCGTACAGCACCTTATCGCCCTTCACTTTCTCGAACGACGGCAGCAGCACGTAGGTTTTCTCCCACGGCTTTGGCGGCGGCGGCTGTACCGTTACCGCTTTCGCCAGCGGCTTTTCCACCTTATTGCCTTCCGCGCACGGCAGATCGTCGCCGTAAGGATGCGGAATGGGGTCGATGCGCCCCGGTGTATCAAGCCGGGTGGAATCGACGCCGCACCAGCCCGGCAGCGCCGCTTTCACCAGGATGGCAGTATTGCGCACCTCGCGGATCTGCTCGATGGGCTCCCCTTGCGCCAGGCGGTGCGCGACCTCCACCAGCGGGCGCTCGCCGTTACCGAAGATCAGCATGTCCGCTTTGGCATCTACCAGAATGGAACGGCGCACGGTATCGGACCAGTAGTCGTAGTGCGCGGTACGGCGCAGGCTGGCTTCGATACCGCCGAGGATCACCGGCACGTCGCGCCAGGCTTCTTTACAGCGCTGGGTATAGGCCAGCGAGGCGCGATCCGGGCGTTTGCCCGCAACGTTATCCGGCGTATAGGCATCGTCATGGCGCAGTTTACGATCGGCCGTGTAGCGGTTGATCATCGAATCCATATTGCCGGCGGTGACGCCGAAGAACAGGTTTGGCTTGCCGAGGCGCATGAAGTCCGCTTTGCTCTGCCAGTCCGGCTGGGAAATGATCCCGACGCGGAAGCCCTGGGCTTCCAGCATGCGCCCGCAGATCGCCATGCCGAAGCTCGGATGATCGACATAGGCATCGCCGGTGACGAGGATAATGTCGCAGCTGTCCCAGCCCAGACGATCCATCTCCTCACGGGTCATGGGCAAAAACGGTGCCGGGCCAAAACAGGCCGCCCAGTACTGAGGCCATGAAAACAGGTCGCGATCGGGCTGGATCAAACTGAGGGTGCTCATAGGGATTCCGGACGGGGTAGCAAGTTGCGCAAAAGGGCGGCGATTATACGCCGTAAAACAGTATAAAAAGAAGGGATATTGTGCGGAGGAGAGCAAGCACCCCTCACCCCGGCTCTCTTGCGCATTACGCGCGGCCGGGGCGAGGGAAAAGCAGCCGTTTAGCCGGTGGCCTGCACCAGGATCTGCCCGACCGAGCCACGGTCAGCCATCTCCAGGGTCTGGCTGCCATACTGGAACGGGAAGTGTTCCCAGGAGGGCTGCGTGAACAGCACCAGCAGCTCCACCTGGCCATCGACCCAGACGGTGTCTTTCCAGCCGCGATCTTCCGGGAACGGCAACGCGCCGTTGACATTGCGGATCAGGAACTGCGCCCCTTCGATATGGAACGACTGCGGCGTGTCGGCCCGTACCGTCCAGCGCTCCCAGGCGCCTTGCTGGCTGGTGATGTCGATACGCTTCGGATCCCACAGCTGGCCGTTAAGCCCCGGATCGTCGCCCAGCGTAACGTCGCGACTACGCACCGGCGTACCGGCCAGCACATCTTCCGACAGCAGGCGCTGCGGCAGCGGGCTGGTGACCAGCGGTAGCAGCCCGGTCGGGCGCAGGGTCAGGACCAGGGTGGAAATCAGAATGCTCGACGGCTCAAACAGCCCGCGCAGACGGTCCATGATGGTCGCCGCATCGCCGCAGGTGATCGATACCTCGTCGCCGTTGGTCATATCAATCAGCACCTCACGACGCTCTCCCGGTGCCAGAGAGAGCTGGCGCAGCGAGACGGGCGCGGGCAGCACGCCCTGATCGCCAGCGATGACGTGCAGCGGGCGTCCGTCGCTCATCTGCAGCTGGTAGCGACGGGCGTTAGACGCATTGAGCAGACGCAGGCGCACCCAGCCGCGCGACACTTCCACGTAGGGGCCTTCAACGCCGTTCACCAGCAGCGTGTCGCCGACAAAGCCGCCGCTGCCCGGCTCGCTGTACTCCGGCACGCCAAAGTTATCCAGCCGCTTGTCCTGAATGATGACCGGGAAGTCATCCACGCCGTAATGGTTCGGTACCGGCAGGGTTTTGCTCAGCTCATCCTCCACCAGCCACATACCGGCCAGCCCGCCGTACACCTGATGCGCAGAGCGGTTCGGCGTATTGGCGCGATACCACAGCGTGGCGGCGCTCTGACGGATGGGCAGCACCGGCGACCAGTCGGCGTTGGGTGACATCATGCGCGCTGCGCCGCCCATCAGCGGGCCAGGCACCTGCAAACCGCTGACGGTCATGGCAACGTTTTCCGTCAGGCGGTTGCTGTAGATCACTTTCACGTCATCGCCGTTCCACACCCGCACCGTTGGCCCCATGTAGCGCCCGTTGATGCCCCAGACAGGGGCGCGCGAGCCGGTCACGAATGACCAGTGTGCACGCTGAAGCGTAAGAAAGAGGGGCTGGCCGCGACGTGATTCAAGCAGCGGCGGGATCGGCAGCGCTGCCTGCTGACCTGCCGCGTTTGCCCTCAGCGGTACCGCGCCTGCGCAGAGGGCGATCCCCGATGCCTGAATAAACTGACGCCGACTGAGTGACATATATGCTCCGAGTGAAACTGTCAGAAAAAGCGGGAAACTTCCCTTTAAAAGGGGCCAGCGGCCCCGGAACGCCTGTTTTTATTAAATATTGCCGGAGGCTTCACGCTCCGCCACTTCTTTATCGAGTTCTGCGATTTTTTGTTCCATCACCTGGCGGCAGTGGGTGGCCAGTTCACGCACCTGATCTTTACCCCAGGCGGAGGTATCGATGGGCGGCAGCATCTCGACAATCACCAGTCCGTTTTTCAGGCGGTTCATATTGATTTTGTTTGAGGTGTTAGAGACGCACACCGGGATAACCGGTACGCCGGCTGCCAGCGCGGCGTGAAACGCGCCGGTTTTGAACGGCAGCAGGCCGCGCCCGCGGCTGCGCGTGCCTTCCGGGAACATCCACACCGAAATATTACGTTTGCGGATCTGGCTGACCACCTGGGCGATGGTGCCGTGCGCTTTAGCGCGGTTGTCGCGGTCAATCAGCAGGTTACCGGTGAGCCAGTACAGCTGCCCGAAGAACGGGATCCACAGCAGGCTCTTTTTACCTACGGTCACGGTACGCGGCTGCACAATCTTAGCGGCGGTCACCATGTCAAAGTTGTTCTGATGGTTACCAATATAGATGGCATTGCCGTAATGCTCGGCACCCTCAGGCTTGCGGGTTTCGACCTTCAGGCCAAACACCGGCGCCAGGCGGCCAAACATATGCCCAAAGGTGGCGACGTGGCGCGGGTTACGCGGACTGAACAGACAGTAAATCGAACCGAGAATGCACACCAGAATGCTGTACAGCACCACGATAATAAAACGGAAAATTAATAACATACTTACCTCTTGAGCCACAGCTACCTGCCAGTATACCGCGTTGCGGCAATTCTGGTGCAGTGTTACGCGATGACCTGAGTCTGTGGGGAACCCGACAAACGGCACCTGAAGGGCAGCGTGCGGCGGGTGAAAAAGATCCCTTCCCTGACGGGAAGGGAGTACGGCTTACTCTTCGCTGTCGCCCGCCGACGGACGCGACGGGGCATCCACCTCAACGCGGTCGATGCGCTGCAGACCGCGCATCAGCGTGCCACGGCGGCCACGCTCGCCGCGCAGCTTCTCAAGCTCCTCAGGGCGCAGTTTGATTTTGCGCTTCCCGACGTGCAGGGTCAGCGTGCTCTGCGGCGGCAGCAGGTAGAGGTGCGCCAGCTTATCGTCGCCCTTCGCCGCGTCAGCGGACGGGATCGAGATAATCTTGTTGCCCTTACCTTTGGAGAGCTGCGGCAGATCGCCTACCGGGAACATCAGCATGCGTCCGGCAGCGCTGATGGCCAGCAGCAGATCGTTTTCATCGACGATCTCCAGCGGCGGCATCACGCGTGCGTTATCCGGCAGCGAAATCAGCGCCTTACCGGCGCGGTTGCGCGCAACAAGGTCGTTGAAGGTGCAGACGAAACCGTAGCCAGCATCGGAGGCCATCAGCAGCTTCTGCTGCTCGCCGGTCATCAGCATATGCTCAACCGTGGCACCCGGCGGCAGCGTCAGCTTGCCGGTCAGCGGCTCGCCCTGCCCGCGCGCGGACGGCAGCGAAACCGGATCGACCGCGTAGCTGCGCCCGGTGGAGTCGATAAACACCACCGGCTGGTTGCTTTTGCCTTTCGCGGAAGCCAGCCAGCTGTCCCCCGCCTTGTAGCTCAGGCCCTGGGCGTCGATGTCGTGCCCTTTGGCGCTGCGCACCCAGCCCATCTGCGACAGCACGATAGTGACCGGCTCTGACGGCAGCATGTCGTGCTCGTTCATCGCCTTCGCTTCTTCGCGCTCGTGCAGCGGCGAGCGGCGATCGTCGCCGAACGCTTCCGCGTCGGCCTGCAGCTCTTTCTTCAGCAGGGTATTCATTTTGCGCTCGGATGCCAGGATGGCCTGGATCTGATCGCGCTCTTTCTCCAGCTCGCTCTGCTCGCCGCGGATCTTCATCTCTTCCAGTTTGGCGAGATGACGCAGCTTCAGTTCAAGAATGGCTTCGGCCTGGGTTTCACTGATGCCGAAACGGGACATCAGCACCGGCTTCGGCTCGTCTTCGCTACGGATGATGTGGATCACTTCATCGATATTGAGGAACGCCACCAGCAAACCTTCAAGGATATGCAGGCGCTTCAGCACTTTATCGAGGCGATAGTTCAGACGACGACGCACGGTATCGCGACGGAACGCCAGCCACTCGGTGAGGATCTCCAGCAGGTTTTTCACCGCCGGACGCCCGTCCAGGCCAATCATGTTCAGGTTAACGCGGTAACTTTTTTCCAGATCGGTGGTGGCGAACAGGTGGTTCATCACCTGGTCCATATCCACGCGGTTAGAGCGCGGTACCACCACCAGACGTGTTGGGTTCTCGTGGTCGGATTCGTCGCGCAGATCGTCCACCATCGGCAGCTTTTTCGCGCGCATCTGGCTGGCGATCTGCTCCAGCACGCGAGCGCCGGACACCTGATGCGGCAGCGCGGTGATCACCACGGCACCGTCCTCTTTTTTCCAGACGGCGCGCATGCGCACCGAGCCGCGTCCGTTCTGGTAAATCTTACGGATGTCGTCCCGGGCGGTGATGATTTCGGCTTCGGTCGGATAGTCCGGCCCCTGTACGATGTCCAGCAGCTGGTCGAGCGTGGTTTTCGGCTGGTCAATCAGCGTCACAGCCGCCTGGGCAACTTCGCGCAGGTTATGCGGCGGAATGTCGGTGGCCATGCCCACCGCAATCCCGGTGGTGCCGTTCAGCAGAATGTTCGGCAGACGCGCCGGCAGCATCTTCGGCTCGTCCAGGGTGCCGTCGAAGTTCGGCACGAAATCCACCGTGCCCTGCCCCAGTTCACTGAGCAGCACGCTGGCGTATTTAGAGAGGCGGGACTCGGTATAACGCATCGCCGCGAAGGATTTCGGATCGTCCGGCGCGCCCCAGTTCCCCTGGCCATCCACCAGCGGATAACGATATGAGAACGGCTGCGCCATCAGCACCATCGCTTCGTAGCAGGCGCTGTCGCCGTGCGGGTGGTATTTACCCAGCACGTCACCCACGGTACGGGCAGATTTTTTAAACTTGGCGCTGGCGTTGAGGCCCAGTTCAGACATGGCATACACGATGCGTCGTTGAACCGGCTTCAGACCATCACCAATAAACGGCAGCGCCCTGTCCATGATGACGTACATGGAGTAGTTGAGGTAGGCGTTTTCCGTGAATTCGTGCAGCGCGAGGCGCTCTGCACCGTCGTGAGTCAGGTCACTCATTACTGATTATTCCTTAGACAATCTGGCCGCACGCAGGGAAACGGCAATATTGCCGCCGATAGTACCCTATCTGCGACGCTGAGTCACAGCAGGGTTGATTATTGCTGATTTAGCAAAAATCTTTGCACATTTTGCTCATTAAAACGTTTCGCTGACTGTCGTACCATTAGTGCCAAACGTCAATATTCGAGGACAAATAATGAGCAACATCCTGATTATCAACGGTGCGAAAAAATTCGCCCACTCCAATGGCCAGCTTAACGACACCCTGACCGAGGTCGCGGAAAGTTTCCTGCGCGACGCCGGGCATGATGTTCAGGTTACCCGCACCGACGGCGACTACGACGCGAAAGCCGAAGTGCAGAAATACCTGTGGGCCGATGTGGTGATCTACCAGATGCCAGGCTGGTGGATGGGTGCGCCCTGGACCATGAAAAAGTACATTGATGACGTCTTCACCGAAGGTCACGGCTTCCTGTACGCCAGCGACGGTCGCACCCGCTCCGATGCAACGAAGAAGTATGGCTCAGGCGGCCTGATTCAGGGCAAAAAATACATGCTGTCCCTGACCTGGAACGCGCCAATGGAAGCCTTCACCGATGAAGCGCAGTTCTTCCACGGCGTGGGCGTGGACGGCGTTTATCTGCCGTTCCATAAAGCCAATGAGTTCCTTGGCATGACTGCGCTGCCGACCTTTATCGCCAACGACGTGATTAAAATGCCGGACGTTCCGCGCTATATCGCAGAATACCGCAAGCACCTCGGCGAAATCTTTGCTTAACTGAGAGCTGAATTTAACAAGGAGTTGATCATGCTGACAGTGATTGCAGAGATCCGCACCCGTCCGGGTGCACACCATCGCCAGGCGGTGCTTGATGCGTTTGCCGGTATCATCCCTGTGGTATTGCAGGAAGAGGGTTGTCACGGCTATGCGCCGCTGATTGACCACAACGCGCAGGTTAGTTTTCAGTCCACCAATCCGGATTCCATCATGATGCTGGAACAGTGGGAGAGCGTGTCGCATCTTGAAGCGCACCTGCAAACCCCGCACATGAAAGCCTGGAGCGATGCGGTGAAAGCCGACGTGCTGGAAACCCATATCCGTATTCTGGAAAACGGCGTGTAAGCTGGCCCCGTGGCGATAAAAAAAGGCGATGATCTCATCGCCTTTTTTGTTGTCTGCGCCGGCTCTCGCGGGCCGTCAGCGTCAGACTTCGATATCTGCCATGTCGCCCTTCTCCTGCAGCCAGTTGCGGCGGTCTTCCGAACGCTTCTTGGCCAGCAGCATATCCATCATCGCGGTGGTCTGCTGCTCGTCTTCATCGCTGATAATGAGCTGCACCAGGCGACGAGTGTTAGGATCGAGGGTCGTTTCACGCAGCTGCATCGGGTTCATCTCGCCCAGCCCTTTAAAGCGCTGCACGTTCGGTTTGCCCTTCTTGCGCTTGAGCTGCTCCAGCACGCCGGCTTTTTCTTCTTCATCCAGCGCGTAGTAGACCTCTTTGCCGAGATCGATACGGTAGAGCGGCGGCATCGCCACATAAACGTGGCCGCCTTTCACCAGCGAACGGAAGTGCTTCACGAACAGCGCGCACAACAGGGTTGCGATGTGCAGACCATCGGAGTCGGCATCTGCGAGGATACAGATCTTGCCGTAGCGCAGCTGGGTCAGATCTTCGCTGTCCGGATCGATACCGATCGCGACCGAAATATCGTGCACTTCCTGCGACGCCAGCACCTCGTCTGAGGAGACTTCCCAGGTATTCAGGATCTTCCCTTTCAGCGGCATGATCGCCTGATATTCACGATCGCGCGCCTGTTTGGCGGATCCGCCTGCGGAGTCCCCTTCCACCAGGAACAGCTCGGTGCGGCTGAGATCCTGCGCGGTACAGTCAGCCAGCTTGCCGGGCAGTGCCGGGCCGCTGGTGAGCTTCTTACGCACCACTTTCTTCGCCGCACGCATACGGCGCTGGGCGCTGGAGATGGCCATTTCCGCCAGCATTTCAGCGGACTGCACGTTCTGGTTAAGCCACAGGGTGAAGGCATCTTTCACCACGCCGGAGACGAACGCAGCACACTGGCGCGATGACAGGCGCTCTTTGGTCTGCCCGGCAAACTGCGGGTCCTGCATCTTCACCGACAGCACGTAGGCGCAGCGCTCCCAGATATCTTCTGCGGACAGCTTCACGCCGCGCGGCAGAATGTTGCGGTATTCGCAGAACTCACGCATCGCATCCAGCAGACCCTGACGCAGACCGTTGACGTGCGTACCGCCCTGCATGGTCGGGATGAGGTTGACGTAGCTTTCGGTGAGCAGCTCGCCGCCTTCCGGCAGCCAGAGCAGCGCCCAGTCCACGGCTTCGGTATCGCCGGAGAAGTTGCCGACAAAAGGCTTTTCCGGCAGCGTCGGCAGACCGTTCACCGCCTCGCTCAGGTAGTCGGTCAGACCATCCTGATAGCACCAGCGCTGCTCGGCGTTGTTGACGTTGTCTTTAAAGTTGATTTCAACGCCCGGACACAGCACCGCTTTCGCTTTCAGAAGATGCATCAGACGCGACACGGAGAAGCGCGGGCTGTCGAAGAATTTCTCGTCCGGCCAGAAGTGGACGCTGGTGCCGGTATTGCGCTTGCCGCAGGTGCCGATGACCTTCAGATCCTCGACCTTCTCGCCGTTTTCGAAGGCGATGCTGTACACCTGACCGTCGCGGCGCACCGTAACTTCCACGCGGCGCGACAGGGCGTTAACCACCGAGATCCCCACGCCGTGCAGGCCGCCGGAGAACTGATAGTTTTTGTTGGAGAATTTACCGCCGGCGTGCAGGCGGCAGAGGATCAGCTCAACCGCGGGAACGCCCTCTTCCGGGTGAATATCCACCGGCATCCCGCGACCGTCATCGATCACTTCCAGCGACTGGTCGGCGTGCAGAATAACCTCCACGCGCTTTGCGTGACCGGCCAGCGCTTCGTCCACGCTGTTATCAATAACTTCCTGACCCAGATGGTTAGGGCGAGTGGTGTCGGTGTACATCCCCGGGCGACGGCGAACCGGCTCAAGCCCGGTGAGTACCTCAATGGCATCAGCGTTATAGGATTGCGTCATGATTTATATATTCAGATAGCGTGATCGGATCGATCGGGCTTCAACGTAAACCCAAAAAATCGACAATCTGTGTGAAATGATCTTCGAAGCCGACAAATGCGTGATTCCCCCCGGTTTCGACGGTCTGGCGACAGGAGGCGTAATAGGCCACCGCCTGACGGTAATCCAGTACCTCGTCCCCTTCCTGTTGCAGCAGCCAGATGAGATCCGGTGCTTCAAGCGGGTCGATTTGCATAACTTTGAGATCGTAAATATGGCGAGACTCTAGCACATATTGTTCCCCGGTGTAGGGGTTCTCGTTTTGCCCGAGATAATCGGTCAGCAGTTCGAACGGGCGCACCGCAGGGTTGATAACCACGGCGGGTAACATAAAGCACTGCGACAGCCAGGTGGCGAAATAGCCGCCCAGCGAAGATCCCACCAGACCTAACGCTTCACCGCCGTGCTCCATCACCAGCGACTCCAGCAGCTCGGCGGCGGCAGCCGGATAGGGCGGGAGCTGCGGAACGATGACGTCAATATCGGGATGATGCTCCGTAAGCCAGTGCGTGAGCGCGGTGGCTTTTTCGGAGCGGGGAGAGCTGTTGAACCCGTGGAGGTAGAGAAGCGTAGACATCAGTATCCTTCTGAGGCGGTATCCGGCCGGAAAGCCTGACCTTCAAGACGGCAGACCTCGGTGGTTAAGGTGCCGTCGGGATGCAAATTCAGCCAGCGCCAGCCGGGGGCGATGGTATCAAGGGTAAAGTTGGCGCAGTGCGGTTTGAACTGGACGCAGGTGGACGGCGTGGCGAGCACGCGGCGTCCGTTCCAGTCGAGGTCCAGCTCCTGATGAATATGGCCGCACAGCAGATGTTTTACCGTCGGGAAACGACTCAGCACGTCGTCCAGATCGCCGGCGTTGCGCAGGCTGTGCTGATCGAGCCAGCTGCAGCCGGACGGCAGCGGATGATGATGCAGCAGCAGCAGGGTCTGGCGGTCGCCCCAGTCGGCCAGCTTGCGCTCAAGCCACTCCAGCTGGAACTCGCTCAGCTCGCCATGCGGCACGCCGAACACCTGGCTGTCGAGCAGTAAAATTTGCCAGGTGGCGTTAAGCAACACCCGTTTCGCCGGGGAGATGCCTGCTTCCTGCAGCGCGCTGTACATCGCCGGCTGGAAATCGTGATTGCCGGGCAGCCACACGCAGGGCGAGGCGAGCGAACGGATCCCCTCGGCAAACAGCTGATAGGCTTCGGCGCTGTGGTCCTGCGCTAAATCTCCGGTGGCGACAATCAGATCGCAGTCGCGCTGTGCCTGATGAATGGCCGCCAGCACAGCCTGGTAGCTTTCCCATGTGTTCACACCCAGTAGCGTTTCGCCTTTGCCGGCAAACAGGTGGGTATCGGTGATTTGTAAGATCCTTACCGTTGCCCCATCAGCCACGGTAAGGTTTAACAGGCTTTCCAAATGGTGTCCTTAGGTGTCCACGTCGCTAACAAACCGGAACCGCCATCGCTCCATGTGTAAAACAGTAGCGCAGCCAATCAGCAAGGAATTGGTTTATTTGATGCTTTTCGTCACGTTGATGCAATTTTTTATTCGGATAATCATAACGTGCTTTAAAGCGATAGATCTGCTGACTTGAACACACTTCCGCCACCATCGCGTCATGATAGAGCCGCACGCTCATGGAAGGCAGGCTCCAGTAGCTGACCGCCGGTGCGGTCTGCTCAATCTCCACAAGCGTAGTGTAGCGGGTGGACTCGGTAATCGTTAACCGGTACTGCGCGCTTCCCACCTGATAGCTAACGGTTTCGCCAGCCTGATCCTCGCGGGGCAACAGGCGGCGTAACTGGGCGAAATTGGTTTCGCACAGCCGCATCATTTCAGGGAAGTCAGGTGTATAGCGCTTAATCATATTCAGGTATTCCACTCTTCGCGTAATGCTTCATGATGCAGCTGCAGCCATTGCAGGGCGATGACGGACGCTGCGTTGTCGATTTTCCCCTCTTCTACCCACTGATAAGCCTGTTCCCGGCTCACCACATGAACACGAATGTCTTCGTTTTCTTCCACCAGACCGTGTACCCCTTCGGCCTGGGTGGCATCCACTTCACCCACCAGTATCGACAGCCGCTCGCTGGTGCCGCCGGGGCTTGCCAGGTAGCTCAATACCGGTTTCGTGCGTTGTACGGTTAACCCCGCTTCTTCGCTGGCTTCGCGACGCGCAACGTCGTCGGGCGTTTCGCCGGTTTCGATCATACCGGCGACCAGCTCCAGCAGCCAGGGGGTGTCGCTGGTGTCGTAGGCTGCGATGCGGATTTGTTCAATCAGCACCACCTCATCACGCACCGGGTCAAAGGGTAGCAGCACCGCCGCATGGCCGCGCTCGAAAATTTCACGCTCGATTTCACCGCTCATTTCGCCATTGAAAAGGCGATGGCGAAAGCGGTAAACATCGAGTGAAAAAAAGCCGCGCCAGCGCGTTTCGCGTGCAATAATTTCTACATCATTTTTAGTGAAAGTAACCGGATGTTTCGTTGAAGTGGTCATGTTTATCCCGGATTATGCAATGGTGATGAAAGCGACGATTTCAAGTCTGCGCATCTGCCGTTTGCGTTGTGCTGTGGTAGATTGACGGTATTTCAATCCAGAAGGCACGTTACGCCAAGCCCTGGCGGGGGCTGACTCTGCTAGAATCGGCGATCATTTTTCGACGTGTGTCAGCGCTAACAATAAATTCTGCTTCACAACAAGGAATGCAAATGAAGAAATTGCTCCCCATTCTGATCGGTCTGAGCCTTGCCAGCTTCAGCACGCTGAGCCAGGCAGAAAACCTGTTACAGGTTTATAAGCAGGCTCGTTTAAGCAACCCTGACCTGCGTAGATCGGCCGCTGACCGTGATGCCGCATTCGAAAAAATTAACGAAGCACGCAGCCCGTTGCTGCCGCAGCTGGGTCTCGGCGCTGACTACACCTGGAACAACGGTTATCGCGACAGCAGCGGTGTTGACAGTACGACCACCAGCGGCAGTCTGCAACTGACCCAGACCATTTTCGACATGTCGAGATGGCGCGCCCTGACGCTGCAGGAAAAAAGCGCCGGCATTCAGGACGTCACCTGGCAGGTCGATCAGCAGACGCTGATCCTCAATACCGCTACCGCCTATTTTAACGTATTAAGCGCCATCGATGCGCTTTCCTATACCGAAGCGCAGAAGCAGGCGATTTATCGTCAGCTCGATCAAACCACCCAGCGCTTCAACGTTGGCCTGGTCGCCATCACCGACGTGCAGAACGCCCGCTCACAGTATGACAACGTGCTGGCCAACGAAGTTGCCGCCCGTAACACGCTGGACAACGCGGTCGAAGAGCTGCGCCAGGTGACCGGCAATTACTATCCGGAGCTGGCGTCGCTCAACGTTGACAGCTTCTCGCCGTCCAAGCCTGAGCCGGTGAACGCCCTGCTGAAAGAAGCGGAGAAGCGTAACCTTTCTCTGCTGCAGGCGCGTCTGAACCAGGATCTGGCTCGCGAGCAGATCCGCTACGCCGAAACCGGCCATATGCCGACCCTCGGCCTGACCGCCTCCACCAGCCTGTCCGATACGGACTACAGCGGCAGCCAGGCGGCGCGCGCCGGCAACGCTGACCGCACCGTAGGGCAGAACTCCGTTGGCCTGAGCTTCTCTCTGCCACTCTACAGCGGCGGCTCGGTCACCTCTCAGGTGAAACAGGCGCAGTACGGCTTCGTGGGTGCCAGCGAGCAGCTGGAGAGCGCGCACCGCAGCGTGGTGCAGACCGTGCGTTCGTCCTATAACAACGTGAATGCGTCCATCAGCAGTATCAACGCGTACAAACAGTCCGTGGTCTCTGCGCAAAGCTCCCTTGATGCGACCGAAGCGGGTTACTCCGTGGGGACACGTACCATCGTTGACGTGCTGGATGCGACCACCACGCTGTACAACGCCAAGCAGCAGCTCTCAAGCGCGCGCTATAACTACCTGATCAACCAGCTCAACATCAAATCTGCGCTGGGTACGCTCAACGAGCAGGATCTGGTTGCGCTTAACAGTGCGCTCGGCAAGCCGATCCCGACCACGCCGGAGAGCGTCGCGCCGGAGAATCCGGAGCAGGATGCACGGGTTGAAAGCATGGCTACCAACGACGCAGCGGCTCAGCCAGCGGCCACTGCGCAACCGGCTGCAGCACGTACTACCACCAGCAGCGCGAACCCGTTCCGCAACTGAGGGTAACAGGCAGGGGCACCCGCCCCTGCCTGAACGTAAGACAACGTAAAGATCCCCTTCCATCCTCGCTTATCTCGGCTTACTTGCTTTAATTTCACCCAGCCATCCACTATCCTGAGCACAATTTGCTGTCTTTTCCCTCCGGGCCCAGGAAGAAAAAATGAAACGGACAAAATCCATTAATCACGCGTCATTCCGCAAAAGCTGGAATGCACGTCATCTCACTCCCGTCGCGCTGGCCGTAACGGCGGTCTTTATGCTTGCAGGCTGCGAACAGAGTGACGAAACCGTCTCGATGTATCAGAACGCCGATGACTGCTCCGCCGCCAATCCGGGCAAAAGCGAACAGTGCACCACCGCCTATAACAATGCCGTAAAAGAAGCTGAACGCACCGCGCCGAAATATGCCACCCGTGAAGATTGCGTCGCGGAGTTCGGGGAAGGCCAGTGCCAGCAGGCACCGGCGCAGGCGGGCATGGCACCGACCGGTGAAAACCAGGCGCAGGCGCAGAGCAGCGGTAGCTTCTGGATGCCGCTGATGGCGGGTTACATGATGGGTCGTCTGATGGGCGGCGGCGCGGGCTATGCCCAGCAGCCGCTGTTCAGCTCGCGCAACCCGGCCAGCCCGGCATACGGTCAGTACACCGATGCCAGCGGTAAAGGCTATGGTGCCGCCCAGCCGGGTCGCACCATGACCGTGCCGAAAACCGCGCTGGCACCGAAGCCGGCCACCACCTCCACCATCACGCGCGGCGGCTTCGGTGATTCCGTCGCCAGACAGCACACCATGCAGCGTAGCGCGGCCGGTACCAGCTCTCGCTCCATGGGGGGCTAACCGTGGAACGCGTTTCAATCGTTGAGCGCCCTAACTGGCGCGAAAAAGCCACCGAATTTGGTTTCAACTTCCACACCATGTACGGCGAGCCGTACTGGTGTGAAGACGCCTACTATAAGCTGACCCTCGCCCAGGTAGAGCGCCTCGAAGCGGTCACCGCCGAGCTGCATCAGATGTGCCTGCAGGCCGTGGAAACCGTAGTCAGCAGCGACGATCTGCTGGCCAAATTCCGCATCCCGAAACACACCTGGGAGTTTGTGCGTCAGTCATGGCGTACCAACCAGCCGTCGCTTTACTCTCGTCTCGACATCGCCTGGGACGGCGTGGGCGAGCCAAAGCTGCTTGAGAACAACGCCGACACCCCAACCTCGCTCTACGAAGCCGCGTTCTTCCAGTGGCTGTGGCTTGAAGATCAGCTTAATGCCGGAAACCTGCCGGCGGGCAGCGATCAGTTCAACAGCCTGCAGGAGCAGATCATTGAGCGCTTCGTGGAGCTGCGTGAAAAACACGGCTTCCAGCTGGTGCATTTTGCCTGCTGCCGCGACAGCGTCGAAGATCGCGGTACCGTGCAGTATCTGCAGGACTGCGCCGCCGAAGCGGGGGTCGCCTCTGAGTTCCTGTTTATCGAAGATATCGGGCTTGGTGAAAAGGGGCAGTTCACCGATCTGCAGGATCAGGTGATCAGCAACCTGTTTAAGCTCTATCCGTGGGAATTCATGCTGCGCGAGGTGTTCTCCACCAAGCTGGAAGATGCTGGCGTGCGCTGGCTGGAGCCGGCCTGGAAGAGCATTCTCTCCAATAAAGCGCTGCTGCCGCTGCTGTGGAAGATGTTCCCGGACCATCCGAACCTGCTGCCCGCGTACTTTGCCGAAGACAGCCATCCTGAGATGGAAAAATACGTGGTGAAGCCGCTGTTCTCGCGCGAAGGTGCCAACATCACTATCGTCGATAACGGTCAGGAGATTGCCCGCTCGGAAGGCGTTTACGGTGAAGAAGGCATGATTGTGCAGCAGTACCATCCGCTGCCGCAGTTCGACGGCAGCTACACGCTGATTGGCAGCTGGCTTATCAACGACCAACCGGCCGGGATCGGCATCCGCGAAGATAAGGCACTGATCACTCAGGATATGTCGCGTTTTTACCCGCATATCTTTGTTGAGTAATCCTTACCCGGATAAATAAGGCGCGACTGTTCGCGCCTTATTTTTTAGCCCACCTGCACCGACAGCATACTGATCGACCCCATTTCCATGCCCTCAACCGGCACGCTCACCGGCTCCTCGCCATCCCACGCGCCCAGCACGTAGAGCAGCGGCAGGAAGTGATCCGGCGTCGGGTTCGAAAGGCTGCCACCTTCATGGTCGAGATAGTTCACCAGCGGATGGTTATCCGCCTCGCCCTGCCAGGTGAGATGCGCTTTGACGTAGTCATTAAACGCCTGCGCCCAGGGATACGGCGTGCTTTCGCCGTGCCAGCGCGCGGTGCGCAGGTTGTGCACTACGTTACCGCTCGCCACCAGCATAATGCCCTCATCGCGCAGCGCGGCGAGCTTACGACCCAGCTGGTAATGCCAGACGTTGGGTTGGGTGCTGTCGATGCTGAGCTGCACCATCGGGATATCAGCATTGGGGTACATCTTAATCAGCACGCCCCAGGAGCCGTGATCAAAGCCCCAGGCTTCTTTATCCAGCGTCACCGGCACCGGAGCAAGCAGATCCACCAGCCGCTGGGCCAGCGCCGGCGAGCCGGGCGCAGGATAATGAGTGTCGTACAGCGCCTGCGGGAAGCCGCCGAAATCATGGATAGTTTTCGGGGTTTCCATCGCGGTTACGCCGGTGCCGCGGGTATACCAGTGCGCGGATATCACCACGATAGCTTTCGGGCGCGGCAGCGTGTCGCCCATCTGCTGCCAGGCGCGGGTGTAAAGATTGTCTTCAAGGACATTCATTGGGCTGCCATGCCCCAGAAACAGTGCTGGCATTCGCGTATGAGACATGGTGTTATCCTTCAAACTGCGCTAAACAAGATATGCACCACCTTACGCGCTTTCATCCGGGGATGAACTCAGATAACCATGATGATGATCATCAGGAAATTTGAATGTAAGTACTGTGTAAATCAGGGGCTTGCGGTCTCGCTATTTCGCCGCCCACTCATTAATATTAATGAGAATCATTATCAAAGGAGAAGTTTATGTCAGTGCCGTTGCTCCTGACCATACTGGCAGGCGGAGCCACCTTTATCGGAGCCCTGTTTGGCGTACTTGGCCAGAGACCGTCCAACCGGTTGCTGGCGTTCTCTCTCGGCTTTGCCGCCGGCATTATGCTGCTTATCTCCCTGATGGAGATGCTGCCCGCGGCGCTGCACACCGAGGGGATGTCTCCGGTGCTGGGCTACGGGATGTTTATACTCGGGCTGGTCGGCTACTTCGTGCTGGACCGCTCCCTGCCCCACGCCCATCCGCAGGATCTGCTGGACGGCTCGCTGAAAAAGCGCAACCTGCAACGCACCGCGCTGCTGCTGACGCTTGGCATCAGCCTGCACAACTTCCCGGAAGGCATTGCCACCTACGTCACGGCGAGCAGCGATCTGGAACTGGGTCTGGGCATTGCGCTGGCGGTCGCCCTGCACAACATTCCTGAAGGACTGGCCGTCGCCGGGCCGGTGTTTGCTGCCACCGGCTCAAAACGCAAAGCGCTGCTGTGGGCTGGCGTGTCCGGTATGGCGGAAATCCTCGGCGGCGTGCTGGCGTGGCTGATCCTCGGCACCCTGGTATCGCCGGTGGTGATGGCCGCAATTATGGCGGCGGTAGCCGGGATTATGGTGGCGCTGTCGGTGGATGAACTGATGCCGCTGGCCAAAGAGATCGATCCGCACAACAACCCAAGCTATGGCGTGCTGTGTGGCATGTCGGTGATGGGCTTCAGCCTGACGCTCCTGCAAAGCAGCGGCATAGGCTGATAAACAGCAATAAAAAAACCCGGCGGCTGCCGGGTTTTTTATGCGCTACGTTCAGCTGGCTTTGCGTTCGTGGGTCTGGCGATACTCAACCAGATCCTCAATGGTCACCACCGGCATGTCATGCTGACGGGCAAAAGCGATGCACTCCGGCGCGCGAGCCATAGTGCCGTCATCATTGGTCAGCTCGCACAGCACGCCCGCAGGCTTGAAGCCGGCGAGGGTCACCAGATCGATGGTCGCTTCGGTATGGCCGCCGCGGGTCAGTACGCCGCCCGGCTGCGCGCGCAGCGGGAAAACGTGGCCTGGACGGTTGAGATCCGATGGCTTCGCGCCGTCGGCGATGGCGGCACGCACCGTGGTGATACGGTCAGCAGCGGACACGCCAGTGGTCACGCCGTGCGCGGCTTCGATGGTGACAGTAAAACCGGTGCCGAAGGAGCTGGTGTTGTTCTCCACCATCATCGGCAGGTCGAGCTGTTTACGGCGCTCTTCATTGATGCACAGGCAGACAATACCGCTACCGTGACGGATGGTCAGCGCCATCTGCTCTACGGTCATGGTTTCGGCGGCAAAGATCATGTCGCCTTCGTTTTCGCGATTTTCATCGTCCAGCACCATCACACCGCGACCGTTGCGCAGAGCGGTAAGCGCCTGTTCCACGCGCTCGGCGGAGGAACCAAAAGAAGAAAGGAGCGTCTGATTCATGGTAATAAAACCTCAGTAAAAATATGGTTACCAGAATCAGGGCAGTCTTAGGAGTACCGCAAGCGGCATAATAATAACGTGAGCAGGCCGTAGCCTGAGCTGTGTCGTTACCCTCTCCCATCCGGACTTTAACCGTCGGCCCCGGAATTACACCGGATCTGCTGACCTTCAACGTTGCCATTGAAGCGCTCGCGGGCTTTCAGCTGCGCTGATCTACCGCCGGTGGGGAATTTCGCCCCGCCCTGAGAATAAGCGGGTTAACTATAACGCCATTGATTAATGGCGGCAATGCATAAGCTTCATATACTCATAATGGATATAGCAAAAGCACGCGTATTCGCCTGAATAACGCAATGGGGACATTTCCGGTTTATCACCTGCGGATCAGGCATTACAATTAGGTTTAACACCACATCAGCTCAGGGAAACCGCTATGATTGACCCGAAAAAAATTGAACAGATCGCCCGTCAGGTACATGAGTCTATGCCCAAAGGGATTCGCGAATTCGGGGAAGACGTTGAGAAACGCATCCGCCAGACCCTGCAGGCGCAGCTGTCGCGTCTGGATCTGGTGAGCCGGGAAGAGTTTGACGTGCAGACGCAGGTGCTGCTGCGTACTCGTGAAAAGCTGACCGCGCTGGAACAGCGTCTGAACGAACTGGAAGGCCGCAGCAGCACAACGCCGGCTACCGCGAACGTCACGCCAGCCGCTGACAGCAGCGTAACGCCTTCCGCTGCCACCAGCGCAGTGTCACCGCCCGCTATCCCGCCGGTCGATAACATTTAAGACCGCACGTCTCTCCCTCATGACGAGGGAGAGCGCTTTTAAACCCGGCTACTTCCCGCTGTTTTTCTGGATCTTTTTGATGATGTTGGTCGTCGAGCAGCCGTCTTCGAAGTTGAGTACCAGCACGTCGCCGCCGTTGGCCCACACCTCTTCGCTCCCGGCAATCTCTTCTGGCTTATAGTCCCCGCCTTTGACCAGCAGATCCGGCAGGATCCCGGCGATCAGGCGCTGCGGCGTATCCTCTTCAAACGCCACCACCCAGTCCACCGCTTCCAGCGCGCCAAGCACGATCATGCGCTGTTCGAGCGGATTCACCGGACGCGTTTCGCCCTTCAGGCGTCTGGTTGACGCATCGCTGTTAACCGCCACAATCAGGCGGTCGCCGAGCTTACGGGCATTAGCGAGGTAGGAGACGTGACCGGCGTGCAGAATGTCGAAGACGCCGTTGGTCATCACCACTTTCTCACCGCGTTTGCGCGCAGCGGCTACCGCCTCTTTCAGTCCCGCTTCGGTCATTACACCGAAGCCGGTCTCCGAGCGTCCGCGCACGGCATTTTCCAGTTCAACCGGCGAGACGGTGGAAGTCCCGAGTTTGCCGACCACCACGCCCGCAGCGGCGTTAGCGAAGTAGCACGCCTCTTCCAGCGTGTTGCCCGCCGCAAGGGTGGCCGCCAGCACGCCGATAACCGTGTCGCCCGCCCCGGTGACGTCATACACTTCCTGCGCCAGCGTCGGCAGGTGGAACGGCTCTTTGCCCGGCTGGAGCAGCGTCATGCCCTGCTCGGAGCGGGTCACCAGCAGCGCGGCGAGGTCAAAATCGGCGATCAGCTGCATACCGCGGCTGACGATCTCGTCTTCGGTCTTGCACTTCCCGACCACCGCTTCAAACTCGGAGAGGTTCGGGGTCAGCAGCGTGGCACCGCGGTAGCGTTCAAAGTCAGCGCCTTTCGGGTCGATCAGCACCGGTACGTTAGCGTTACGCGCGAGCTGAATCATCTGCTGCACGCTGTTGAGCGCCCCTTTGGCGTAATCGGACAGCACCAGCGCGCCAATCTGCGGCAGCGCCTGACTGATGCGCTCGTGCAGCGGCTGCGGGTCAACGCCCTCAAAGCCCTCTTCAAAATCCAGGCGGATCAGCTGCTGGTTGCGCGACAGCACACGCAGTTTGGTAATGGTCGGATGCGTCGGAACGGAAACGAAGTCGCACTTCACGTTAACGCCTGCCAGCGACTGGCTCAGCGCGCGCGCCGCGTCGTCGATGCCGGTCAGGCCAACCAGCCGCGAATTCGCCCCCAGCGACGCGATGTTCATCGCCACGTTCGCCGCTCCGCCCGGACGCTCTTCAATGGTATCGACCTTCACCACCGGCACCGGCGCTTCCGGGGAAATACGGCTGGTTGGGCCATACCAGTAGCGATCCAGCATCACGTCACCGACGACCATGACTCCTGCGCGCTCAAATTCGGGCAGCGTTACTTTCATTCCTGACTCTCCTGAGAGAATGCCCCGCGCGTCGCCGGACAAGGCCTGTTTTGCCCGCCCGCCCCGCGTGGGGATTATCAAAATTTGCGCGCGATAATAGCACAGTTACGGCGTATCGCACGGCTCCACCAGCCATTTGCGCCAGCTTTCCCGCACCCGCTCACGCTCCTGAGCAAACGCCTGCTGATCGACACTCCCCGGCAGCTTCTGCAGCGCCAGGTCGTGCAGCTCGTCGCGCAGCGTCACGTAAGCATGGGTCAGCGCCCGGGCTTCGTCGTCGTCCATGATGTCGTTCTGCGCCAGCAGTTCGAGAATGCGCACGTTATCGGACCAGCGCGTCAGCTTCGGGGCCGCATGGGCAAAGCGTAGCACCAGATACTGGGTGATAAATTCGATATCGGTGATGCCGCCTTCGTCGGCCTTGATATCAAAGCGGTCGCGCTGCTTGCCGCCCAGATGCGCCCGCATCTTCTCGCGCATCTCACGCACGTCAGTTTGCAGCGTCGCGCCCTCTCTGGGCTGAGCCAGGATGTCGCGGCGGATGGCGTCAAAACGCAGATTAAGCTGCGGATCGCCGTACACTACGCGGGCGCGCACCAGCGCCTGATGCTCCCAGGTCCAGGCTTCATGCTGCTGGTAGTCGGCAAAAGCATCCGCCGTGGTCACCAGCATGCCCGCCGCGCCGGAAGGCCGCAGGCGCGCATCCACTTCATAAAGAATGCCCGAGGAGGTGCGGGTGCTGAACAGGTGCATGATGCGCTGGGCCAGGCGCAGGTAGAACTGGCGACCATCGATCTCACGATCGCCGTCGGTCATCACGTCCAGCGGGCAGTCGTGGAGAAACACCAGGTCGAGATCGGAGCTGTAGCCCAGCTCCCAGCCGCCAAGCTTACCGTAGCCAATCACCGCAAAGCCGCGCCCTTCCCGGTCATGGAGATGACGCGGCTGACCGTAGCGCGCCACCATCTGCGACCAGGCCTGACGCACTACCGCATCGATAATCGCCTCCGCCAGCCAGGTTAAGTGATCGCTCACTTTCATCACCGGCAGCGTACCGGCAATATCTGCCGCCGCCACGCGCAGCATCTGCGCCTGCTTGAACTGGCGCAGCGCTTCCAGCTGCTGCTCCTCATCCTCTTCCGGGACGCGCAGCAGGTACTGGCGCAGCTCGTCACGATAGGCATCGGTCGCGGTCGGCTGATAGAGCGTCGCCGGGTCGAGCAGCTCATCGAGCAGCAGCGGATAGCGCGCCAGCTGGCTGGCTACCATCGGCGAAGCAGCGCAGAGGGTGATCAGATGCTTGAGCGCACCGGGAAACTCGGTAAGTAGCTCAAGATAGGTGGTGCGCGTGACGATCCCCACCAGCAGCGGCGTCATGCGCGACAGCGGCACATGGGCATCGGCCCGGCTGCAGACGTCGCTCAGCAGGCGCGGCATCAGCTGATCCAGCACCTGCCGCCCGCGCGGGCCGATGGTGCGCTTATCCAGCTCCTTGCGGAAATCGGCGATGAGCGCCAGCACCCGCTCGCGTGATGCCGTATCCAGATGCGCCAGCACCGGGGTGGAGTCCTCCACGTCCAGCGTATCCTGCCACAGCTCGCGCCAGGCTTCCGGCAGCACATCCTCATCGGCCTGCGGCTCGTCGTCGCCGATCAGCTCGTTAAACACCTGACGCACCGCCGCCATGTGCTGTTCAAGGGTTCGGGTCAGCGTCTCCCAGCTCTCGCACTGCATGCCCCACGCCAGCCGGGCGCGGTTGAGCGCATCCCCGGGCAGCGTCTGGGTCTGTTCATCATTGATGCTTTGCAGCAGATTTTCGAGACGCCGCAGGTAAAGGTACGCAGCGCGCAGCGTCTGCGCCTCGCCTTCGGGCAGCAGATGCAGCGCATCGATAGCCTCAAGCGTTGGCAGCAGGGAGCGCGACTGGAGCGACGGCTCACGTCCGCCGCGGATCAGCTGAAACACCTGCACGATAAACTCGACTTCGCGAATACCGCCCGCCCCCAGCTTGATGTTGTCCGTCAGGCCGCGCCGCCGCACTTCCCGGGCGATCATCCCTTTCATATTGCGCAGCGACTGGATCACGCTGAAGTCGATATAGCGGCGGAAGATGAACGGGCGCAGCATGGCGCGCAGCTCCTGGCTCCAGCGATCGTCGCTATCCCCCATAATGCGCGCTTTCACCATCGCGTAGCGCTCCCAGTCGCGCCCCTGCTCCTGGTAGTAATCCTCCAGCGCAGCGAAGCTCAGCACCAGCGGGCCGCTGTCGCCAAACGGGCGCAGGCGCATGTCCACGCGATAGACGAAGCCGTCCTGGGTGGCCTGATCCAGCGCTTTAATCAGCCGCTGACCGAGGCGGGTGAAGAACTGGGCGTTATCCAGCTCGCGCCGTCCGCCCCGGGTGACGCCGTTTTCCGGCCAGGCAAAAATCAGGTCGATATCCGAGGAGAAGTTAAGCTCTCCGCCCCCCAGTTTCCCCATTCCCAGGATCAGCAGCGGCTGCGCTACGCCCTCGTGGTTGCACGGCGTGCCCCACTCGCGGCAGCAGGCGGCGTAGAGCCAGTCGCGGGCAGCGACAATCAGCGTTTCAGCCAGCTGGCTGAGCTGCGCGAGGATCACCGGCGTCGGTAACACATCCAGCGCCTGCGCCCAGGCGATGCGCACCATGATGCGGCGGCGGAACTGACGCAGGACGCGCATCAGGGCAGCCTCATCGGTCACCTCCTGCAACGCAGCATCAAGCCAGGCGGCATAGTGCTGATGCTCCTCCGCGTGCGGCGGGTCGTTGTTCAGTTCCGCAGCCCATGCCGGCCAGGCGATAACGCTGTTTTCCACAAACTCGCTGAAGGCGAGCACCGCCCGCGCGTCGTCGGTCAGCGACGTATCCGGGAGCGCCTGCGCGACGCGTTCATGCACCTTCTGCCACTGCTGTTCTAAAACCGGGGAAAGCGGGATCATAGAGATTCCTTCGCCTGAATTAACGTTTTCCGCTGTGCCGCCAGAACGGCTCCTGCGAAATGGCCTCGTTACGGTAATGTTCGATTTCAATGCGCTGCCCGGTTTCGATGGCGTGACGCAGCCCTTCCCAGTTTTCCAGCCAGGGGGCGCTCACCGCGCTGTCGTAGACCCCGGCCAGCAGGCGAATGGCGTCGGTTTCCCGCCCGAGGCGCGGCAGCTGATCGCGGTATTTGTCGCCCAGCGGGCGCTCAAAGGCGTTACGCAGTTCGGCGGCGTGGCGGGAGAGATGGGTATCGGCGTAACGTTTGAAAGAGTCGCTGATTTTCGCCCGCGCTTTCTCATCGAGGTGCGCCTGCCAGCGACGCGACACCAGCCAGTCGGTAAGCGCCAGCTTGGTGATACCGCTTTCTGCACCGTAAGCCAGGGTGTCGGCGGGCAGAGCCTGGGTCAGCGACACCTCATAATGGGTCAGCAAATCACGTAAGTGAGTGCTCGCTTTTCGCGGCACAATGCCACCAAACAGCGCCAGCGCGTGACGCACCAGCGCCAGGGCTTTCACCACTTCATCTTTTGCCTGCTTCACGCCGCGCACCCACAGCTCCTCGTGATACTGCCAGTGCGCCAGCGCCATCTCCAGCGAGGCTTCCAGCGCCTGTTCAATGGTCGCCTTTGGTTTCAGTTTCAGGATGGTGAGCGGTTTAATCTGACGCGGCGCATTGCTCTGCGCCAGATGATACCCGCGCGCTGCTTTGCTCAGGCTGCCCTGACGGATACCCGGCTCGGCCACCAGCTGACGCGCCAGCTTCAGCAGATCGGCGGTATTGCCTGAGAGCAACTCCAGCTCCAGCTCGCACAGCGGCTCGCTCAGCTCACCGGATTTCACTTCTCCCTGATCCAGGGCAAGCTCAATCTCGCTCTCACCGTGAGTAACCACCCACTTTTCACGCAGAAAATCGGTGCTGAACAGCGGCTGTACCGCCTGCTGTAGCGCGCTGACCTCAACGCCCTCCGGCCAGATCTCCGCCGGGAAGCGAGCCAGGTCCAGCGCGTTGCTCTCCAGCGGAATATTGTATTCCGGACGCTGATGCAGCCCGCCGACCACGCGCCCGGCCGCTTTGATGGTCATCTCATAGCGATCGTTATCGCCGCGAATGCGCAGTCCCATGTCGTGGCGGCGCAGCAGCGTGTCCGCCGTTTCATAGTAGGTATTGTGCAGCTGGCGGGGCGCCTGATGCGCGCCGTTAAGCGAATCCAGCAGCGTGCGCAGCGCCGGAACGGCCTCATGCTGGACAATAAATTTCAGTTCAATTTCCTGGGCCATAGTCATTTACTTTTGTTCTGTCACACCGGGGAACATTCGTTGCGAACTAAATAGCCTGCGGTCTGTCAGTACTACAGGCAACTTTCGCAACGTGCGCCTGACCCGGCGTGAGGTTAGCGGGGAATGGCCTAACTATGCCCTCCCGCTACTGCCTTGACAATGGGTGATGGCTGCGGAAAGTACCTGATTTATTGGCGTCTCGTTCCCCGCCAGCCGTCGGGGTAACGGGGTGCCACACGCTGCATGTGGTCGGCCTCACGGGTAAAACCTCCTGGAAGATTCTTATTCAGGTTTCAGTTTTGCATCGTCAGACTGTTACCACTACTATCGTTCCACGCTTAACGACGACACCGACATCTGATGCCAAAATTACGCCATATTTGCTTTACCTTACTTGTGCTTAGCGTTTCAACCGTGACCCACGCCGAAGAAAAACGTTACGTTTCCGATGAACTGAATACCTGGGTCCGCAGTGGTCCTGGCGATAACTATCGTCTGGTGGGCACGCTCAATGCCGGTGAGGAAGTGACGCTGCTGCAGAGCAACGAGGCAACAAAATATGGCCAGGTTCGCGACAGCGAGGGGCGCAGCGTGTGGATCCCGCTCGGCCAGCTGAGCAACCAGCCCAGCCTGCGCACCCGGGTGCCGGATCTGGAAAATCAGGTCAAAACCCTGACCGATAAACTCACCAATATCGACACCACCTGGAACCAGCGCACTGCGGATATGCAGCAGAAAGTGGCGCAGAGCGACAGCGTGATCAACGGCCTCAAGGAAGAGAATCAGAAGCTGAAAAACGAGCTGATTGTGGCGAAGAAGAAAGTCGATGCCGCCAATATTCAGCTGGATGACAAACAGCGCACCATCATCATGCAGTGGTTTATGTATGGCGGCGGCGTCGCGGGCGTTGGTTTGCTGCTCGGTCTGCTGCTGCCGCACATGATCCCAAGCCGCAAGCGTAAAGACCGCTGGATGAACTGATTTCGCCGCGCCGGTGACGGCGCGCGCATCAATAAAGGCGGCCACCGCAGGGTGCGCCGCCTTTTTTCATCAGGCTGGAGGGTAAACGCCCCAGCCACTCGCATTACTGCACCAGCGTCGGTTCAGACGTTAAGCGAGCCAGCATCTGCAGGCAGGCATCCGCGCAGGCGCGGCAGGCTCTGGCGCACTGCTGGCAGTGCTCGTTGTCGTGCCGGGCGCAGATCTCCGCACAGGCTTTGCAGATATCCACGCAGACCCGACACACCGCTATCGAAAAATCGCTGCTGAGACTGAGAAACTGGGCCGACAGGCGGCATATCGCCGCACACTGGGTATCCATGCGGATGCAGTCTTTCATCATCCCCTGATCGTCTTCCGCCAGACAGGACGCCGCGCAGTAGTCGCACGCCGCCGCGCACGCATAGCATGTATCAATACATGCCTGAACATCTCTGTGCATACCTCACCTCCGATTTACGTTAAGTGGATGTAATAAGTTTGCACATAAACAAGGTGTTAGCCAAACGGTACGCCGTTTTAACGCCTGGACTGGCGCTGCGCCCGCGGGCTGGCGGCGTCCCTTTTACATCGCCTTCTGCTCTACACTTCCGTATTATCGTGGGCTGAATAACGACGGGAGAGTAGCAGGTGAAGATCTATCTGGTGGGTGGTGCAGTACGCGACGAGCTGTTGGGCATACCGGTCAAAGACCGTGACTGGGTCGTCGTGGGCGCTACGCCGCAGGAGATGCTGGATGCCGGCTACCAGCAGGTCGGACGCGACTTCCCGGTGTTTTTGCATCCGCAAAGCCATGAGGAGTACGCCCTCGCCCGCACCGAGCGTAAATCCGGCCAGGGCTATACCGGCTTTACCTGCTACGCCGCACCGGACGTGACGCTGGAGCAGGATCTGCTGCGCCGCGACCTGACCATCAATGCCATTGCCCGGGACACCGACGGCACGCTGGTGGATCCGTACCACGGCCAGGACGATCTGCGTCAGCGTCTGCTGCGCCATGTCTCCCCTGCGTTTAATGAAGATCCGCTGCGCGTGCTGCGCGTGGCGCGTTTCGCGGCCCGCTATGCCCATCTCAGCTTCCGCGTTGCCGATGAAACCCAGGCGCTGATGCGCAGCATGGTCGAAGCGGGCGAGCTGGAACACCTGACGCCGGAGCGCGTGTGGAAAGAGACCGAAGGCGCGCTCGGCACGCGTAACCCGCAGGTGTTTTTCCAGGTGCTGCGCGACTGCGGGGCGCTGAAGGTGCTGTTCCCGGAACTCGATGCGCTGTTTGGCGTACCGGCTCCGGCGAAGTGGCACCCGGAGATCGACACCGGCATCCACGTCCTGATGACGCTCTCAATGGCGGCGATGCTCAGCCCGGATATCGACGTGCGCTTCGCTACCCTGTGCCACGATCTCGGCAAGGGACTGACGCCGAAGCATCTCTGGCCGCGCCACCACGGCCACGGCCCGGCGGGCGTGCGGCTGGTTGAAAAGCTGTGCCAGCGTCTGCGCGTACCAAACGACATTCGCGATCTGGCGAAGCTGGTGGCCGAGTATCACGACCTGATCCACACCTTCACGATCCTGCAGCCCAAAACCATCGTGAAGCTGTTCGACAGCATTGATGCCTGGCGCAAGCCGCAGCGCGTGGAGCAGATAGCCCTGACCAGCGAGGCGGACGTGCGCGGGCGCACCGGCTTTGAAGCCAATGACTATCCGCAGGGACGGATGCTGCGCGCGGCGTTTGAGGTGGCGAAGGCCGTGCCGACCAAAGAGGTGGTGGCAGCCGGTTTTCAGGGAGCGGAGATCCGCGAGGAGCTGACCAGACGCCGGGTGCGCGCCGTGGCGATATGGAAGGAAACACACTGCCCCCAGCCACAGGCCGAGGGCTGACCCGACACCGGCGGCGGTTATCGCCGCCGGCGCGGGGCGTTACTCAGAAGAACACCACGTATACCGCAGCCGCCACCACAAAACGGTAGATGGCAAACGGGATAAACGAAATGCGTTTGATGAGGTGCAGGAAGGTTTTAATCGCCACCAGCGCCACCAGGAACGCCGTCACAAAGCCTACCGCGAACATCGGAATGTCACCCACCGTCAGGAAGTGCCAGCTCTTGTAGAGATCGAGCACCGTGGCCCCCATCATCATCGGCACTGCCAGCAGGAAAGAGAACTCAGAGGCCGCATAGCGGCTCACGCCCATCAGCATGCCGCCAGAAATGGTTGCCCCGGAGCGGGAGAAGCCCGGCCACAGCGCCAGACACTGGAAGCAGCCAATCATAAACGCCTGACGATAGGTCATGTCATCCAGCCCGGGCGCACGCGGCTCCTTCGGCTTCAGCACTTCCGCGGCGATCAGCAGGAAGCCGCCCACCACCAGCGCGTACATGACGTTAATGGGGTTGAACAGGGATTTGATGGTGTCATGGAACACCAGACCCAGCACCACCGCAGGGATCATGCCCAGCAGGATATGCAGCAGCGTCAGGCGATTTTTGCCGGTGCCTTCATGCGGCGGATGGCCAAAGTGGATGCCGATAAGCCCAAACAGGCGACGCCAGAACATCACCACCACGGCGAGGATCGAGCCGAGCTGGATCACCACTTCAAAGGTTTTTGCCGTTTCATCCTCGAACCCCAACAGGTGCCCGACAATAATCATGTGACCGGTGCTGGAGACCGGCAGGAACTCGGTCAGGCCTTCGACCACACCGAGTATCGCCGCGATCAGCAGCGAGTGCATATCACTCATCAAATGACCCTCTAAAAATATTCAAAAAGAATAAAAGCAGCGCGCTGACGCAGCGGCTGCAAAATGCCCACGCAGTATGACCCGTAACCCCGCGTTTGGTTTAATGAATATGAAAACTAAATGGTTTCTTTCGGATTATTGCTACGCTCAATGATTACACCCACGTTGGCGGCGCGTGCCACCGCACCAGGTTTGCTCACTTTGATGCGCACCCAGGGCGAAGCAAAGCGGCTCAACAGGATGTCGGCCACCTCTTCCGCCACGCGCTCCACCAGCGCGAACCGGCTGCCCTCAACGTGACCGACAATGGCCTCGCTGATGTCGGCATAGCTCAGACAATCATTCACGTCGTCGCTTTTCGCCGCGCGGCGGTTGTCCCACGCCATTTCGATATCGAACACTAATTTCTGTTCGATGGTCTGCTCCCAGTCGTAAACGCCAATAGTGGTGATTACTGAAAGTTGCTCTATAAATACAATGTCCACGATCACCTGCCTGAGGGTTGGCTATGCCGGAAGCCCGGTACGCGCGCGTTGCCAGCGCCATGCTGTACGGCGGGGATACCACTTCCGACTAAATATGCGTATTATCCACAGATGCAGAGAATACAACGACATTTTCAAAACGGAACAGCGTTATGAGTGCAATCGCGCCTGGGATGATGATCCTCGCGTACCTTTGCGGCTCAATCTCCAGCGCCATTCTGGTCTGCCGCCTTGCGGGACTTCCCGATCCCCGCGTCAGCGGGTCCGGTAATCCCGGCGCGACCAACGTATTACGAATTGGCGGCAAGGGAGCAGCCGTAGCGGTACTGCTATTCGACGTGCTGAAAGGCATGCTGCCGGTGTGGGGCGCGTATGCGCTGGGCGTGACGCCGTTCTGGCTGGGGCTTATCGCCATCGCGGCCTGTCTTGGCCACATCTGGCCCGTCTTCTTCCGCTTTCGCGGCGGCAAAGGGGTTGCTACCGCGTTTGGCGCCATCGCCCCTATCGGCTTCGATCTCACCGGCGTGATGGCCGGCACCTGGCTGTTAACCGTCTTGTTGAGCGGCTACTCGTCGCTGGGGGCCATCGTCAGCGCGCTGATCGCGCCGTTCTACGTCTGGTGGTTCAAGCCGCAGTTCACCTTCCCGGTCGCCATGCTCTCCTGCCTGATCCTGATGCGTCATCACGACAACATTCAGCGCCTGTGGCGCGGCCAGGAGAGTAAGATCTGGAAAAAGCTGAAGCGTAAGAAAGCAGAAGGGAAAGGCGACGCGCCGTAAGCGCAAACAGAAGATGCAGCCGCCAGGGCTGCATCATTCAGACTCAGGCGGCAGGCAGCTCCGCCAGCGGCCAGCGCGGACGCACCGACACGCTCAGATCTGCCACACAGCCCGCTTTGAAGCGCACCATGCCCGCATACGCAATCATCGCGCCGTTATCGGTACAGAACTCCGGACGCGCGTAGAACACCTCCCCGCGACGTTTCTCCATCATCTGCCCCAGCTTCGCCCGCAGGGTGCGGTTAGCGCTCACGCCGCCGGCCATCACCAGACGCGAAAAGCCGGTCTGATCCAGCGCGCGCTTGCATTTGATCATCAGCGTATCCACCACCGCATCTTCAAACGCACGGGCGATATCGGCCCGGGTCTGATCGTCGTTACCGTTATCGCGAATGGTGTTCGCTGCGAAGGTTTTCAGCCCGGAGAAGCTGAGATCCAGCCCCGGACGGTCGGTCATCGGACGCGGGAAGGTAAAACGCCCTTCCACACCCTGCGCCGCCATTTTCGACAGCAGCGGGCCGCCAGGATAGTCCAGCCCCAGCAGCTTGGCGGTTTTATCGAAGGCTTCACCCGCCGCATCGTCAATAGATTCGCCCAGCAGCGCATACTGGCCGATGCCGGTCACGCTGATAAGCTGGGTGTGCCCGCCGGAAACCAGCAGCGCAACGAAGGGGAATTCCGGCGGATTGTCTTCCAGCATCGGTGCCAGCAGATGGCCTTCCATGTGATGCACTGCGATGGCCGGCACGTCCCAGGCGAACGCCAGCGAGCGGCCAATGGTCGCCCCCACCAGCAGCGCGCCGACCAGACCCGGACCGGCGGTGTAGGCCACCGCGTCAATTTCGCTTGCCGCCACGTTCGCCTCTTTCATCGCCGCCTGGATCAGCGGAATGGTTTTGCGCACGTGATCGCGCGAGGCGAGTTCAGGCACCACGCCGCCGTAGTCAGCGTGCAGTTTCACCTGACTATACAGTTGGTTGGCAAGCAAACCTTTCTCATCGTCATAAATGGCGATGCCGGTTTCATCGCAGGATGTTTCGATTCCCAGTACACGCATGGCTGATTTTTACCTCTGTTAACTGCCGCGCAGTGTATGCCGCAGCGCGGAAGTTGTAAAACTTTGCGCACCCAAACGCGAGTGTCGTGTATACTCTTCGCCCCTGGAACGGCGCCATGACTGACGCAGGTTTTAGTAACCCCGGCGAATAGTCGGCTGCAGCACGGCAGCAGTGTAAAAGATGACGTGGAACGCCTGGCGGTGCTTTACAAAGCAGCAGCAGTTGCAGTAAAATTCCGCACCATTTTGAAATAAGCTGGCGTTGATGCCAGCAGCAAACCGATTTAATCAAAGGTGAGAGGCACATGCCGGTAATTAAAGTACGTGAAAACGAGCCGTTCGACGTAGCACTGCGTCGCTTCAAGCGTTCCTGCGAGAAAGCAGGTGTTCTGGCGGAAGTTCGTCGTCGTGAGTTCTATGAAAAACCGACTACCGAACGTAAACGCGCTAAAGCTTCTGCTGTGAAACGTCACGCGAAGAAACTGGCTCGCGAAAACGCACGCCGCACTCGTCTGTACTAATTGATTAAGGGCTTGCGCCCTTAATTCAGACCGAGTTGTTGTTATAAAAGGCCGTGCTTCCGAAAGGAATGCGCGGCTTGTTTTCGTTTATATCTTTCATAATTCAAGTTGCAGATTGTGGGTCCACCCACGGCCGTCCTGCCACTCGACTTATGCCTGATAGACAAGCTACTAACGGGGCTTATGGCTGGACGTATCCCACGCGTATTCATCAATGACCTGCTGGCTCGTACCGATATCGTCGACCTGATCGACGCTCGGGTAAAGCTCAAGAAGCAGGGCAAGAATTTTCACGCGTGTTGTCCTTTCCATAATGAAAAAACCCCCTCCTTCACCGTCAACGGTGAAAAACAGTTTTACCACTGCTTTGGCTGCGGCGCGCACGGAAACGCCCTGAGTTTTCTCATGGAGTACGACAAGCTCGACTTCGTGGAAAGCGTGGAAGAGCTGGCGGCAATGCACAACCTTGAAGTGCCGTATGAAGCCGGCAGTGGCCCAAGCCAGATTGAACGCCACCAGCGCCAGAACCTGTATCAGCTGCTCGACGGGCTGAACGCGTTTTATCAGCAGTCGCTGACGCAGCCGGTGGCAGAGCCTGCCCGCCAGTATCTTGACAAGCGCGGCCTGAGTCGTGACGTCATAGAACGCTTCGCCATCGGTTACGCGCCGCCGGGCTGGGACAACGTATTAAAACGCTTCGGCGGCAATCAGGAAAACCGTCAGTCGCTGATCGACGCTGGCATGCTGGTCACCAATGATAACGGCCGCAGCTATGACCGTTTTCGCGAACGCGTCATGTTCCCTATCCGCGACAAGCGGGGCCGGGTTATCGGCTTTGGCGGACGCGTGCTGGGCGACGGGCAGCCGAAGTATCTGAACTCCCCGGAAACCGACATTTTCCATAAGGGCCGCCAGCTGTACGGCCTGTATGAAGCGCAGCTGAATCAGGCGGAACCGCCGCGGCTGCTGGTGGTGGAAGGCTATATGGATGTCGTGGCGCTGGCGCAGTACGACATTAACTATGCGGTCGCCTCGCTGGGCACCTCGACCACGGCGGATCACATCCAGCTGCTGTTCCGGGTCACCAACACCGTGGTGTGCTGCTATGACGGCGACCGGGCCGGACGCGACGCCGCGTGGCGCGCGCTGGAAACCGCGCTGCCGTATATGACCGATGGCCGCCAGCTGCGTTTTATGTTCCTGCCGGACGGGGAAGATCCCGATACGCTGGTGCGCAAAGAGGGCAAAGCAGCGTTTGAAGCGCGGATGGAGCAGGCGCAGCCGCTCTCCACGTTTCTGTTTAACAGCCTGCTGCCGCAGGTCGATTTGAGCACCCCGGACGGGCGCGCGCAGCTCAGCACGCTGGCGCTGCCGCTGCTGAATCAGGTGCCGGGCGAGACGCTGCGCATTTATCTGCGCCAGGAGCTGGGCAACAAGCTGGGCATTCTGGATGACGGCCAGCTTGAGCGCTTAATGCCGAAAAAGGCAGATAGTTCTGCTTCACGCCCTGCTCCGGCGCTAAAACGCACAACCATGCGTATACTGATCGGATTGCTGCTGCAAAATCCAGAGCTGGCGCCGCTGGTGCCAGACCTCTCCGGGCTGAACGCAGAGAAATTGCCCGGGCTTGGCTTATTCCGGGAATTGGTCAACACTTGTTTGTCACAGCCGGGGCTTACTACAGGGCAACTGCTGGAGCAGTATCGCGGAACAAATGAAGCCGCGACCCTTGAAAAACTCTCGATGTGGGACGATATAGCAGATAAGGACATCGCAGAGAAAACGTTCACCGACGCGCTGGAACATCTGTTCGATTCCGCGCTGGATCTGAGATTGAGTGAACTGATTGCCCGCTCGCGTACCGAAGGGCTGAGCGCTGCAGAGCGCGAAGAGGTCCGCATCATTACGCTGGCGCGAGCAAAGAAATGACATCTACATAGCAGGTTATGAACCTGACACTGAATTCCGCGGCTTAATTGCCGATTATTGATCGGGTGAACCCGACAGCCGCACCGCCGGGCAGCGGCATTAAATTAAATGCGCCCGCACTACCAGACGTGTTCGTATCGCAGCAGGAAGCATGTGATTCATCCGCCAGGTCCTGAATAAACAGCGACGGGGATGCACAGTGCTGCTTTTGCATTGGTTGATACGAACGACGAACGGTAAACGTTATGGTTGGCGGCGACGCCTGCTAACACAACCCTTATGAATTAAGTGTGGATACCGTCTTATGGAGCAAAACCCGCAGTCACAGCTCAAGCTTCTCGTCACTCGTGGTAAGGAGCAAGGCTATCTGACCTATGCTGAGGTCAATGACCATCTGCCGGAAGATATCGTCGACTCCGATCAGATCGAAGACATCATCCAAATGATCAATGATATGGGCATTCAGGTGATGGAAGAAGCACCTGATGCCGACGATCTGTTGCTTGCTGAAAATTCGAACAACACCGATGAAGATGCGGAAGAAGCGGCTGCCCAGGTGCTCTCCAGCGTGGAATCTGAAATCGGACGCACCACCGATCCGGTGCGTATGTACATGCGTGAAATGGGTACGGTAGAACTGCTGACCCGCGAAGGCGAAATTGACATCGCCAAACGCATCGAAGATGGCATCAACCAGGTACAGTGCTCCGTTGCCGAGTATCCGGAAGCGATCACCTACCTGCTGGAACAGTACGATCGTGTAGAAGCAGGCGACGCGCGCCTGACCGATCTCATCACCGGTTTCGTTGACCCGAACGCCGAAGAAGATCTCGCCCCCACCGCCACGCACGTCGGCTCTGAGCTTTCCAGTGAAGAGATGGACGATGATGAAGACGAAGATGAAGACGACGACGCGGACGACAGCGACGACGACAACAGCATCGATCCGGAACTGGCGCGTGAGAAGTTCGGCGAACTGCGTACCCAGTACGAAGTCACGCGCGACACCATCAAGGCGAAAGGCCGCAGCCATGCGAAGGCGCAGGAAGAGATCCTCAAGCTGTCCGAAGTGTTCAAGCAGTTCCGCCTGGTGCCGAAGCAGTTCGATTACCTGGTGAACAGCATGCGCGTCATGATGGATCGCGTGCGTACTCAGGAACGCCTGATCATGAAGCTGTGCGTTGAACAGTGCAAAATGCCGAAGAAAAACTTCATCACGCTGTTCACCGGCAACGAAACCAGCGAAACCTGGTTCAACGCCGCTATCGCGATGAACAAGCCGTGGTCTGAGAAACTGAACGACGTTTCCGAAGACGTGCATCGCGGCCTGCAGAAGCTGCAGCAGATTGAAGAAGAAACTGGCCTGACCATCGAGCAGGTAAAAGACATCAACCGTCGCATGTCCATCGGTGAAGCGAAAGCCCGCCGTGCGAAGAAAGAGATGGTTGAAGCGAACCTGCGTCTGGTTATTTCTATCGCCAAGAAATACACCAACCGCGGTCTGCAGTTCCTCGACCTGATTCAGGAAGGCAACATCGGCCTGATGAAAGCGGTGGACAAGTTCGAATACCGTCGCGGTTACAAGTTCTCCACCTACGCAACCTGGTGGATCCGTCAGGCGATCACCCGCTCTATCGCGGATCAGGCGCGCACCATCCGTATTCCGGTGCATATGATTGAGACCATAAACAAACTCAACCGTATTTCTCGCCAGATGCTGCAGGAGATGGGCCGCGAGCCGACGCCGGAAGAGCTGGCCGAGCGCATGCTGATGCCGGAAGACAAAATCCGTAAGGTGCTGAAAATCGCCAAAGAGCCGATCTCCATGGAAACACCGATTGGTGATGATGAAGATTCGCATCTGGGGGATTTCATCGAGGATACCACCCTCGAGCTGCCGCTGGACTCTGCGACCACCGAGAGCCTGCGTGCCGCCACCCACGACGTGCTGGCTGGCCTGACGGCCCGTGAAGCGAAAGTCCTGCGTATGCGTTTCGGGATCGACATGAACACCGACCACACGCTGGAAGAAGTGGGCAAACAGTTCGACGTTACCCGCGAGCGTATCCGTCAGATCGAAGCGAAGGCGCTGCGTAAACTGCGTCACCCGAGCCGCTCTGAAGTACTGCGTAGCTTCCTGGACGATTAATCTTTCCTGCTGAAGCGCAAAAAGCCCCGACTTGCTCGGGGCTTTTTATTTTTCACTACCCTGCCATTACAGCTCCGCTGGCTGCCACTTTGGATTTTCCGGCAGCGGAATTAATCCCGAACTGACGCCGGTAATCCCCAATACCTGAATATCCTGACCATTGCGATAAAACTGATACTGCAGCGTTGTAATAAAGCTCGGCATATCTTCTGAGTGATCGGCTGATTCGCAGGCATCCACATAAACCGCCCCGGTATAGTTATCAGGGAATATGGAATAGATATTGTGGTAGCAATCCCGACCATCCAGATAAAACGCCGCGCGCTGATCGCCAATAACCGGCTCGCCTTCCTCACCCTGAAACGCGCCGTGGGCGATAATAAACAGATTTTCATCTTCGCGCAGTCGCGGTAATTCGTTGTGGAACACCTTAAACTTGCGCTCAAATACCAGCGGATGATGACGAATAGAGTGGCGGGCGACCTCTTCAAGCTGGCTATCATCGGTGCAGACAATAACGATCATAATCATTCTCCAGTGAATATTATTCAGGGACAGGCCGCGCGTTAGCGCACGCTCCAGGTGTTGTCGAGATTCAGGGTCACATCCACGTTAAAGATGTTGGGATTGAAGGTGATCTTCTGCGCATTAGTGATGGCTTCCACATCCAGCACCTCACCCACTTCATAATCGCCGAAGGTCACCCAGTACACCGGATGCGGCGTGAAGCTGAAGGCCAGGTTCGGTTGAGCAGGACGTGCAAAGGTGCCGGCCCCGGACATGGCGATGCCGACCGATGCCACATCAAACGGCACGGTGTTGCTGTTATGCACATACAGCGTCCCGGCCTTGACGCCGCTGCGCTGGTTAGCAAAGGTCAGTGCGTCGCGGTCAGACGTAAAATCAATGTGGTTTGCGGTAGTCAAATCCGCCGGCCAGGTCTGGGAGGCATCAAACACCACGCCCGGCACCAGCGGCCCGGTCTCATCCCAGATAAAGTCGTAGTCGATGGTCCAGCTGAATTTCACGCTGGTTGTCGGGTGCGCAGGTTCGGCAAACCAGGCCAGCGACATCAGCTGCGGATCGTTAACGTCCGGCGCGGTCTGGTAAACGCAGATCTTGCCGTAATTACGGGTATTGTTATGGAAATTAAGCGTGTATTTCTGCGACATAATTATTTCCTTAAAAGAGTGAGTGGGTAATAAAATAATATGACCTGCGTTTAAACAGCTTCACCTCCTTTTATTTTTCCGGATGACGAGCGGATCATACGGATATTCCGCATACTTACCCCAAAGGTGCGGGTTAATTCCTGGGATGGCACATTTTCCCGCATTGCCATTTGCATGGCGGCCCGGCGGATAGCAATAAACACGCCCCATGCAGATGGCAACTCAATATGCCCTGAGGTATCTGCTCGCTTGGCTAATTTCTGATAATCCGCTTCAGTGATATTCACGCCGTACAGCTGCACGAAGCGGGTAGCGTCTTTGGGCATATAAATTTTTCGTCCGCCGTGGCGATACATCAGGTGAAACAGCGTAGCGAACCCGCACACGCCGGCGATCTCAGACGCCGCCCAGGGCATCGACGACAGAACATAGCGCTGGTGTAATTCACAAAATCGCACCAGCTCGGTTTCATTGTCAGAACGCATTGCGGGTAAGCCGGAGAATAACAACGGATAATCCATGTCAGGATCATCATTTCTCATTGTATTATTCATACTGTCCTCCATCGGTGATTTCTGCGACTGAAAAAGTGCAACGTCATTCCGTGGAATCAGTATTAACCTGCGCGTATAAATTAGACACGGCGGAAGGGTTCCCCCGAAAAAGGGAATTAACAGAAGGGTGTATAATATATTTAAAAAATAACGAGAGGCCGTTAGTCGTGCCTCTCGTTGCGGGTGGGATAAAGGTGATTACATGCCGCGAACCATTAATGCCTCATCAAGCTCGCGATAGGCTTCTACCAGCTTCTCAAGCGGCGCACGGTTTAAGCCGCTGGGATTTGGCAGTACCCAGACCTGGGTCGCGCCGATAGAAATCTGCTGTTTACCCCAGTTAGCCCCGCGCTGGCTGAACGCCTGCTCGAAGGCCTGCTTGCCGAGGATCGCCAGCGCCGTCGGCTGGTAATCTTCGATCTTTTTCACCAGATCGCGTCCGCCCTGGCGCAGCTCGTGCAGTTTAACTTCCGTTGCCTGCACCGTCGGGCGCTCCACCAGCATGGTGATACCGCAGCGGGTATCCAGCAGCTCGCGCTCTTCCTCCGGCTTCAGCTGCCGCTCGGTGAAGCCCGCCTGGTGAATGACCTTCCAGAAGCGATTGCCCGGGTGGGCGAAGTGGTAACCGGTATGGGCCGAGGATTTTCCGGGATTGATGCCGCAGAACACCACGCGCAGCCCCGGTTCGAGAATATCTTGTATCATTAGCAACCTTTCATAACTGACGGATTCCTAAAGTATAAAACCTTGTTCGCAGGTTGCTTAGAAAAACAGCACCCGACGCGTAATGGCTGGATTGAGGCCAGCAGTTACTTTATAATCCCCCGCCACGGCCCCTTAGCTCAGTGGTTAGAGCAGGCGACTCATAATCGCTTGGTCGCTGGTTCAAACCCAGCAGGGGCCACCAAATTTTAGCTTTGAAATCATATAATTAAGCCACTCAAAAGAGTGGCTTTTTATTTATTGATTCTGACGTGGCGATAAAATGGCGACAGAGTGTTTATAACCGGTTCGCTTAAGCCAAAAATTTCTGGCGAAACGGTGATGTTACCGCGCCATGATAAGCGCTTACCCACGTCAGGCCTGCCTGTACTGGCGCGAGGCTGCCGCAAAATGACAGAGCATATCGTCGGTATACATGCTTAGTTAGATGTAATACGGATGATTGAGTTCACTTATCGTAAATTTTGAAAGCAAGGGATTGCAATGACCGCTATATTTATTTTAACCATTTTTGGTGTCGCACTATTTTCAGCAATTGTATATTTCAGGTCTCCCGGCAATGCACTTATCAGATTAATCAAAGGCCTGTTTTCATTTGTATTGTGCGTGAGAAGTATCGAAATCTGTACGCGTGGTGATTATTTAACTGCCCTTATTATCGTCTCGGTTATTTTCTGTCTGTCGTATCGTCGGCGCTTACTTAACAAACAATTAGCACTTTACCCCACCTATGTGAAAATTAAAAAACCTTAGCGGCTGCCTTCCCTTGCCTGCGCCCGGCCTGAGTTGCAATAAAAAGAGCGCCTCCCGACGCTCTATTTTTATTTATATCCAGTCACATCCCGTTTCGCACCCCTGGGTTATCCGCGTTCTTCGCCTTCGCCACAATAAAACGTTCGACGGATTCCATTGTCACAAAGGTGCAACTGCAGTTTACATTAGTGCACTGGTGATAGCGCTCTTTGGTATTTTCACTTAAATAACGGCTGGTTCTGGCGTGTGCAGAAGAACGGCACTGCGGGCAATGAAACATATTCTCTCTCCCTCGGTGAGCTGATGAAAATAATTATCCCACCGTTTTTCGCCATCCAGAAACGTTATTCACCCTTCGCTAATACTTTCCTCATATTCAATATTATCCAGTAATGCTTCCAGCACCACCTTCGTGGTAAAGCCGCGATCGCTCAGGCTGTGCTCGATATTTTTGATGGTCCAGGTCTGGGCATCTATCACGCGTTTGAAGCCGCTGATCGTTACCGGCGTTTCCGGATAGAGGTCGGCGCGGCCCATCGCCAGGTTGATGCTGAACGTGGCGGCAGAGCGCTGCAGCGCGTCCCACTTCGCTTTGGCGGCGCGCACCGCCTCCTCTTTGCTGTTAAAGCTGTCGGTGAGGACAAAAGCGTTAGCCGGCTCGCCCATAATGTAATCTTCGCGTTTACCCTGCCCGTCCGGCAGTGGTGCCTGCGCGCGCGGATGCGCGATGCTGGCGGAAGATGCCGCTGTCGGCTTGCGCTGCAGGGTCACGCTGCTCGCCTGCGACTCGGGCGCGGCGGTATTGAGCCAGCTGGCGATAACGCCGGTATAGGCCATGCGGTCGGCAAGGGTGAAGGCGTGGCTGTCGCCGGCGCGGCGCGTGATGGCCAGCGGCGCGATGGGTTGCCCGCTTACCGTGGTTCCCCGCCCTGGCTGCAGGAACAGCACGCTGCCGTTTTTGATCGTTGCCTCGGCGCCATTTTTTCCGGCCAGCCGGGTGAGAAAGGCGATGTCCGACTCCATCGACTGGTCGATATGCGCGATAGCGATATCCGCCAGCGCCGACGCCACCGCCGATTTCAGCCCGTTGCGCGCGGCCACCAGCCCCACCAGCGCACTGAGCGTGGTGTCGTGGTAAGAGGCTTCGCGCTTGACGTTAAGCGACCCGCGAAAATCAGCGCTGTGGGCTTTAATCGACACCCGGTCCGGCGCGCCGCTGAAGGTTACGCCGTCCACGGTAAAAGTGCCTTTATCAATCAGGCCACTTCCCTTCCAGCCCAGCGACAAAGCCAGCACCGCCCCCCTGGCTGGCAACTCAACCATGCCGTCGCTGTCATCAATCTCCAGCGTCAGCGTATCGGCGTCAAAGGCCCGGTTGTCGGTCAGGGTCAGGCTGATCAGGCGCTCGCTGACGTTGCGGGTAATGTCTTTCCCGGAGAGCGTCAGCATGAAATCCGGTGCCAGCGCGGCTCCGGCATCGGCCAGCGTCAGGTCAATCACAGCACGCCTCCCGTCATCGTCGTGACCATCCCTTTCGCCTTGCCGATCATCTCTTCGGCCTGCTGCTGCAGATCGCCAAGCTGTGCGCTGAACGGCGGATCGACGCGGATCAGCGACACCGTAAAGTCGGTTTTACGGGCGCTGCCGTTGCTCATCAGCTCCGAACCGTTCTCGGTGACCTTATCAATCACGTACAAGCCATAGATAAAACCGCTGCCGTCAATCAGCGGCCACGCCCGCCCCTGCTCCGCCATCAGGCGCAGCGCGGACAGCGACAGCGTGCTGCCGGTCAGCTCCGGATAGAGCGCGCCGCTCAGAACGATGGTCTCCGCGTCCGGCCCCAGATACTGATAACCGGCGCGGTTGCCGACGCGACTGCCGGACGGCCAGCGATAGCCCACCGTGCGCTGCGCGCTTTGCAGGGGCAGCGTGCGGGGCATAAACACAAACATGCCTAACGCGAACATCATGATCCCATCTCCTTACACGTCATATTGCATACTGGCCTGCTTACGCATCTGGCGCTGCTGCTCGTAGCGCTCCAGTTCGCTGCGTATGCTCTGCACCACGTCAGCGGTGGTCAGGCCGGTGCCGGATACGTTGATGTTGTAGCTGTGCTGGCTCTGGTCAACGCTGGTACGGCTGGCCGGGGCCGTCGCCGCCTGGTAGCGGGTATAGCCCTTCATCTCACCGGTGGGCGTCAGATAAGAACCCGGCGCTGGGGCACCGACCTTGTCCGCCGCCTCTTCGATCGCGCCGGACTCTTTTTTGACCACGCCCAGCTTCTCCAGCACCCAGCCAATGCCGCTGCGCAGGGTGTTAAAGGCCTTGAGCGGGAGCTGCAGTGCATCCGCCAGCGCCTGACCAAACAGCACGCCAACATCCCGGAAGCTGTTCAGCGCCTCTTTACTCATCTGCACCGGTTCCAGCAGGTCGGACAGCCACTGCCAGATGCTGCCGATCGCCTCCCCCACCTTGCCGAACAGCGCAATCTGCGGGCCAAACGCCGCCTGCACGGCTTCAGAAATGCCGGTGAACAGCCCACCGAGGAAAGCGCTGACCGGCTCCCAGTATTTGTACAGCAGCAGCGCGACGCCGACGATGGCAGCACCAATGGCGACCACCGGCAGGGAGATCGCGCCGATGGCGGCCGCCATGATGCCCCCGGCAATGCTGAACACCGTGCCGAGGGTGCCCGCCGCGGCAATGATGATGTTGATGCCGGTCATCACCGGCCACACCACTGCGCCCATCGCGCCGATAAACCCGGCCACGCCCACGACCGCCGCAGCGATAATGGCGAGGGTGCTGGTCAGGGTCTGATTGTCGGCGATCCATGTCCCCAGGCTCTGTAACCAGCCGGTGGCGGTCTGCACCAGTTTGCGCAAGGACGATTCCTGCCCGGCAAAAATATCGATGCTGATGGACTCGTAAGCCGCTTTCAGCTGCGCGATATCGCCCCCGAGGCTGTCCGCTGCCGCGCTGGCCCCTGACGCGGCGACGGTGGGATAGCGGGCTTGCAGCTGGTTCAGGGTGCCGTTGTTAACCGCGGCCATCACCACGCCGGCGTTGGTCGCCTGCGAGTCGTGGTTGGACAGCGTCATGCTGCGCACCAGCGGCATCAGCGTTGCAATCGCAGCGGCATCGCTGCCCCCCTGCGCCATCACCAGCTGCGCGCTGGTCGCGTCGGCGGCGGTGGTCGCCCCGGAGGTGCGGGCCTGCTCGCGCAGGGTGCGGAGTTCCGGCGCATCCTGAGCAAGGCCCAGCTCAGCCTGCAGTGCGGCCTGCTTCTCGGTGAAGTCATAGCCGGGTTTCAGCAGCGCGGTACCGGCGGTCACCCCGGCCGACGCCACTTTCATGCCGGCATCGCTCACGCCGCTGATACGCTCCGCCCGGGCCTGGCCGGCCTGATAGCGCTGTTTCACGGCGTTGAGCTGCGCCTGCTGGCGCAGCACCCGCGCCTGAACTTCATGCTGGCGTTCAAGCTGGACGGTGGTATCGCGGATCGAAGCGCTGAGCCGCGCCCGCGTGCCGGTGAGGTTGCGGGTGCTGATACCGGCCTGCTCCAGCCCCTGACGCTGGCTTGCCAGCGTGCGTTGCAGGTCGGCGGCGTGCTGGTTCAGGGTGCGGATGTTATTCCCGGAGGCCGCCATCGCGTCCCACAACTCCGCCGCAGGCTGTTTGCTGCTGTGGAAGGTGTCTGCCAGCGCCCGGCTCTCGCGGCGGGCGCTTTGCAACGCGGTTTCGGTGCGGGCAAGCTGCTCGCGGGTGCGCTGAAAGCTCTCCACGTCTGCCAGCTGCTGATGCAGGCCGCGCAGCGTCTGCCCGATGCTGCGCATATCGCCGTTGAGCGAGGCGGTCGCCGCCTCAATGGATTTGAACGGCAGCGACGCCTGACCAACGACCCTGAGCAGTGCGTCAATGTTTGCGTTACTCATTGGTATTTCCGCTTCGCTGTAGCGCCTTCTCGCGCCAGGTGATGAGCTCAGTCAGGCTCAGGGGATAAAGCTCAGACGGCGGCCAGTGAAAGATGACGGCGATATCCGCCATCAGGTCGTCCACCGTCAGGGTTTTCGGCAGGGTTACTGCGCCGAGTTCGGCGACAAAAAACCGACCACCTTGCCGGCGAAGGCCAGCAGATCCGGCCAGGCCAGCTGCGCCACGTCCTGCTCGGTCAGCGTCGGGGTGGTCATGCGCGGCAGCACCTTAATCAGGGCATCCACCTCGGAGTTGGCCAGCGCTGCCAGGCCCACGCCGCGCAGGGTACCGGCGTTCGGCTGGGTAAGCGTCACGTCGCTGATGGTCAGTTCGCCGCGAACAATCGGCTGCGTGAGAATGACGGTGTTTTCGTTCTGCATGGAGTTCTCTTTGTGCTGAGGGAAAAATAACCGGCCAGGATCTGGCCGGCTGACAGTTACAGGCCGATATTGCGGCGGTGCTGGGCCAGACGGTCCACGCCGTTGATGATCTCCACCATGTTGACGGTGTCGATCTCCACCAGGGTTTTGCCGTTGATGGTCAGCTTGTAGTAGGTGCAGACCGCCGCGATTTTCGCCTCGGTGTCTTCGCCCGGCTTCGCTTCTCCGGCGTCGATCTCCTTCAGACGACCGCGCATCACCACTTCAACCGGCACGATCTCGCCGGTATCGTCGCGCTGGTAGGAGCCGGCAAAGCGCACCGGCACCGCGTCCGCGCTCACCGCGCCGTACAGCGACCAGATGGCTTCATCCGGGAAGCCGCCCAGCGTCCACTCGGTGGAGAGCGCCTCATCGTCCAGCCCCAGATCCACCGGGGCGACGCCGTTCATGCCGCCGCCGCGGTAGTTCTCCAGTTTGCGGGTCAGCTTCGGCAGCGTGACCGCTTTCACTACGCCCAGATAGCTGGTGCCATCCAGAAACAGGTTCATGTATTTAAGCTTGCGCGGTAATGCCATGGGTCAGCCTCCTTAGCTGTTGTTGACCGAGGTGACCAGGTTCGCCAGGTACTTGTCGGTAATGCGCTGGCGCAGGGTCAGGTTTTCCAGCGGCGGCACGGGGGTGTAGTCGTAATCAATCACCAGCTTGCCGGCCTTGAGCGTCGCTTCATCGTTAGCGCTCTCATCGAACCAGCACTGGGCGTCGATCAGGTAGCCGTTGGATTTCAGCTCGCGGAACTTCGCGTTGATGCCGTCGATGATGTCGCGGATCAGCGTGGCGGTAACCGGCTTGTCTACTGCCCACATGTGCGCATCGGCCATTGTGTCGGCGATCACCTGCGCGGTGCGGGTGTAGTTCTCGAACAGGAACAGCGGATCGTCAGAGCAGGTGCGGTTGCCCCAGAAGCGGAAACCGTCCTTGCGGATAAGCGTGGTGACGCCCGCTTCGTTGAGCAGATCCGCATCGGTGCCGGACTCCTGCAGATCCCAGAACACCGAGGCGCTGATGCCGGTCACGCCGTTGACGCCGACGTTGGACAGGGTTTTGTGCCAGCCGGTGGACTGGTCGATGGCCGCACGCAGGCCGAGTGCGCGGGCGGTCGCGAATGCCGTTGCGCTGGCGTTAGTGGCGGTGTCCCACGCCAGGAAATCGGGCCAGATCACCATCAGCTCGCGCTGGCTGAAGTTGGCGCGGTAGGCGATGGCTTCCGACACGGTTTTACAGCCCCAGGCGCTGACATACCCGAACGCACGCAGCTTCTGGCACACCGAAGCCAGTGCGGTCGCCACGTCCTGCGTATCAAGCCCCGGCACGCCGAGAATACGCGGCTTCACGCCGGTCACCGCTTCGGCGGTGAGCAGCGCTTTCAGGCCGGTGTAGCTGCCGTTCGCGTCGGTGGTCCCGATGACGTTAGAGACGGTCTGGGCGAACGCTGCCTCAGCATCCTCACCGCTGCCCTCCTCCACGCGCACCACCACGGTGACGGGTTTGGACTGGTCGGCAATCGCCTGCAGCGCCGCACCGAGGGTGCCTTTTTTACCGGCTTTGCCAATCGCGCTCTGCACGTTGGTAATCAGCACGGGCTGGTTTAAAGGGAAAGTCGCCGCGTCAGCATCGCTGGCCGTACAGACCATACCGATAATTGCCGTTGAGACAGTTGAAATGACGCGCGTGCCGTCGTTAATTTCGACGACCTGGACGCCGTGGTGAAAATCACTCATCCGGTTCACTCCATCGTTAAGGGGTGAGTCCATTTTCACGTCTGGCACCGTCTGGCGCTATTTGTCAGGGTTGGGAAAGGGATGGCACAACGGGGTGTGGCGGGCTCTGCGTCGCCGGGAACCGGCGGTACAGGGTTGAAAGGCCAATATCGAACAGGATCGCCACGCGCTGGCGCGATTCACCGGCGGCCAGCAGCCTGCCCACCTGCGCCCACTGCGCCTCGGTCAGCTTCGGGCGACGCCCGCCAACCCGCCCCTGCGCGCGCGCCGCCGTCAGCCCGGCCCGGGTGCGTTCGACAATCAGCTCGCGCTCCATCTCAGCGAGCGCGCCCATGACGTGAAAGAAGAAACGCCCCATCGGGGTGCTGGTATCGATGCTGTCGGTAAGGCTGCGAAAATTGACGCCGCGCAGCCGCAGCTCTTCAATCAGGGTCACCAGATGCCGCATGCTGCGCCCGAGCCTGTCCAGCTTCCACACCACCAGGGTATCGCCCTCGCTGAGCATGCGTAACAGCTTTTTCAGGCCGGGCCGGTCAGCGGTCTTGCCGCTGATTTTATCCTCGAAAATCAGCTCACATCCTGCGCACTCCAGCGCATTTCGCTGCAGCGCGGTGTTCTGGTCGTTTGTTGATACCCTGACATAGCCGATAAGCATACTACTCCGCCCTTTGAAAAAGGCGTAAGCATGCCACGGGGGCGGGAAAGTGGGGTAATTCAGGTGAGAGGGTGGGTTCTTGGAAACCTTGGTTTGGGGGAAGGCTCCGCGCTGCCGGTGGGTGTGCCGGTGCCGTGGCCGTCAGCCACCGCGCCAGCAGGTTGGTTGAAATATAACGGTGCGGCATTCGATAAAGCGCGTTATCCAAAACTCGCTGCGGTTTATCCGAACGGTGTATTACCCGATCTGCGCGGTGAATTTATCCGTGGCTGGGATGATGGGCGTGGGGTGGATGCGGGGCGTGGGTTGTTAGGACTGCAAACGCAGATGTCACTTGATCATCTTCATTATCTACCAACAGCAGCAGGCCCAGCAGCTTCACCGAGCCCAAATGGTAAATTAACGGCTGTGTTTAAAGATCAAATAGATATACTTACATATTATCCTGACGGAACCGATATATACAATCCAAATCCAACATCTACGAGCTCCTTACAAACATACTATGCAAAGTATAATAGCTCGTCATTTGGTTCGGAATCTCGACCTCGTAATATTGCGTTCAATTACATAGTGAGGGCAGCATGATGCATAGCGTAAAATTTGATGATAACTATATCGCTTTAGAGGCTGGCTTTATCACTGTCTATAATTATGATGAAAACACAAGGGAATATTCATCTTCCAGTTTGGAATACTTAATGGAAGGTGTAGGTATTCCGGCAAACTCTACCATTGAAGCACCCATCGAAAATAAAACAGGCTATGCAATACGACGTTCTGTTATACATAGCGGATGGGAGCATGTCAGCGATCACCGCGGTGAAACACTTTATAAGTGTGACACAGGTGAACCTGTCTTAATTAATCATTTAGGCGATTATCCTGTTGGTTTGACCACGTTAAAACCTGCTACTCCATATGACCGGTGGAATGGTACAACATGGGTTACTGACACCGCAGCAATAAAAAACCAACAGATCGTCGAAGCGGAAAGAACAAAGTCAGAATTGCTTGCTAATGCAAAGAATATGATTAGCGAATGGCAGACTGAGCTACAGCTTGGTTTGATCGATGAAACAGACAAAGCCAGCCTGATTAACTGGCTGGCTTACATTAAAGAATTGAAGGCAATAATACCTTCCGATTGGCCAAAATTTAATTGGCCGCAGCATCCGGCTGAATAGGCCAAACTATTTCTTGTTCGCTGGAGACCTCAATAATCTCCAGCGCATCCAGGTAATCTAGCCAGGTGTTGTATTGCATCAGTTCGTCACTTTTTAGCCGCCCTAGTGCGGCTTTTCCTTGCCACTGTTTACTGGTGATATAAGCGTTGGTCGTATCAATAAGTTGCTGCTTTGTCGCTTTTATCTTGGCCACAATTTCATCCTGCGAGAGCGGAGGAACATCCTGCCATGTCGGCATCCCATCATCACCAGCAATACGTTGCATGCCTACAGGTGAAAGACCTGTAAATTTTATATAAATATCTTCGTCTACTTCACGTGCATGAGCATCCTTTGGCCAGCTACCCGCATTTTGATAGATTTCTTTCATGTTCATCGGATAAAAAGCATTGGTTAATGTTGAATAAAGATATTTCATTTTTTAACACCTTTTGAAAGCATATTAATAATTAAAATCTGAAGTTTTAAACCTTGTGCATGTTAGTAGCATCACACACTTGTGTAACTTTGATTGAATATAAATTTATACGCATTGTGAATGATTAACTTCAAGAATATCAATTAAGCTATTGAAGTAGTCAGTCCCATCAATGCTTTGATGCATGAAAATAGTAAGTTTTTTTGGCAAGGATTTTATGCCCATCGCTTCGGGTTCTAACTTTTTCATCGTTAGCCCTCTTTAACTATATTCTGCATCAACACGTTAATTAAAAACCAATAGCTAATACTTTGTATGTATTACCGCCAAGAAGGGAAGTGGTGCCGTTATTTATTGACCAAGAGTGATAGAAAACGCTTGTGTTTGTTTCTCCCCAAACTTGCAAATACTCAGCGCCACCTGCTGGTGATCTGGCATGAAGGGTGCTTGCCCCTATACAGGTAGTTGGAAATGCTATCGGTAAATTTACTGTGCCCTGACCCGTGGGATCAGAAATAAACCCTACATACTGAATGATCAATCCAGAAGGTAATTTTTGCCAGCCATTTGAGGAAAGCGACGATGCAAAAAAACTCATATCAGGTAACTGATCCATGCCAGTCCCCACCCCACGCTTAGCCGCTTCCCCCAAACCAAGGTTTTTGAGAACGTCGACCACCAGCCCGGCGTCGGCCATTTCTTTTAGCGCGTTAGCGATTAACGGGTACTGCTGATGTGGGTTCGCGGCTTCTACGTGCTTTTTCAGCAGGCCATCGGCATAGGCTTTTACCTCGATAACCTTGTCATCCAGGTACTTACGCGTTGCCAGCACCACCGCCGGGTCAATTTTCAGGGTCACCGCTTCGGTGCTGGAGACAATCAGCACCATGCGAATGGTCTGGGTACGGCCGCTCCCCTCCTGCAGCTTCGGTTTGTAGGTTTCCGGGCAGTTCGCTACCGCAACCAGAAAACCTTCATCATCGTAAAGGCCGATCTCGCGGATCCAGAATCCGCCCTCGTCCTCGGGGATGATCTGCTCAACGATGATTTGCCCGGGGTTGGCCGGATCGACGTCGATAAGGTTCAGCGGCGCGCGGCGCTGCTCGTGGATCAACGCGGTCTGCGCCGGGTTCGGCATCGGCAGCACGCCGTTGGCGTCGCCCACCGCAAGCTGCGTCAGGTTCAGTCTGGTGCCGAGCGCGGTGGCATTTGCCAGCCGGGCGGCTCCCTGATTGGTCAGAATGGCAAAATATTTCGCGGTCATGCAGTTACTCTCATGTTGTCAACAAGATGAATCGCCTGAGCCGGGTAGAAGCCCCCGCTCACGGTGATGCTTTCAGGCACATAGGGGTATATCGTTAGCTCGTCGCCGCCGTAGCTGTTTGCCCCGACGAAGAACGCGCCGTCGGTACTCAGGCTGATCGACAGACCAATCAGATGGCGACTGGCGGGTTTGGCATCATTAATCAGCCGCTCCAGCTCCTGAAACATGGCCTCGGTGATGCCGTTCTCCTGCACGCCCACCACCAGGCGAAACGTGCCGGGTTGCTCATCGGTCTGCCACCACTCGCGGATCTGAATCAAAAACCCCAGCGGCTCCACCACGCGGCGCAGCGCGCTGATGGTGCCCTTATGCTTGTGGATATAGAACGCCGAGGCGATGACGCTGCGCTTGGTGGCCTCAGGCCAGTTCTCGTCCCAGCGATCCACCGACAGCGTCCACGCCAGATACGGCAGCAGGCGCGTCGGGCAGCTTTCCGGGCTCCACAGAGTACGCAGCAGCACCGGCACGCGGGCAATCTCCGCCGCAGCGCGGGCGGCGGCGACTTCAAGCGTTGAGGTGCCGGGCGGCAGCAGGCGGTCGTCACTCATCCGCGCCTCCGTTCAGCAGGGTGTAGCCGGTGCACCACGAGGCCTGGTGCTTGCCGAGGGTGATATCTGCGGTCGGCTCGCTCAGCTCGACGCGCTGCACCCCTTCCACATGCAGCGCGGCATAAATGGCGGAGAGGCGAATATCGCGCCCGAGGCGGTGCTGGGCGGTGACATAGCGCTGCAGCTTTTGTGCCGCCGCATCACGTATCGGCCCGGCTTCCGGCCCCGGATAGAAGAACAGCGTGGCGTTCACCGCATAGGGCACAATCTCTGCGGCCTGCACCGTCACCCGGTCGCCCACCGGACGCACAGACTCGGCGTTCAGTGCCTGTTCAACCACTGCCAGCAGCCCGGCATCGGCCTTGCCCTCGTTTTCACGCGATAGCACGGTAATGGTGACGCTGGCCGGGCTGGGACTCTCCACCGAAATATCGCTGACGCGTCCGTCGGCGCTGCGTCCGTGGTACTCGTAAGCGCCGGTTGGCCCGGCCACGCTCAGCCCTTCGAACGCCTGCTGGGTGCGCAGCCGCAGATCGCTGTCGGACTCCATCACCGCCGGCACCGGCGGAATGGCGCTGTCGTCAGCCGGGGTAATGACCAGGCGAGCCGTGTTGTTGTTGGTCGCCAGCACGTCGAGATCGCTGCCGGTGGCATACGGGAGCATCACCGCTCGCGCCGCCTCGTTCACGCGCTGACGCCACATCACTTCGCGGTACGCATTCTCTTCCAGCAGCTTCACCAGCGGCTCGGACTCCAGCGCCAGGGTGCGGGCGATGGCCGCTTGCTCCTCAGCGGGATAGAGCGAGATCAGCGTCGCCTTGCGCTCGGCGAGAATGGTTTCATAATCGAGCTCCTCGACCACATCCGGGGCGGGGAGCTGGTTCAGGTCAATGGTCGGCATAGTCTCAGCTCAGTGGAATGGTTAACGATACGTCGCCCGCGCTGTCGACCAGCTGACCGGTCAACTCAACGATCATCTCGCCGTTATAGCGGGTCTCGAAATTCAGGGCGCTCAGGGTGATACGCGGCTCCCACTTCAGCAGCGCCATGTAGCACGCCTCCATAATCTGCAGCCGCAGCGCCGGGTTCTGCGGCTGGTCGAGCAGCGCCGACAGCAGCGAACCGTAATCCCGGCGCATCACCCGCGTGCCCACCGGCGTCATCAGGATGTCGCGCACGCTCTGGCTGATGTGCGCCTCGTCCAGCAGCGTTTCGCCCGTGGCCCGGTCCATGCCGGCATAGCGCGCCGTCATTGCGTGCCCTCCGTCCAGCTGCCGCCGCGCTGTACCGCACCGTGGCTGTGGCTGTCGACCTGCACACCGTTTGAGGTCAGCGCCCCGCCGTTGTGCGCAATATTGCCCGTCATGGTTCCTCCTCGTTGCACCTCGATGGAGCCGGTAATCAGTCGGTTGGTGCAGACCACGTCCGGCGCGTCCAGGGTGATGCGGCTTTCGGCCTTCACCAGCACTACCGGTACCGTGGCGGTAATCGACTCCGACGCGGTGACGTCTGCGGTTTTGATCCCGGCCACCTGCAACGCGCCGGTGTCGGGTTCATAAGAGAGCGTGGCCCCGTCGGGGAACGCTACGTGCCAGCCATCCGCCGAGGCCGATGGCGCGGGATGCGCGTCGGAAAAGATCCCCGGCAGGATAAACGCGGTACTCAGCTCCCCGCCGACGGCCAGCAGCATGACCTGTTCGCCAACCGAGGGCGCCCACCAGCTGCGTGAGCGTCCGGCGCGCTGGGTCAGCCACTGCAGCCAGTCGGTGGTGATACCCCCGGTTTTTACCCGACAGCGCCCGGCGGCAAGGTCGGTTTCCACCACCACGCCGGTGCGGATCAGGTTGCGCAGTAAGCGCGAAATGTCGTGAAGCGATGCGAGTGTGTTCATAGGTTCAGGATGCGATAAAAGAGATTCAGCGACCATTTCATCCGGCGCGATGGCGGCTCACACAACGAGCGGTCTTACGCCGGGATAAAATCCATGCGGCAGCGCGTCAGCTGCCTGATGTGGGCTGGCGGCTGACCAGCTCGTCCTTCATCCACAGCTCCACCGGCCGTGTTACCGCCGCAGGCTCCGGCGGTTCCGCCACCCAGGTGGCGTGCAGCGTCTCGCCCTGCTGGCTGACCAGCGCACGCTCGGTAAGCGGGATGAGGAGGGTCAGCTGCGGCGTGCCGTCTGCGGCGGGCGCGAGCTGCCAGCTGAAGCCGCCGGGCTGCTCCGGGTTCACCGGCATCAGATCCGGCTGGTTAACCCGCAGCCAGGCCAGCAGCGGCACCACCACCTCTTCCAGTTCACCGGTAAACGGCGAGACGGTGAGCCGGAGCTGATACTGCGCCTCAAACGAGAGCGAGGCGGCAAGGGTTGAGACGATGCGCCCGCTTTCGGTGGTGAGACGCAAGCGGTCGGGATGGTCGCGCAGGTCCGGGATCGCCGCCGCGAGGGCCTGGCGCAGGCTAGTGGGTTTGAGCATCGAGTTTGTCCTGGCAATGTTTAACGGTTTCAACCTGCAGCGCGCAGGCAATCAGCGCGCGCTCAAGCTGGCGAATATCGGCGCTCAGGTCGCCGTTAGTCTGTGGATCGCTGCCCGGCATCGGGCACAGGCTCACCCGCGGACAGGCGCTGGAGATCATCACCGGCGCTGGCGTAACCGGGGCGCTGGTGCAGCTGACGCACAGCATCAGGCAGCTCAGCGTCATACCAGCGGCGAAGCGATGCGTTTTCATGGAGTAGCCTCGTAATGGTGTGTTCCCGCCGGGCCGCCTGGGTGCCGGCAGCTTCAAGCCGCTGGCGCAGCGCGACCTGGGCGCGTTCGTTATCCCGGCCCAGCGTCAGTGCTGCAGCCAGCCGCGTTTCCAGGGTGCTCATCGCGGTTTTCTGGCTGGCGCTGCGGGCGCTGGCCTCGCTGAGCGCCTGCGCGAGCTGACCATTTTTATGGTGCAGCCACAGCACCGCGCTCAGCAGCAGCAGCGTAAGTGCAGCCAGGGTTCTCATTGCGCCCCCGTCAGGCACCAGGCCTGCTCGCGGGCGCGCCGGTGCTTCAGGCCATTGCTTGCCACGCCGTTGACGTAGATCCAGCGCGGCAGCTGATGGCACGCCTGCGCCCACTCCCCGCGGCGGAGAAATCCCGCCAGCGTGGAACGGCAGGCGGCCCCGGTGCCGACGTTGAAGGCGAAGCTGACCAGCGCGTCGTACACCGGGTCGGGCATCGACACCGTTATGCAGTTCGCCAGCCGACGCTCGGTGTGCAGCACGTCGCTCACCAGATTGGCGGCGGCCTCGCGCTCGGTGACAGGTCGCGTCGGCGTTACGCCGGCGGTATGACCGATGCCGCTGGTCCAGACCCCGGCGCTGCACTGATACGGACGCAGGCGGCAGCCCTCCAGATCGGCAATCAGCGCCAGCCCTTCCCGGGAGGTATGCAGCAGTCGAAAGTCGGGCACCAGCAGCGTCAGGGTCAGCACCGTAGCGATGGAACAGCCCTTAGCGAGTGAGTTCACGGCGCACCTCGTCGCTGCCGGATTTGATCAGCAGGTAGCTTTTGCGGCGGTAATACCAGTTAACGCCGACGGTGCATACCACCCCCAGCACCCCGAACCAGGCGGCGAAATCCTGCGGCGTCATGGCGCCGAAGAACGCCAGTCCAGCGCTGAGCCAGTAGGCAATAAATGAGGTAATTCTTTCCCCGGTCAGTCCCATAGGTTGACGCTCTCCCGGGTCGGCGAAGCGGGCACCTCAGGCAGTTCAACGGCGGTGCCGTGCGGCAGTATCACCCCATGCGAGGCGAGTCCCGGATTGGCAGCCAGTACGCTCTCCACCACGCCCTGCGTGCGGCCGTAGTAGCGCTGGCAAATAACGTCGAGCGTGTCCCCCTGGCTGGCTATGGTTTTCATTGGTGTCGCTCCTCGTTACGGTCAGTTATCCCGGCGCGACAGTGCGTCACCGCGCCGCAGCCCGGATTAACGCCGGGCCTGAGACTATTTTCCTGCGCCGGGCAGCCGGGCGCTATCGAGGGCGGATGGAGGAAGGCAGGCACAACATTGCCGGACGACGGGCAAAAAAAAGCCCGCCGGAGCGGGCGGGCAAAGGCATAAAACCGGTATCACGGCGGCGTAATGGTTTTCGTTAACGTGGTAAGAGATCGCGGGCGTCGGCACCCGGCAGCGTAGTCTGTTACCACGGCGCTATTTGTCGATGGGTAATGCGGTGAAAGTCACGGTGTAATTGCCGTCGGTCATCATCTGCCCGCCAGCCAGCTCGGCTATCAAATTTAATGCAATTTCCCTGTCTCTTTCCTGGCTGGCCCCTTCTGACGTCAGGCGCGCAATTAACTCGACGCGCTCTAACATCACCTGCTCTTTCAACCCCTGATCCACGTGACCTCCCCTACACCAAAAGCACTGTATATCTATACAGTAGCACGCCAGGGGTTATTTGAAAACGTGTAATCGAACCAATCTTTCATTTTTTTATCATGCTGAAATTAAAAGAATATTCATCCATGACGTGCGTCACGTTCGGGGTCACTTTTGCGCCCGGATCGCCGCGACGCGGGCCAGGATGCGTCGGGCGTTTTGCTGGCGTTCGGCAGCAGTCTGACGCTTTGCACAGGGCGAAACGCCAAAGATCTCCCCTCCGGGCGAGCCCCGACACCACAGGCCGTTAATACGCGCCGTGGTCCCCTTCAGCAATGAGAAACCCATGCCCGCGCTAATGGTTTCGCCGGTCATCAGCAGAATATCCGTCTGGATCTCGCGGATCGCGTCACGATCGGTGTTACTGCCCGGCATAAAGGGTGGCCGCCGCACGGCCGTTGGCTGGCGCAGGCGGGCAGATAAGCGCCGCCGCTGAGTGCGGGTGAGCGGCGTCACGCCATCCCACGGGGTATCGTTCCGATCGTGCGTCGCCCCCGTACAGTTAGTGACAGAACTCCAAGAAGAGTGAGTTTGCGCCTGCGCGGCGGCAAGCTTCGGTACGATTTTCCAGCGCCGGGTGCGGGTCAGCAGCGGCACGTCGCGCCCCACGCCGGTATCGTATACGCCGCCCACGGCTGCTTTTTCCTCGCCGTAGGGGTTACGCGCATCGTCCGTCTGATACCAGACGCGCACCTGCACCGCCGCGCGCGGTACGAACGGCCCGCCCTGGGCGGTGACGTATCCGGCCCAGTCGCCGCGGTCCGCAGCCTGATGCACCGCGGCAAAATCCACGCTCAGGCCGCGCGCTGCGTCGTTGTCAGCCAGACGGCGCAGCTCGCGGTAGACGGTGACCGGCGCGCCGCCGATAAACTGGAACTGCCGGATGTGCCAGCGCGCGGCCCACGCCGATACCGCCGCCGCGCTCTGCGTAAGCAGCCCGCCGGTTTCGCTGTCGCGTTCCCCGTCGAGGGCATAGCCGTCAACGTTTTTGGCAATGTATTTGGCGATGTAGCCGGTGGCGGAGCCTTTTTCGGCATCGATGGCAACCGCATGAAAACGTCCCTGGCGGGCGCGCTCATCGCTCAGCTCGTCAGCATCCTGCTCGCAGGCATAGTCAGCCAGGATCGCCCGCACCTGCGCCACGTTTTCAGGGCGCATAAACATCAGCATATGCCAGTGGGGCGTGCCGTCGTGATGGGGTTCGGCGACGCGAATGCCAAACACGCGGATCTGCTGGCGGTGTAAGCGAGCGCGGATCCGCGCCCAGAGCGAGGCGAACCAGCGCTGGGTGTCTGCCGGGCTGGCACCGCACCAGCGCGGATTCGGGAAGCCGGATCGCAGCGTGGCATGAAAGGATGAGGGGGCCGTGAGGGTATAAAAGTCGCCGACGTAGCCGAGAGTCTGACAGATGTTTTCGAAGCCGCGAATGCGCGTCATCAGCTCGCAGCGGCGGATCGCCGGGTTGGCCCGGGAGGCGTCGTAGCGTTCAATCAGGCTGATGCGGTTACCCTCTTCATCCTCCAGCTCCATGCCCTTGAGAAACTCCCGGGTGCGACGTTTCTGCTCCCGCCATTCGCTGAGGCAGCTTTTGCTGGCGTATGGCGTGCTGCGCTGGCTGACGTTGCCCACGGCAATCTGCAGATGCTCACGCCAGGCGCTGGCGATGCGGCGCAGGCGGCTGCGCCACCACAGAGCGTTGCACATGCGCAATACCGCCGGGCCAAGCTGCTCTTCACAGGCGTAGCGGCGGGTAATACGCTCCCACGCAGGCGGGGTGAGGCGAAACAGCTGGCAGAGATGGGCGGCGCGCAGATACCAGGCGTGCAGGGTTTTCAGCTCGCTCCAGCTTTCATCCGCTTCGCTGTCGATTTCACCGCGGATCAGATTAGCAATGTCCGCCGCGAGCAGATCGATGTCGGCTTTAGTCAGATCCGCCAGCCGGTTGTAGCGGGCCAGCAGATCCATCAGCCGGGTAATAAGGTAGCGGCGATACGCATCATCGAAGCGCCAGCCGGTGAGATCCCGCGTCAGGGTGCGATCGATGCCGCTCGCCTGATAGCGTTCGCTCACCTGCTGCAGACGCGGCAACACCCGCCGGCAAAAGGCCATCAGCGCCGCGTTGGCTCGCGGAATACCGCGCTCGTTCGCCAGCCGGTCCATACGCTGGTAAATCCCGCCGGTGACGCAGTGAGGATAGCGCGCCAGCCAGCGCCGGGTACGCAGCAGCGCCGCGATGGTGCGGTTGCGGCGCTGCTCCTCCTCCCGGGTAAGACCGGGACTGCTAATCGCCGGACGTGGGGCATTCCACGGCCAGGCCCAGGCAATCTCACTCACACGCCGCCCCGATAGTGCTTCTGCTTCAGCTCGGCGATCTCCTGGCAGGTGACGCAGCAGCTGACGCCGGGCAGGATCGCACGCCGCGATGCCGGGATCGGTTCGTCGCAGCATGCGCAGGTCAGGCGTGACGGCCCGGTCAGGCGACTGCGCGCGTTATCAATGTAGCGTTCGCGCGCCTCCTGTTCGTACTGCTGGGCGATATCAATTTCATCGGCCATCAGTCGATCTCCCGGGCCTGGTGTGCAAAGCGCTCGGCTTCTTCGCTCAGCAACGCTGCCGCTTCGACGCTGTTCAGCGCTTCACGACTGATTTTGCGTGCCAGCGCGTCCAGACGCCCGGCGATCGCCTGCGCCCCGCCCTTACGCTCCCGCATTTGCGCAGCATGGATCATCAGCGCCAGCGCCTGTTCTGCGTCCGGGTGGGATAAAGTAGTGGTGTATTCCACGGTAATTCTCCTGAATTCAGGCAACAGCAGGCCCGGCGGGTTTACGCCATTGCTGTTGATTAATGGATTAGTTCGGCAGGATCAGCCGTCTGGGAAACAGGCTTACCACCGCCCGAAAGTGGTTCATCGCCGCGATCAGCGCCCGCTGCTCCTGCCGGGTGAAAGCCTCCGGCGCTGCGCTGTGGCGCGCGGTGGGCAGCTTCGCAAAGTAAAAGATGGCGGCCAGCGCCCGGCAGTTATCGTGATACCCCGGGTCGCGGCGGTCGCGCATCTCATTCAGGAAACGCGCCACCTCATCCCAGCCGCTGTCGCCCCAGTGCCGGGCGCGCAGCGCTGCCAGTTGGTTCAGCCCGGCAGCGCGTTCGCCCGCGCTCAGCGGCACCGTGGCCGCTACGCCCTCAATGGCCATCTCGCCTCCCGTTACGCTGCAAATTCGCAATTAACGAATTCATCATTTATTACTGCGCGTTAAGCGAAACTGCGCAGCCGCTCAGGGCTTCTACCGTCAGCGCCGCCATGTTGACTTCAACGCGGGCGCGGCGCTTATCGCCTTTATCACGGATCGGCAAACGGCCATCGCGGATCATGTCCCGGGCGGTGCCGATAGCAGTCCCGGTCAGACGGCAGTACTCGTGCAGCGGCAGGAAAGGGGTGGGGATAGTGATTGTAATGTCAGGACGCATAAGGCAAACTCCTCGTTTCGGTTGCGCTCGGTAATAGCCAACATTATTCGCATAATCAACAAGACGAGGTCAGAATAATTCGCATTTTGCGAAGTGTCAATTCGCAATACGCATTTTGCGGAGTTCTGGATTTTAAGTGACTGATTTCAAAATTGATTTAAGTAGCGACAGTGCGTCCGTTCTGGACCGGGTCATTGAGGCGTATGGTTTCCCGTCCAAAATGATGCTGGCCCAGCATCTGGATATGGCTGCCAGCAGCCTCTCCTCGCGCTATAAGCGCGGCGGCTTCCCTGCGGATATCGTGGTGCGCTGCATGGCGGAAACCGGCGCATCGCTGGCATGGCTGGCAACCGGAGAAGGCAAAAAATTTGCCGACGACGAATCTGACGTGATGAAGCTGCCGCGTAAGAAGCTGGTAGACGGCCAGCTCTACGATGCGGGCTACGCCATGTTTGATAAGGTGTTTTTCCGCGCGGGCGTCCCGCTTCCCGCCGAACCGTTTTGCCTGCAGGACGATAAAGCGCAGTACATTATTGATAGCACCTTCGACGACATCTACGACGGCGAGTGGCTGGTGAATATCGAAGGCAAAATCAGCGTCCGCTCCCTTATCCGTATTCCGGTGCGCAAGGTGCGCGTCAGCGGCGTCGGCACCGCCTTCGACTGCGCGCTGGAGGATATCGACGTGCTGGGACGCGTGGTGATTACGATCGTTAACTGATCGTTGGCATTGCTGAGCGCAGCGGCACGCACCTTTCGAAACGACGGTGGCGGGTGCGTAAGCTTATCCGCCCTGGAGTACTTTCCAGCTCTGGATTAATCCTTACTCCATCACGTAGGGTGGGTAAGCGCAGCGCACCCACCTTTCGAACACCGCGGGTGCGCAGGCTTAGCCGATTTCCAGCCCCGGATTAATCCTTACTCCAGCGCTTTCAGATGGTCATTCTTATTCAGCGTCATCAGCGCGCCGATGCTGATCACTGCGGTGGCCATCACGTAGTACGCCGGAATATCCAGGTTGCCGGTCTGCTTAATCAGGCCGGTGATGATAAGACCAGCGCAGCCGGAGAACAGCGCGTTGGAGAGCGAATAAGCCAGCCCAAGACCGGTATAGCGCACGCGGGTGGGGAACATTTCCGCCAGCATCGCCGGGCCAGGGCCGGCCAGGATACCCACCAGTCCGCCGGCAATCAGCACCACCAGCGCTTTCACCGCCAGCGTCGCGCTTTCCGCCTGCAGGATCTTCAGCAGCGGCAGAGCCAGAATAAGCAGCAGGCCGGTAGCGACCACCATCACGGTGCGCCGCCCGATGCGGTCGCTGAGCATGCCTGCCGGAATGATGGTCAGCGCAAACCCGATATTCGAGATCACCGCAATCAGCAGCGCCTGGTTAAAACCGGTGTGCAGGGCAGATTGCAGGTAGGTGGGCATGATCACCAGATAGGTATAGCCCGCTGCCGACCACACCATCACCCGGCCAATCGCCAGCAGGATGTTTTTCAGCGTCGCCCCGGCGCTGGCCTGCACCGGTGGTGCAGCCTCGCTGCGCTGCTGCTGGCGCACAAAGTCCGGCGTCTCCTCCATGCTGACCCGCAACCAGAGCGCGACGGCCCCCATCGGCAGCGCGATAAAGAACGGAATGCGCCAGCCCCAGTCATAGAGCGCTTCCGGGCTGAGCGTTACGGAAAGCAGCGCCACGATACCGGCCCCGGCGAGCAGGCCAAGCGCGACGGTAAAGGATTGCCAGGCGCCGTACAGGCCACGTTTGCCGCGCGGTGCGAATTCGGTCATCAGCGAGACCGCCCCGCCGTATTCCCCACCGGCAAACAGCCCCTGCAGGATGCGCAGCCCGGTGATAATCAGCGGCGCAGCCACGCCGATGCTGGCATAAACCGGCACCAGGCCAATCGCGGCGGTGGCAAGCGTCATGGAGATCAGCACGATAATCAGCGTCGGCTTACGGCCAATGCGATCCCCCATGCGGCCAAAGATCACCGCGCCAAGCGGGCGGAAAAAGAACGCCACGGCGAACGAAGCGTAGGTCAGGATCAGGCTGGTTAACTCCCCCTCCCCGTCGAGCCGGAAAAAGTTGTGCGCGATGATGGTGGCGAGAAAACCGTAAACGGCAAACTCATACCACTCGATGAAATTGCCGATCGAGCCGGCGATCAGCGCGCGTTTGTGCGCGCCGGGGGCTGCGGTGTGATGCTGCATGGCGGAACCTCTCCTCACCCTGTTGGAATAATGATGGTGGCTGGCGGAACGGATATATCCTTATGAAAGAATAAAATATTCCATCATAAACAGGGGCATGAAATATAATATTCTTATCGGAGTGTGAGGCGGTTCACGGTGTGGGAGATGGCGCGGGGAGAAGGCGGGGCGACGCGCGCCCCGACAGGTTACTTGTTGTGCCAGTAGGCGGCAGCACGTACCAGCTGGGGATCAAAGGCGTCGCCTTCGAAACGGCGGCTGAGGTTTTTCACCACTTTGCCCTCCCCGGTGATCCACAGAAAATAGTCGTCAGCCGGGATAGCCAGCGCCGCCAGACGTGCATCCACGGCCTGCTCGCTATGGCCAATCACCCAGTCGATATCGACACCCTCCAGGTGCGCCAGATAATCCTGGCAGGCGGCGTCGGCTACGGTGACGATCGCTTTCACCACACCCCGATGACCCGCCGCGCGCAGGGCTTCCAGTCGGCGGCGCAGCGCCGGCATCCCGGATTCATCGCCGACGTAAAGCTGATACCCGTAGCTCAGCGGCACCACCAGCGAGCCGCGCGGCCCACCGATCGTCAGGGTATCGCCGGCGCGGGCGTGCTGCGCCCAGTCGCTGGCCACGCCGCTTTCATGAATGAAGAAGTCGAGCGCCAGCTCGTGACGCGCCTCATCGTACAGCGGGGTGTAGTCGCGCGACGCCGGACGCACGTCGTTCGGCCAGACGATGCCCTCATCGGTGACCACAGGCGGTACAAACGGCACCCCGGGCTGCGGGAAAAACACCTTGGTGTGATCGTCGAAGCCGCGCGAGCTGAACCCCGCCAGCGCCTCGCCACCTAACACCACGCGCTGAAAACCGGCGCTGATACGCTCGTTGCGCAGCACCGTCAGCTCGCGAAAACGCAGTTCGTTACGCACGCGCTGCGGATAAACCTTACTGGATTGCGTCATTTTTTCTGCCTTCGTGAAGCGAATCGGGATCAATTACGATATATCTAAATTTGGCGTAAATGATAATGATTGCCATCCAGACAGAAAGCAAGATCTTTTTAGACAGCCTGTGTTTCACGGCGGGTGTAAACCCCCTTCATTAAATGCCTTTATAAACAAATAATTATATAAACAAGGAATGAAGGCTTGTATAAAAAACTGTTTTAGATATAAATAGATATATCTGTTAATGGAGTAAAATAATGCGCCACGCAACCTCTGCTGACGGCGGTCATCGTCGCCAGCGCTTCTTCGGTCACGGTGAACTGCGGCTGGTGATACTGGATATCCTGACCCGGGGGGCCAGTCACGGCTATGAGCTGATTAAAGAGATTGAATCCCTGACTCAGGGCAACTATACCCCCAGCCCCGGGGTGATCTACCCCACTCTCGATTTTCTGCAGGAGCAGACGTTAATCAGCATTACCGATGAAGAGAGCGGACGTAAAAAAATTGCCATCACCGTGGCGGGCCAGCGCTGGCTGGACGAGCACAGCGAGCAGCTCGGGCAGATCCTCGATCGTATTAAGGCGCGTTGTGTCGGTCATCGGCTGCGCAAAGATCCCCAGATGAAGCGGGCGCTGGAAAACTTTAAAGCGGTGCTGGATTTGAAAGTGAATCAGGGCGACGTCAGCCCGGCGCAGCTGAAACAGATCGTGGCGATCATCGACGGTGCCGCGCTGGAAATTACCCGGCTGGAATAAAAAACCGGGCCTGGTAGCCCGGAATTCGTGAGGTAAAGTGACGTCTCATAACGCGGGAAAGCACGCAACCATCACTGCGGCTTTGCTGAAGGTGGGTGCGCTACGCTTACCCACCCTACGTGCTGAAGGAAAGTGCGCTACTTCTGCCCACCCTATGTGCTTAACGCATAAGCATCAGCCCAACTGCCCCGGTGATACCGTTACGCCATTTCATCGCGCAGGCGGAACACTTTCACCATCTCTTTCAGGTGATGCGCCTGCTCCTGCAGGGAGGCCGCTGCGGCCACCGACTCCTCCACCAGCGCCGAGTTCTGCTGGGTGGTGGTGTCGATCATGCCGATAGCGGTGTTGATCTGCGAGATACCGTCGGACTGCTCGCGGCTGGCCTGGGCAATCTCCTTCAGGATGCCGTCCATCTCATCAACGTTTTTCACCATGCCGGCGATCAGGCCACCCGCTTCCTCCACCAGCTCCATACCCTCGCGGGTCTGGCCGGCGGAGTTCTCAATCAGGCTGCGGATCTCGCTGGCCGACGAGGCGCTTTTCTGCGCCAGCTGACGCACTTCGCCTGCTACCACGGCAAATCCACGCCCGTGCTCGCCAGCGCGCGCGGCTTCTACGGCGGCGTTGAGCGCCAGAATGTTGGTCTGGAAAGCAATCGCGTCGATCAGGTTGATGATGTCCGACATCCGGTTGGACGTGTCGTTGATCATGCGCATTTTGCTGGTGACCTGCGCCATCTTCTCGCCGTTGCTCTTCACGCCGGTGGCCGCTTCCGAAGAGAGGCGCGTGGCGTGGTTGGTATTGTCGTAGGTGTTTTTCACCGTGGCGGTGATCTGCTCCATTGACGCGGCAGTCTCTTCAACCGAGCTGGCCTGTTCTTCGGTACGCGAGGCCAAATCCTGGTTACCGGCAACGATCTGCGAGGCGGCGCTGGAGATGCTTTCCGAGCTTAACTGCACCTCCTGCACGATCTCCTGCAGGCGGGTTTTCATCTCCATCAGCGCGCTGAGCAGCACGCCGGTTTCATCCCGGTGATGGCTCTCAACCGAGCGCGTCAGATCGCCATCGGCAATTGCCTTTGCAAACGCCACCGCCTGGCTCAGCGGCCCGGTAATCGAGCGCACGATCACCATCGCGATCACCACGGCCAGCGCGATACACACCAGTGCCAGCGCGATCAGCATCAGGCGGTTGCTCTGGTAATCATCTGCCACGCGCGCACCTGAATCGGTCATGCGCGTGTTCTGGATAGTGATGAGCGACTGCACCGCCTTTTTATACTCGTCCTGCAGGCCGATGGTGGTATTCATCATCTCATCCATCGCCCCGGCGCGGTTGTTCTGCTGCACGGCAGCCAGCAGGCGGAAGCGGGAGTCCAGATATTGCTTACGAATATCCTGAATACGCGTCAGTACCGCGCGGGATTCACGATCCTTCAGCGTTGCATCAAGGGATTTGATCAGGGTGGTGATGTTGGCGCTGATGGCCGTCATGCGCTGTTCGGACTGGCTGGCCCAGCGTTTGTCCTCATCCAGTAACAGCAGCTGCTGCACGTTAACGAAATCCTGGAAGTTTTCGATCAGCTGATTGGCTTTCACCGTAGTGGGATAGGTATCGCTGACGATCTCCTGAATATTGTTATTGGCGCTACTCAGGCTTAATAGCGACAGCGACGAGCTGATAATCAACAGCAGCACAAAGAACGCGAAGGCGAGCGTTAATTTAGTGCGTATTTTTACATCATGTAAGGACATATTTTCTCCGTAAGACTGTCGTGGTGTGGCAAACACAAATGACGTCCCGTGAAGGCAGGAAAATAAGCTGGCTGGAAAAGTTGCGCCCTCACGATCCTGAGAGGGGTTATCGGACGGCAGAAAGGTAACTTTATGAGTTTGATCGTTTTTTTCTTTGGTAAATGACCAATTCGATAGTTGGCAGCTATTAATTGTGATTTATTGATCGGGGAATTGTGTTTTAGATCACTTTTTGCTTCCCGCCTCGTTATTACCAAATCGTATTTAACGCGGCGTAAAATTACCTTTGCTGGCTGGGTTTGGGCTGATGAGGTGAAATATCGCCCACAATTTAATATTTATTTAACAAATAAAGGCAAAACGGGGCGTAAAACGGGAAATAATCAGGATGGCAAGGCAGGTAAAAAAAGGCCCGGCCTGCAAAGCCGGGCACAGCACTTAATGTAAAACGGTTACCGCATCTTCAAGACGCTCAGCCCGATGTTTCACCATCGACGAAACCTGCGCGCTCTCTTCGACCAGCCCGGCGTTTTTCTGGGTAATGCTGTCCAGCTCCGCCACGGCGCGGGTCAGCTCGGACAGCCCCTGGGCCTGTTCAGACGTAGCATGGCTGATCTGGCCGATAAGCCGGGTGACGTTCTGCACCTGAGCCACGATATCCTGCATGGTGCGCCCCGCTTCGTGGACCTGCACCGCGCCGGACTGCACTTTGCTGGCGCTGGCGTCAATCAGCTTGCGGATATCGTTCGCGGCGTTGGCGCTGCGGCTTGCCAGATGGCGAACTTCGCCCGCCACCACGGCAAACCCTTTACCCTGCTCGCCGGCGCGGGCAGCTTCAACGGCCGCATTCAGCGCCAGGATGTTGGTCTGGAAGGCAATGTCGTTGATAAGCGACGTAATGGAGCCGATGCGCTGGGTGCTGTCGGCGATTTCATCCATCGTGCTGACCACGGTTTCCATCGCTTCACCGCCCTGGGCGGCCGCCTGGCTGGCGGCGCTGGAGAGCTTATCAGCCGCGGCGGCGGTTTCGGAGTTGTTCTGCACCGACGAGGCCATCTGGCTCATGGTGGTAACGGTCTGCTGGACGTTAACGACGGTCTGGCGCGTGCGCTCGTTGAGATCGTCATTGCCCTTCGCCAGCGTTTCGCTGCCGGTGCGCACGTTCACCACCTGGCTGGTGACGTCGTTGATAAGCCAGCGGCACATCAGGCCAAGCTGGCCAACAGCGCGCAGCGTCAGGCCGATCTCATCGGTACGGTTGAGGTGGTCCACGGTGTTACGCTCCCCGGTCGCCACGCGCAGAGCCTGGCGGGACACGTTTTCAATCGGCCTGGCGATCTGGGTTTCAAACAGCGCGCAGCCCAGCAGCATCACCACTGCGCTGACCGCCGCAGAGAGAGCCAGCGCCGTCCCGCTCACGCCCTGCGCAACCTGGGCCAGCACCAGCAACGCGAACAGCGTTGCCATCACACCGCGAATGCGGCAGCGCAGGGAGATGCCTGCCAGCTTGCTCAGCCAGCCCTTGCGCAGCACCTGGCCTTTAAACAGGCGATGTTTCGCTGTGCCTTTATTCAGCGCGTCGTACAGCGGCTCCACGGCGGCAATCTCTTCCGCAGAGGCCTGGCTGCGGATCGACATATAGCCGGTGACTTCGCCCTTGCGCACCATCGGGACCGCATTGGCACGCACCCAGTAGTGGTCGCCATCTTTACGCAGGTTTTTAACGATGCCGCTCCAGGGTTCGCCCTGCTTCAGGGTGTACCACATGTCGGCGAAGGCGGCTTTGGGCATATCCGGGTGACGCACCAGATTGTGCGGGCTGCCGGTCAGTTCATGGAGCTGATAGCCGCTGGCCTGAACAAAGGAGTCGTTGGCGTGGGTGATATAGCTTTGCAGGTCGGTGGTGGACATCAGGGTGGTATTATCATCCAGCATATATTGACGCTGGGTGACGGCGGGACGTGAAGACATAGCAGCTCCGTTTGGCAGGTTATCCAGTTGTTAATTGTTTTTTCTGCTTTGTTATTTCGGCGCTGTGCAGTTTTACTTTAGTTGTTAATTAAGACTGAGATCGCAAAAAACCACATTAGCTCTGCTTTTATTATTGCGGCGGGTAACGGTTGTTTTCCTTATAGTTTCATCGTGTTAATGAAATCCACGTCTCAGAGGTGGACCATTTCTCCGCTACTGGTTGCCATTACGCAACGATTGCGCCCGCTGTTTTTACCGCTATAGAGGGCGCTGTCTGCCCGTGAGAGTGCGCTGTGCAGTGAATCCTGAGGCTGCACCCGGGTCAGTCCACCGGTGACGGTGACCGGCAGCAGGGTTCCCTCTACCAGCACCGGGCGCTGCTCCAGCTTAATGCGGATACGCCGCGCTGCCTCCATCGCCCCGCTCTCGCTGGCATTGCTGAGCAGCACCACAAACTCTTCACCGCCGAAGCGGTAGATTCGCTCGCCGCTGCGCATCCCGGCTTCCAGGGTAGCGGCTACTTCGCGCAGCACATCGTCGCCGGCATTGTGCCCCCAGGTATCGTTGATGGTTTTGAATTTGTCGATATCCAGCATCAGCAACCAGAGCGCGTCTGATTCAGCACGCAGATGAATAAAATCGAGAAACAATAAATGACGCAGCGGTAATCCCGTCAACGTATCGTGCATATTACGAAACGTGATCAGCGACTGCTTATATATATCGATGGCATTAATGAAACTCTGCTGCGCAGCATGATAATTCTGCACTAATTGTTCATTTACACATTTATTTATAATACTGACCAATAATTCGCGCGCGCAGTCATGCATTTTCAGGTGGCTATGGAAAATAGCCTCCACCAGATGCGGATAGCGCGACGGCTCGGTGTCGAAGCGGGAGAACCAGTTGCTGAAGCAGCACAGGGTATGGGCGCTGGCATCAATGATGGTTTCATCCGGCGTGCTGCCAAGCAGACTAAAGTGCAGCATTCTGTTGGCCCAGGTGTAATGCTCATTAATCGCGTAGTTTAATTCGGAGATACTTAAATCAATATCAGAAAGATGAATCATGCTGTGTTCTCAAAATATAAAAAGAAAACCCCTGAATAAAACAGCGGGAGTATATCCTGCCCGATTTAAAAAAATGATCGACTCACACAGACTTTTACAGAATCGCATACCGGGAATAATAATAAATAAATAACATCGCGCCCGCTGAAATAAGTCTTATGGCACGACTGCGTTACGGCGGTGCGCCGGTGCACAGCCGTGAAGCAGGCATGTCAGGCGCTGCGCGAGCGCGCCATCGCCCTCAGCAGGAAGCGTTGCGCAACGGCAATCCGGACGATTAAGTTTTGTACAGCTCGCGTCTCTCCAGACGTTTATCCCGATTTCAGCTGGCCCCGCCGAAGTGGCGCAATCCCTGCAATACTTAGATCGGTATCATGAGATACGCGATCCCCGGGAGCTTATTTTGAACAGGTTACCTTCCAGCGCCTCGGCGCTTGCCTGCACCGCGCACGCACTCAACATTATCGAAAAGCAAACGTTAGACCATGAGGAGATGAAGGCACTCAATCGAGAAGTGGTTGATTATTTTAAAGAGCACGTCAATCCAGGCTTCCTGGAATATCGAAAATCTGTAACAGCTGGCGGGGATTACGGAGCCGTAGAGTGGCAGGCGGGCAGTCTTAATACGCTTGTCGACACCCAGGGACAGGAGTTTATTGATTGCCTGGGTGGCTTTGGTATTTTCAACGTGGGGCACCGTAATCCAACAGTGGTATCCGCCGTACAGCATCAGCTCGCCAAACAACCTCTGCACAGCCAGGAACTGCTCGACCCGCTCCGGGCCATGCTGGCGAAAACCCTCGCCGCGCTCACGCCCGGCAAACTCAAATACAGCTTCTTCAGCAACAGCGGCACCGAATCGGTGGAAGCGGCGCTCAAGCTCGCTAAAGCGTATCAGTCACCGCGCGGCAAATTTACCTTCGTGGCGACCAGCGGGGCATTCCACGGCAAATCGCTGGGCGCGCTGTCAGCCACCGCCAAATCCACCTTCCGTAAACCCTTTATGCCGCTGCTGCCGGGCTTCCGCCACGTAGCCTTCGGCGACATCGAGGCGATGCGCGCGGTGCTTTGCGACGGGAAGAAAACCGGCGACGACGTGGCAGCAGTGATCCTGGAGCCGATTCAGGGTGAAGGGGGCGTGATCCTGCCACCGCCGGGTTACCTGCCCGCCGTGCGTCAGCTGTGTGATGAGTTCGGCGCGCTGCTGATCTTCGACGAAGTGCAGACCGGGATGGGACGCACCGGCAAGATGTTCGCCTGCGAGCATGAGAACGTGCAGCCCGACATTCTGTGCCTCGCCAAAGCGCTCGGCGGCGGCGTGATGCCGATTGGGGCGACTGTCGCCACCGAAGAGGTATTTTCGGTGCTGTTTGATAATCCCTTCCTGCATACCACCACCTTTGGCGGTAACCCGCTGGCCTGTGCGGCAGCCCTGGCGACCATCAACGTGCTGCTGGAAGAGAATCTGCCGGGCCAGGCCGAGCAGAAAGGCGACATGCTGCTGGACGGCTTCCGCCAGCTGGCGCGTCAGTATCCTGGCCTTGTGCAGGAGGTACGCGGCAAAGGAATGCTGATGGCGATTGAGTTCGTGGACAACGACACTGGCTATAACTTTGCCAGCCAGATGTTCCGCCAGCGCGTACTGGTGGCCGGTACGCTGAATAACGCGAAAACCATTCGCATCGAACCGCCGCTCACGCTCACTATTGAGCAGTGCGAGCTGGTGCTCAAAGCGGCCGATAACGCGCTGGCCGCGCTGCAACCGGCTGCGGCACGCGAAGCGGTGGAACAGTAACCTTTGAGGCGCCCGGCGATGCTGCCGGGTGCCTTTCACGCGCTGCCTGCCCGTGCCGTTCTTTGAATCCCATCACAATCGTCATCTCCGGCTTTTCCATTTACCGCGCTGATAGCTAAATTAGAACTCATCCGACCACATAATAAAAATAGCCTGGAAGAGACTATGAGCTACCCGTCGCTGTTCGCCCCGCTGGATCTTGGCTTTACCCAACTGAAAAATCGCGCCCTGATGGGGTCGATGCATACCGGCCTTGAAGAACACCCGGACGGTGTGGCGCGTCTGGCGGCGTTTTACGCCGAGCGCGCGCGCCACGGCGTCGCGCTGATCGTCACCGGCGGCATTGCCCCCTCCCCCTCCGGCGTGGCGGTGGCGGGCGGTGCGGTACTCAATGCTGCGCATCAGGTGGCGCATCACCGTGCCATCACCGATGCCGTGCATCAGGAGGGCGGAAAGATCGCCCTGCAAATCCTGCACACCGGGCGTTACAGCTACCAGCCGCACCCCGTTGCGCCCTCCGCGCTCCAGGCTCCCATCAACCGCTTTGTCCCGGACGCGTTAACCCACCCGCAAATTGAAGCGCTGATTGAGGATTTCGCCCACTGTGCGCAGCTGGCGCGGGAAGCGGGCTATGACGGCGTGGAGATCATGGGGTCGGAGGGCTACCTGATTAACCAGTTTCTCGCAGTGCGTACCAATCAGCGTGAGGATGAATGGGGCGGCGACTATCCGCGCCGCATGCGCTTTGCGGTCGAGGTAGTTCGCGCGGTGCGGGCGCGCGTGGGCCGCGACTTCATCATTATTTATCGGCTGTCGATGCTCGACCTGGTGGAGGGCGGCGGTACGCTCGATGAAACCATTACCCTGCTGAAGGCGGTGGAAGACGCTGGTGCCACGCTGATTAACACCGGTATCGGCTGGCACGAGGCGCGCATTCCCACCATCGCCACGCCGGTGCCACGCGGGGCGTTCAGCTGGGTGACGCGCGCGCTGAAGGCGCACACCTCGCTGCCGGTGATCACCACCAACCGCATCAACGATCCGGGCGTCGCGGATGCGATCCTCGCACGCGGCGATGCCGATATGGTGTCGATGGCGCGGCCTTTCCTCGCCGATGCCGAAATCCTCAGCAAGGCGGTGCAGGGGCGCAGCGACGAGATCAACACCTGCATCGGCTGTAATCAGGCCTGCCTCGATCGCATTTTCGTCGGCAAAGTGACCTCCTGCCTCGTGAACCCGCGCGCCTGCCATGAAACCCTGATGCCGGTTGTGCCTGCCGCGCAGCCAAAATCGCTGGCGGTGGTCGGTGCCGGTCCGGCCGGGCTGGCGTTTGCGGTTAACGCCGCGGCGCGCGGCCATCAGGTCACGCTGTTTGATGCCGCCTCGGAGGTGGGCGGACAGTTCAACATCGCCAGACAGATCCCCGGCAAGGAGGAGTTCAATGAAACCCTGCGCTACTACCGGCGGATGATCGAGGTCACCGGCGTCACCCTGCGTCTTAATCAGTATGTGAGCGCCGGGGATCTGGCGGCCTTCGATGAGACGATCCTCGCCTGCGGGATCGCGCCGCGTATTCCGCCGATCCCCGGCATCGATCACCCTTCGGTTTTAAGCTATCTCGACGTGCTGCGTGACAAAGCCCCGGTGGGTGAACGGGTGGCGATTATCGGCTGCGGCGGCATCGGGTTTGATACCGCGATGTATCTCAGCCAGTCCGGCGAGGCCACCAGCCAGAATATCGCTGAATTCTGCGCCGAATGGGGCATCGACCAGAGCCTGACCCGGCCCGGCGGCCTGCGTCCGGAAGGGGCGCACCTGCCGGCCAGCCCGCGCCAGATCGTGATGTTACAGCGCAAAGCGAGTAAACCGGGCGAAGGGCTGGGTAAAACTACCGGCTGGATCCACCGCACTACCCTGCTGGCACGCGGCGTGAAGATGCAGGCGGGTGTGAGCTACCGGCGTATTGATGACGCGGGGCTGCACGTCACCCTCGGCGATGAAGACCGGGTGCTTGCGGTAGACAACGTGGTGATTTGCGCCGGGCAGGAGCCGCGCCGCGAGCTGGCGGATGCCTTGATGATTGCCGATAAGCCGGTGCATTTGATTGGCGGCTGCGACGTGGCGCTGGAGCTGGATGCGCGCCGGGCGATTGAACAGGGCACCCGGCTGGCGCTGGCGATCTGACGCGGCGTGGTGGGTGCGCTGCGCTTACCCACCCTGGCAGGGTACATGCGCCGGAATTGTGGTGGGTGCGCTGCGCTTACCCACACCACATCATCCGATTCCGTAGGGCGGGTAAGCCTGCGCACCCGCCATTTACGCACTCAGCGCTTTTTGCGCGTCTTCACCGCTTTCAGGATCACAAACTTATTGTTGGTATTAATGGTTTCGCAGTTGCCGAAGATCTTCTTCAGCTTGCGGAAGTAATCGAGATGACGATTGCCGACGATACGCAGTTCGCCACCATACTGCAGACAGCGGCGGGCATGGTGGAACATCTCCCAGGCGACCTGATCGGAAATCGCGTGCTGCTGGTGGAACGGCGGGTTGCACAGGATGGCCGCAAAGCGATCGGACTCCACGCCGGAGAGCGCGTTGTTGATCATAAACTCGCAGCGCGCTACATCATCAGGCAGGTTGGTTTCTACGTTCAGACGGCTTGAGGCCACCGCCATCGGCGATTCGTCCACAAATACCACCTTCGCTTCCGGGTTTTGCGCCAGCAGCGTCATGCCAATCACACCGTTACCGCAGCCCAGATCCACCAGCTCACCGTCGAGATTTTCCGGCAGATGCTGCATGAAGAAGCGCGCGCCGATATCCAGCCCGGTACGGGAAAAAACGTTGGCGTGGTTATGGATAGTCCAGTCGGTGCCGTCCAGTTTCCAGCTCAGGGTTTCCGGCACCTCGGCCAGCGCCGGCGCGGTGAAGGTCGGGTTGATCAGACGTGCTTTTTTCCAGGCCAGCGTGGTGGTGGTCGGCCCCAGAATTTGCTCAAACAGCGCCAGCGTGGAGTTGTGAATATCACGCGCTTTGCCCCCGGCGATGATCCGCGTCTGCGGCGTCACCACGCGGCGCAGGGCGCGCAGCTGCTGCTCAAGCAGCGCCAGGGTTTTTGGGATCTTAATCAGTACCAGCCCCGGCGCTTGCGGATACGCTGCGGTGCTGTCGAGAAATTTGACGCTCGACTCCTCGATATCATTGAGGCGCAGGTTCTGGCGGATCGCCAGTTCGCTCAGGTAAGAGTCGCTGATGCTGTACGGCTGATGCGCCGCCAGCACGCAGGAGAGCGCACCGAATGCATCGTTCAGGATCAGGATCGGACCGACCGGCTCGTCCAGCTGTTGCAGCAGATACTCGTCCGCTGCTTCCCACGCCTGCAGTGGGTTAACGTCGTCCGTTTCCGGAAAACGCTTCAGCGTCAGGGAACGAAAACTGTTGTCTGGTTGGCTCATCGGCCCTCCTGGATGGTAAAATTTCAGCATTGGCCCCGTAGCGGGGGCGAGAGTATACCCTTTTCGCCAGTCTGAGATAAGCATGAGTGAACTGATTTACCTGCAGGGCTACCCGGAGCACCTGCTCTCCCAGGTACGCACGTTGATTAACGACCAGCGGCTCGGCGATGTGCTGCAGCAGCGCTATCCCGACCGGCACGACATCGCCACTGACAAAGCGCTGTGGGCTTATACTCAGGGGCTGAAAAATCAGTTTCTGCGCAGCGCCCCGCCGGTAAATAAAGTGATGTATGACAACAAGATCCACGTGCTGAAAAACGCACTTGGGCTGCATACCGCGGTGTCGCGCATACAGGGCAGCAAGCTGAAAGCGAAGGCCGAGATCCGCGTAGCCACCGTGTTTCGCGGCGCACCGGAAGCCTTTCTGCGCATGATTGTGGTGCACGAGCTGGCGCATCTGAAAGAAAAAGAGCACAACAAAGCGTTCTATCAGCTCTGCTGCCATATGGAGCCGCAGTATCATCAGCTCGAATTTGATACCCGTCTGTGGCTGACGCATCTGGCGCTGAGCAACGAACGCCGCAGCGCTGAATAAAATCTGGAACCCGCTACGCGAATTCACTTTTCCCGCGCTGGATTTGTCATCTTTCCATGATAGTCTGCATCGATACTTAGCCAGTGGAGAAAGCGCCCCTCTATGATACGTTTCGCCGTAGTTGGCACGAACTGGATCACCCGCCAGTTCGTCGATGCCGCCCATGAAACGGGCAAATTCAAGCTCACCGCCGTGTATTCGCGCAGCCTGGAACAGGCACAGCATTTCGCCAGCGACTACCCCGTCGAGCACCTCTTCACCTCCCTTGAGGCGATGGCGCAGAGTGATGCTATTGATGCGGTGTATATCGCCAGCCCTAACTCGCTGCACGGCGAGCAGAGCTGCCTGTTTATGCGCCATAAAAAGCATGTGATCTGCGAAAAGCCGCTGGCCTCGAACCTGCGTGAAGTGGAAGCGGCCATCGCCTGCGCACGTGAAAATCAGGTGGTGCTTTTCGAAGCCTTCAAAACCGCCAGCCTGCCGAACTTTATCGCGCTGCAGCAGGCACTGCCGAAAGCCGGGAAGCTGCGCAAGGCATTCATCAACTACTGCCAGTACTCGTCGCGTTACCAGCGCTATCTTGATGGCGAGAATCCCAATACCTTCAACCCGGCCTTCTCTAACGGCTCGATTATGGATATCGGGTTCTACTGCCTGGCAAGCGCCGTCGCCCTGTGGGGTGAACCGTACTCGGTGCAGGCCAACGCCGCGCTGCTTGAAAGCGGCGTCGATGCCCACGGCACCGTGGTGATGCACTATGGCGATTTCGATGTGATCCTTACCCACTCGAAGGTGAGTGACTCGACGATCCCAAGCGAGATCCAGGGCGAGGCCGGATCGCTGGTGATTGAGAAGATCTCCGAGTGCCAGAAGATCACTTTCGTGCCGCGCGGTGGCAAAGCGCAGGATCTGACGCAGCCCCAGCATATCAATACTATGCTGTACGAAGCCGAGACCTTTGCCCGCCTGGTGACCGATAACGAGGTTAATCATCCGGGGCTGGCCGTAAGCCGGATCACCGCGAAACTGTTAACGGATATCCGTGCGCAAACGGGAATAGTGTTCCCGGCAGACGACGTCAGCACAGAATTGCCCGCGTAAAGCTTTGTAAAACGGCGCACAGGTAATATTGACCGTCATAATTGCCTGTAATACTTTGTTACGAGCAAAGGGGAGTAACTTCTTCGCCGGTGGATCGTCATTACGATGCGTAACGCATCCGGTTACCGGGCAACGTAACATCCAGGTTTATATTCGCATCTGACAGGCATCTGCGGCGCGAAGTATGACGGGGATTTCTGTTGTAAGTGAGACCTTGCCGGAAGGCGAGATCCATTTGCGACAAGCGAAACGGCTGACGTCTTCCGATGTTAGCCGTTTTTGTTTTTTAAGGAATTTGTCTATGAATACTGTCGGCACCCCGCTGTTGTGGGGCAGTTTCGCCATCGTGGTGATTATTATGCTGGCCATCGACCTCCTGCTGCAGGGACGCCGCGGTTCGCACGCGATGTCCATGAAGCAGGCGGCCGGCTGGTCACTGGTATGGGTTACGCTCTCACTGCTGTTTAACGCCGCATTCTGGTGGTATCTCACCGAAACCCAGGGGCGTGCAGTTGCGGATACCCAGGCACTTGCGTTCCTCACCGGCTATCTGATTGAAAAAGCGCTGGCGGTTGATAACGTCTTCGTCTGGCTGATGCTGTTCAGTTACTTTGCGGTTCCGGCCGCGCTGCAGCGCCGCGTCCTGATCTATGGCGTGCTGGGTGCGATCGTGCTGCGTACTATCATGATCTTTGCGGGTAGTTGGCTGATCACCCAGTTCTCCTGGCTGCTCTATGTGTTCGGCGCATTCCTGCTGTTTACCGGGATCAAAATGGCGCTGGCGAAAGAGGACGATACCGGTATCGGCGACAAGCCGGTGGTGCGCTGGCTGCGCAGCCATCTGCGTATGACGGACACCATTGAAAACGAACACTTCTTCGTGCGCAAAAACGGCCTGCTGTACGCGACGCCGCTGTTCCTGGTACTGATCATGGTTGAGCTGAGCGACGTGATCTTTGCCGTAGACAGTATCCCGGCTATCTTCGCGGTGACTACCGATCCGTTTATCGTCCTGACCTCTAACCTGTTCGCAATTCTTGGCCTGCGTGCGATGTACTTCCTGCTGGCGGGCGTAGCGGAACGCTTCTCAATGCTGAAGTATGGGCTGTCGATCATTCTGGTGTTCATTGGCGTGAAGATGCTGATCGTCGATTTCTACCATATCCCGATCGCCGTCTCACTCGGCGTGGTGTTTGGCATTCTGGTTGTGACCCTGCTGATCAACACCTGGGTTAACCGCCGCAACGACAGAAAAAATATCGCCGGATAAGCGATAGCGCGCACCCTCTCCCCCCAAGGGATAAGAGGGTGCGCAACCTGTCTCATCTGCGCGGCTGCGCAAGCGGTCATGACGTGGAATTGATGATGATGTCACAATAATGTTAATCATCAGTTAAAAAACGCGAGCAACTCGCGAACTCCAGCACTATTCGCTTCCCTCCGGTATCCATTTCCCTATACTCATCCGTGCAACCTTTTGTTACATCCTGATTAAACGTTACCCAAGAGTACGTCCGGGATGGAACCACATCATCACTGAAGGAAATTCGTATGACTACGCAATCTGATAAGGGCGGCTTGTGGCAGCGCCTGGCGCACGGCAGCCTGGTAAAGCAGATCCTGGTGGGTCTGGTATCAGGTATTGTGCTGGCCTGGCTGTCAAAACCTGCCGCTGAAGCGGTGGGGCTGCTGGGAACGCTGTTCGTTGGTGCCCTGAAAGCCGTTGCGCCGGTGCTGGTACTGATGCTGGTGATGGCCTCCATCGCTAATCACAAGCACGGTCAGAAGACCAGTATTCGCCCTATCCTGGTGCTCTATCTGCTGGGGACTTTCTCCGCCGCGCTGACGGCGGTACTGTTCAGCTTCCTGTTCCCCTCGACGCTGCATCTGGTTACCGGTGCGACGGAAATCACGCCGCCATCCGGCATCGTGCAGGTGCTGCGCGACCTGCTGCTCAGCATGGTTGCCAACCCGGTTGATGCCATCCTGAAAGGTAACTACATCGGTATTCTGGTGTGGGCTATCGGCCTGGGCTTCGCGCTGCGTCATGCGAATGACACCACCAAAAATCTCATCACCGACATGTCAGACGCCGTGACCTTCATGGTGAAGTTAGTGATTCACTTCGCGCCGATCGGCATCTTCGGCCTGGTGGCGTCCACGCTTGCCACTACCGGATTCAGCACGCTGTGGGGCTATGCCCAGCTGTTGATGGTGCTGATTGGCTGCATGCTGCTGGTAGCGCTGGTGATTAACCCGCTGCTGGTGTTCATCAAGATCCGCCGTAACCCCTACCCGCTGGTCTTCACCTGCCTGCGTGAAAGCGGCGTGACCGCCTTCTTCACCCGTAGCTCCGCGGCGAATATCCCGGTCAACATGGCGCTGAGCGAGAAACTGAATCTCGATCGCGATACCTATTCGGTCTCGATTCCGCTGGGCGCGACCATCAATATGGCGGGTGCGGCCATCACCATTACGGTGCTGACGCTGGCGGCGGTGCATACGCTGGGTATTCCGGTGGATCTGCCGACCGCGCTGCTGCTCAGCGTGGTGGCGTCGCTGTGCGCCTGCGGTGCATCCGGCGTGGCGGGTGGTTCGCTGCTGCTGATCCCGCTGGCGTGCAACATGTTCGGCATCCCGAACGACATCGCCATGCAGGTGGTGGCGGTAGGCTTTATCATCGGCGTGCTGCAGGACTCCTGCGAAACCGCGCTCAACTCCTCCACCGACGTACTGTTTACCGCGGCGGCCTGCCAGGCGGAAGATGCGCGTCTGGCCAGCAACGTGCTGCGTAACTAACCTCTGCGGCTGGCGGCGCGTTGCCGTCAGCCCTCTTTCTCTGCCAGCGCCTTTTCAACCCGAAACGGGTCAATGCCCCGCTTCTGCATCCGCCAGAAACGAATAATATTCACGCCGTTCATGATCAAAAAGCTGCCCTCAATCAGGGTGCCGCCAATCGATCCCAGCCAGAAATTATGAATAACCCAGCAGACGGTTGAACACCACATGACGCAGCGGGTTGTCAGCCCGGTGGTACGGAACAGCGCCCAGGTACTGGCGATAGTACCGATAACCGGCAGCAGTTCGATGGGATGGTGAAGCTTCACCAGGCCCAGCGCCAGCGTCAGGATGATAAACAGCGTCATTACCCACAGGCTGCGGGTGCGCAGAGAGATCAGCGTGCGCAGGGCATTCAGTCCGGCGCTCATCCCGGCGGGCCAGGCGCCCATCAGGAAAAAGTGGCTGCCGATGGTCGCGCTGTAGAGCGCCAGCTGCATTTTAAAGCGGCGTTCATCGCGGTTGATAAAGGTGGTGATACCGATCAGAAAGGCGATGACCCCAACGCCCTGGGCAAGCCAATACGCGGTCATGAAAGATCCTTGTCAGAAAAAGAAACGGCGCTTCACATAATGAAACGCCGTTTTATCTTAGCAGAGCAGAGACGCGCTACAAAGTGACCCCGCTTTTGAAGATGGCCAGTTCGCGGAAATCATTCTTCTCGTTACAGGTATGCGTGCCGCTGGCGATATCGGCTATGACATCCACAAACTGCTCCAGCAGCTGCGGCATGGCAGTACCGTGCAGCAGCTGTCCGGCGTCAAAGTCGATCCAGTGCGGTTTTTTCGCTGCCAGCTCGCTGTTGGTAGCGATCTTCACCGTCGGCACAAAACCACCGTAAGGCGTGCCGCGCCCGGTGCTGAACAGCACCATATGACAGCCTGCTCCGGCCAGCGCGCTGGTGGCAACCGCATCGTTACCCGGGGCGCTCAGCAGATTCAGACCGTGGGTTTTCAGCCGCTCGCCGTAGCGCAGCACGTCCACCACCTGACTGGCCCCGGCTTTCTGGGTACAGCCGAGGGATTTCTCCTCAAGGGTGGTGATGCCCCCCGCTTTGTTGCCCGGCGATGGGTTCTCGTAGATCGGCTGATTGTGGGCGATAAAGTACTGTTTGAAGTCGTTCACCATAGTGACGGTTTTTTCAAACGTGGCTTCGTCGCGGCAGTGGCTCATCAGGATCTGCTCGGCACCAAACATCTCCGGCACTTCGGTCAGCACCGTGGTACCGCCGTTACCGATGACGTAATCCGAGAAGCGCCCCAGCATCGGGTTGGCGGTAATGCCGGACAGCCCGTCCGACCCGCCGCACTCGAGCCCAAACTTCAGCTCACTGAGCTTGCCCGGCTGACGCTCGTCGTGACGCATCGCGGCATACAGCTCGCGCAGATGCTCAAGCCCGGCCTCCACTTCGTCATCCTGATGCTGACAGGTCATGAAATGCACCCGCGCCGGGTCGAAATCGCCCAGTGTTTCACGGAAAGCGTCCACCTGATTGTTTTCACAGCCCAAGCCGATCACCAGCACCGCGCCCGCATTCGGGTGACGCACCATGTTTTGCAGCATGGTACGGGTGTTGATGTGGTCATCGCCAAGCTGAGAACAGCCGTAGGTGTGACTGAACAGGAACACGCCATCGGTGCCTTCGGCATCGTTGCTCTCTTTCAGAAAGCGCGTCTGGATCTGACGCGCGATGCCGTTGACGCAGCCGACGGTGGGCAGGATCCACAGCTCATTGCGGATCCCCACCTCGCCGCTGGCGCGGCGGTAGATCTGCACATCGCGATCCGTTGACTGGCGATCCAGCGTCGGGTGATCCGGTTGATAGCTGTACTCATCCAGATCGCTGAGGTTGGTACGCGTGTTGTGGGAGTGAATATGCTCTCCCGGCGCGATATCCGCCAGCGCATGGCCGATGGGCAGACCATATTTGATGACGTTAGCGCCCTGCGCAATGGCGACCAGCGCAAACTTGTGCCCGCGCGCCACATCCTGACGCAGCGTCACATCCAGCCCGTCCTGGGAAATCACCGTCCCTTGCGGCAGATCGACCAGCGCGACCGCGACGTTATCCAGCGAATGGATCCTGATGTATTGCATATCAACCTCAAACAGCCAGATTAATTCAGTTCAATGGCGAAGTAGTCACGGGCATTGTTGAAGCAGATGTTTTTCACCATCTCGCCCAGCAGCGCGATGTCCGCTGGCGCTTCGCCCGCCTGCACCCAGCGGCCAATCATCTGGCACAGAATGCGACGGAAATATTCGTGACGGGTATAGGACAGGAAGCTGCGGCTGTCGGTCAGCATACCGACGAAGCGGCTTAACAGGCCGAGCTGCGCCAGCTGCGTCATCTGACGTTCCATGCCGTCTTTCTGATCGTTGAACCACCAGCCGGAGCCGAACTGCATCTTGCCCGGCATCCCCTCGCCCTGGAAGTTGCCGACCATCGTACCGATCACTTCGTTATCGCGCGGGTTCAGGCAGTAAAGAATGGTTTTCGGCAGCAGGTTCTCTTCATTCTGCTTGCTCAGCAGCTTTGACAGCTCCTCAGCCAGCGGACGATCGTTGATGGAGTCGAAGCCGACATCCGGCCCTAACAGTTTGAACTGACGCAGGTTGTTATTACGCAGCGCGCCGATGTGGTACTGCTGGACCCAGCCGCGACGCGCATACTGCGCCCCCAGCCATACCAGCACGGCGGTTTTGAACTGGGCAACTTCATGTTGGTTGAGGGTTTCACCCGCCAGGCGACGCGCCAGAATCGCATCCAGCTCGCTTTCGCTGGCCTCAGCAAACAGCACCACGTCGAGCGCGTGATCGGAAACCTTACAGCCGTGCGCGGCAAAGTGATCGAGACGCTTGCTGAGCGCGGTTTCCAGATCGCTGAAGCGCCGAATCTCGGTATCCGATACCTGCGCCAGCGTCGCGATGTAATCGGCAAAGGTTGCCTGCTCGATATTAAAGGCTTTGTCCGGACGCCAGCTCGGCAGCACCTTAATGCTGAAGCTGCTGTCTTTCGCCACGGCAGCATGGTGTTCAAGCGAATCCACCGGATCGTCGGTGGTGCCGACCATCTTCACATTCATCTGCTGCATGATGCCGCGGGCAGTAAAGGCGTCCTGAGCCAGCAGGTCATTGCACTGATTCCAGATCTCATCGGCGGTTTTTGGCGACAGCAGCTTTCCGGTAATGCCAAACGGGCGGCGCAGCTCCAGGTGCGTCCAGTGGTAGAGCGGATTACCGATGGTGTGCGGCACGGTCGCGGCCCAGGCATCAAACTTTTCGCGGTCGCTGGCATCGCCGGTACACAACTTTTCCGCTACGCCGTTGGTGCGCATGGCACGCCACTTATAGTGGTCACCTTTCAGCCAGATGTCATACAGGTTTTTGAAACGGTAGTTGTCGGCGATCTGCTGGGGCGGAAGGTGGCAATGGTAGTCAAAAATCGGCTCATCTTTCGCATAGTCATGGTAGAGACGGCGGGCAAATTCAGTATCTAACAGAAAATCTTCAGTCATAAACGGGGTCATAGGGACACTTCCTCTCATGCGTGACTCAGATGCTTTCACTTGATGCCGACAAAGTTATCACACCAATTATCCTGAACCACGATTAAATTCGTGAGTTAGATCAATATTAAATGACAAATTATCTACCGTTAAAGAGGTAAATAGCGCTGTATCCCGCGCCATGACTGGCCTGAATCCCTCAAATTAATGACCCTGCTAAGAAAAGTGCTTTTGTGATGGCTCTCAACTTTTAAAGCTGTATGACAAGTTATCTTTCCTGCCGTCGCAATACAGAACCCACGGATTGATTTTTTACGGTGGCGTTACCGACAGGGGCGCTACCGGAATACCCAGTATGGAAGCTGATGTGAGTCACGAGCACGTTTATGGCAAGGCGCCGACCGCACCGGGCATTTCAACCGGTGCGGTCGCCCGTTAAAAAAAACTACCCGGCGAGAATACAGGGAGTGTGACCGCTTCCGTAGGTAGAAAACAACGACGAAGAGGTTTCAGATGCGAAAGATTAAAGGGTTACGTTGGTACATGATCGCACTGGTGACGCTGGGCACCGTGCTTGGTTACCTGACGCGTAACACCGTGGCGGCGGCGGCCCCGACGCTGATGGAAGAGCTGCACATTTCGACCCAGCAGTACTCCTATATCATTGCTGCCTATTCCGCTGCTTACACCATCATGCAGCCGGTGGCGGGCTACGTGCTGGATATCCTCGGCACGAAAATCGGCTATGCATTCTTTGCTATCACCTGGGCGGTCTTCTGCGGTGCGACTGCGCTGGCGGGAAGCTGGGGCGGGCTGGCACTGGCGCGCGGTGCGGTAGGTGCGGCAGAAGCCGCGATGATCCCGGCGGGCCTGAAGGCCAGCTCTGAATGGTTCCCGGCCAAAGAGCGTTCCATTGCGGTCGGCTATTTCAACGTGGGTTCATCGATTGGTGCCATGATTGCGCCGCCGCTGGTGGTCTGGGCGATCGTCATGCACAGCTGGCAACTGGCGTTCATTATCTCCGGCGTGTTGAGCTTCGCCTGGGCGATGGCGTGGCTGTTCTTGTATAAGCATCCGCGCGATCAGAAAAAACTCACTGACGAAGAACGTGAGTACATCATTGGTGGTCAGGAAGCCCATCACCAGACCAATAACGCGAAGAAAATGTCGCCGTGGCAGATTGTGCGTACCCGCCAGTTCTGGGGCATTGCCCTGCCGCGTTTCCTCGCCGAACCGGCGTGGGGTACGTTCAACGCGTGGATCCCGCTGTTCATGTTTAAGGTCTACGGCTTTAACCTGAAAGAGATTGCGATGTTTGCCTGGATGCCGATGCTGTTTGCCGACCTCGGCTGCATCGTCGGTGGTTATCTGCCGCCGCTGTTCCAGCGCTGGTTTGGCGTTAACCTTATCGTTTCACGCAAAATGGTGGTGACAATGGGCGCGCTGCTGATGATCGGCCCGGGGATGATTGGCCTGTTTACTAGCCCCTACGTGGCGATTGGCCTGCTGTGTATCGGCGGTTTTGCCCACCAGTCGCTCTCCGGCGCGCTGATTACCCTCTCTTCCGATGTGTTTGGCCGTAATGAAGTCGCCACCGCGAATGGCCTGACCGGTATGGCAGCATGGACGGCGAGTACGCTGTTTGCGCTGGTGGTCGGCGCACTGGCGGATACTATCGGCTTCAGCCCGCTGTTTGCGGTGCTGGCGGTATTCGACGTCATGGGCGCTATCGTCATCTGGACCGTCTTGCAGAATAAACCGGCCAGCGAGCTGAAGGACCAGACGCTCACGGGTAAGCCGGCAACGCAACCCTGACGCGAAACCACCTAAAAAAGCCGCCTGAGGGCGGCTTTTTCATGGGCGGCGGTGGAGCGATTTGCGCAAAAGTGGTATAACAAATTCAGTTTTCCTGCCCTGTCCGGAGCCTCGCTATGGAAATAGCTGAACCACGTCGCCTTTATCAGCAATTGGCCGCTGAACTTAAACGTCGCATTGAAGACGGCGTTTATCGCGTGGGAGAAAAACTCCCTGCTGAACGCTATATCGCTGATGAGAAAAACGTGAGCCGCACGGTGGTGCGCGAGGCCATCATCATGCTTGAGGTTGAAGGCTACGTTGAAGTTCGCAAAGGTTCCGGTATTCATGTTATTTCCAGCCAGGCGAAGCACCACGCGCTGCCGGATGAAAATCTGGAGTTCGCCAGCTACGGTCCTTTTGAACTGTTGCAGGCGCGTCAGCTTATCGAGAGTAACATCGCCGAGTTCGCCGCCACCCAGGTGACCAAACAGGACATCATCAAGCTGATGGAAATCCAGGAAAAGGCGCGTCAGGAGAAGTGTTTCCGCGATTCCGAGTGGGATTTACAGTTTCACGTTCAGGTTGCGCTCGCCACACAGAACACCGCGCTGGCGGCAATCGTAGAGAAAATGTGGACGCAGCGCGTTCATAACCCTTACTGGAAGAAGCTGCACGAGCATATCGACCTGCGCACCGTTGATAACTGGTGCGATGACCATGACCAGATTCTGAAAGCGCTCATCCGCAAAGACCCGCACGGCGCAAAAGTCGCGATGTGGCAGCATCTTGAGAACACCAAACTGATGCTGTTTAACGAAACCAGCGATGATTTTGAATTTAACGCCGATCGTTACTTGTTTTCCGAAAATCCCGTTGTTCACCTCGATACTGCCTCAAATACGCTAAAATAGCGTCTTTACTGCGACGAGGGTCAGCAAACCATATGTAGTGTCAGCGTTTGTAAATACCCTCGTATGCCAGCTTGTGACCCGGCAAAATCATCTGCGGCAAAGCATAAATAGTGTGTCGTACACATCCGTGCTTTGTTACAATTAGATGCATTTTCACGTAATCAAGTAAGTACTTGCTCACGTATCTCATGCACAGGGAAACAGTGCGCGCATCTCACTACAAGGCAGCCCGTTTCGACCATAATCAACAACGAAAAACGTCGTGACGCTGTCCTTCTTTCGTAACCAGCGGCTTAAACCGATGTGCCAGGACGACTGAATGGAACTTTTGACTCAACTACTGAACGCCCTCTGGAGCCAGGATTACGAGACGCTCGCCAACCCGTCGATGGTTGGCATGCTCTACTTCGTACTGTTCATGATTCTGTTTCTTGAAAATGGTCTGTTGCCGGCGGCATTTTTGCCTGGAGACAGCCTGCTGGTGCTGGTCGGCGTGCTTATCGCCAAAGGCGCAATGGGATTCCCGCAAACCATTTTGTTGCTGACCGCCGCCGCGAGCCTGGGATGCTGGCTAAGCTATATCCAGGGACGATGGCTCGGTAATACGCGTATCGTGCAGAACTGGCTCTCACATCTGCCGGCGCACTACCACCAGCGCGCCCATCACCTGTTTCACAAACACGGGCTGTCAGCGCTGCTGATTGCGCGCTTTATTGCATTTGTCCGCACCCTGCTGCCGACCATCGCCGGGCTGTCAGGCCTGAGCAGCGCACGCTTCCAGTTCTTCAACTGGATGAGCGGCCTGCTGTGGGTGCTGATCCTCACCACGCTGGGTTATTTACTGGGCAAGACGCCGGTGTTCCTCAAATATGAAGACGCCCTGATGTCCTGTCTGATGCTGTTACCGGTGGTTCTGCTGGTGTTTGGCCTGATTGGCTCGCTGGTGGTGCTGTGGAAAAAGAAATACGGTAACCGAAGCTAAAAGGGATTGTGATGAGAATTGCGCGTTCACGCCGTTCGATTATAGGATTTTCAGGCCTCGCGCTGGTGGCACTGCTGGCCCTGGCCGGCTCCGTGCTGCAAAATCATGAAAGCACGCTGGCGATCCGCGCCTCCAGCCACGGCGTCAGTGTGCCGGACGGTTTTTCCGTGCTGCATCATCTTGATGCCAACGGCATTATGATCAAAAGCATTACCCCGCAGGACGATAAGCTGTTAATCAAGTTTGACTCCAGCGCCGAGCGCGACGCCGCTCGCCGCGTGCTTTACCGCACGCTACCGCAGGGATTCATCATCGCTCAGGAAGAGGAAAAATCCCCGGCCACGCTCTGGCTGCAACGCCTGCGCGGCGAAGGCCACCGCCTCGGGTAGTCTCCAGGATTCCTAATCTTTTCACCCACTTTGGGGTTTGCGCGAATACTTACTATCATTGTGTAAGCGCACCCTGAAACCGCATCTGCGCTACAGACACGCTGGAACACAACGGTGACGTCCCGTGGCGTATCGTTTAACAATGGAAGGTTTCTCTTATGAAATACAGCACCGCACTGGCTTTAGCCCTTTTATCTCTGTCTACCGCGTCTCAGGCCGCTTCACTCTGCCAGCAGAAAGAGCAAGAAATTAAGCGTGAGATCGGTTATGCCGAAAAGCATGACAACCAGAACCGGATAAACGGACTAAACAAGGCGCTGAGCGAACTGCGGGCTAACTGCAGCGACGCGAAGCTGCATGCTGATCATCAGGAGAAAATCGCGCGTCAGAAAGCTGAAATCAGCGAGCGCGAGGGCGAACTGGCTGAAGCGAAACAGAAAGGCGATGCGGACAAAATTGCCAAGCGTGAACACAAGCTTAACGAGGCGCGTGCCGAGCTGAAGGAGCTGGAAGCACGCGACTACTAAGACTACGGAAACCTTTACTCACCTGGAGAGAGAATTATGTCAAAAGATAACACCGATCACCTGCGCGCTGAGTTGAAATCCCTGGCAGACACGCTTGAAGAGGTGCTGAGTTCTTCTGGCGATAAATCGAAAGAAGAGTTAACCAAACTTCGCAGCAAAGCCGAGCGCGCACTGAAAGAGAGCCGCTACCGTCTGACTGAAACCGGCGACGTTATCGCTCGTCAGACTCGCGAAGCGGCAAGCCGCGCGGATGATTACGTGAAGGAAAATCCGTGGACCGGCGTGGGTATTGGTGCGGCAGTCGGTGTCGTGCTGGGCGTTCTGCTGACGCGTCGTTGATTATGGCAGAGTCGCGCCAACCTCAAGGGCCGGGTAAAAGCGTTCTCGGCATCGGACAGCGTATCATCACCATCATCGTTGATATGGTGGAAACCCGCGTCAAGCTGGCGGTGGTTGAGCTGGAAGAAGAGAAAGCAAATCTGTTCCAGCTCCTGCTGATGCTTGGCCTGACTATGCTCTTTGCCGCGTTCGGGCTGATGAGCCTGATGGTGCTGATCATCTGGGCCATCGATCCGCAATATCGTCTGAATGCCATGATCGCCACGACGGCAGTGCTACTGATTCTGGCGTTAATTGGCGGTATATGGACGCTGGTGCGGGCGCGACGCTCTACGCTGCTGCGCCACACCCGCCGCGAGCTGGCTAACGACAAGCAGCTGCTGGAGGATGACGACCGATGAGCGACAAGCATGAGCGTGAACGACGCAAAGCCTGGCTGTTAAGCAATATTCAGCAGCAGCGTCTGGATCTGTCCGCATCGCGCCGCGACTGGCTTGATGCCACCGGGGCTTACGATCGCGGCTGGAATACCCTGCTCAGTCTTCGCTCATGGGCAGTGGTAGGCAGCAGCGTGATGGCCATCTGGTCCGTGCGGCATCCTAACTTCCTGCTGCGCTGGGCTAAACGGGGCTTCGGCGCCTGGAGCGCCTGGCGTCTGGTTCAGACCACGCTGCGCCAGCAGCAACGGTATTAATCTCTCCCTCAATGGCGCGTCTATCGCGCCATTTTTTTGCCTCTCTCCCTGCCGTTGTGCTTACTCAGGATATTTGAAGAAGATTGACAGTTTTCCTTGCTAACAATCCCTGAGCGCCGCGTTTATTATCCTCTCCATCGACAGCAACGCCGGGTAACAGCCCGATTTTGCAGTAATAACAATCGCCTGGCATCAAACGCCAACGTTCAGGTTTTTTGGAGAGAGAAAATGAAAAAATTAGAAAATGTGGGTGTACTGGTAGCACGTATCCTGATGCCGGTGCTGTTTATCGTAGCAGGCTGGGGCAAAATCACCGGTTACGCAGGTACGCAGCAATATATGGAAGCGATGGGCGTCCCTGGTTTTATGCTGCCGCTGGTGATTTTGCTTGAGTTCGGCGGCGGTCTGGCGATTCTGTTTGGTTTCCTGACCCGTACCACCGCGCTGATTACCGCTGTGTTTACGCTGCTGACCGCGTTCCTGTTCCACGGTAACTTCGCTGAAGGCGCGAACTCCATCATGTTCATGAAAAACTTCAGCATCGCCGGTGGTTTCCTGCTGCTGGCCCTGTTCGGACCGGGTGCATACAGCATCGACCGCGTACTGAATAAAAACTGGTAAGCCTTCTATACTGACTACACCAAAGCGAGGAGATCTCTCCTCGCTTTTGCTGCTGAAAAGGAGAGAGCAATGGGACAACTGATCGATGGCGTCTGGCATGACACCTGGTATGACACCACATCAACCGGTGGACGTTTCAAACGTTCAGAATCCGCGTTTCGTAACTGGCTGACCGCCGACGGTACGCCTGGCCCCTCCGGCAGCGGTGGTTTTGCAGCAGAGAAAGATCGCTATCACCTCTATGTATCGCTGGCCTGCCCGTGGGCGCACCGCACGCTGATGGTGCGCGCCTTAAAAGGGCTGGAGAACCTGATTTCTGTTTCGGTGGTTCACCCGCTGATGCTGGAAAACGGCTGGACCTTCGGGGACGATTTCCCGGCTGCCACGGGCGACAGCCTGTACCAGCACGATTTTATGTACCAGCTCTATCTCCATGCCGACCCGCACTACACCGGGCGCGTAACCGTTCCGGTGCTGTGGGATAAAAAGCAGCAGACCATCGTCAGCAACGAGTCGTCGGAAATCATCCGCATGCTCAACACCGCGTTTGACGGCCACGGCGCGCGCGCCGGGAACTACTACCCTGACGACCTGCGTAACGAGATTGATGAGCTGAACGGCTGGATCTACGACACCGTCAACAACGGCGTCTACAAAGCGGGCTTCGCCACCAGCCAGGAAGCCTATGATGAGGCAGTAACGAAGGTGTTTGAGTCTCTGACGCGCCTGGAGCAGATCCTCGGCCAGCATCGCTATCTGACCGGCAACCAGCTCACCGAAGCAGACATTCGCCTGTGGACCACGCTGATCCGCTTCGATCAGGTGTACGTCACCCATTTCAAATGCGATCGTCAGCGCATCAGCGATTACCTGAATCTGTACGGCTTCCTGCGCGATATCTATCAAATGCCGGGCATTGCCGAAACGGTGGATTTCGGGCATATCCGTCACCACTATTTCTGTAGCCATAAAACCATCAACCCGACCGGTATTATTTCGATTGGGCCGCTGCGGGATCTTAACGAGCCGCACGGGCGCGACGAACGCTTCCGCTAATCATCACTGGCGCGGGCTTCCCGCGCCATCCGTAGTCTTTCTCTGATTATTCCCTTTCTCAGTGTTATTTCATCCGCTTATGCGAAGCGCTTCACAGAGCGCATCCGCCCCCGGAGAAATTTTCCCACCGGCCCCTTTTTCACCACTATCCTTTAAAGGATTGCTTTAAAAACAAGTGATTGTACGAATAGTAGCCGTTACGGCTAAGGCAGGTGTTGGATGGACTGGTATCTCAAGGTACTCAAAAATTACATCGGATTCGGCGGCCGTGCGCGCCGTAAAGAATACTGGATGTTCATTCTGGTCAACATCATCCTGACGGTGGTGCTGAGCATGCTCGACAAGATGCTGGGCTGGCAGCGTGCCGGCGGTGAGGGCATTCTCACCACGATTTACGGCGTGCTGATCTTTTTACCCTGGTGGGCCGTACAGTTCCGGCGGCTGCACGATACCGACCGCTCGGCGTGGTGGCTGCTGCTGCTGATTATTCCGGTGGTGGGCTGGCTGATTATTCTGGCCTTTAACTGCCAGAACGGTACGGCGGGCGAAAACCGCTTCGGGCCAGACCCGAAACGGGACGAGACTTCCCGCACGCCTCTCGTCAGCTAGCGGGCGGTGTTTAGCGCGGGATCAGCAGTTTCGGGATCTCGCGCAGGCACCAGGCTTTCGCTTCACCCATACTGTCGCGACGCCAGGCCATGATGATGTCAATCTCGCTGGTAGACTCGGGGCTGACCACGCGCAAGCGACCTTCCCGGATATCATTCTCCACCAGCGGCCACGGCATCGTTGCCACCCCAATGCCGGCCAGCAGCGCCTGACGCTTATCATCAATGCTGCTGACGGTCAGACGCGGCTGCTTGTCGAGCAGCTGCACCGTCAGCACCGGGCGTTCGCGCGCGGTATCCGCCACCGCCACCCCGCGGTACTTCACGCGCGTTACTTCTGAAAGCGGTTCCGGCTCCTGATGGATCGGATGGTCCGGGGCCGCCACATAGACGTTTTTCAGGGTATAGAGCTTACGCGAGTTGATCTCTGACGAAGAGCGAAAGTGCATGTCCGGAGCAATCACGATGTCGGCCCGCCCCTGTTCAAGGCGCTCCCACGCCCCGGCCAGCACCTCGGTAATAATAGAGAGCTGGGTGTTGGCTTTAACAGCCAGTTTATCAAGCAGCGGGAACAGCGTGGCGGTCGGCACCAGCGCTTCGGTGACCAGCGTGAGGTGGGTTTCCCAACCGCGCGCCAGCGCTTCGGCATCGGTGGTCAGCTTGTCAGCAGCTTCAAGCAGCACGCGACCGCGCTCCAGCAGCATACGCCCGACGTTAGTGAATTTAGTGCGGTGGCCAGAGCGGTCAAACAGCACCACATCCAGTTCTTCTTCAAGTTTTTGCATGGTGTAACTGAGCGCCGACGGCACGCGCCCCAGCTCATCTGCTGCCGCTGCAAAGCTGCCCCGCCGGTCGATAGCATCCATCACCCGCAGCGCTTCCAGCGTTAATGCCCTTTCTCTGGCCATCTCACTCTCATTCAGGAAATTTGAACGTAGCCAGCAGATTAACTGGCTAACAATGCAGCGTCCAGACCCTTACCATGGGTTTAGAGTAAAAAGAGGTTAAAAACATGATTACCACGAGAACAGCCAAACAGTGCGGGCAGGCTGACTATGGATGGCTGAAAGCTCGCTACACCTTTTCCTTTGGACACTATTTCGACCCGGACCTGCTGGGCTACGCTTCACTGCGCGTGCTGAATCAGGAAGTGCTGGCGCCCGGTGCGTCGCTGCAACCGCGTACCTTCCCGAAGGTGGATATTCTGAACCTGGTGCTGGAAGGGGAAGCCGAATATCGCGACAGCGAAGGCAATCACATTCACGCCAGCGCCGGCGAGGCGGTGTTGCTTGCGACTCAGTCGGGCATCAGTTACAGCGAGCATAACGTCAGTAAGGATCGTTCCCTGACGCGGCTGCAAATCTGGCTTGATGCCTGCCCGGAGCGGGAAAACCCGCTGTTTCAGAAAGCGGCATTGCATACACAGCCGCAGCAGCTTCTGGCTTCCCCGGACGGGCGCGACGGCAGTTTACAGCTGCGCCAGCAGGTATGGTTGCATCATGTCGACATGGAAAAAGGCGATCGGCTGACGGTCCCACTGCACGGACCACGCGCCTATCTACAGTCGATCCACGGGTCGGTACATGCCCTGACGCCGTCGGCGGAGAAAGAGGCGCTCACCTGCGGCGACGGCGCGTTTATTCGTGACGAAGCCACGGTCACGCTGGTGGCCGACGCGCCGCTGCGCGCGCTGCTGATTGATTTACCGGTGTAACAACGTGTCATACGTCGCTTTTAAGCGGCGTATAACTATTTTTAGCACTCATCAATCCCCTCACCGGACACCTTAATTTTTATTACCTCTTCGCGTTATCACACTCATCAATATCGCCTGAAAAAGCTCACGCTATTTATTTCCAGAAACATAATAAAAACCCAGACAACGTCTGAAATATATTGTTACTCGCACAAAATGTCACGCCCGCCCTGGGGTAAATAAAAATAATTCATCCCGAACCAGTAGGCTGGTTTATATCAACCCCGCTTCGGGGCTTCATCATTCATCAGAAATCAACAACAGGAAATAAAGGATGAAAAGGATAGCACTCGCACTATTATTAAGCAGCGCCTGCGTTAATCATGTTATGGCTGAGGACGTGCCTGCCGTACTCACAGTGAATGGCGCATTGACGAAAAACACCGGTGAGTGTGGCGTGACGTTAAACAAAAGCGCTGTTGCCTTAGGTAATCACGATATGAATCATATTCCTTCAGCCACGACCAATCCTTTACCCGTCAACAACTATACGTCGCCAGCCGTGTTGATCCACGCCAGTGTGGCTGGCGACGGGTGCAACTTCCGTTACGACACGGATAATAACTATAAATTTATGGAAATGCGTATTACCGGGGCGGCAACGAGCAACGATAATACCGTACTGGTAAATACGCTGACCGGCGAGCAGGCTGCGCTGGGTTATGGTGTTGGCGTTTATGATTATGATGGTAAGAAACTGGCACTGAATAATAATTTCCGCTTCGGCAACCAGAACGTTTATTTTTATATGAGTATGGTGGCGCTGCCCAATATGGGAAAAAAAGCGGGTAACGTCCAGGCAATGGCAACCGTCTCGATCGAGCGTTTGTAATTTTTGCTTTATATATATCATCAAAATAAATAACAGCTGGACGCTGAGATATAATCTCACCCTATAGCGTTCCAGATAACGACGTCTGCGCACTCGCCGCCGCTACGTTCCTGAGGTGGGTGCGCAGCGCTTATCTGCCCAATGTTAATGCTGATCGCTAAGATACGTTCTTTTGGTATCACGCCCTGGTCATTCAGCCGGGGCGTAAAAAGCAAAAACCCCGCCGAAGCGGGGTTTTCACGAGAATGTTGAAGCTGACCGGTAAGCCGGGTTCTGTCGTGGACAGTCATTCATCTAGACCAGCAATCGCTCACTGGTTCAAGCAGCCTACCCGGGTTCAGTACGGGCCGTACCTTGTGAACCCCTATTTGGCCTTGCTCCGGGTGGAGTTTACCGTGCCGCGAACTGTTGCCAGCCGCGCGGTGCGCTCTTACCGCACCCTTTCACCCTTACCTGATCCCGCTTGCGCGGGCCATCGGCGGTTTGCTCTCTGTTGCACTGGTCGTGGGCTTGCGCCCCCCAGGCGTTACCTGGCACCCTGCCCTATGGAGCCCGGACTTTCCTCCCCTCCGCCCGTCTCCCCCGAAGAGGACGACGACGAAGCGGCGACTGTCTGGTCAGCTTCGGCGCGAAGTATACCCTTGCCCTCTCCCGTAATGCAAACCTGTTCACCGTCGGACGGAAATTAAGCCCGCGGCGTTCTTAACCCGGAAGGGTCATCCCCACCCGCAGCGTCGCGGCGATATTGCGCGAAGCGCGATAGATATTGTCGGCGGCGTTCTTCAGCGCCTCGTCCAGCGTCGTAACTGAGGTCAAGACGCTGAATACCGCATCAATACCGTGCTGATGCACAACACCCACATCATCGGTCAGGCTACCGGCAATGCCGATCACCGGCTTATGGTATTTTCCTGCCACCTGGGCCACGCCCACCGGCACCTTGCCATGAATACTCTGGCTGTCGATACGCCCTTCGCCGGTCACCACCAGCGTACAGTCATGGACATGCTCTTCGAGGTTGAGCGCCTCGGTGACAATCTCAATGCCGCTGCGCAGCTCCGCGCCGAGAAACGCCATCAGCGCCGCGCCCATACCGCCCGCCGCGCCAGCGCCAGGTACCTGCTTCACATCGATACGCAGCGTCTTTTTAATCACGTCGGCGAAATGTTCAAGGTTGCTATCCAGTTCGCGGATCATCTCCTCGGTAGCGCCTTTTTGCGGCCCGAAAATACGTGACGCGCCCTGCTCACCGATGAGCGGATTCGTGACGTCGCACGCGACGCGGATGGTGCACTCCTTGAGGCGCGGATCCAGCTCGCTGACGTCAATGCTGTTGAGGCTTACCAGGCTACCGCCGCCGTGACCAATCTCTTTGCCGCTGGCATCGTTCAGCCTGGCACCCAGCGCCTGAATCATGCCTGCGCCGCCGTCATTGGTGGCGCTGCCGCCAATGCCGATAATAATATTGCGCGCGCCGTGTTCCACTGCATGCAGGATCAGCTCTCCGGTGCCGCGCGACGTGGTCAGCAGCGGATTGCGTTTGCTCGTCGGTACCAGCGCCAGCCCGCTGGCTTCCGCCATTTCGATGAAGGCGGTATTACCGTCACCTGACAAGCCCCAGCTGGCAGTCACGCTTTCGCCCAGCGGGCCGGTGACGTGCGCGGAGAAAGTGGTGCCCTGCGTGGCGCTGACCATGGCATCTACGGTGCCTTCGCCGCCGTCGGCGACCGGCACGGAGACGTACTCAGCGTCGGGAAAGATCTCCCGAAAACCTTTTTCAATGGCCTGAGCTACCCCGGCGGCAGAAAGGCTCTCTTTGTATGAGTCAGGTGCGATTACTATTTTCATATTCTTCCGTGCCTGCGCATGCCATGCGTGGAAAGGGATAACGGGCGCCTGGGCGCCCGGACCGTCAGCGGCTCACTTCGACGTTGGCAAGTTTTTCGTAATAGCAGGCCAGCGCGCTGTGGTCATCGTTGCCGTGACCGTCGGTGCGTAGCGCCTGCATCATTTCCATTACCGCTGCGGTCAGCGGCAGCTGCGCGCCTACGCCGTGGGAGGTATCAAGCGCGTTCGCCAGATCCTTGATATGCAGATCGATGCGGAAGCCCGGCTTGAAGTTGCGATCCAGCACCATCGGCGCTTTCGCTTCAAGAACCGTACTCCCGGCCAGGCCGCCGCGGATCGCCTGGAACACCAGTTCCGGGTTAACGCCCGCTTTGGTTGCCAGCGTCAGCGCTTCAGACATCGCCGCAATATTCAGCGCCACGATGACCTGGTTTGCCAGCTTGGTGACGTTGCCCGCGCCGATATCACCGGTGTGCACCACCGAGCCGGCCATCGCTTTCAGCAGATCGTAGTGCTTGTCGAACAGCGCTTTATCGCCGCCCACCATTACGGACAGCGTGCCGTCGATGGCTTTTGGCTCACCGCCGCTCACCGGGGCATCCAGCAGATCGATGCCTTTTGCCTTCAGCCCTTCGCTTATCTCCCGGCTGGCCAGCGGCGCGATGGAGCTCATATCGATCACCACGGTGCCCGCTTTCGCGCCGTCGATAATGCCGTTTTCGCCCAGAGCAACCTCTTTCACGTGCGGGGAGTTTGGCAGCATGGTGATGATGACATCGCACTGCTCAGCAACGGCTTTGGCGCTGCTGGCGCTTTCGGCCCCGGCGGCGATCACTTCCGCCACCGATTCCGGGTTACGGTCTGACACCACCAGCGAATAACCCGCCTTGATGAGGTTTTTACTCATTGGTTTACCCATGATACCCAGGCCAATAAAACCAACTTTCATCGTCATAGCTTTGTCTCTCTCGTTAATGTCGGGGGTGGTTACTTTTTGAAAGCGTCACACAGCTTCTGCGTGGCGCCGCGGAAAACACCGAGGTCGCTGCCGACGGCAACGAAGGTTGCGCCCCACTCCAGATAGCGACGCGCATCGGCCTCGACCGGCGCGAGAATGCCGGAGGGCTTACCGTGCGCTTTGGCGCGGGCGAAAATATGCTGAATGCAGCGCTGCACCTCTGGGTGAGAGGCATTGCCGAGGTGGCCAAGCGCCGCGGCCAGATCGCTTGGGCCGACAAAGATACCGTCCACGCCCTCGGTGGCAGCGATCGCGTCAACGCTGTCCACGCCCTGCTGGCTTTCGATCTGCACCAGGATGGTGATGTTTTTGTTGGACTGATTCATGTAATCCGGCACGGTGCCAAACATGTTGGCGCGGTGGGACACCGACACGCCGCGAATGCCTTCCGGCGGATAGCGGGTGGACGCTACTGCCAGCACCGCTTCCTCTTCACTTTCCACAAACGGAATCAGGAAGTTATAGAAACCGATATCCAGCAGGCGCTTGATGATCACCGGCTCGTTAGTCGGGACGCGCACTACCGGCGCACTGTGGCTGCCCTTCAGCGCCATCAGCTGCGGAATAAAGGTGGTGACGTCATTCGGGGCGTGTTCGCCATCCAGCACAATCCAGTCGAAACCCGCCAGGCCGAGCACTTCGGTGCTGATCGGATTCGCCAGCGCCGACCAGCAGCCAATCTGGGTCTGATGGGCCGCCAGCGCGGCCTTGAATTTGTTTGGGAAAATATCGTTCATCGCGTTTACCTTGCCGTAGCCGTTGCTTATTTGCGCAGTTCCATACGTTTGATGTCGCCTACCACGAACAGATAGCAAACCATCGCCATCAGTGCCGAGCAGCCAACGAAGACCAGCGCCGCGTTAAAGGAGTGCAGTTCACTTACCAGGTAGCCAATCACCAGCGGGGTGACGATAGAGGCCACGTTACCGAACACGTTGAAGACGCCGCCGCACAGGCCAACAATCTCTTTTGGCGCGGTATCGGAGATGACCGGCCAGCCCAGCGCACCAAACCCTTTGCCAAAAAACGCCAGCGCCATCAGGGCGATCACCAGCACTTCGCTGTCGGTGTAGTTGCACAGGATGATGGTGGAGGCGAGCAGCATACCCACCACGATCGGCAGCTTACGGGCCAGGGTCAGGCTCTTGCCGCGTTTAATTAAGGAATCAGAGAACACCCCACCGAGCACGCCGCCGGCGAAGCCGCACAGTGCCGGGATGGATGCCACCAGGCCTACTTTGAGGATAGACATCCCCTTCTCCTGCACCAGATAAATCGGGAACCAGGTGAGGAAGAACCAGGTGATGGTATTGATGAAATACTGGCCGAAAAATACGCCAAGCATCATGCGGTTAGTCAACATCTGCTTGATGTAGTGCAGCTTCGGACCGCCGTTCGCCCCGTCTTTCTTTTTGTGATCCATATCGACCACCGCGCCGCCTTTGGAGATGAACGCCAGCTCCTCGGAGGACATACGCGGGTGATCGGTCGGGTTATGGATGAACTTCACCCACATGAATGTCAGGCCGAAACCGATGACGCCCATTACGGTAAAGACGTGCTCCCAGCCCCAGGCGAAGGTCAGCCAGCCGAGCAGCGGCGAGAACAGCGCCAGCGAGAAGTATTGTGCCGAGTTGAAAATCGCCGAGGCGGTGCCGCGCTCTTTGGTCGGGAACCAGGCGGCGACGATACGGGCGTTCGCCGGGAAGGACGGCGCTTCGGAGAAGCCGAGCATGAAGCGCATCATGAACATGGAGATGCCGGCCCAGGCCAGCGGCATGAAATCAACAAACCCCTGCAGGAAGGTGAACAGCGACCAGAAGAACAGGCTGTAGGTGTAAACCTTCTTCGAGCCGTAGCGGTCGAGCAGCCAGCCGCCCGGAATTTGCATCAGCAGATAAGCCCAGCCAAATGCAGAGAAAATGTAGCCCATCGATACGGCGCTGAGCTGAAGCTCTTTTGCCACTTCGGTACCGGCAATAGAAAGCGTGGCGCGGTCAGCGTAATTCACCGCGGTGACGATGAATATTATCAGCAATATTAAATAGCGGGTGGGCATCCCCTTTTTAGATTCAACAGCGGTATCCAGTAACATTATTGTAATCCTCGGCATAGAGAGCGTAATTCGGATTTTTATTTTTTGATGGGATTTATCCCGGAGTAATCAAATAAAAGCGTTATTGTCAGAACGCACTGAAATCCTCACCAGTATAGGCAGGCCAGTGCCACGCGGCACTGTGCATCAGCCTTATAAACTCAATCCTTCAAGAATCCATCCTGGGCATTCGCACATAATCATGGGCGCTCTGCCACAGATTTTATTTTTGCCCGTCAGGCGCGGTGCGGTGCCGGGGAAATAAGTGATCGCCATCACATTCTTATTTATTCACAGCTGACATTCTTGCGTGCAGATTCATTCATAAAAGATAACGAGCGCCACAAATAAGCTCGCTCTGATATTTACTTCTTAGCTGGAGAATAGTGAACAATGGCCGGCATCGAAATTAAACAACAGCCTCCTGCGGCGTTTTATATAAAAGTTCATGACACCGATAATGTCGCCATTATCGTGAATGATAACGGCCTGAAAGCGGGTACCCGTTTTCCTGACGGGCTGGAGCTGATTGAGCATATTCCGCAGGGCCATAAAGTGGCGCTGGAAACCATTCCGGCGCACGGCGAGATCGTGCGTTATGGTGAAGTGATCGGCTATGCCGTGCGCGAAATCCCGCGCGGTAGCTGGATTGAAGAGTCGCTGGTGGAACTGCCGAAAGCGCCGCCGCTGAATACGCTTCCCCTCGCCACCCGCGTGCCTGAGCCGCTGCCGCCGCTGGAAGGGTACACCTTCGAAGGCTACCGTAATGCCGACGGCAGCGTCGGCACCAAGAACCTGCTCGGCATCACCACCAGCGTGCACTGCGTGGCGGGGGTGGTTGATTACGTGATTAAGCTGATTGAACGCGACCTGCTGCCGCGCTATCCGAACGTAGATGGCGTGGTAGGCCTGAATCACCTGTACGGCTGCGGCGTGGCAATCAATGCCCCGGCGGCGGTGATCCCGATCCGCACCATTCATAACATTGCGCTTAACCCGAACTTCGGCGGCGAAGTGATGGTGATCGGCCTTGGCTGCGAGAAACTGCAACCGGAGCGCCTGCTGCAGGGCACCGAAGACGTGCAGGCGATTGCGGTGGACGATGCCAGCATCGTGCGGTTGCAGGATGAACAGCACGTCGGCTTCCGCTCGATGGTGGACGACATTCTGCGCGTCGCGGAGCGCCACCTTGCAAAACTCAACCAGCGCCAGCGCGAAACCTGCCCGGCGTCTGAACTGGTGGTGGGTATGCAGTGCGGCGGCAGCGATGCGTTCTCCGGCGTTACCGCTAACCCGGCGGTGGGCTATGCCTCTGACCTGCTGGTACGCTGCGGCGGCACGGTGATGTTCTCGGAAGTGACCGAAGTACGCGATGCCATCCACCTGCTCACTCCGCGCGCCATAAATGAAGATGTCGGCCGACGCCTGCTGGAAGAGATGGAGTGGTACGACAACTATCTGGATATGGGTAAAACCGACCGCAGCGCTAACCCCTCCCCCGGCAATAAAAAAGGCGGGCTGGCGAACGTGGTGGAGAAAGCGCTCGGCTCGATTGCGAAATCAGGTAAAAGCGCGATTTCAGAAGTGCTGTCACCGGGTCAGCGCCCGACCAAACGTGGCCTGATCTACGCCGCCACCCCGGCCAGCGATTTTGTCTGCGGCACGCAGCAGGTGGCCTCCGGCATTACGGTGCAGGTCTTCACTACCGGGCGCGGCACCCCTTACGGTCTGATGGCGGTGCCGGTGATCAAGATGGCGACCCGCACCGAGCTGGCGAACCGCTGGTACGACTTAATGGATATCAATGCCGGCACTATCGCCACCGGCGAAGAGAGCATTGAGGATGTGGGCTGGAAGCTGTTCCACTTTATTCTGGACGTGGCGAGCGGACGTAAAAAAACGTTTTCCGACCAGTGGGGGCTGCACAACCAGCTGGCGGTATTTAACCCGGCACCGGTGACCTGATACCGCACGGATAAAAAAAGCACGGCATGTGCCAAAGTGCCGTAAGGCGGGTAAGCCTGCGCACCCGCCACCGGTGATGCTCCAGCGGTGGGTGCGCTACGCTTACCCACCCTACGCGCTGATACCGCACGGATAAACAAAGCACGGCATGTGCCAAAGTGCCGTAGGGCGGGCAAGCCTGCGCACCCGCCTCCGGTGATGCTCCAGCGGTGGGTGCGCTACGCTTACCCACCCTACGCGCTGATGCCGCACGGATAAAAAAAGCACGGCATGTGCCAACGTGCCGTAGGGCGGGTAAGCCTGCACACCCGCCACCGGTGATGCTCCAGCGGTGGGTGCGCTACGCTTACCCACCCTATGCGCTGATACCGCACGGATAAAAAAAGCACGGTATGTGCCAAAGTGCCGTAAGGCGGGTAAGCCTGCGCACCCGCCACCGGTGATGCTCCAGCGGTGGGTGCGCTACGCTTACCCACCCTACGCGCTGATACCGCACGGATAAAAAAAGCACGGTATGTGCCAAAGTGCCGTAGGGCGGGTAAGCCTGCGCACCCGCCACCGGTGATGCTCCAGCGGTGGGTGCGCTACGCTTACCCACCCTACGCGCTGATACCACACGGATAAAAAAATCATGGCATGTGCCGAAGTGCCGTAGGGCGGGTAAGCCTGCGCACCCGCCACCGGTGATGCTCCAGCGGTGGGTGCGCTACGCTTATCCACCCTACGCGCTGATTCCACACGGATAAAAAAAGCACGGCATGTGCCGTGCTTTTTTATTGCCGCAACCGGGTTACTCCCCCTGCTGCTCCAGCGCGTATTTGTAGAGCGCGTTTTTCTTCACACCGTGAATCTCCGCCGCCAGCGCCGCGGCTTTCTTCAGGGGTAGCTCGGCCTGCAGCAGCGCCAGCGTGCGCAGTGCATCGGTAGGCAGCGCTTCTTCCTGCGCTTTGAACCCTTCGACAATCAGCACCATCTCGCCTTTGCGACGGTTCTCATCCTCTTTGACCCAGGCCACCAGCTCGCCAATCGGCGCGCCGTGAATCGACTCCCAGGTCTTGGTGATCTCCCGCGCCAGCACGACGTAACGCGTCTCGCCCAGTTCAGAGCAGATATCTTCCAGGCTCTCGATCAGGCGATGGGTGGACTCATAAAAAATCAGCGTGCGCGGCTCCTGCTCCAGCGCGCGCAGCGTATCGCGTCGCCCTTTCGATTTTGCCGGCAGGAAGCCTTCATAACAGAAGCGATCCGACGGCAGTCCGGCGGCGCTGAGGGCGGCGATTGCGGCGCAGGGCCCCGGCAGCGGCACCACCTGGACACCCGCTTCACGGCAGGTGCGCACCAGATGATAGCCCGGATCGTTAATCAGCGGCGTACCGGCATCCGACACCAGCGCGATATTCTGCCCGTCCTGCAGCTTCGCCAGCAGGGTTAGCGCCTTTTGTTGTTCGTTATGGTCATGCAATGCGAAGAGGCGCGCATTAATGGCAAAATGTTGAAGCAATAAGCCGGTATGGCGGGTATCTTCTGCGGCAATAAGATCAACGGATTGCAGCACATCCAGCGCCCGCTGGGTAATGTCGCCCAGGTTGCCGATAGGGGTCGGCACGATATACAGCTTGCCCTGGGAATTCTCCGCGGAATCGTGTTGTTTCATTGTTTCGTCCGTTTTGCCGATTTACTATTGAGCATTGAGTAAAAAAATAACATTGGATACGTTATGGTACCGTCGATTTTTTATCGTTCTAACACCGCACGCTGTCTGCCGATAGTGCTGGCGACGCTGTTCTTCGCTGGCTGCGGCACCCAGGCGCCGGATCAGACTGCACCGCATATGCAAGGGAAAGCCGAGGCGGATTCCGGTTACTATCTCAGCCAGATGCAGCAGGCGTCTGATGATAGCAAGACCAACTGGCAATTACTCGCCATTCGTGCCCTGCTGAAAGAGGGCAAGACCAACGAAGCCGTGACGCTGTTTAACCAGCTGCCGGAAGCGCTCGATAGTCATCAGCGCAATGAACAGGCGCTGCTGGGCGCGGAAGCGAAACTGGCGCAGCGCGACTACCCTGCCGCCACGGCGCTGCTCAATAACATCAAGCCGGGCGACCTCGAACAACCGCAGCAGGCGCGCTACTGGCACGCCGTGATTGTTGCCAGCGAGGGGCGTCCGTCGCTTTCGCTGCTGCGCGCCCTGATCGCCGAAGAGCCGCTGGTGACCGCCGCCGACAAACAGAAAAACATTGATACCACCTGGCAGACGCTGTCGCAGATGACCCCGGAGCAGGCCAATGCGCTGGTGATCAACGCCGATGAAAACACGCTCCAGGGCTGGCTCGATCTGCAGCGCGTCTGGTTCGACAACCGCAACGATCCGGAGCTGATGAAAGCCGCAATCCGCGACTGGCAGACCCGCTACCCGAATAACCCCGGCGCGAAGCTGCTGCCGACGCCGCTGACCAACGTGCAGAAATTCCAGCCGGCCTCCGCCAGTAAAATCGCGCTGCTGCTGCCGCTAAACGGTCAGGCGGCGGTATTTGGCCGCACCATCCAGCAGGGATTTGAAGCGGCGAAAAACGCCGGAACCAGCCCGGTGACGCCGGTCAGCGCACCTGCGACCGCCACCACCACCGCCGAAACGGGTACCGCAGCACAGCCAGTACAGGCACCGGATACGGTCGCCAGCCCGTCGCAGGCGGCAGTAAACGATCTCACCAACGAACCGGAAACCCCTGACGCGCAGCCGGAACAGCCCGCCACACCGGCAGCGGCACCCGCGCCAACCGCCGCCGCGCCGGCGAATCCGGGTGCTGAACTGAAGGTCTACGACACCAGCTCGCAGCCGCTGGCTCAGGTGCTGAACCAGGCCCAGCAGGACGGGGCCAGCATCGTGATCGGCCCGCTGCTGAAGAACAGCGTCGAGGAGCTGCTGAAAAGCAACACGCCGCTCAACGTGCTGGCGCTTAACCAGCCGGAAAACGTCGAAAGCCGCGCCAACATCTGCTATTTCGCCCTGTCGCCGGAAGATGAAGCCCGCGATGCAGCGAATCACATCTGGCAGGAGGGCAAACGCGCGCCGCTGCTGCTGGTGCCGCGTAGCGCGCTGGGTAGCCGCGTCAGCAGCGCCTTCGCCGCTGAATGGAGCAAACTTGGTGGCGGCATCGTGCTGGAGCAGAAGTTTGGTTCCACCGCCGAGCTGAAAATGGGCATTAACAGCGGCTCGGGCATCGCCCTGACCGGTAGCCCGGTTAGCGCCAGCCTGCCGCAGCAGGAGAGCGTCACCATTGGCGGTCTGACCATCCCGGCACCGCCGACCGATGCGCAGATCACCGCGGGCAGCGGCAAGGTTGATGCAGCCTATATTGTGGCAACCCAGGAAGAAGTGGCGCTGATCAAACCGATGATCGCGATGCGCGCGGGCAGCCAGAGCGGTGCTTCGCTGTATGCCAGCTCGCGCAGCGCCCAGGGTGGCGCGGGTGCCGACTTCCGTCTGGAGATGGAAGGTATGCAGTTCAGCGATATCCCGATGCTGACCGGCGCTAACCCGGCACTGCAGCAGCAGGCGCTGGCGGCGGTGAATAACGACTATTCCCTGGCTCGTCTCTACGCGATGGGCGTTGATGCCTGGTCGCTGGCGAACAACTTCTCGCAAATGCGTCAGGTGCCGGGCTTCCATCTGGCAGGCAACACCGGCGAGCTGACCGCCACCCAGGACTGCGTCATTAACAGGAAGTTAACGTGGCTCAGATACCAGCAGGGTCAAATCGTCCCGGCGAATTAACCCGCCAGCAGACAGGCGCCGCCTTCGAAACACACGCGCGCGCCTGGCTTGAGCGCAAGGGACTGCGCTTTATCGCCGCTAACGTTCATGAACGCGGCGGCGAAATCGATCTGATCATGATGCACCGTCAGGTGACGGTATTCATCGAAGTGCGCTACCGCCGCTCTGCGCGCTATGGCGGTGCGGCGGCCAGCGTCACCCACAGTAAACAGCAAAAGTTATTACGCGCCGCCCGCGCATGGCTCGCCAGACATTCCGGAAGTTTTGATACTGTGGATTGCCGGTTTGATGTGTTAGCCTTCACCGGCGACGACGTAGAGTGGATTGCGAACGCCTTCACTCTGCCCTCCTGACCCGCAGGCGCCAGGCCCGTCACTCTGTTTTATCGCAGGTAAGTTACGTTACCGTTCGCTTGTGCGACTGCCGCGTTGACAGCGCGGTAGCACGCTTACCCGCTTACTTTAGTAAGGACCATCGTGCTCGAAAGAATTAAAGTCTGCTTCACTGAAAGCATTCAAACTCAGATTGCGGCGGCAGAAGCGCTGCCAGACGCAATTTCCCGCGCGGCGATGACGCTGGTTCAGTCTCTGCTAAACGGTAACAAAATCCTCTGCTGTGGCAACGGCACCTCAGCGGCCAACGCACAGCATTTTGCTGCCAGCATGATTAACCGCTTCGAAACCGAACGCCCCAGCCTGCCTGCCATTGCGCTGAGCACTGATAACGTGGTGTTGACGGCGATCGCGAACGACCGCATGCACGAAGAGATCTATGCCAAGCAGGTGCGCGCCCTCGGACATACCGGCGATGTGCTGCTGGCGATTTCTACCCGCGGCAACAGTCGTGATATTGTCAAAGCCGTCGAAGCGGCAGTAACCCGTGATATGACCATCGTCGCCCTTACCGGCTATGACGGTGGCGAACTGGCCGGGCTGCTGGGACCACAGGATGTGGAAATTCGTATCCCTTCGCACCGCAGCGCGCGCATCCACGAGATGCATATGCTGACGGTGAACTGCTTGTGCGATCTGATTGATAACACGCTTTTTCCACACCAGGATGACTAAGGAGCATTCATGAAGGCATTAACGCCACTGGCTATTCTGATTTCTGCCTTGCTGCTACAGGGTTGTGTGGGTGCCGTCGTCGTCGGCAGCGCCGCTGTCGCCACCAAAACCGCCACCGACCCGCGCACCGTGGGGACGCAGGTTGACGACGGTACGCTTGAAGTACGCGTAAACAACGCGCTGGATAAAGATGAGCAGCTGAAGAAAGACGCGCGCATCAACGTTACCGCTTATCAGGGTAAAGTGCTGCTGACCGGTCAGGCTCCGGGAAGCGACCTCTCTGCGCGTGCGAAGCAGATTGCGATGGGCGTCGATGGCGCAACCGAGGTGTATAACGAAATTCGCAGCGGCCAGCCGATTGGCCTGGGCACCGCCTCAAGCGATACCTGGATCACCACCAAAGTGCGCTCCCAGCTGCTGGCAAGCGATCAGGTGAAATCCTCTAACGTGAAGGTGACTACCGAAAACGGGGAAGTGTTCCTGCTCGGCCTGGTGACCGAACGTGAAGGACAGGCGGCAGCGGATACCGCCAGCCGCGTCAGCGGTGTCAAACACGTCACCACCGCCTTTACCATCCTGAAGTAATCTTACGCGCCCCCTCACTCCCGCGAGGGGGCGTGCTTATCAGATCAGCGCTACGCTGCCGAGAACTATCCCGCACAGAATAACCAGCCCACCGGTAAGCCACAGCGCTTTCGCCGGGAATGATTTGCGCAGCATGATAAGCGACGGCAGGCTCACCGCCGGCAGCGTGATCAGCAGCGCCAGCGCCGGTGCCACGCCCATGCCCGCCATCATCATGGTCTGCACGATGGGGATTTCGGCGGCGGTAGGAATAACGAACAGACAGCCGGCAATCGCCATCATTACCACCCAGAACAGCGTGTTGTCGATCCCGGCATCCGCATGCGGGAACAGCCAGACGCGCGCCGCACCGAGTGCCAGCACGGCCAGCACGTATACCGGGATGGTGCTCCAGAACAGATTCCACAGCGCGCTGCCCCAGCGGCGCATAAAGTGCTCGTCCGCCACGTTCTCTTCAGCCGGCATATCGACAATCACCGGGGCATCATCTTTGGTGTAGTGCTGAACCAGCAGCGCCACGCCGACCACGGTCAGGATACCCGCCAGCAGACGCACAAAGGCAAAATTCCAGCCCAGCACAAAACCCATAAATACCAGCGTTGCCGGGTTGAGCAACGGGTTGCCCATCCAGAACGCCAGCGCCCCACCCACCGACACCGACTGGCGGCGCATACCCGCCGTCACCGGCGCAGCGCAGCAGCTGCACATCATGCCCGGCAGCGACAGCAGCGTGCCGAACAGCGTGCCGGAGAGACGGCGCTGGCCCAGGCTGCGCACCAGCCAGTTACGCGGGATCAGCACCTGCACCAGCGAGCCGAGGATCACCCCCAGCACCGCGGCTTTCCATACCGCCAGGAAATAGACCATTGCATAGTCGAGCGCCGCCCGGAACGGGCTGTCGCTGGCGTTAGCAAGAATGGAGTTACCGATGCTGTGCGTTTCGGAGGCGGTAAAGGCTTTGCCGTAATACGGCTGCCATTTCACATACCAGAGGCCGACAATAACCACGAGAAAGAAGAGCGCGGGTTTCCACCAGACGACTGGTTTGACCGCGAGAGATGAAGACTGACCAGCCATAACATTCCTCTGAATGGATAATTTGTAATGATTTTGTTGTAAAAACCGCGCTCATACTACGCCTGGGGCCACCGCTTGAAAAGGGCTAAATCAGCGGCGTTTGTGTGGCTTTCTCGTGCAATTGACCGGAGTTCAGGATGGTGACCTCCTCCCGCGCCGGCGAAAAGGCGTCGTTTAGCAACGCGCGGGCAACGTCGCTGGCCTGCACCGAGCGCCATTTTGCGGGCAGCAGGCGAAACAGCGGGGCAAAAAGCGACTCGCCAGGGCGTCGTTTTTCACGCTCGCCCAGCAGCAGCGAGGGCCGCGCAATGGTCAGACGCGGCCACTGCTGGGCGATAAGCGACGCTTCCATCTCGCCCTTCACCCGATTGTAAAAGAAAGGCGAGCGCTTGCTGGCACCCACCGCGCTAACCACCAGCATATGCTTCGCGCCGAGCCGCAGCCCGGCCAGCGCGGTGTCCACCACCAGCGTATAGTCCGCAAGGATGAACGCCTCTTTGCTTCCCGCTTCGCGCCGCGTGGTGCCCAGGCAGCAAAAGACAAGGTCAATCGGCTCCGCCAACTGCGTCAGCACATCGGTCAACTGCGGATCGCGCGGATTCGTCACTTTACGCATCGGTGGCAGTGGACGCCGGGTCGGTGCGACGATCTGCGTCACGCGCGGGTCATCATTCAGCAGGCGAATCAAATGCCCTCCCACCAGCCCGGTCGCGCCGGTAATCAGTATGCGGCTCATGGTTGCCCCCTTTACAGATAAGTCCGTGTTGCAATGTGGTGTGCCTGTACCAGGCTTAATAACCTGTGTTTGTTAATTATTTACCATTTACGGTGAATTACCTCACAGCATGATGCATCTGAAACCAAAACAACGGAGGAAATATGAGCAAGAAGATTGCAGTCTTGATCACCGACGAGTTTGAAGATTCAGAGTTCACCTCACCGGCTGAGGCGTTCCGTAAAGCGGGCCACGAGGTGGTCACGATTGAAAAACAAGCCGGTAATACCGTGAAAGGTAAGCAAGGGGAAGCGGAAGTCACCATCGACAAATCCATTGACGATGTGACGCCGGAGCAGTTCGACGCACTGCTGCTGCCGGGCGGTCATTCGCCGGATTCGCTGCGCGGCGACGAGCGCTTCGTCAGCTTCACCCGCGACTTTGTGAACAGCGGCAAACCGGTATTTGCCATCTGCCACGGACCGCAGCTGCTGATCAGCGCCGATGTGATCCGCGGACGTAAGCTGACGACCGTGAAACCCATCATCATCGACGTGAAAAACGCCGGGGCCGAGTTCCACGACCAGGAAGTGGTGATCGACAAGGATCAGCTGGTAACCAGCCGTACTCCTGACGATCTGCCCGCGTTTAATCGCGAGGCGCTACGCCTGCTCGGAGCCTGAGAGCTCGCGTAGCCAGTAGAATTTCTTCCCAAAGCCCAGCGTGTTGTCGGTGAACTTCAGTTCATCGAGCCGGATCTCCCAGACCGGAGCCGACATCGCACGGGCTACCGGAAAGCGACGGCAGTAGCGGCTGCGCGCCGCGTCGCTTTCCGGGCCATTCAGCAATCGAATCTCACCTTTAAACTGTATGCCACGGATCAAGGCGACGTTTTTCGGCTGGCCGCTGATCGTGCCGGCGACCCGAGCCGCCTGCCCGGTTAACCTGCCGTGACGCGTCCCGGTGTCGCTGAGCAGCCACAGCACCATGCTGCCTGCATCAAAGCAGTAAAAGGCGTTGGCGCACCACATGTCGTCTTCTGTTGCCACGCACCAGCTCACTACGTGCTGTTTCGCCAGCCAGCGGCTGATTCTTTCTCGATTCTCCACGCTCTCTCCTGTTAACTGACCCTGCCCACCTGCGCCTGCCTGTGTTAGGGTAGCGCCATGCCCGATAACGCCCTGACGCCTATGTCATCCTGGTATCTCTATCTTATCCGTACTGCCGATAATCGTCTTTATACCGGCATCTCAACGGACGTGGAACGTCGCCTGCGCCAGCATCAGCAGGGAAAAGGCGCGCGCTCGCTGCGCGGCAAAGGGGAACTGACGATGGTATTCAGCACGCTGATAGGCGATCGCTCCGCCGCGTTGCGGGCGGAGTATCGTATTAAACAGCTGACGAAACGGCAAAAAGAACAGCTGGTTGCCGGAAGCGTGACGTTTGGCGACCTGCTCGGTCACCAGACGTCGGGCGGGGTAAGCGACGAGGCCGCCGCTACACGCGATTGAAATGTTCCTGATACTCCACGCGACCGCTGACGCCGTTGAGCGCGTCGTCGGCCAGCGGACGGAGCTGGAACGCCGCTTCGGCACCTGGCCAGCGACAGTGCAGGCCATACCGGGCAGCCGGTTCAAAACCCAGACGGCCATAAAATGCCGGTTCGCCAAGGGTGACCACGGCGGCATAGCCAAACTCGTTGAGCGAATCCAGCCCTTCATATACCAGCTGGCTGCCCAGTCCCTGGCCGCGATACGCCGCGTCCACCGCCAGCGGCGCGAGGCCCACCCACTGCAGCTCTTCGCCTTCAACCGCCACCGGGCTAAAGGCCACGTAGCCGACAACCTGTCCTTCGTCGTCGGTAGCGACCACGCCGAGCGTCAACAGGCCGTCTTCGCGCAGCTCGCGGATCAGCGCCGCTTCGGCGTCACGCTCGAAGGTACGGCGCAGCAGCGCATCAATGCCCGGCGCATCAATGGGAATTTCGACACGGATTAACATGCTTCACCTACAGAAGTAGTACGGGAGTCGGGGGCGTCACGCATACCCGCTTCGACGAAGTCGGCCATCTGCATCAGCATAAAACGCAACGGTTTTGGCATGGCGTCCAGCTCGATGGTGTCCATCAGGTTTTTAACGTACAGACCCAGCTCGGTATCCCCCTCAATAATGAGGCGGCGCTGGAAAAAGAGGGTATCCGGATCCTGCTTGCGTGCCGCGATCATCAACAGATCGCTGGCATCGGCGCTGAAGCTGACGTCCGCCGGCGCGTTTTCGCGTACCACCAGCCGATCGTTTTCCAGCGAGATACACCATGAAAGATCGATATCGCGCACGCTAATGCTCAGCCAGCGCCCGTCGAGAAACTCGAGTTCGCCTTCTGCCAGCGCCTTGCCGAGCTGCCAGTGCAGCAGCTGCTCCAGCGCCTGACGCTTGAGCGCGAATGGCACCATTTTGACCGGCGTTTTCAGCAAAGATGGCCCGGAACGAACCAGACGCGAACGAAGTTTATTCAACACGTACCCTTCTCCTCGTAAAAAAATATCCGGACATTGTGCCATATACCCCAGAGCGAATAGCGGCATAAATCAACTATCGGCCAGTTCAGGCTACCCCTTTATGGATGCCATCAATACGTCAATAAATGCCTTAAATCAAAAATTATTCGCAAAGGGTTAACTAAAATCCCCCCTCACTTAACATTTCCGCTGCTTAAAAAACGGGCAGCGCTGCGGCGCAATGCGCCATTCCAACCATGCAGGAAATCTTATGGAATTGCTTTGCCCCGCCGGTAATCTTCCGGCCCTCAAGGCGGCCATCGAGAATGGTGCCGATGCGGTTTATATTGGCCTGAAGGATGACACCAATGCCCGCCACTTCGCCGGGCTGAACTTTACCGAAAAAAAGCTGCAGGAGGCGGTGAGCTTTGTCCACCAGCACAAGCGCAAACTGCACATCGCGATTAACACCTTTGCCCACCCTGACGGCTACGAGCGCTGGCAGCGTGCGGTTGATATGGCGGCGCAGCTAGGCGCGGACGCGCTGATCCTCGCCGACCTGGCGATGCTGGAGTACGCCGCGACCCGCTATCCGCACATTGAACGCCACGTCTCGGTGCAGGCATCCGCCACAAATGAAGAAGCGATTCGCTTCTACCATAACCATTTCGACGTCGCGCGTGTGGTGCTGCCGCGCGTGCTGTCGATTCATCAGGTGAAGCAACTCGCCCGCGTCACGCCGGTGCCGCTTGAGGTATTCGCCTTCGGCAGCCTGTGCATCATGGCGGAAGGCCGCTGCTATCTCTCCTCCTGGCTGACCGGCGAATCGCCCAATACCGTCGGTGCCTGCTCCCCGGCGCGCTACGTGCGCTGGCAGCAGACGCCGCAGGGGCTGGAGTCGCGGCTGAACAACGTGCTGATTGACCGCTATGCGGAAGATGAGAACGCCGGGTACCCGACGCTGTGCAAAGGTCGCTATCAGGTTGACGGCCAGCGCTATCACGCCCTGGAGGAGCCCACCAGCCTGAATACGCTGGAGCTGCTGCCGGAGCTGCTGGCGGCCAACATTGCTTCGGTGAAAATCGAAGGTCGTCAGCGCAGCCCGGCTTACGTCAGCCAGGTGGCCCGCGTCTGGCGGCAGGCCATCGACCGCTGCATCGCCAACCCGCAGGCCTACACGCCACATGCCGAATGGATGCAGACCCTCGGTGCGATGGCGGAAGGCACCCAGACCACACTGGGCGCCTATCACCGTAAATGGCAGTAAAGGAGTCACCATGAAATACTCTCTCGGACCGGTGCTCTGGTACTGGCCAAAAGCGACCCTTGAGGCGTTCTATCAGCAGGCCGCAAACAGCAGCGCCGACGTCATTTATCTCGGCGAGACGGTGTGCAGCAAGCGCCGCGCCACCAAAACCGCTGACTGGCTGGATCTGGCCCGCCAGCTCGCCGGTTCCGGTAAGCAGGTGGTGCTCTCTACCCTGGCGCTGGTGCAGGCTCCCTCTGAACTGACGGAAGTGAAGCGCTATGTGGATAACGGCGAGTTTCTGATTGAAGCCAACGATCTCGGCACGGTCAATATGGCCGCCGAGCGTAAGCTGCCGTTTGTCGCGGGCCACGCCCTGAACTGCTATAACGCGGTGACGCTAAAAATCCTGCTTAATCAGGGCATGACGCGCTGGTGCATGCCGGTGGAGCTGTCGCGCGACTGGCTGATCAACCTGCTGAACCAGTGCCAGCTGCTCGGCATTCGTGAGCGCTTTGAAGTGGAAGTGCTGAGCTACGGCCATCTGCCGCTGGCGTACTCCGCACGCTGCTTTACCGCCCGTTCGGAAGATCGTCCGAAGGACGAGTGCGAAACCTGCTGCATCAATTACCCCAACGGGCGGCCGGTGCTCTCCCAGGAGGACCAGCAGGTGTTCGTCCTGAACGGCATCCAGACCATGAGCGGTTATGTTTACAACCTCGGCAATGAGCTGACGGCCATGCAGGGACTGGTGGATATGGTGCGACTCTCCCCGAGCGGCCCGGAAACGCTGGCGCTGATAGACGCGTTTCGCGCCAATGAAAACGGTGCCGCACCGCTGCCGCTGACGATGAACAGTGACTGCAACGGCTACTGGCGTCGCCTCGCCGGGCTTGAACTGCAAGCCTGATAACAGCTCACTTTGTTAACGCGGTGACAGCACTTTTCATGCAGTATTGAAATGACAGCTTTCTGGCGGCTCGCCGGGCAAAATGCCCGGAATGAGCCAGGCTGGAAGAAGACCTTCAATCTGATGACTATGCTGTTGCCGCCGCGTCATGCCGGCAGGCAAAGAAAAAAGTGAGCCGTTATGTCTGATAAATCTACCGTTGCTTTCTCCGTACTCGACCTCGCCCCGATCCCGCAGGGATCTTCCGCCGCCGACGCCTTCAGCCATTCGCTGGATCTGGCGCGCCTCGCCGAACGCCGGGGCTACAACCGCTTCTGGCTGGCGGAACACCACAACATGACCGGGATTGCCAGCGCCGCTACCTCGGTGCTGATTGGCTATCTTGCGGCGAACACAACGACGCTGCACCTTGGTTCCGGCGGCGTGATGCTGCCGAACCACGCGCCGCTGGTGATCGCCGAGCAATTCGGCACGCTGGATACCCTTTATCCGGGGCGTATCGATCTGGGCCTGGGGCGTGCACCGGGTAGCGATCAGCGCACCATGATGGCGCTGCGTCGTCACATGAGCGGCGATATCGATAATTTCCCGCGCGACGTGGCGGAGCTGGTGGAGTGGTTTGATGCCCGCGATCCAAACCCGCCGGTGCGCCCGGTGCCGGGCTACGGGTCGCGTATTCCGGTCTGGCTGCTCGGCTCCAGCCTTTACAGCGCACAGCTCGCTGCGCAGATGGGGCTGCCGTTTGCGTTCGCCTCCCACTTCGCGCCGGATATGCTGTTCCAGGCGCTGCACCTCTACCGCACCCACTTCAAACCGTCGGCACGGCTAGAGAAGCCCTATGCGATGGTGTGCATCAACATCGTGGCCGCTGACAGCAACCGCGACGCGGAATTCCTGTTTACCTCCATGCAGCAGGCCTTCGTGAAGCTGCGTCGCGGCGAAACCGGGCAGCTGCCGCCGCCGATTGAAAACATGGAGAGCTTCTGGTCGCCGTCTGAGCAGTATGGCGTTCAGCAGGCATTGAGCATGTCGCTGGTGGGCGATAAGGCGAAGGTGCGTCACGGGCTGGAGTCGATCCTGCGTGAAACCCAGGCGGATGAGATTATGGTCAACGGCCAGATCTTCGATCACGCCGCGCGCCTGCACTCTTTCGATCTGGCGATGCAGGTGAAGGAAGAACTGCTGGGTTAATACTCTTTAGCGTAAAACCAGGTGGATAAGCGTTAGCCTGTCCACCTTTTTTTATGGCTTAGTTCCAGACCGGCAGCAGATCGAAGGTCGACATCAGGTGCACCAGCGCGTTTCCGATACCAAATACCAGAATCAGCACAATCATCGGCGTCCCACCCCACACCCTGAACTGCGGGCTGCCGAAGCGTTTGCGGGACGCGCGCGCCAGTAACGCCGGAACAATTGCCGCCCAGATGGTGGCGGCCAGCCCGGCATAGCCAATCGCGTAGAGAAAACCGTCTGGCCACAGCAGCCCGCCGATAATCGGCGGTGCGAAGGTCAGCAGCGCGGTTTTAAGGCGTCCGAGGCGCGAGTCGTCAAACCCGAACAGATCGGCCAGATAGTCGAACAGCCCCAGCGTCACCCCAAGAAACGAACTCGCCACTGCAAAGTTTGAAAACACCACCAGCAGCAGATCAAGGCTGCGGCTGTTCAGCACGCCGCTCAGCGCCTGCACCAGCACATCAATATTGCCGCCCTTCCGGGCAATCGCGATGAAGTCATGACGCGGAATATTGCCCATCGTCGCCAGCAGCCATACGGCATACAACCCCAGCGCCAGCAAGGTGCCGCCGATCAGGCAGCGCACGATAACGCGCGGGTTTTTCCCGTAGTACTTCATCAGGCTCGGGACGTTACCGTGATACCCGAAGGAGGCCAGACAAAACGGCAGCGTCATCAGCAGATAGGGCGTGTAGCTGGGATGCGACTCCGCCACGTTAAACAGCGTCGCGGGCTCGACATGCCCCAGCAGGCTGCCAAAGGTGAGGAAGAAGGTGATCACCTTTGCCCCGAGGACAATCGCCGTCATGCGGCTGACCGCCCGGGTGGAGAGCCAGACGATAAACGCGACCACCAGCGCAAACAGCAGACCGGCCAGACGCGCCGGGGCGTTTATCGACAGTTCGCCGAACGTGTGGTGCAGGATCGAGCCGCTGGCGGAAATGTAGGCGTAGGTCAGGATGTAGAGCACAAACGCGATGGACAGCCCGTTGATTCGGTTCCAGGCGTTGCCCAGCAGGTCGCGGGTCATGGTGTCGAAGCTGGCACCGACGTGATAGTTGAGATTGGCTTCGAGGATCATCAGCCCGGAGTGCAGCATGCAGAACCAGGTAAAGACTAACGCCGCGAGCGACCAGAAGAACCAGGCGCCGGACATCACCACGGGCAGGGAAAACATGCCGGCACCAATGATGGTGCCGCCGATAATAACCATCCCGGCAAAGGTTGAAGGCGTAGCGCGGGTAAGTGCGGCTGAGGTCATGCAGTGCAGTCCTGAGAAAATGATGATGTCTGTGCGCAGCATTGTACCAGTACATGAGTACATTGCAGATAAAAAAAGTCCCGATCGTAATGACCGGGACTGTATCGTTTACTTTACGCTGTTAGCGCAGGTGATTATGCATCACGACGACGGGTCGGTGCGCCTTCAGGACGCGGACCACGGCTTTCACGACGCTCGCCGCCGAAGCTGCGACCACCTTCACGACGTTCACCGCTGAAGCGACGACCTTCCGGACGCGCGCCTTCGCGACGTTCACCGCCGAAACCACGACCACCGCCGTTACCACCGCGACGCTCGCCACCACCGGTGCGCGGTTGCGCATCGCCCAGCAGCTGCATGTTCATCGGCTTGTTCAGGATGCGGGTGCGGGTAAAGTGCTGCAGCACCTCGCCCGGCATACCTTTCGGCAGCTCGATGGTGGAGTGAGAACCGAACAGCTTGATGTTACCGATGTAACGGCTGCTGATGTCGCCTTCGTTAGCGATCGCGCCAACGATGTGACGTACTTCAACACCGTCATCACGGCCCACTTCAATGCGGTACAGTTCCATATCGCCAACATCACGACGTTCGCGACGCGGACGGTCTTCACCACCACGCTCCGGACGATCGCCACGCGGGCCACGGTCATTACGGTCGCCACGACGCTCGAAGCGGTCATCACGCTCGCGGAACTCACGCTTAGGACGCATCGGCGCATCCGGCGGCAGGATCAGCGGACGTTCGCCCTGGGCCATTTTCAGCAGTGCTGCAGCCAGGGTTTCGATATCCAGCTCTTCTTCCGCAGCCGGCTGGATTTTCGCCAGCAGGGCACGGTACTGATCCAGATCGCTGCTTTCCAGCTGCTGCTGTACTTTTGCCGCGAACTTAGCCAGACGACGCTCGCCCAGCAGTTCTGCGTTCGGCAGTTCTACTTCCGGGATGGTCAGCTTCATGGTGCGTTCGATGTTGCGCAGCAGACGACGCTCGCGGTTCTCAACGAACAGCAGCGCACGGCCAGCACGGCCCGCACGACCGGTACGGCCGATACGGTGAACGTAAGACTCAGAGTCCATCGGGATATCGTAGTTAACTACCAGGCTGATACGCTCAACATCGAGGCCACGGGCTGCAACGTCAGTGGCGATCAGGATATCCAGACGACCGTCTTTCAGACGCTCCAGGGTCTGCTCACGCAGCGCCTGGTTCATGTCACCGTTCAGCGCGGCGCTGTTGTAACCGCTGCGCTCCAGCGCTTCAGCCACTTCCAGGGTCGCGTTTTTGGTACGCACGAAGATGATCGCCGCGTCAAAGTCTTCCGCTTCCAGGAAACGCACCAGCGCTTCATTTTTACGCATGCCGTACACAGACCAGTAGCTCTGGCTGATGTCAGGACGAGTGGTCACGCTGGACTGAATGCGCACTTCCTGCGGCTCTTTCATGAAGCGGCGAGTAATGCGACGGATCGCTTCCGGCATGGTCGCGGAGAACAGCGCGGTCTGATGTTCAGCCGGGATCTGCGCCATGATGGTTTCAACGTCTTCGATGAAGCCCATACGCAGCATCTCATCCGCTTCATCCAGTACCAGACCTTTCAGGCTGGAGAGATTCAGCGTGCCACGCTTCAGGTGGTCCAGCAGACGGCCCGGGGTACCCACAACGATCTGTGGGCCCTGACGCAGGGCGCGCAGCTGCACGTCATAACGCTGGCCGCCGTACAGGGCCACGACGTTTACGCCATGCATGTGTTTAGAGAAATCGGTCATTGCTTCAGCAACCTGAACCGCCAGTTCGCGGGTCGGCGCCAGCACCAGGATTTGCGGTGCGCGCAGGTCTGAATCAATGTTGTTAAGCAGCGGCAGAGAGAACGCTGCGGTTTTGCCGCTACCGGTCTGGGCCATACCCAGAACATCGCGACCGCCAAGCAGATGCGGAATACATTCAGCCTGGATTGGAGATGGTTTTTCGTAACCCAGATCGTTAAGGGCTTCAAGGATAGGAGCCTTCAGGCCCAGATCAGTAAAAGTGGTTTCGAATTCAGCCATGTAGTACGAGTGCCTCAGAATTAATGGCGGCCAGTCTACATAACTCATCGTGAAAATTTTCTGCAATTTTCATTAAAAGTGTGAACCGGCTCAAAGTATGTGGATTGACGAACAAACAAGCCCTCACCCGCTAAGGTGATGACTCACAAGGAAAAAATGGGCTGAAAGTTCGTCAGCTATTGCTGGTCCGATTCTGCCAGGTCTTCTTGCTCCTGGCCCAAGAGCGCTAATTCCAACAATGCGTAACGGTGCTCAACGAAGTTGTGGACGTTGTTTGCAACCGCCAGTTTGAACAGTGCCGTGGCGCTGTCCTTGTCCCCCAGACTTAGGTAGTACTTACCTAAATAGAAGTTGGTTTCACTGAGATGCTCAGCGAGCGAGGTGTTATCCGTTGCGTCTGCCTTCAGGCGATCCATCAGCGTTGCTTCGCTAATGTTGCCCAGCCAGAACTCGACAATGTTCCATCCCCATTGTTCTTTATCCGACTTCTCGAAGCGCTGTTGTAACGCTTCTTTGGCCTGCTTCTCATCGAGCTTCTGCTCAACGATGTAAAGCCACAGGCTGCGGAAAGGATCATTGGGATCGTCTTGATAAAACGCCAGCAGATCATCTTGCGCTAGCTTGTCACGTCCGCCGTAGTAGAGGGCGATTCCGCGATTCAAGTGCGCGTAGTTGTAAGTTGGATCAAGCTCAAGTACAGAATCAAACGCTTCATAAGCGGCATCAAAATTGCCCGCTTGCGTTAAATATATGCCTAAGTAATTGAATACTTCAGGCATATCAGGTCGGATTGCCAGCGCTTGTGAAAAATCATTTCGCGCTAAGGCTCGCAGACCGAGACTATCATACAACACTCCGCGCTCATATAAAAGCTGTGCGCGCTCATCATCGGTTAAAGCCCGACTTGCGAGGATTTGTTCCATGCGTGCCAGAATGACTTCCTGCTGCAAACTGGGTTGCAGAGGCACCGCCAGCACTTCACTCTTACGCCAGGCAGAGTTGCTGCATCCTGCCAGCGTTAAAGCTGTCGCAACGAAACACCAGCGCAAAAAAGGCTTCATTTCCTACTCCCGACGACAACAATTGGATGAACATCCTGTTCCCCGGCTGCAAACACAGCATCATGCCGTGTAACAAACAGCTCTCCATGTTGCCATGGAGAGCTAAATGGCAAACCTTACTCGGCTTCTGGTGCAGCCGGCGCGGCCGGTGCTTCAGCAGGCTGAGACTGCTCGGTTGCTTCTTTGATGCTCAGACGTACACGGCCCTGGCGGTCAACTTCCAGAACCTTAACCGGTACTTCCTGACCCATCTGCAGGTAATCAGTCACTTTCTCAACGCGCTTGTCAGCGATCTGAGAGATGTGAACCAGACCTTCTTTACCGCCACCGATGGCAACGAACGCGCCAAAGTCAACGATACGGGTCACTTTACCATTGTAGATGCGACCTACTTCGATTTCAGCGGTGATCTCTTCGATACGACGGATAGCGTGTTTCGCTTTGTCGTTATCGGTCGCTGCGATCTTCACGGTGCCGTCATCTTCGATTTCGATGGTGGTGCCGGTCTCTTCGGTCAGGGCACGGATAACAGAACCGCCTTTACCGATGACGTCTTTGATCTTGTCCGGGTTGATCTTGATGGTGTGAATACGCGGTGCGAATTCAGAGATATCACCGCGCGGCGCGTTGATAGCCTGCTCCATCACGCCCAGGATGTGCAGACGCGCACCTTTAGCCTGATTCAGCGCAGCCTGCATGATCTCTTTGGTGATGCCTTCAATTTTGATATCCATCTGCAGCGCAGTGATACCTTCGCGGGAGCCCGCAACTTTGAAGTCCATATCGCCCAGGTGATCTTCGTCGCCGAGGATGTCGGACAGCACAACGTAGTTGTCGCCTTCTTTCACCAGACCCATCGCGATACCCGCAACGGCAGCTTTTACCGGTACGCCCGCGTCCATCAGCGCCAGAGAGGCACCGCACACGGAAGCCATGGAGGAAGAACCGTTAGATTCAGTGATTTCAGACACTACGCGCACGGTGTACGGGAAGGCATCGGCAGATGGCATAACAGCCAGCACGCCACGCTTAGCCAGACGACCGTGACCAATCTCACGACGCTTCGGTGAACCGACCATGCCGGTTTCGCCTACGGAGTACGGAGGGAAGTTGTAGTGGAACAGGAAGCGGTCAGTACGCTCGCCCATCAGCTCATCGATGTTCTGTGCGTCACGCTCGGTACCCAGGGTAGCGGTTACCAGCGCCTGCGTTTCACCACGGGTGAACAGCGCGGAGCCGTGAGTACGCGGCAGTACGCCAGTGCGCACGTCCAGACCACGAATCATGTCTTTTTCACGACCGTCGATACGCGGTTCGCCTGCCAGTACGCGGCTACGAACCACATTTTTCTCGATGGCGTGCAGGATTTCGCCCAGCTCGTTGTCATCCAGAGACTCATCTTCCGCCAGCAGGGCAGCGATGGTTTCAGATTTGATGAGATCAACCTGGCTGTAACGTTCCTGTTTGTCGGTGATGCGGTACGCATCGCTCAGACGGGATTCTGCCAGTGCAGCAACGCGCGCGTTCAGCGCATCGTTTACGGCTTCCGGCTGCCAGTCCCAGCGCGGTTTACCCGCTTCTTTCACCAGATCGTTGATGTTCTGAATCACAACCTGCTGTTGGTCATGACCAAACACCACTGCGCCCAGCATCTGGTCTTCGCTCAGCAGTTCAGCTTCGGATTCAACCATCAGCACGGCACCTTCGGTACCAGCAACCACCAGATCCAGCTTGCTCTCTTTCAGCTCAGTCTGGGTCGGGTTCAGGACGTACTGGTTGTTGATGTAACCCACGCGAGCGGCACCGATTGGGCCGTTGAACGGAATACCAGACAGAGACAGCGCAGCAGAGGCGCCAATCATCGCGACGATATCCGGGTTAACCTGCGGGTTAACGGAAACCACGGTGGCGATGATCTGAACTTCGTTAACGAAGCCTTCCGGGAACAGCGGACGAACCGGGCGGTCAATCAGACGCGCAATCAGGGTTTCGCCTTCGCCTGGACGGCCTTCACGACGGAAGAAGCCACCCGGGAAGCGGCCAGCAGCGTAAGTACGCTCCTGGTAGTTAACGGTCAGCGGGAAGAAGTCCTGGCCTGGTTTCGCTTTTTTCTGACCAACAACGGTCACGAAAACCGCAGTGTCATCCATGCTCACCATGACGGCAGCAGTGGCCTGACGGGCCATCATGCCGGTCTCAAGCGTTACAGTATGTTGACCATACTGGAATTTACGAACGATCGGATTAAGCAAAATTTTACCCTTTCTTAATGAATGACAGCACGCCATTAGCCGTGCTGTCTGGTGACCGATCTTCTTGCATCCTCGCGACTAATGACAAGTCAGACCCGCTCATTTCGGGGCACCCTTCTCATTAGCCGCGCGAACCTCTGCACGAAGATCATGCTTTGCAACAATACATTAGTTTCCGAAGAATTGCTGCGGTCAGGTCGAAAAAAGGGGCCATACAGGCCCCTTTTTCTGAAACTCGCAAGAATTAGCGACGCAGACCCAGACGCTCGATCAGCGCAGTGTAGCGTGCAACATCTTTACGTTTCAGGTAGTCGAGCAGTTTACGACGCTGAGAAACCATACGCAGCAGACCACGACGGCTGTGGTGATCTTTTTTGTGCTCTGCAAAGTGACCCTGCAGGTGGTTAATCTGTGCAGTCAGCAGTGCAACCTGAACTTCGGTAGAACCGCTGTCGTTAGTACCACGAC